>Ga0310121_10004014_pt1 | contig 13201 bp, 9 predicted proteins | sample CB27_Tmax_986_MG_FD_203504 | JGI IMG/M metagenome (GOLD analysis project Ga0310121, IMG submission 203504) | Marine microbial communities from Western Arctic Ocean, Canada - CB27_Tmax_986 | ecosystem: Environmental > Aquatic > Marine > Oceanic | place: Canada: Western Arctic Ocean | collected... | reverse complement strand
GTACTTGTTGTGGACGGTGGAAGCCACACTGGAGCCCGCCCAGGACGTGTTTTGTACGGGCCAGGGCGCTAGCTGTGGCTGCTTGTTGCACGACTACTGACATTAGAAAGCGGCACGTGCATGGCTGGTGAGTTGCCGTACAGCCAGCGACTGACGCGTCAGTGTGTAAAACTAGACAAGTGAAATATCTCAGCGGAAAGAGAGTTGTTGAAGCAGTAGCCATCGTTTTAGCGATGGCTATTTGGGCGGCAGGTGTGGGTGCGCAGACTCTTGCACCACTCGAATATACGGTTCGCTTTCCTAGCCCTTCAAGTCATTACGCCGAAATTGAGGTTGTGGTGCCTACCGATGGGCAGTCGACTGTGGAACTCATGATGGCGGTCTGGACTCCGGGTTCGTATCTTGTCCGGGAGTATGCCCAGCACGTTGAATCGGTCACAGCCGTGACATCCGATGGGCGTACGCTGGCTATCGAGAAATCTCGTAAGAATCGTTGGCGGGTTGAGTCACCTGGGCTCGATCGGTTTACGGTCAACTATCGGGTGTATTGCCGAGACATGAGCGTACGAACGAACTGGGTAGAGTCTGATTTTGCGATGCTCAACGGTGCACCGACGTTTTTGACGGTTGCCGACTCCCAACCGCGGCCGCATGATATTCGACTCGAGCTCGCTCCTGGCTGGACGGAGAGCGTGACCGGCCTTCCGCCTGGTGAGGGCGGGCTGAATCACACGTATCGTGCCGCAGATTTTGATACGTTGGTCGATTCGCCCATCGTTTTAGGAAATCCGGCGACCTATGCTTTTGCGGTCGAAGGTATCCAGCACAAACTGGTCAATATAGGGGAGGGGGGCATTTGGGATGGATCGATGTCGGCTACCCATATCGAGAATATTGTTCGTGAGGGCTACGAGACTTGGGGGTTTTTTCCTTATGAACGGTTTCTTTTCATTAACATGCTGACTGAAGCTGGTGGGGGTCTTGAACACAAGAATTCCACGTTGCTGATGGGAAGCCGTTGGACGACACGAGACCGCCGCCGCTATCTCCGCTGGTTAGAGACGGCAAGTCATGAACTGTTTCACGCCTGGAACGTTAAACAGTTACGGCCGATCGCCTTGGGTCCGTTTGACTACGAACAAGAGGTGTTAACCCCGAGTTTGTGGATGGTGGAAGGACTTACCTCATATTACGGTACGTTGATGGTTCATCGAGCTGGTATATCGACTCGAGAGGAATTTTTTGATTCGCTCTCAGAAAATATTGAAGAACTGCAGACGACACCAGGACGACTCTCTCAGTCAGCGGCCGAATCATCATTCGATGCGTGGATTAAATACTACCGGCGTAACGAAAACAGCTTGAACAGTTCGATTAGTTACTACACAAAAGGCGCGGTCATTGGGTTCTTACTTGATGCGCGGATCCGACAAGCAACACAGGGACGTCGGAGTCTCGACGATGCGATGAGAAATGCCTACGAGCAGTATTCAGACGACCAAGGTTTTCGACCAGAAGAATTTGAAGCCATTGCAGCTGAGGTCGCTGGGATAGAGCTTCTTAATTGGTTTGACCGCGCGGTGCGGTCAACAGACGAGCTGGACTATGAGGAAGCGCTCGGCTGGTATGGACTTGCGTTTAAGGCAGACGAACGGGAGGACGTTCCTGCTTGGGTCGGGTTGAATACACGGATAGATCGTACGGGACGTCTTGTCGTGACACGTGTGCCTCGTGAGACTCCCGGATATGACGCGGGCTTTAACGTCGATGACGAGATTGTTGGGATTGACGAGTATCGCGTGAATCCAGAGGACTGGTCACAGCGACTCGGCTTGTATAAACCGGGTGACACGGTTCGCGTGCTCGTTGCTCGTCGCGAACAGCTTCTGGAACTCGATGTTCAGTTTGGCGAAGAGCCAGCAGACGAGTGGAAGTTGGTTCCAATCGAAGAGGCGTCTGCGGAACAGAAACGAAACCTGGATGCGTGGCTTGGAAGCGACCGTGGTGTTCGGTAGACGCCGATTTATGGTTGGGGCCTAACGAGCGGTGACGTGGGCAGGGCGAAACCGTGTATCGGCTGTGGCGGTCGTGGTGTGGATGCTGACCGTGTGTGGTGGGATATCTGGGTGGCTCAGTGAGACGATGGCGGTCGTTGCAAGTGTTCAACTCCAAGGCAATCGCGGAGAAGAACGGCAGCAGATGGTAGAGCAACAATTACGTGCTCGTGGTATTACTGACCAAGCTGTGCTGACTGCAATGGGGTCGGTGTTGCGCCATCGATTTGTTCCAGAGGAGCTATCCAGTAACGCGTATGACGATCGACCGCTGCCCATTGGTTTCGATCAAACCATTTCACAGCCTTATATTGTTGGCTACATGACCGAGGCTCTCGGTTTGTCCCCAGAGGCGAGGGTTCTCGAAATTGGTTCTGGGTCGGGCTATCAGACTGCTGTTCTTGCCGAGCTGGTTAGCGAGGTTTATTCGATCGAGATCGTACCCGAGCTTGCGGCGAGATCGCGAGACTTGCTGTCGGAACTTGGTTACGAGAACGTGGATATACGAGAAGGTGACGGTTATGCGGGCTGGTCGGAAAAAGCCCCCTTCGACGCGATCATTGTGACCGCATCTCCAGATCACGTTCCGCAGCCACTAATTGATCAGATCGCGGTCGGCGGACGTCTCGTCATACCTGTGGGGCGGGTCATCCAGAACATGATGATCCTAACCAGAACCCCCAATCAGGTGGTTGAGGAAATCACTTTACCAGTGCGGTTTGTGCCGATGACTGGGGAAGCCTTGAATCGAAATCGATAACGATGCGTGCGTTGGTAGTTGGAGTTCAAACGAAGAAAGTGACGAGCAATGGCTTGTGCCGTCGCGGTCTCTGGAGGGAGGCGTTTGTTTTCGTCCTCTTGACGATTGTGACTGGTGTGGAAGTGTTCGGACAGCAGCCAAGAGTTCAAGGGTTTGCGCAGGCAACCAATTCTACGGGCCAGCATGGGCCATCGACTAGCTCGTTTACCGCAATTGATAGTTATTCGATCCGGTACTGGGATAGCCTCGTAGACTCGTTATCGCGTCGTGGCAATCTTGTTGTCGACGACGTGGTTCCGGACACGGTGATACCTGACCGTACGCATGAAAGATTGGTCCAGTATCACGAAGGTGTGCGTGTCTACGGCAGTGAGATCACGCGAGAACTCAAGGGTGGCGTCACGTTATCCTTGGGTGGTGTGTTACGCGATGACATTGATATTTCTACGATGCCAACGTTGTCTCAAGCTGAGATAACGAACCAGTTCACACTAATTAGCTTACGCATGTTCTCTCAGCCCGAGCTGGTTGTTTACCCTGTAGATGATGGGGCATACCGTTTGGCTTATGTGGCAGATGTTGCAGACGGCGAGGGGATGTTTAGGTACGTCGTCGACGCACATTCAGGAGATCAGATCGCTAAATGGACGCTCCTTTTTCAGCAAAGTGGGGGGGTGTCGGGTGCCGGAACTGGTATTTTAGGCGATACAAAGAAAGTAAGTGTGACCAACAAACCTGCGTGGGGTGTGCACCTGGCACGGGATACCCAACGTCCGGCCGAGCTACAAACAATTGACCTTGGTTTTGACCTTCAACGCGGCTACGAAAACTTATTTCTTGGCATAGACACAGGGGAATCCGACATTGCATCAGATAGTGACAATGTTTGGACGGACCCGATTGTCGTAGACATGCAGGCCTACTTGGGTTGGACGTACGACTACCTTTATGAGCGGTTTGGCCGAAGTGGACTGGACGATCAGAACTCGACAATCCGCGCTTTTGTGCATTGGTTTCGGCCAGAGGACTACGATCAGGTCCCAGATGTGTTTCGGAAATACATGTGCAACGCATTTTATGCGCCACAACTGAATGTGATTTTTGTAGGAGATGGCCTACCCGCTTATGTCGGTGACTGTAAATCATTAGCGGCTAGTCTTGACGTTATCGCGCACGAGTTAGCGCACGGTGTGACTAGTTGGACATCAAATTTAGCCTATGAAAATGAGTCTGGTGCATTAAATGAAGCCTTTTCAGACATCCTAGGCGTTAGCACAGATTTTTTTCACGCCGATCACAACAACGGACTACCGTACGAGGCCAACTATCGCGTTGGGGAAACGTCTATCGCTGGTGGCATTCGGGATTTGTCAGATCCAGGACTGTTTGTCGACCCTAACCACTACGGCGCGCGCCAGATGCCCGTTTATAGCGACCCGCGTGATGACTATGGGTTTGTGCATACGAACTCCCTGATTGCCGGCCATGCATTTTATCTAGCAGTTGAGGGCGGCAGAAACCGTACGTCGGATCAGGTTGTAAATGGTGTCGGGGCAGACAAGCGAGCGGATATCGAAAAGTCCTTCTACCGTGCGTTTGCGTACAAGCTAACGCCTTATGCGACCATGCGCGACGCGAGAATGTGGACAATTGATCAGGCGGTAACGCCAGCAGCCCGTCAGGCGATTCGGGAGGCGTGGGATGCGGTTGGTGTTTTCGAAAATCAAGAGGTTCGGATCGTGATTAAGGACTTGAAACGCTCTTCGAGTTGCGCATCCGGTTATGACATGCAGTGGAATGAAGAAATTACGACTGGTCCATCTTCATTCAACGTCACTAATTGGGAGGCGCGTATTTATACCCGCGAGCAGGCACTAAACAAGAATGTAAATGGTACGGCTCAGATATCAAAGTCGAACGCCGAGGAGTTTGGGAACTTTTTCGGTCTGTCAGACATTCCGCCGAGAACGACCATTACGGCCAGTGTCTGTTGGTCATCGTGGGGGGGCTCTCGAATATGGCTGCACTCAGAGATAACCGGTACCCATGGCGATGGCGCCCAGGCTACGCATTACGCCGGTCGCTACTATCTGCGTTGACACCAGGTTCGAGTTGGTGATTCGTTTTGTCATGACTGTGTGCCGGAAAATTATCGAGGGGCGTCATTGTATTGTTCGTAGCGTAATGGCGGGAGCGATCTTTCTATTGCTAGAGCCAGCAGTCGTTCTTGCGGGACAGCAAAGTGGGTGCAAGGATGTGGGAGCATGTGACCGGCACATTACTCGAGTCTCGTCTCGAACGGCAACGCAAACGCCAGACCACACAGGGAATCGACGGGCCCCGAAAGTGGTCGTAAGTCTGAATGGTGGTTATCAGACTTCCAAGTTCTCGTTTAAGGACGATGTGGTTTTCAAAAGGAATCTTGAAGAGGGGCATATAGTGACGGAGTACCAAGTGCCCATGGAGCCGGGCTTTGATGCGAGCGTCGGGGTAAGGGTCACTCAGTATTTCGGGGTTGGCGGAGGCATCTCTCATTTTCACCATGCAGACGTTGCGCGGCGAACTGTTTCCAGCGTTCCGCATCCTTTCTATTTCAAGAGAGACCGAAGCGTAAAAGGTTCTGCGCCGTCAGCGCGACAAGAGTTGTTATTGCATTTGCAGGGGACGCTCTTTGCGCCGGTGAGCGATCGCATCCTAGTGACGGTGTTCGGCGGACCTTCGTCTGTGAAGTTACGTCAACAGCTAATTTCAGAGATTAACTACCAAGAAGTGTATCCGTACAATACCGTAGTGTTTACAGAGGCTAGTGTGGTTACGCAGACAGCGGCTGGCTGGGGTGGTCATGTCGGTGTTGACGTCGCTGTATCTTTGTCTGACCACGTGGGGCTCGGTGGCATTGTGCGGTATACGCGAGTGACTGCGGAACTGCGATCCCCAGACAAGGCGAGTTTTTCGGTCAAGGCAGGCGGGCTGCAGGTCGGTGGTGGACTGCGGTTGTCGTTTTAGTCACGGTGTGTCGTACGGTTAAGATGGATCTGTACCGTATCCGGATTGGTTAGTAGAACGATATGACGACTTTCTTTTTGAACTTGTGGGAACTCATGCTGGAACTCGCCCCCTGGCTGTTTGCCGGCACCGCACTGGCGAGTCTTCTTCACGTGTGGTTGCCGAAGGATTTTGTGAGCCGCCGATTGGGTGGTGGTGGAATGGGGGAGGTTGCACGTGCAGTAGCGCTGGGGGTGCCGCTGCCACTCTGTTCTTGTGGCGTGATTCCTGCAGCGATGTCTCTCAAAAAAGATGGCGCTAGTGACGGTGCATCCACTGGATTTTTGATTTCCACACCGCAGACGGGTGTGGATTCTATTTTCGTGACTTCTTCGATGCTTGGGTTTCCGTTTGCGCTGTTCAAGGTATTTGCAGCGCTTGTGACGGGATTAATCGGTGGATATTTTGTGGAACGTATCAAGTCCCAGGCTGTGCAGCAAAGAGACGACAGAGAAGATTTTCATGGTCATCAGGTTAATAGCAACGCTTGGCGCGAAGCGTTTCGGTACGGCCTTGACGAGTTGATTTATCCCATCTGGGGTTGGTTAGTTGTGGGAATGTTGGTTTCAGCCATGGTGACAACGTGGATACCGCACGATCAATTTTCTTCGCTTGCGACTGGTGGAGTTTTGACGCTTCTGTTAACGGTCGCAATTTCTGTGCCTCTGTATGTTTGTGCGACGGCTTCTGTTCCGGTTGCCGCCTCGTTGGTTGCGTCAGGCTTTCCGGAAGGCGCTGCCCTTGTTTTTCTGATGGCAGGACCTGCAACCAATGTTGCAACTATCGGCGCGGTAACCCGCGTGTTTGGCAAGCAAGTGATGGCTGTTTATTTGGCGACGGTGATTGTCGGAAGTGTCGGATTTGGTTTGGCTTTCGATACCTTTTTTGGACTTGAATCGAACCAGGTGGTGATGGCTCATGCTCACGAATCACTACTCGGCCAGACTAGCGCTGTTGCGTTGATAGGTTTGCTGTTTTGGTTTGCTGTACAAGACCTAAATCAGAGGTTCGGAATTAAGGGGGCACGGGAAGGGGAAGAGACCGTAGAGCTGACGGTATCCGGCCTGACCTGCGGAGGGTGCGTAAAGACGCTTACGTCTGGTTTAGAGTCGGTCTCCGGAGTGGACAGAGTTGAAGTCATTTTAGATACGGGCCACACGTCTATTCACGGCATAGACCTGAACCGTGATGCTCTTGAGAGTACCGTTCGGAAAGTTGGATTTTCCGTGTGACCGGGTTTTGGTTCCCAAGGCGTAGTTTGTTCTTGTCTCAGTTCTAAGTTGGGAACGCATCCTCTATCTGGAAAGTGTCAGCTGGGTATTGGCCCTCCCGCACCACTGCTTCTTGCTGCGAGACAACCTCTGTTTCCCACGATAGGGTGACGTAGTACCGGGCGTTCACGCCCGATCACATTGGAAAACTATTTTGGTTGGTTGAGTTGGTCTGAAGCTCGAGACGGTTCAGTCGGTTCGGGCGTAGAGCGCCACCAAGACTTCATACGACGCACTGCCGCAGGGCCCGCAAGTGCCGCACCACACCAGAAAAGAATCTCAGCCAGAATAATGAGGCCGCCAGCAAAAGTTGCGCGCTCTTCGACGCTTAGCGGTAGGAACGGGATTATTGGCAATACAACCCAGAGCGGCAAAGACACCACCATCAATGCGATTCCTGTGGAGGTCATCCACTGCTTTCGGCGGGCGGTTGTGTTTAGTGGCTCTTCTACGTTGCGCATTACTGATAATGTCCGACTAACTAGGCGCAGATCTCGTGAACGGCGACTAATTTTAGTCAATTATAGAGTTCACGAGTTCAGCGAGGTGCAGGTTTAGAGGTTTTTTGCGAGGTCGTCGATTAAATGGTATTTGTGATTGAGGGAGAGTATGGACAGTCAAAAAATAGGTTTTATAGGACTTGGGCGTATGGGCCTCGGTATGGCGAACAATTTGCTGCGGGCGAGGGTGCCGCTAGTCGTCTATGACGTGAGTGAGCAACCGCTCCAGCAATTAGCTGCGGACGGTGTGTCCGTTGCGTCCGATCCCGCAGACCTCGCCAGTCGTGTTGACTTGCTCTTCGTGTGTGTGCCGTCAGATACGGAATCGACCAGCGTGTTGTTTGGAAACCGTGGTGTCGCCAATGCAAAAGATGGCCTTCCGGTCGTCGACACGACCACGATGAATCATGGCGCCGCGCTGCGCCTTGCGGAGCGCTCCTGTGGTGCTGGCCTTACCTATGCGGATTGTCCGATATCGGGGATGCCGTTCCGGGCAGAAGATGGAACACTCACCATGATGTTTGGTGGTACGGATGACCAGTTCATACAGGCGAAGCCGTTTCTCGACATCATGGGAGAATTTATTGTTCATTGCGGAGATGTCGGAATGGGACAGTTGATGAAGGCAGTGAACAACATTATTTACGACGTCAATATTGCGGCTCTGTCCGAAGTGATGCCGATTGCGGTAAGAGCGGGTCTTAGTGTCGAGACACTTGCGGAGGTGCTAACGACTGCAAGTTCTCGTAGTTTTGCGAGTGAATACTTTGTTCCCAAGATGCTGCGGGGAGAGTTTGAGGGCGATTTTTCGTTGTCGGCTGCCTATAAGGACATCGTCAACATTAAAGAGGTCGCATCGAAGATGCAGGTGGTGCTTCCGGTGGTTGACGCAATGGTTTCCAGTTACGACGCAGCTATTGAAATGGGGAATGGACACCAGTCCAAAAGCGCTATGCTCAAGGTGTACGAAGAACGTTTTCAACAAAAGGTCCGTCTTGCGAAAGAGTCGACTTCAACGTCGATGGAGTAACTGTTGTCGGCACGCGAGTGCCGGAAGAACACGGGTTTGATGGAGGGGTACGATGCGGAACCACCGATTATGGCGGCGCGTAGGCGTTTGTGTGACTGCGTTCCTCACATTAACTGTCTCAGCTGCGAATGCTCCAGCTCAATCGTCGGTCCCCGACGGTGAATGGCACGCGTTTGGCCGTGACGGTGCAAACACTAAGTATTCTCCGCTGGGTCAAATCACGGCAGAGAACTTTGCGGATCTGGAGATTGCGTGGCGCTGGACATCATTATCCAAGGCGGTGGTCGATAGCGACGAACGCATCCGCCCACGTGGGTTTGTTGCAACACCACTGATGGTTGATGGCGTGGTCTATACGGTAACGGCGTTGGGTCAGGTGGCTGCACTCGACGCAGGTACTGGTGAACAGATCTGGGAATACGATCCTCGTATTTACGATTATCTCGATCGACCCCCGAACATGGGTTGGCATCACCGCGGTGTCTCGTATTGGAATGACAACGATAGCGATGATGCGCGGATTTTCGTTGCGAGTCACGATCTTCGTCTCGTCGCCTTGAACGCGGACACGGGTCGGATGTATCCGGATTTTGGCTTGGATGGGTACGTCGACCTGGGTGCCGGTTTTGAACGGGAAATCGATCGTTCCCGGATGACGTACTCCTCGCCGGTGGCAATCGTCGGAGACACCGTCATTGTAGGCAGCATCATCCAAGACACGCGGTTGACATTGCGGGAAGCGAACCCTGGACACGTGCGTGCTTACGATGCCAGAACCGGTGAAATGAAGTGGATTTTCAGAACGATTCCGCAGGGTGATGACTTTGGTGTCGATAGTTGGGGCAATGAGTCGTGGCGATACAGTGGGCATTCGAATGTATGGTCGTACATGGCCGTCGACGAGGAATTGGGATACGTCTATTTGCCGACTGGCACTCCATCAAACGACTGGTATGGCGGCATGCGGCCGGGTAATAACCTCTTCGCAGAGAGCATTGTCGCGGTCGACGTTGAAACGGGTCAGCGCGTTTGGCATTTTCAAGCGATACACCACGGTCTTTGGGATTGGGATTTTCCGACCGGTCCCAATTTGCTGGATATTACGGTAGATGGCCGAGATATTAAGGCGTTGGCTCAGGTGAGCAAACAGGGGTTCACTTATGTGTTTGACCGTGTGACCGGTGAGCCGGTGTGGCCGATCGAGGAGCGACCAGTACCGCAAGGGAATGTGCCCGGCGAGTGGTATTCTGCGACACAACCGTTCCCGACAAAACCGCCACCCTTTACTCGGCAGGGTAGCCGGCTAGACGATCTAATCGATTTCACGCCGGAGTTACGAGCCGAGGCAATTGAAATTGCGAGTCGTGCACAGTTTGGGCCGATATTTTCACCGCCGGTGCTACGTGGGACCCAAAAACCCTATATACAGGTGCCAGGGGCAGGGGGCGGGGCTAACTGGCAGGGGGCTGCAGTCGATCCAGAGACAGGCCAGTTGTTTATCTCGTCGTCAAACACGCTTATCGTTGTTGAGGTAGTGAAGTACGATCCACCGGCGACGGTCGGCTATTTTACCGACCCGTGGGGTGTCGGTCTGCAGGGGCCGCGGGGGCTACCCTTGTTGAAACCTCCATACAAAACGGTCACGTCGTTTGATTTAAACACGGGAGACCAAGTATGGGTTCAGCCGCACGGTGACGGACCGAGAAATCATCCAGCTATTACGCATCTCAATCTTCCACCGCTCGGCGGTGGCGGAGGTCTCAGTTCGGGGCCCTTGGTCACACCTACCTTGTTGATCATGAATCACGGTGGCCGCGATTACGAAGAACTAACGGCGGGGGTGCAAACTCTTAGTGCGTATGACAAAAGAACAGGAGAACATCTCGGCTCAGTTGACCTGCCAGCGGTGCCTGGTGGCAATCCGATCAGCTATATGTATGACGGTAACCAGTACATAGCGTTGGCCGTGGGTAGCGCGAGTGGTGACAGTAGACCCGAATTGCTTGCACTTCGATTGCCGTAACTTACTTACCAGTCAACGGTTACAGTCTGATAGGTGTTGACTTGCACGGCTATTGGGAATAGGCTCACAGTGGCCGCCGGGTCCATGTTTCCGGAAGTTGGCGTATAGGGATGAGCCTAGCAAATTTTGTTGCGACCACGTGTCGTCGGCTTCTGATTCTCGTTGGTCTACTGTCTGCCTGTTTTCTGTTTATTGCTGTTGACGTACTGGCGGAACAGTCTTCCACCGCAGAGCAGGAACACCGTCAGTTACTCGACCGTTACTGTGTGACCTGCCACAACGACCGACTTGAGACTGCTGGGTTAAGTCTGGAGGCTGTAGACCTCGATCAGGTCGGAGTGCACGCTGAAATCTTTGAAAAAGTGGTTCGGAAATTGCGGACCGGTACGATGCCGCCGTCGAATCGACCCCAGCCCGAGAGGATGCAACGTCAGGGGATGGTGGATTGGTTGGAAGGTGCGCTTGATGCGGTTGCGGAAACCCGACCAAATCCTGGGCGTACGGACACGCTTCGTCGTCTCAATCGGACGGAGTATGCAAACGCGATAAGGGATCTGTTAAATCTGGAGATAGACGCGACCGCACTTCTGCCAGCTGATGAGAGTGGTTACGGGTTTGACAATGTAACGGTCGGCGATCTGTCGCCAATGTTGCTCGATAGGTACATTTCAGCAGCGCAGCGGATTAGCCGATTGGCAATTGGGACAACACAGACTTCACTGCAGAGTGAAGTGGTTCGAATTGCTCAGGATGTCACTCAGGAAAAACATGTAGCTGGGTTGCCGATTGGGACCCGTGGTGGTGCGTCCATCCCGTTTAATTTTGCGCAGGACGGTCAGTATGACATTGAGATCCGACTTGCTCGGAATCGGGAGGGATTAGTTGGGGGCTTACGTCAAGCGGGCAGTCACACCTTGGAACTGCTCCTTGATCGGGACCAATTAACCTCGTTTGTTATTGAACAACCGCCCGATGGGGACGATCATACCCGTCTAGATGAGCACCTAAAGGCGCGCGTGCCTGTGACAGCTGGTCCCCATGATATTGGAGTAACTTTCATCGAAAGTTGGTCCTCGTTGCTCGAAACGGAGCGCCAGCCTGGTCAATCGCAATTTAACGAAACGAGGCATCCCCGGATTACACCGGCTGTATACGAGGTGTCGATTACTGGTCCGTACGACGCACTGGGCGCATCGAGTACACCGGCGCGGGAAAGTCTTTTCGTTTGTGAGCCTGACGTGACGGATGAAGAGGAAACGTGTGCCCAGTCGATATTGTCGACGGTGATGCAACGAGCCTACCGTCGACCGGTTACACAGGACGATATAGCCGGGGCGATGGCGTTTTATCGTGAGGGTCGAGCGGAGGGTGATTTCGATGCGGGCATTGGCAATGCATTGAGTTCAGTTTTGGTTAATCCGTCGTTCTTGTTTCGTGTTGAATTCGATCCGACGGATGTTGACCCAGATGCGGTCTATGAGATTACAGACATCGAACTAGCTTCCCGGCTGTCCTTCTTTTTGTGGAGCAGTATTCCGGACGATGAACTGCTTGCGGCGGCGATAAGTGGCGAGTTGAGTGACTCGGAAGAACTTGAGCGTCAAACGCTTCGGCTCTTGCGTGATCCGCGTTCTTACAACCTTGCAAGTAACTTTGCTGGCCAGTGGTTACGTCTACGTAATTTAGAGGCTGTGAGTCCAAACCCAAGGATGTTTCCTGATTTTGACGACAACCTGCGACAGGCCTTTCGACAGGAAACAGAGTTGTTTATTGACAGTGTGCTTAAAGAAGACCGTAGTGTGTTGGATCTTCTTGATGCTAAATACACTTTCCTGAACGAGCGGTTGGCTAAGCACTATGGGATAACCGGCATTTATGGCAGTCGGTTCAGGCGTGTGGAACTTGGTCTGGACAGCAAACGCGGAGGGCTGTTACGACACGGCAGTATCCTTTCCGTGACGTCATATGCGACCAGAACGTCGCCGGTGATTCGTGGCGTATGGGTGCTTGACAACATTTATGGCGCGCCACCACCACCACCTTTACCGAATGTTCCGGCGTTGGAGGAGAATTCGGTAGCGGCTAACCTCACGATGCGAGATCGACTCGCTCAGCATAGGAATAATGCTGTTTGTGCAAGCTGCCATCGAACGATCGATCCGGTTGGATTTTCGATGGAGAACTTTGATGCTATCGGGCGGTGGCGTGAAAGTGACGGCGACAACGGTCCCATTGATGCCTCTGGAGGGTTGCCTGGGGCTAGTGATTTTTCTGGTGTCGCTGGTCTTGAGGCTGGATTATTGAGCCGCCCAGAGATGTTTGCGAGCGCCTTGACTGAAAAATTAATGGTGTTTGGACTCGGTCGGGGTTTAGATTACTACGACGCACCGGCGGTGCGGAAAATATTGCGTGAAGCAGAGATAGAGGGTTATCGTTTCTCGTCACTCATACTGGGTATCGTTAAGAGTATTCCGTTTCAGATGAGGAAATCGACATGATTATTACGAAGAGAGCGCTT
>Ga0310121_10004013_pt1 | contig 13201 bp, 8 predicted proteins | sample CB27_Tmax_986_MG_FD_203504 | JGI IMG/M metagenome (GOLD analysis project Ga0310121, IMG submission 203504) | Marine microbial communities from Western Arctic Ocean, Canada - CB27_Tmax_986 | ecosystem: Environmental > Aquatic > Marine > Oceanic | place: Canada: Western Arctic Ocean | collected... | reverse complement strand
GGTCGCCAATCAGACGAACATAACGATTCGCGTGGCGCACTATCCGAGCTATTGTTCGAAGTACAATCTGATCGAGCGTCGCTTCTTTCCCCACTTGAGCCGTGTGTGCACGGGAATGCTGTTTGACCCGTTTTCGACACTTTCGAATTCTTTTTTGACGTAAGTCGTTATTCGACGGTACCAGAAGGTTAGCAAGCGGATAAACCTGGTGCCACATCATGACTTGTCATGTTGACATGTGATGCACTAATTCAGATCTTCATGGTGACATGAACGGAGGTGTCGCTATGTTTTTCAGGCAGAAGAAGTCCGGTAAACGCGTTTACCTGCAAATTGTCGAGAACCGCTGGGGAAAAGGAAAGACAAAACAACACGTCGTTGCTACCCTCGGACGACTCGATCAACTCCAGCAAAGCGGAAAGCTCGATGCCCTCCTTTTGTCAGGAGCGCGATTTGCCGAGGCTGTTATGGTGCTCAATGCTCATCGCCAGGGCGACGCTCCGAGCGTTCGCACTACGCGCATCGGACCAGCGCTCATCTTTGGCCGGTTGTGGGAACGGCTGCAAATCCCACAAGTAATTCGCGAACTACTTCAAGGCCGTCGGTTTACCGCTCCCATCGAACGCATCCTCTTTCTGACAGTCCTGCATCGCCTCTTAGGCGGCGGTAGTGATCGCTCCTGCTTGTTGGTGTGGAAGAAAGATTATCAAATCGCCGGCACCGAGAACGTTGCACTGCACCAGGTTTATCGCACGATGGGCTGGCTGGGCGAAGCCTTGCCCGACGACCAGCAGAAACATGCCACACCCTTCGCGCCTCGCTGCCGCAAAGACGCGTTCGAAGAAGCTCTCTTCGACCGCCGCCGTGATCTGTTCAGCGAACTGGAGCTGGTGTTCTTTGATACCACGTCGATTTACTTCGAAGGCGAAGGCGGCAGCGAACTGGGACAATACGGACACAGCAAAGACCACCGACCGGACCGCAAACAGATGGTGGTGGGTGTGGTGATTGACGGACAGGGTCGTCCGTTGTGTTGCGAACTGTGGCCGGGCAACGTGACGGACGTCAAGACGCTGATTCCGGTGGTGGACCGGTTGCGGAAGCGGTTTCGGATCCGCACGATCTGCGTGGTGGCCGACCGTGGCATGATCAGTAAAGAAACGATCGCCCAGTTGCAAGACAAGCAACGTGGTGTGCGTTTCATTCTGGGCGCTCGGCTGCGAAACGTAAAGGAGATATACGAGAACGTGCTTTCGCGAGGCGGTCGCTATCGCGAAGTTCATTCGCCGCGAGAAAGGAGCAGCGACCCTTCGCCGTTGAAAGTCAAAGAAGTGTGTGTCGACGAGCGGCGTTATGTGGTCTGCCTGAATGACGAGGAAGCTCGCAAAGACTGCGCCGAACGAAATGCCATCGTGGCAGGGTTGCGGAAGCAACTGAAGCGGGGTGACAAATCGCTCGTAGGCAACAAGGGCTATCGCAAATACCTCGCCAGTAGCGGCAAGACATTTTCGATCGACGAAGCGAAAGTGAAGCGTGACGCGAGGTTCGACGGAAAGTGGGTGTTACAAACAGACATGTCGGAGTTATCGGCGGAAGAAGTGGCTTTGAAATACAAGCAGTTGTGGATGGTGGAGGAGATGTTCCGCACGGCCAAAACGCTTCTGGAGACGCGTCCGATTTTTCACCATGTGGACGACACGATCCGTGGTCATGTGTTTTGCAGTTTCCTGGCGTTGGTGTTGCGTAAGGAATTGCAGGATTGCCTGAAGGCGGCTGGTGCGCAATTCGAGTGGGCAGAAATCCTGCAAGACATGAAGACGCTTCAAAACGTGGAGGTGGAGCACGAGGAGAAACGTTTCTTGTTGCGGAGTGAATTAGAAGGTAATTGTGGCGCGGTGTTCCGAGCGGTCGGTGTGGCGGTCCCGCCGACGATTCAAAAGCTGTAAAGAACCCGAACGACGTCGTGATGCCTGCGCCTGGTGCCACGCTGCCGTTGTGTCGTCGCAAACCCCTGTGGTGAAAGGAGATCCGAAACAAAAGTGTCGAAAACGGGTCTAAGTCGCAGCGGTGGAAGAGACGTGGAAGACACCAAGGGGAGCTGCACTTGCGCACTTGCGTAGAATACCAAGGACGGTTCGTCCTGAGCGAGATGGTCCGAGAAATCGGTTTGATGGCAACACTTTCAAGCGCCACTAGGGTTTAAGAAGCGTTGGACCAGTCCTCAATGGCTCGGATTGTTCTTCTTCCGAATTCTTCCGGATTAGAAGCGTTCGTTCTCTTTGATTTCCAGCACCTTCCGGATGGCTTTTTCAACGTCTGGGATTCTGCGGGCTTCATGCACCGCGATGATGTTGAGTTTCTTGCAGAGCTCAAAGACCTTGCGGGCGCTTCGGCGATAGTCGGCTTTGTCCTCGTCGGTCATACCGTCGGGCGTCTGCCCCAGCCAAGTGACGCCCAGACTCATGCGGTAGGCTGCCAGCGACGCCTTCTCCACGCGGGCTTTCAGTTCCGGCGTATCAGCCAGCTCCAAAGCTTTATTGAACAGCTCGATGCCGTGCCAGCCCAACCCCTGCGAATACCCATACCCCGCGAAGATGTTTGGACCATTACAGTTTGGATGATTGCTGGACCGACGCAGTTCATTGTCGGCAAGTCTGAGGAACTCGGCGACCGGCCCGGCGGCCTTGCCGTAGTACAGGTCCACGAACTCATTGATCACGTCGTAGGTGTCCACGCGCGGGTCCCAGAGTATTTTGGCGTATACGTACTGGACCAGCTCGGCGAAGATGATTGGGTCGCCCTGAATGAAGAAGCTCTTGCCGTTGTTGGCAACCAGCGTGCGCACATGCGGGCCGGCCATGCGCAGCACCAGCGGCGGGGCAAAGAAGTCCGTGAAGCTCCCCATCCCGTAGTACCAGTACATCATCCCGTTGGAAATCTTCCCCCATCTGCGCATATCTTCGCTGTACTTCATGTTATTCGGGCAGGACAGGGAGTCGAACGGATGGATCTGGCACGCGTTGTACGTCGCGTACTGAATGCGGACATTTGGCTCCATCTGAATGTTCAGCGGAGGCCGGGCAGAAGGAGCATAGGCTTGTGTAGCGATGGTCACATCCGGACGCACCTTCGCCACCTCGCGGGCCACGTGATTGATCGCCAGGAACATCGGTGCGCCCCAGTTCTCACCACCGGACCCGTCCGGATCTCGGCCGTCTTGCCTGACCAGATCCCGGCATCTCTTGCAGTGGCATAGATCCGCGTCCATCTGAGCCATGGCGCTCTGTGAGTTGGGGCCGTAGTCTTTAAGAGCGGCCAGGACTCTTTCGGTCATACGGTCGATCACATCGGGATGGGAAAAGCACGGCTGGCTGCTGGCCGGCCGCTTGCCGTCCTTGTCGGCGGCGAAGTACTCCGGGTGATCCTTCTGCGAGAAGCCCGTCCATTCAGTGATGTTGTGCAGGATCAGGCCCCTGCGGTTGTGCCCGCCGAGCTTCTTCCGCCATTCCGCTGGCAGGTTGCCGTCGCCCGACCAGCGTCCGTTGGCCCGCAGGCGCGCGGCGAACTGACCGGTCTTGTCCTGGAAATCACCAAAGCCGACGAAGCGGCATTCAATCGGCGGGTTGTACGAATAATCCATCGGCGCCAGCTGCCCGCGCCGCAGGTCTGCATCGCTGGCGGCGTACCGAGGCACGTACGTGTAATCCTTCGCCAGAAAGCGCATCCCCATGGCATCTTCGAGAAACTGGTACACGCCAAAGAGCACGCCCCGCGGCCGGCCGCCCACAATCGCAACGTTGTCCAGCCCGATGACGACCCGCAGCTCTTCTTCCGCATACTCGCGGTCCACAGCGTGAGCGAGTTTACTGGTCTTCAGCGAATGGCTGGCGCCGATAAATACGTTTTTCGTCTCGGACGCACTGTCGGAGCGGATTGGAAGACGATGACCGGTGGCCTGGGCGAAGAAGTCACGAAACTCCTCTGCAGCGTACTTCTCGCTTTCGATCGCCGTCTCCGCCACGACGATCGACCAGTCCGCCATCGTCCGCACGTCTAGCGTCTTGGGCGGTGCGGCCATCGAGTTGCCTTGGTTTAGGTACAAGCCGACAACGACCATCAGCGCCAACGTGGTCCATTGCTTTTGTAACATTGAACTGACCCTTCAGATAGGATTTTCCCAACAGCGTCGTAACTGGGGCCACCCCCGTCCGTCAGAGTCCATGATAGACGGTAGCTTCGGCAAGAAAAAGGCACGTCGGAAAACATGAGGCGAAGTGTCCAAATCCTTGGTTAAAACGTGCAGGCTGAAGGCCGTTCCAGGCGGAGTCCTCCGGTCGAGCCTGATTCCGCTTTAACGTATGAGTATCGCTGGCGCCTGCGGAGTCCGCTAATACGGTGGTTAAACGGTGTGTTCGCGAATTGACGAGTTTCGCGGACAGAATTGGGCCTAATGAGCGTTCAGCCGCCGCTGGATACCACCGACATCGTCAGCCTTCGAGTGTGTCATCCACAACCAATTCGACGGCGATCCGGCATTTTGATTTCCGAGATGAGTTTCTCGCACAGCCTGCAAAGCGGAAGTCGGTGAGAGCCTGTCGTCGGACGAGTTGTGGCGTCAAAGGAACGTCTTGTAGCGCGCCTGACGATCTGGGATTATTCGAGCAGGCTTGGTGTACAGTTCTTGGCCTGAAGGGACAATGGTTTGACGGCGTTTCGTTCGTCGCTCGTACCGCTGAAATCATACGGGATTATTGGAAGGGCAAAGTGAACTCAATTTCACAGATTACCGCAACGGCTTATTCATGTCCGTTCGAGCAGGCTGACCAAATTAAGTTTGGATTGGGTTCCAACGTCAAACGCGACACAGTGATCGTTCGCGTGACAACTGACGACGGTTTGACCGGCTGGGGCGAGTCGCATCCAGGGCAGAATCCCACGGCGATGACCGAGATTATCCAGCAAGGACTTGGCCCGCTTATCATCGGCTGCGATCCGCTTGATACGGAAGGAATTTGGGAGCGACTTAATCGCCAGCAACTCGTGACCCACGGTCTGGGTGCCGGAAGCATCATGGGACTGTCCGGCATCGATATCGCGCTGTGGGATCTCAAAGGCAAAATACTTGGTCAGCCGATCTATCGGTTGCTCGGCGGATCGAGAAAACGGGTCCGTGCATACGCGGGCGGGTTAGCTCTCGGATTCCGACCAGCGGATGAGTTGGAAGAAGAGGTTGGTTCCCTCATGAAGCAGGGTTTCAATGCGATCAAGATGCGAGTCGGCGACACTCCAGCCCGCGATGCGGAGCGTGTGAGTCACATTCGCAAGGCGTTCGGTGACGATCTCGACATCGCGGTTGATGCCGCGACGCGATATGACATCCTCGACATCCCAGATGTGATTCGTTACTGCGAAGAGAACCGCGTCTACTGGCTTGAGGAACCATTCACGCCGGACAACATCGAAGCTTACGCAGAACTACGGCTCCGCACGAGCATTCCAGTTGCTGCCGGCGAAAACCATTACGGGAGATATTCCTTCCGCCAACTCTTTGAGTCTCGCGCGATTTCGGTCTGTCAGGCCGATTTCACGAAGTCGGGCGGTTTCACGGAAGTGAAGAAGATTGCCGATATGGCCTCGGCGTTTCACATTCCGATGGCTCCGCACACGAGTCATAGCGTTCTCAGTGCCGCGGGCAATGCTCACTTATTGTGCGCTATCCCTAATGGTCTGATCTTCGAAGCCGACGTTGCGAAGGTGAACCCGTTTCGCACCGATATTGCGAAGGAGCCGTTCGGAGTTGTGGATGGCTTCATCGAACCGCCCGACGGACCCGGTTTGGGAATCGAATTGGACGAAGAGGAACTGCGGAAGTTCCCAACGGTCCCGGGCGCATGCTACATACCGTCGAAGTAGCCATCGAACTGGCTTGCTACTTCACCGGCTGATCTATTGCTGGCCAGAAGTATCCGATCCCTGCGGCGACGATCAACGTCACGAGCCACGAGACGGGGAGGATCAGCATCGGCGAGATGACCGCTTTGCCCGTGAATACTTCGGCAAACGCAAACCACAATGCGGAAACCAGCCCGACACTGACGGCAACATTCGCTGCGACGCTTCCCGATCGCTTCAAAAGCATCGCGGTGAGAAATAGTGCTCCAAGCGGACCGAGCCCCAGATGCACGACTTTCAGAGCAATATCAACAATGCTGTTGGTGCCGGGCAGATTGTCGACAACAATTGCCATCAGGATGACGCCTGCGCCGACACCGCGAGTCATCCGGCGAGCCGTATGCAAGCTGTCTTCGGGTGAGCTTTTTTGTGCGCCGAGCAAATCGTTGGAAATCACGGCTGCCAGCGAGTTCACTCCCGAATCAAGCGTGGATTGAGCTGCCCCCAAGAGCGCAGCGATCACAAGTCCCGTCAGCCCAACCGGCAATGCGTTCGCGATAAAGTGAGGAAACGCGCGATCCGCGAATTCCGGTGACGTGACATCGGACACGCCGGCAGGTAGTGCGTCGGGGATGGACTGATAATACGTCAGCAGCGCCGCTCCCACCGTGAGAGTGAGAACCATAAACGCCGCGCCCGCCACATAGTTCGCCACCATCATCAGTCGGGGGCGCGGCGTAGCGAAGTATCGCTGGACGACGACTTGATCGGAGGCGTTATAGCAAATATTGACCACGAATCCGAAGAAAATGGCTCCCGCCCAGGTGTGGCGTTCTGTGAAGTCCCAACTAAAAAATGGCGGCAACTCGTGGGTCGTGCCAGAGACCTGATTCCACCATTCACTCGGTCCCGTGTGTGTATGAATCGCGACGACCGCCAATGTAGTAACCGCTCCTACAGCCAGAATCACAAACTGCACAACGTCGGTCCACACAACTGACTGCATCCCACCAGCAGATGTGTAAACCAGGCTTGCGATTCCAATCACGAGAATGATCCACACGTTGGGAATTCCCAGCATTTGTGCAATAAGCCGCGAGGCAAGCAGAAGGACTAGCCCGAGAAACGCAACCTGCATGTATGCCCAGATGGCAACTCCAAACAACTGCGTTCGCCGACCAAACCGTCTGCCGAGCAGTTCAAACGCCGTCGTGCAATCCGACTTCTGGAAGTATGGCACGATGACGAAGACCGTAAACACCATAGCCAGCGGAATCGCTGCAAGGCGGATCAGAAAGCCGATACCGTGTTGAATTACTTCGCCAGGATCGCCGAGATATCCCACGGTCGAAGCTAGCGACGCCACGACGCTCAACGCCACAGCCAGCCACGGAATCCGGCGGCCGCCTAAAAAGAAGTCCTTGCTGCTCTGCAGCCGCCGGGCAAAGTAGCGACCGACTGCCATTACGCAACCAAGGTAAATTGCTACGATTGTCCAATCGATGATATTCACTGCGAACAGGCCACCGTGGATTGCAATCGCGGTTGTTGAGGCTTCTCAAGAATCGTCTGGTCGCCTTCCCAGCAAAAGTGCGGGAGAGAGAGGCCTTCCTTCAGCCTCTTCGCGTCCTCGATCAACACATCGTAGCGTAGCCGACCATTTTAGCCAGCGGATTGGTATTGTGGCATTGAGGGAGTAGCGGTACCAAACGGATATGGACGCCAAGGATGTTGACGAGGCACAGCTCTCTGTTTCAGAGCTGCGGGCGATTGTGCGGAAACAACAGCAGTTGATCGAGGAGTTGCAGCGGGAGCTCACGGCCGCCAAGAAGAAGATCAACCAACTGCAAGACCAAGCCGATCGGCATCCGACCGAACGCGTCGACGAGGAGTACTCCGTCGATGCTGAGGATAAACGACGCCGAGGGGGTCGAAAGAAACAGAAGTCCGACCGTCGCGGCAGACGAACGACCGAGGAGAAGATCAGGCAGGCTGATCGTACGGAGAATGTGTTGCCCGAGGGCGTCGAGCTGAAAGACGCGAAACTGTTTCGGGAACGGGTCGTGACGCGACTGCTCGACAACCGCGCGGTCAGGATCGTCTATCGAATCTTCAAGCAACCGGGAAGTTCGGAAGTACCGACTATTCCGGGGCTGTTGCCTCGATGCGAATATGGAATCGAAGTCCTGATCCTGATCGCCACGCTGGTTTATCTGTACCGTCTGTCGATTGCCCGGACGTGTCGTGTGCTTGGTTTTTTCTGTGGGTTGCAGTTGTCCGCATCGCAGGCTGACTCGCTGCTGAACCGGCTGGCGCGGGAGTGGGAACCGGAGTTCGAGGTGATCGCCGAATTGATCGCTCATCAGGCCGTCGTCCGGGCGGACGAGACGGGCTGGAACATCAATTCCGTCTGGGGCTTCCTGTCCGAGACACTGAGCGTGATGCTTTTCGGCTGCCGCAAGGATGCGGCTACGCTCGCGATGATTCTCCCCAAAGGTTCGTTTCAGGGAACGCTGATCAGCGACAATGCCTCGGTCTATGACGGTTTCAGCAGTGCTCAGAAGTGCTGGGCTCATCTGCTTCGCAAGGCAATCCGTCTGACGCTGCTGGAACCGAGCGAGCCTCGGTACCGGACGTTTCTGGACGGCCTGTTGAAACTGTATCACGCTGCGTGCCGGGTGCAGCGGGACGGGCGTTACAAGGCACTGGGCCGTGAGCGAGCGGTCCGTGGATTTGAAGAGCACCTGTGGGACCTGCTGGGCGATGAGCTTGCTGAGGAAAGCGAACCGGTGGACGGTCACGCGCGCGAGTTCCGGAACCTGTGCCGCGAACTGTCGGGCCTGATCATGAAGGCGGAGTTGTTTGTCTTCGTGACTTCCGATGAAGCGGTGACCGGGACAAACAACGAGATGGAACAGGGGTTGCGAGAGGCAGCCATGTGCCGCCGCACAGACCAGACGAGCCGCACTCTGCGCGGTGCTCGCCGTCGCACGGTGATCGTGACGGTTCTGGAATCCACCTGTCGTCTGCTGGGTGCTTCGGCGATCACGCTGGAACGTGTGCTGCAGCACGTACAGTCGTGGACGATTCGAGGTCGCAGTGTGTTTTCTGATCAACTTGCCCGGTTGGGGCTGAGCGTCTCGACGGAAAGCCGTCTGGACCGCATCTTCGCCCACGCCGATCCGTCGTAACGCTTACGGCGGCGAGCCACCAAGACATCAACCGACGCCCCGATTCAGGCCACCGCCGCGGCCCCTGTGCCACCGTTGCGCACAATGGTCGGCTACCATCGTAGCACGCCATCGTGAGCGTAGCTATAATGGACGTGATACATCCTTGAAGAAGGTTCGTGATGGTTGTGCTTGGCGTTTCCACGTTTACTGTGGCTGAATCAATTCCTGCGGGGGCTCTGGCGCCGATCAATTCCGACGATTGGCATCCATTCCCCTGGTCCGACGGCTTAACCGACTCATTCCGCAAGCAGAGCATTCCGGTTCAACTGCCAGGAATAGCCTCGGTCGCCTACTCATCTCTCATCTCACCAAGCGATCGGAAGTTGGGACTTCTTCTTAAGGACGGCGGCAAACTGTCGTTTCAGGTTGTCTGATGCAATTAAATCCTTCACCAATTCCTCCAACGATTTCTTCCGAGGACTTCGCCCGGCGGCAGGCGACTTTCCATCGCGCAGTGTACGCCAGCGAACCGTTCGTGTTCGATGACGTCATGACGCGATTCTGGCAACCGCCGTCCGGTTGTGTCGCTCACGACCACGGACTGCTCCATGCGCGCGATGAGTGGCACCTGTTTGTGCTCAGCAATGAACTCGCGCTGCACGCAGAACTGGTCAATGCCGTGCGTGCCGGCGATTGGGAAGCAGCGAAACAGTCGCCGTATACCGTCGGAGACCGGCATCTGTGCGGATCACGACTGAGCGAACTCCGTGAAGTTGGCTTTGTACTGAAAGATTCGTACGGAGAGTGGGGCACGCTGGCGCACACAAACAGTTTTGTGTTCCCCGTTGGTAACCGCTGGGCGAATATCCATTGTGCGATGAGCCAACGTGGCCAACGGCTGTGCATCGAATGGTCAGATGATCTGCAGACGTGGGAGCCCGATGCCAGTAATCCACTTTGGGCTCCGCCAGACTGGACCGGCGGAACGACTGTTTGCAAAGGTCCATGCGTCGTTGAACACGAAGGCCGCTGGTTGATCTACTACAATCTCAACCTTGCTGAAGGAACCTCGACGGTTTCACTGATCAGCACAACCGACTTTGAGACGTTTGAAGATCACGGCGTGGTGCTGAAATTCCCAAACCAGTTTCGTGGTACTCAGGGCTGCGAGTCGCCCTGCGTCTTCTTGAGAAATGGTGTCTGGCATCTCATGGTGGCGTCGGGTGATTCCTGGTGGCATGCCATTGCCAACCGGCCAGACGGTTTCATGGGAGCGCAGGGAATTCAATCGGTAGCAGCCGGCGGGGTCTACGACATGGGCTCGTTCCACGTCGGTAAGGTTATCGAATACAACGGGCAGTGGTGGATGACGTCCAGCTACAAAGCCGAACACCGTCGCCGCTGCCGCCACGCAGACCGCACCGTGTTTCGAGGTGAGAACGAAGACGAGTCTGGGCTGTGTGAAGGACTGTTCGTTTCACGAATCGAGTGGGACGATGATCGGCCGGTACTTAGTAAACCGACGGAAGATGAGATTCCGTAAGTCTTCTGTAGAACAATCGAGCAAACCACGTGGGAAGACGTATCAGGATCGAGAGAGAGCGTGACTCGGGAGTCACCAAACAAACTACTTCATCAAACGAATGAGCAACAGCATGAATCGAACCGAAGACCTAAGCCGGTGCCTAGTAACTAGCATGATGCTCATTGTGGCTTCTATCTGCACGACGGTCTCGGCTGCTGGGGAGAAGCCGGCAACTCCTTCCATTCACATTGCAGTCGATCATGCCTACGGAGTCACGCCGCATACCGTCAATCTGCAGGTCGCAATCGCGGGGCCGGCGATAAACTTTCGCGAACGGAATCTTCAGTCATGGTATGAAGACGAAAAGAACAAAACGTCGATTGAAGACGACGGAGCGACGATTCGCATGGTTGGCAACGCGGCCAAGATGATCGCGGTTGACTATCAAGTGACTCCCAGCACGATGGTCGAGTTCGATTTCCGCTGCGACCAACGGGGTGAAATTCACGGCATCGGATTCCAGAACGACACAAAGCTGGACGCTGCCGCCGCCCGACGCATGTTCGTGCTCTACGGAAGTGAAGGCTGGGGAGCGGCGAACACCACTTATCGTCATTACGACCCAACGACTTATCGCGAGCGATGGATGCGGTTCCGAATACCGGTGGGGCGTAGCTATCAGGGGCGATTCAAATATCTCGTGTTCATGAACGACCACGACGTGGTTGAGCCGACGGCTGACAGCCGGTTTCGAAACGTGTCTGTGTATGAATCGGGCGGTGTCACAGCGAGACATCGCATTCAGTGGAACTTCGGCGATGGAAAAACGATTGACGATCAATGGAACGTCGAGCACACTTTCACAACGCCCGGCCAATATGTGATCTCGGCAATCGTAACGGATGCCGAAGGTCGCAAGTCGATTCGCCGAGTTGGTATTCGAGTCAAAAGTCCACCGCAGGTCCGCCGTACGTTGTTTATCGATGATCACGACATCGAGAGCATCAACGGAGCGGAGCGAGTCGTTCACCGTGCGCTCAAGCATCCTTCTAACCCGGTCATCGTCGGCGACAAGCCATGGGACGCATTTCGACCTCAGGTCTACGGCACTGTCATACGGGACAAAGAACGCGGCGTCCTTCGCATGTGGTACCTATCGATCCCCAGCCATGTGCTGAGTCCCGATCCCGAACCGATCGTCGACGGAATCAAGCGCATCGGCCACACAACGCTCGTGGGGTATGCGGAGTCCAAAGATGGCTACAAATGGACGAAGCCGAATCTAGACATCGTCGACTTCAATGGCTCGAAGAAAAACAGCTTGGTCAACATCGGCCGTGATAACATTGAAGGCGTTTCGATTGTTGATCAGCCAAACAATGGCGATCCGAAACGTCGTTACAAAGCCATTTTTTGGGAACACCAAGTTGCACCGAAGGGCGAACCATCGGGCCGCGAAAAGCTGGCCGCAGATCCACGACCAGATGGCATGTGGGTCTCGTTTTCAGAAGATGGGTTGCATTGGAAAGACTACAACAAGAACCCGGTCATTCCGGGCGGCAGCGACACTGGCCAAAGCGTACTCTACGATCCAACTTTAAAGAAGTTCGTCCTTTACAGCCGTCTCGGTGTCGGCCGCCGCATCTCACGCTCTACAAGCGACGACTTCATCCACTGGTCGCAGCCACAACTTGTGTTCGCTGCCGACGACAAAGATCCGCCGGGGACGCAGGTTTATGGTTCCGGATTCTGCATTTACGAAGGCTTCTACATCGGTACGCCGTGGATGTTCTATCTGGCGAAAGACCAGCGTATCGACGTGCAATTGATTCACAGCCGAGACGGCATCAAATGGCATCGCACCGCCGGGCGCGAGCGGATCATTCCCAACGGCCCGGAGGGTGCCTGGGACAGCGGAATTATCTTCACGGCCAGCCACCCAGTTGTGCTCGACGACCGCATTCTAATTTACTACTTCGGCATCGAGGGCGATCATTTCGGCCACCCACAACGCGACTGGGACGAATCGAAGAAATACTATCGCGGGGGTATCGGAGTCGCGACACTCCGCCGCGATGGCTGGGTTTCGCTCAATCTGCAATTTTCTGGTGGCAACGTGACAACCAAACCGGTCACCATTCCCAAACCGTTCGGTGGCGACACCACGCCGCGTCTGATCCTCAACACGAACGCCTACACTGGCGACGTCCGAGTCACGTTGCTGGACGAAGCCGATCAACCAATCCCTGGGTATGAACAGTCAGACAATCTCCACGGCGACTTCCTGCGCGCGGAAGTGACCTGGCCCGACCACACGCTCACTGAACTCGTTGGCCGCAAAGTCAAGCTGCGCATCCACGGTCGGCTTGCCAAACTTTATTCGTATTGGTTCGAGTAACCTTCTGGCACACCGCCCGGCGAACTACGCGGCATACGTGCGAGAAGCGTTGGGTGCGCCGAGAGTTTAGTCGCGATTCCCACACGATTGCATCGAAAACTCGTGACCAGTGAGACGCGCCGAAAAACGACCGTTTTCGGGAAAGTTTTGGGGCCAGATTTGGCAGGATTTGACAACATTTGGCCAATGTCTCGGGCCTTGCTGGCCTGATCG
>Ga0310121_10004007_pt1 | contig 13207 bp, 9 predicted proteins | sample CB27_Tmax_986_MG_FD_203504 | JGI IMG/M metagenome (GOLD analysis project Ga0310121, IMG submission 203504) | Marine microbial communities from Western Arctic Ocean, Canada - CB27_Tmax_986 | ecosystem: Environmental > Aquatic > Marine > Oceanic | place: Canada: Western Arctic Ocean | collected... | reverse complement strand
TCCTGACAGCCCGATTAATGGTGGCACTCTTTGTCCAAAGGGAGCCTCCCAGATGGAATTGGCAATCAGTCCGCGGTTGCGACACCAACCGCTTTTTCGAGAGGCTGGTGCGTCGGATTGGAAAGACGTTGATTGGGACTTTGCGATGGATTGGTTTGCTCGCAAGTTCAAGGAATCTCGAGACGCATCGTTTGTCGAACGTGACTCTTCTGATCGTGTAGTCAATCGATGCGATGGTATAGCGTGGGTTGGTAGCGCGACAGTCGCGAATGAGGACGCCTACCTGATCACAAAGACTATGCGGGCGATGGGTTTGGTGTATATCGACCATCAGGCCCGCATATGACACAGCCCAACGGTGGCCAGTCTGGCCGCCACGTTTGGTCGTGGGGCCATGACCAACCATTGGAAGGACATCAAGAATGCTGATGTGATTTTGGTTATGGGCGCGAACCCTGCGGAAAACCACCCGTGCGGTTTTAAATGGGCGCTCGAAGCGCGCGACAATCGTGGCGCCAAGCTGTTGACGATCGATCCGCGCTTTACTCGAACCTCTGCCGTTGCGGACCGTCACCTGCAGATTCGTCCCGGGTCTGATATTGCTGTGCTTGGCGGGTTAATTCGCTACGCCCTTGAGAACGACCTACACCATTCTGATTATGTGCAAGCGCACACGAATGCGTCGTTTGTTGTCGGTGAAGACTACGGTTTTTCCGACGGTTTGTTTGCAGGGTTTGACGAGGCTGCGAGTAATTATGACAAGACCGCCTGGGACTACGAGCGTGGTTCTGATGGGTATGTGCGGCGAGACGATTCACTAGAGCACCCGCGGTCGGTGTTCCAACTACTAAAACAGCACTATGACCGGTATACGCCAGAGGTTGTTGCTGATATCTCGGGGTGCTCTCAAGAAGATTTTTTGATGATGGCGGACATTATTTGCTCAACGGGACGGGCAGATAAGGTTGGTACGATCATGTACGCCGTTGGTTGGACGATGCATACCGTCGGCACTCAGATTATCCGTACAGCGGCAATATTGCAGCTCTTGCTGGGCAACATAGGAAGGCCTGGCGGTGGCATTAACGCTCTGCGTGGACACGCCAATGTGCAAGGTGCAACTGACCATGCAATTGTCGCAGGTATTTTGCCAGGGTATCTCAAGGTTCCTACGCCTGAACAAACGTCATTCGATCGCCATTTAGCTGATTCAACACCTCGGCCACTTGTTCCTGAAACGAGTAATTACTGGGGAAATTATCCAAAATTCTACGTTTCGCAGATGAAGGCGTGGTTTGGTGATCACGCGACGCCAGACAATGATTTTGCGTACGACTACCTCGCGAAACAAGATGGCGATGCGACTTGGTTGTCGATCTGGGATAAAGCGCGTCAAGGTACAATCGAAGGTTTTGTTGCGCTGGGGTTTAACCCACTACTTGCTGGGCCGGATGTTCCGCGGCTGCTTGAATCTATGTCGAAACTCAAATGGAAGGTGGTCATTGACCCCTTCATGCTGGATTCAGCCGAGTTTTGGAAAGCTCCCGGGATGGATCCTTCCAATATTGATACCGAAGTGCTTTACCTTCCTTCGTCGCATTGGATCGAACGAGATGGTTCGTTCACGAACAGCGGTCGTTGGGCGCAATGGAAAGAAAAAGCGATTGATCCACCTATTGGGGTGAAGCCTGATACATGGATATTGTCTGAATTGTTCTGGCGTGTGAAGGAGCTGTACCAGGAAGAGGGCGGTGCCTACAACGACCCAATTCAGCATTTGGCTTGGGATTATCTGAATCCGCGGGAGCCGACGATGGGCGAGCTCGCCAAAGAAATCAACGGTTATGACCTTGAGACGAACCAATTGTTAGATTCTTTCGGTAGTCTGCGGGACGATGGCACGACTTCGGCCGGTAATTGGATCTATACGGGTAGCTACACAGAGGCTGGAAACCAGATGAAACGTCGTGGAACTGATGATCCTACGGGCCTCGGTATGCATCACGATTGGGCGTTTAGTTGGCCGGCGAACCGTCGTGTTTTATACAACCGAGCTTCCGCTGATGCTGAAGGTCGCCCTTGGGACCAGACTCGTGCAGGTATTGCGTGGAACGGTCGAGAGTGGATTGGCGATGTACCGGATTATGGACGTAACACGCCACCGGCACCGGGTGCTCCTGGCGCTTTCATTATGACTGAAGAAGGAGTGGCGCGTTTATTCAGTAGCCATTTGGCGGATGGTCCATTGTCTGAACATTATGAGCCGGTCGAGAGTCCAACCCGCAACCTGTTGCATGAAGACGTTCCAATCAATCCGGTAATTCAGTGGTACGACGGTGTAAGGGAAACGCTAGCCGATGGGTACGACGAGTTTCCGTATGCGTGTACGGTCTACCGGGTGGTTGAACGCGAGCATTTTGTAACGAGCAATGTCCCTCTATTGGTTGAGTCGATGCCCGATTTTTTTGTTGAGCTTCCGGAAGGACTTGCCGAGGAGAAAGGGATTTTGAACGGGAGCCAGGTTCGCGTTTGGTCAAAACGTGGCGAAGTGCAGGGAACGGCCATCGTTACTAAGCGGATTAAGCCACTTCAGGTAGACGGTCGTGTGGTTTGGACGGTCGGGATTCCGGTGCATTGGGGCTTCGTTGGCCTGACTCAGGGTTCAATGGCGAACCTATTGACCCCTTATGTGGGTGACGCGAACACAAACTGTCCTGAATTTAAAGCGTTTCTCGTTAATGTGGAGCAGGCGTGAGTGGTTGGTCGGCTGGAGTAAAACGTCAATTGGCTGGACTGGTTCAATAAGGATGCAAACAATCGCAATGGAGGACGCCTTCTAGATGGCTGATAGTCTTACGATTCGTCGGGTATCTGCGAGTCCAAGCTCTCTGATACCAATGGATGCTCTACGTTCGGCAGGGCCAACCTATTCAAAATTAGTTGATATTTCGAAGTGTATTGGCTGTAAAGGTTGCGAGGTTGCGTGCAAGGAGTGGAATGATCTCGGTGTGGAGCCGACAGCTAACTTCGGCAGCATTCAGAGTCATAAAGATCTTAGCCCGAAAACTTGGCTGCTAATGCGCTTTAATGAGGTTGAGATTGAAGGCAACCTAAATTGGTTAATTACGAAAGACGCGTGCTTGCACTGCGAAGAGCCGGGGTGTCTTTTTGCGTGTCCAGCACCAGGTGCCATCGTCCAGTACACGAACGGCATTGTTGATTTTAACCAAGAGAACTGTATCGGATGTCAGTATTGCGTGACCGGATGCCCGTTTGATATTCCCAAGTTTGACGCGAGTACTCGCAAGGTGTCGAAATGTAACATGTGTGTTGACAGGGTGGAGTCTGGGCTGGAGCCTGCCTGCGTTAAAACCTGTCCAACGAATGCTATTTCCTGGGGAAGTAAAGAGGACATGTTAGCGCTGGCTGACCAGAAAATTGAAACATTGAAGGCTCGCGGATACGACAACGCGGCCGTCTACAACCCTGCCGGGGTCGGTGGAACGCACATGATGTACGTCGTTCCGCATGGCGACCACCTGGAGGATTACAGTCTGCCCGCCGACCCTACAGCAAGCCCTGCTCCGATGACAGGGCTCGTGTTTTTGAAGCGTCTCGGTGCGTATTTGATGAGCTTTAGTGTTGTTGGTGCACTAGTTCATTTCCTCGCTTTCGGTCCAGAGCGGCTAGAGGAGTAGGTGTCTAGTGATGACTGTAGCGACTGGTGAGGTTCGGAATCGTATTCTCCTGCGGTTTACGTTTTTTGAGCGAATTATCCATTGGATTGTTGGAGGTGCTTTTGTTGCGTTGCTCATGACCGGTCTAGCGTTTGCGTACCCTACGCTGTTTTGGATGACGATCTTGTTTGGTGGTGGTGCGGCCGCACGTGTCTTGCATCCTTGGTTTGGTGTCGCGTTTGGAATAGGGATGGTCGTCATGGTTGTCGCATGGATTCGCGACATGTTTCTTGATGACGGAGATCGGCAGTGGCTCGCCGCGGTTAAGCATTACGCGATGCGTGACACAGACCGTGTTCCTCCGGCTGGCAAATATAATGCTGGGCAAAAAATGTTTTTTTGGTTCCAGGCGATTTTAGCGATCGTGTTTCTCGTTAGCGGAATGTTTCTGTGGTTTCCTGAGTACTTTTCGGCTGAGGTGCTGCGCTGGATGCGTCTGTCACATTATCTCGCTACCCTTGGTGGTGGAGTACTTCTTGTGGTGCACGTCTACCTTGGGACTGTCGCCTATCCTGGTACTGCTAGGGCGATGGTCGACGGCATGGTGACCGATCGTTGGGCACGTCATCATCATCCGCGCTGGCACGAAGAACGGACCCGTTCTGAACTACTTTAGGGGTTCGTAAATGCTGGCGTCGTTTCCTGATTCTGGCGTGTGGCACCAGCGTGCAAAGCGTGCCGAATTCCTCAGTGAAAAGCATTCACATGCCAGTCCACTGTTATTTTTTTATTTACAGTTGATTCGCACTCAATTCGCTGTGTTCACGGAGACTAAGCAGTCCGGTCTGCTGACGGAAAAGTTAGTGCCATTGTCGTTGAAGCCGCTTTATTTTCGTGAATGCCTTGAGCAGCAGCTCATGCAATGTCGTCCGCATCGGTTTGTTGAGTTCGTGAGAACCCTACAGGCGTCGTCAACGGACGTGCTCGCGGACGTTTCGAAATGTCTTGTTGCTAACCCGGAGGCAGCAAGTCGCATACTCAGGAATTGTGCGCAAGGAATCTCGAATGAAAAGATTGCACTCGAGCTAGGCTGTGACTATCAGCCGGTGGAATTTTTCCCGCGCGCTTTTAGACAGCCGATTGCGGAAGCTATTGTGCAAGACGGGAATCTGCAGCCAGTTGGTGAGCGTTCAGTTCTTGGTGTCTGCCCGTATTGTGAGTCTCCGCCTATTGCCTCTGTGCTACGCGATGAGCCATCCAGGTTGGGCACGCGCACCTTACAGTGTTCGCTATGCGCGAGCGAGTGGGTATTTTCTCGAAGTTGCTGTCCTGGGTGCGGCGAAGAGAAGGCCGACCAGTTGGATTATCACATCAGCGAAGCGTGGCCCCATGTTCGCATCGAGGAATGTCGTTCGTGTAGCACCTATCTGAAAGCGATCGATCTCCGCACGAATGGTTTGGCTGTTCCGGTAGTTGATGAGTTAGCTTCAATCGAACTTGACTTATGGGCGAGCGAGCAAGGGATGTCAAAGTTGCAGCAGAATGTGTTGGGACTGTAGTTTGCTTGTGCAAGCCAATGTGGAGTTGTATTTCGTGTAATGAACAGGAAAGAGGCATGGAAACTCGATCTCTGGTTTGCAGAGGAATGTGAATTATGCGTGACGTGTTTATCTATGACGGGTTGAGGACTCCCTTTGGGCGCCACGCTGGAGCGTTGGCATCTGTGAGGCCAGACGACTTGCTTGGCACTGTGATTCAGGCTGTTGTGGAGCGTAGCCCGTTCAGGCCGGACCAATATGAGGATGTAGTAGTCGGTTGCACCAATCAGGCGGGTGAAGATTGCCGGAATATCGGTCGAAGAGCTGGTTTGATCGCAGGGCTTCCGGTAGATGTTGCCGGGATGACGGTTAATCGCTTGTGTGCGAGTGGGCTCGCAGCGGTGCTTGATGCGTCCCGCGCAGTTCAGTGTGAACAGGGAGAACTGTTCGTTGCGGGCGGCGTAGAGAGTATGAGTCGCGCTCCATTTGTGATTGCCAAATCTGAGCGTGCCTACGGACGTCAGCTTGCAGCCTATGACTCTACGCTTGGCTCTCGGTTCCCTAATCAAATCGTTGTAAAACAGTACAGTGACCATGCGATGTTTGAGACAGCGGAAGAAATAGCCTCTGATTTAGGCATTACCAGAGAGGCCAGTGATCGCTTTGCCGCCTTGTCACAGCAAAAGTATGAGCGTGCGAAGAGATCGTCCTTTTATGGTGGCGAACTGCACCCTGTTTCTGTGGCGGATTCAAGGCGTGAGGGATCTACGTCTGTTGTGGAGGATGAGCATCCTCGCCCTGGAACTGATTTCGAGAGGCTGTCAAGCCTGCAGCCATTGTCTGACAAGGGGGTCGTCACCGCTGGTAATGCGTCTGGAATTAATGACGGTGCTGTTGCGTTAATCGTGGGTTCTCGTGACGCAGGAGTGCAAGTGGAGATAGAGCCGATAGCTCGTATCGTAGCAGCTGCTGTAGCTGGTGTGGAACCTCGCGTAATGGGACTTGGTCCGGTGCCGGCATCGCGAAAAGCGCTCGCCAGAGCAGGGCTAACACTAGACGATATGGATGTGATTGAAATCAATGAAGCATTCGCAAGTCAGGTACTTGGTTGTCTAAAACTCTTTAACTTGCCGGCGGAGGATAGCCGCATCAATCCTAATGGTGGGGCTATAGCGATTGGCCATCCGCTCGGAGCGTCTGGTGCCCGTCTCGCCTTGACCGCGGTTCGAGAACTTCGACGAACTGAAGGTCGCTATGCATTGGTAACGTTGTGTATCGGTGTCGGGCAAGGACTTGCCGCTGTCGTGGAGCGGGTTCACTAGTCGGGATATCCGATGTCAGCGAAGCCACAACGACTCCTGTCTTTAGTTGCTGTTTACCTCGTTGTCGTTTATTTACTGCCTCAGCCGGATGCTGTAAATGCGCAAGGGTGGCGAATTACAGGGATTTTTTTTGCGACGATTGCTGGTCTTATGTTCCAACCTCTACCAGGTTCACAGATAGTGCTGCTTGGTGTGACGATGTTGGTTCTTGTCGGCGGCGTTCCGATGGAGCAGGCACTTGATGGGTATTCGGCCACGGCAGTTTGGATGGTCTTGACTGCGATGTTGATGTCGCGCGCGCTCCGAGATTGTGGTCTTGCACGGCGTATTGCGCTGTGGTTTATACGTAGCATTGGCAAAACCTCCATCGGACTTGGCTACGCATTGCACTTGACAGACGCGACCCTCGCAACGGGTGTGCCGTCCATTACGGCTAGGTCGGCGAGCATCGTTTTTCCAATCGCACGAAGCATTAGCAGTCTCTACGACTCTGAGCCTGGCGAAACTGCGAAGCGTCTTGGGACATTTCTCATGACGTGTATGTATCAGACGAGCGTCGTTGCGTCGGCGATGTTTTTCTACAGTAGTGCGGCGAACTTACTTTTGGGGCAGATTGCGTTGGATGTGGCCGGTATTGAGGTGACTTGGACCAGTTGGTTTGTTGCTGGGCTTGTCCCCGGGATTGTATCGAGTCTCGCAGTACCTTATCTGGTTATGTGGATGCTTCCCCCCGAGGTCAAGCACACGCCGGCTGCTTCGCAATTCGCTCAAAGAGAACTTGATAAATTGGGGCCCATCCGTGGTGTTGAGGCCACGGTGTTGGCAGTCTTTTTATTTCTTATTGGAGCTTGGGTAGCCTCGTCCTATGTAGCTTGGCTCTCCGCTGGTCTTGTCGCCTTTGTGGGGCTTAGCGTGCTTTTTGTCACTGGGGCATTGACGTGGAATGCAGCGCTTGGTGAACGTTCAGCGTGGGATGTCTATGTTTGGTATGGCGGCTTGTTGACGATGGGTGGGCTCCTGAATGAAACGGGCGTGACCACTGTCTTTGCTACCTGGATTGGAGCGTGGTTTGTTGGTGTGCCGTGGTTCGTTGTTCTTGTTGGAACCTTAATCATTTATTTCTACACGCATTACTTTTTCGCGAGTACTACGGTTCACGCGTTGGCTCTTTATGCCCCGTTCATCGTGATGTTGATCGGTATTGGTGCACCACCAGCAGTGGTGGTGTACAGCCTGCTGTTTATCAACAATTTGCAGGCCGGGATAACGCATTACGGGACGACCACTTCGCCGGTAATCTTCATAGAGGGCTATGTGAGTCTCGCTGATTGGTGGCGTGTTGGTTTTGCCGCATCACTCTTAAACCTCACCATATGGCTAGCGGTCGGTATTACATGGTGGAAAGTGTTGGGATTGTGGTGATGTACGAGGGAAGACGGCACGCTAACCGTGCCGTGACTCGGTCTGGCCTCGCCGTAGTGATGTGCGCTTTTGTCATCGGATGTTCGTCTGAAGATTCGTTGCAAACTGCGGATCAGAATATTTCTAAAAATGGAAAATTTGACCTAGTGATATCTGGTGGCCGTGTTATCGATCCGGAAAGTGGATTAGATGGCATACGGGATATTGGTGTGCGAGACGGTACCGTAGTAACGGTGTCAGAGACACCATTGGGCGCGGCTGAGGTTGTTGATGCGACTGGTTTGGTCGTCGCTCCTGGATTTATTGATCTTCATGCGCATGGTCAGGATTTGGAGAGCAGCCGTTTTCAGGTAATGGACGGTGTGACAACGGCACTAGAACTCGAGATCGGAGTCTTTCCAGTTGCGCGGTGGTATGACCGGCGGGAAGACGCAGGTGCGCTGATCCATTACGGGGCGTCCGTCAGTCATCAAGGTGCACGGGTGCGCGCCATGGGAAGCGTATTTGCTCGTGGCAATAGTGACGGGACACTTACTCTTGGGGAGAGTGGTGACGACACCCTGTATCGTGCGGCAGCTGACACAGAGCTTAACCGTATCCGCTCCCTAATGGAGCGCGGGCTGCGTGAAGGGGGCATCGGCTTTGGGTTCGGTCTCAGTTATACACCAGGCGCAAGTCATTATGAGTTGTTTGATTTATTCGACGTTGCCGCAGGCTTTCAGGTCCCCTCGTTTGTCCATTTACGCTCATCATCGGAGTTCCTACGGGGCGGTCCCATGGCTCCGGTTCAGGAAGTTATAGCAAATGCCGTGGCTACTGGTGCAGCGTTACACATTGTTCATATGAACAGTACGTCTGGGTCGCGTGCTGAGGAGACGCTGGCAATGATACGCGGTGCTCGTCAACGAGGCATTGACGTGACTACCGAGGCATATCCGTATACCGCAAGTGCATCACGTATTGAATCACCACTCTTTGATGGATGGGACGGTCGTCCTCAGGATGCGTATGAAACGCTTCAGTGGGTCGAAACTGGAGAGCGATTGACACGAGAGACTTTTGAGAACTACAGAGTTCAGGGTGGTTGGGTCATTATGCATGGCCGTTCTGAAGTGACAAATGAATGGATTGTTGGGCAACCTGACGTGATTGTGGCTAGCGATGGAATTCCATTTGCTAGTGGTCGCTCGCATCCGAGGGGGGCCGGTACATTTTCGAGGGTATTGGGTTATTACGTGCGTGAACGAGGTGTTATTTCATTAAGCGAGGCAATCCGGAAAATGACGTTGCTGCCGGCCCAGCGACTAGAAGCAATTGTGACTGGAATGTCAAAAAAAGGTCGTGTTCAGTCCGGAAGTGATGCTGACTTAACTATCTTTGATCCTGAACAGATCATTGATCGAGCCACCTACGAAGAGCCAGACAGGTACTCTGAGGGTATTGTTCATGTAATGGTTTCTGGCACGTTCGTTGTGCGCGATGGGCGTCTACTGGAGGGTGTTCGTCCTGGGCTGCCACTTCGCGGTCGTCATGCAGTTCAAGAAAATTAGGATCGTTTAGGGTCGTGCTAACCGTAACTACGTCGTGGTGCGCTTTGTGCGGATGGGCTGGCTTGTGGTTACGGCGTCGACATTGGGACGTCGGAGGCCAACATTGGTTGCTTCTTCAAACGCGTGAGCAAGTTGCAGTACACCGAAATCGTCTTGCTGGCGGCCAACAATTTGTAGTCCGACGGGAAGTCCTTCTTCGGTAAACCCGCAAGGCACTGAAATGGCTGGTAGACCGAGTACTGAAATAAATGAGCATGAGCTCATCCAGTCTGTGTAGGTCTGCATGGAGGTTCCGTTAATCTCTGTAACGTATGGTTCTGAAACAGAGAATGGGGCCACTTGAGTGACTGGAAGTACGAGAAATTCGTACTCTTGCATGAACCGCCTTACACGTTCGAGGAGTTCCGACCGCTTACGGGCCATTTCTCCGAGTTGAGGCCCAGTCAATTTGCGGCCTTCTTCGATATTCCAAACGACGGTATCTTTCAGAAACTTTCGGTGACTTTTAAGTAGATCTCCGTAACAAAGTTCGAAGTACCAGGCACGCGAAATGTCGAACACGGTTTTAGCATCTGTCATGTCTGGAGAAATTTCATCTGTCTTGCATTTAAGTTCTTCAAAGATTTTTCGTTTGTTGTTGACGGCATTACTTATCCGAGTCTCAAATGGTAGATTCGCAAAGGTGGAGGCCCAAGCAATCTTGGTTCCTTCAAAATTTCGCTCCAAGGGTGCATTGAATATTGCCGATGATTCTGGAAGTGAAAGTGGATTTCTCCGATCAGGTCCAGAAATAGCACTCATGACTAGAGCGATATCTGCAACAGTACGCGCCATCGGCCCCTGTACCCCTAATGGCCACCAGGGGTCTTGAGACGGCCAGATAGGAACGCGGCCAGGAGAGGGACGAAAGCCAACGACGTTGCAAAAGCCAGCTGGATTTCGGAGGGAACCACCAATATCAGTGCCGTCTGCGATCGGCAACATTCCGGCAGCGAGTGCAACAGCTGCGCCACCACTGCTACCGCCGCACGTTTTTGTTGTATCGAAGGGGTTAAGCGTTGATCCGAAAACATCATTAAATGTCTGTGATCCAGCGCCAAATTCTGGAGTGTTAGTTTTGCCTATGGTGATTGCTCCAGCTCCCTTCAGGCGTTCAACAATTAGTGCATCTTTTTCCGGGATGAACTGGGCAAAGATCTTTGAGCCGAAGGTTGTGCGCAAGCCTTTTGTTCTTGTGAGGTCTTTGTGGGCGATGGGCAGTCCATGTAGCGGCCCTAATTCCTCACCTCGCCCTAGGGCGTCGTCTGCGGCTTTAGCTTCTCGGAGAGCGTCGTCGGCAGATAGTGTAACGATCGCATTTAGAACTGGATTTACTCTGGCAATGCGGGATAGGTGGGCTTCCAGCACTTCAACGGCAGTTACTTGTCGAGAGCGAAGAAGCGCTGTGATTTCTCGTGCGGTGCAGTAGAAGAGGTCAGACACAAGTACATGCCGCGTCACGCGGGCACTGTAAACTACTACGTTTGTGAGGTCCGTAGGGTGGGATTCTGCTCGACCGCATCGAAAGGAGCGCATCGTGGCCAAGATTTGCTTGTGTGTCAGTGTGTTGTTGCTGGTAGGCGCATGTAATGGAGAGGTGCCAGTTTCCGAGACAGTGGAGGAAGTAACGGCACCGCCCGGCGAGGGAGAGGGAACCATAGTCAGGTTAGATCCAGCCTTTGACGCACTTGTGCCGACTGATGCTGTTATAGAGAAACTCGCGGATGGGTTTGGTTTTACGGAAGGTCCACACTGGATTGAATATCACGGTCTTTATGGAGGCGCGGTACTTTTTAGTGATATTCCAGGCAATACCATCTTTCGATGGAGTTCCGATGGGACCGTTACACCGTTTCTCACGCCGGTTTTTGAAGGTAACCGGGAGGGCATTACAGCTGGCTCCAACGGGATAACGACAGACTCCGAGGGCCGAGTGTTATTTACGGAACACGGTAACAGACAAATTAGTCGGATAGAGGTAGACGGGTCACGCGTTGTTGTCGTTGATAACTATCAGGGTGATCGGCTAAACAGCCCGAATGATCTCGTGTTTCACTCGGATGGCTCGCTGTACTTTACGGACCCACCATATGGTTTAGCGCAACAGGATGAGGATCCTGCCAAGGAGGTGGCCGTCAATGGTATCTACCGCCTAAGTGTTGAGGGTGAGTTGTCGCTAATTGCAGATCAAACGCGGCCGAATGGCATCGGACTCTCGCCTGATGAATCGCGTTTATATGTTGCTAATTCGGACAACGCAAGCAAGGTGTGGATGGTCTACGACCTAGCAGCGGACGGGACTGTGAGTGGCGAAAGTGTGTTCGCCGACGTTACGGATAACGCCGCAGAGGGAGTCCCTGATGGTCTCAAGGTTGACGCTTTGGGGAACCTCTGGGGTACTGGACCTGGTGGTATTTGGGTCTTCAGCCCAGATGGTACACATCTAGGTTCGATACAACCGACGGAGCGTCCTGCCAACCTTGCATTTGGTGGGGCAGATGGAATGACGTTGTATATGACAGCGCAAACTGGTTTCTACCGCGTACCTGTTAATGTCGGTTGGGCCGGACGCTAGTCGGCTCCTAGTCCATCTCAAAAGAGGTTTGAAATGGGTGTACGTGACATTGCGGTTTACGGACTGATCGGCATGCTTTTTATCGGTGTTGATCGAGGTGCCGTGGCATTTGCCCAGGAGACATGGCCTCAATTTCGTGGTGTCAATTCTAGGGGGGTTGCAGCTAACCCGTTATTGCCCATGTCTTGGAGTCAGACTGAGAACGTTGATTGGGCTATCGACATACCCGGTCTGGGCTGGAGTTCACCGGTTGTGTGGGGTGGCCTTGTGGTTGTCACTACTGTGATTGCTGACGGAGCGGTCGAAGAGCCGAGGACTGGATTTTATTTCAATGGTGAACGCCCGACCCCGACGGATGAACACCGGTGGATGGTTTATGGGATCGACGTGGCGACGGGAACACTTGTGTGGGAGCAGGAGGTCTACCGCGGTGTGCCGACATCGTCTCGCCATCTTAAGAATACGTATGCTTCGGAGACGCCGGTAATAGACGGCGAGCATATTTATGCTCACTTCGGAAACGTTGGCTTGTTCTGTCTTGATATGAACGGACGTGTGGTTTGGTCGCTCGACCTTGACGCTGTGGATACGCGGCTTGGGTGGGGTACAGCCGCTTCACCGGTAATCCATAACAACCGCCTGTATGTGGTAAATGACAACGACGAGCAGTCCTACCTGGTTGCGCTGAGTAAAGAAACAGGCGCCGAGTTGTGGCGGGTTGACCGTGACGAGGGTTCGAATTGGTCCACGCCTTACATTTGGGAAAACGATCTTCGGACTGAGTTGGTGACCACCGGAACTGACAAAGTGAGATCGTACGACCTCGACGGAAATTTGTTATGGGAACTTACTGGGATGTCGTCCATAACAATACCGACGCCGTTCTCTGAATTTGGACTGTTGTACATTGGTTCGGGTTATATAGGAGACCAAAAACGGCCGGTGTTCGCCATTCGTCCAGGCGCTAGTGGTGATATTTCGGTCGTCAACGATGCGGTGCTTAGTGAATACATTGCTTGGCATTTACCGCAGGGTGGTTCTTACAATCCGTCGGCAATTATTTATGGGGACTACTACTACACGT
>Ga0310121_10004005_pt1 | contig 13208 bp, 11 predicted proteins | sample CB27_Tmax_986_MG_FD_203504 | JGI IMG/M metagenome (GOLD analysis project Ga0310121, IMG submission 203504) | Marine microbial communities from Western Arctic Ocean, Canada - CB27_Tmax_986 | ecosystem: Environmental > Aquatic > Marine > Oceanic | place: Canada: Western Arctic Ocean | collected... | reverse complement strand
AGTCAAACAGCCGAGTATCTATTTCGGAGAGCTCTCGAACGACTACGTACTGATCAACACGAACACCGACGAGTTTCACTACCCCGAGGGCGAGGATAACGTCTCGAACCGCTACGATGGCGCCGGCGGCCTGGAACTGGGAAACCTCTTCAAGCGACTGTTGTTCAGCCTGCGGTTCCGGTCGTACGAGATGATGGTCAGTGGCCAGCTCAACGCCGACAGCCGGGTCATCTTTCACCGCAATATCTCGGACCGGCTGGAGGCGATCGCACCTTTCCTTCAATACGACTCAGACCCCTATCTCGTGATCGCGGACGACCGACTCTTCTGGATCAGAGATGCGTACACGCTAACGGGAAACTATCCCTACTCGACACCGGTCACCAATGGCATCAACTACATTCGCAACTCGGTCAAGGTGGTCATCGACGCGTACAACGGCACGACGACGTTTTACTTGGCAGACCCCGATGATCCGATCGCGGCGACGCTGAGCAACGTGTTTCCAGACTTTCTCCAACCGCTGGACAGCATGCCTGAGGAGTTGCGGAGTCATCTGCGCTACCCAGAGGGCATCTTCACGCTCCAGACGACCATGTATTCGACCTATCACATGACCAACCCGTCGGTCTTCTACAACCGGGAAGACCAATGGGAAGTCCCGGTCGTCGACAACCTCCAAATGGAACCGTATTACACGATCATGCGATTACCCGGCGAGGAGAAGGCCGAGTTCATTCAGATGCTGCCCTTTACCCCCCGGGGACGAAATAACATGGCCGCGTGGATGGTGGCGAGAAGCGATGGCGCCGAGTACGGCAAGCTGATGGCGTTTCAGTTTCCGAAGCAAAAGCTGGTCTTTGGGCCGTCTCAGATCGTCAACCGGATCAACCAGGATCAGGAGATCTCACCGCAGTTCACCTTGTGGAACCAGCAAGGTTCCGAGGTGATCCACGGGACATTGCTCGTCATTCCGATCGAGGAGGCTCTCCTCTACATCCGCCCGATGTATTTGCGGGCGTCCGGTGGACGGATTCCGGAGCTGAAGCAGGTCGTGGTGGCCTATCAAAACCAGATCGTCATGGAGGCGACGCTCGACCTCGCCCTCGACCGAATGTTCGGCGGCGAGGCGCCCACACCATCCGCCTCTGAACCAACCGCTCTGAATGCCGACGCTGCACCGGATGAGCCAAGAACCTCGACCGCACCCTCCGATGTCGAGCCATCGAGCCCTCTGGCCCAGCAGGCGCAACAACACTACGCACAAGCGCTCCAGGCGCAGCGCAACGGGGATTGGGCGCGCTACGGGGACGAGATCGAGCGGCTTGGAGCCGTGCTCGACCAATTGCAGACAGAACAGTAGAGCCACCAGGCCACTCAGAGCCTCCTTTGGAGATGACGATGAAGATGACGATGAACTCGATTGCTCGACAGTTAGCCGTTTTGGCCCTCGCAGTGGCCTTCGTCGGCTGCGGAGGTTCCGCGCCCGAGTCTGCGGTTGAGCCAACACCCGGACTGACAGCATTCGTCGGCGCGCGGCTGATCGTCGGTACTGAGGGGGACGGAAGCGTGATCGAGAACGGGACGCTCGTGGTCCGTGACGGTCGAATCGAAGCGGCCGGGGCTAGCGATTCCGTGGAGACGCCAGCCGATGCCGAACACGTCATCGATCTTGCCGGCAAGACGATTATGCCCGGGCTGCTCAACGCACACGGACACGTCGGCAACGTTCGGGGACTGGAATCCGACCCCTCGTTTTATACGGAAGACCACGTCGTCCACCAACTGGGTCTGTACGCGCGCTACGGGGTCACGACGGTATTCAGCCTAGGTGGTGATGGCCCGGAGGGGTTGGCCGTGCGGGACCGACAGGGAGCCGACCTCGACCACGCGCGGCTCTACGCCGCTGGCCCGGTAATCGTCGCCGACACCCCAGAGGAGGCTGCTGAACGTGTCAATGCGGCCGCCGACAGCGGGGTGGATATCATCAAGATCCGGGTCGACGACAATCTCGGCTCGGCTACGAAGATGACGCCAGAGGTCTACAAGGCAGTCATCGCCACCGCTCACGACCGAGGCCTGAGGGTGGCCGCGCATCTCTACTACCTCGACGACGCGAAGGGTCTTCTCGAATCAGGGGCGGATCTGGTGGCCCACAGCGTGCGCGACGTCGCCGTGGACGATGAGCTGATCGCCCTGCTCAAGGACAACGACGTCTGCTACTGTCCGACGTTGATGAGGGAAGTCTCGACCTACGTCTACGAGTCGCGTCCCGAGTGGTTCGACGACCCATTCTTCCTCAAGGAAGCCGACCCAACCGTCATCGAGGAGCTGTCCTCGCCCGCGCGTCAGGAGCAGACGCAGAACAGCAGCTCGGCACAGACCTACAAGACACAACTCGAGACTGCCAAGGCCAACCTGATGAAGGTATCTGAAGCGGGCATCGGGATCGCTATGGGTACCGACACCGGTCCCGCCGCGCGCTTTCAGGGCTATTTCGAGCACGGCGAGCTCGAGCTGATGGTCGAGTCCGGGTTGACCCCACTGCAGTCGATCGTCGCCTCCACCGGCGAGGCCGCAAAGTGCATGGAGGTGGACGAGGAACTCGGTACCCTCGAGGCTGGCAAGTGGGCCGACTTTGTCGTGCTGGGAGCCAACCCCCTCGATGACATCAGCAACACGAAGACGATCGAGGCGGTCTGGATTGCGGGGAACGAAGTTCCCGGCGTCTAGACTCGCTCCGCCCGTTTTCTAAAGTATCGCGCCAGCCCCAGCCAGCATTGCGACAGCGGCGCTGCGTAGTCGTACAGCGCAACCGTTGACGACGGTACATGCCGCTGGAGGTAGAGCCGCAAATCGTCGACGAACGCGCTCATGCGGACCTCGTCCGACTCCGCTTCGAGCTCCAAACTTCTCTGGGCCATCAGCGCGACCGCGTCGAGATGCTCGAGCAGGACATCCAGGTGCGCGTCCACCCCTTCATGAGGTCCAAAGTGAGTGATGAACAGGGTCGACGCCCGCCAGTCACGGATCGCCGAAATGCTCTCCCTCCAGACCTCCACGTCGATATCCGGCGGCGGAGTCGGTGGCAACGCGAAGAGTTCGCTGCCAATGCGGATGCCGGCCGTGTCGCCGACAAACGCAATACCGCTCGACCGGTCGAAATAGCCAACGTGGTGTGACGCGTGCCCCGGGATGTAGGCCACTTCCAGGTCGCGGTCGGCAGCCCGGATACGCTCGCCGCCGGCCAATCGCCGAATATTGCCCTCGGGCACCGGAAGAAACTCGCCCCACAGCCGGTCCATATCCTCACCGTAGAGCCGGGTCGCGCTCGCGAGGAGTCGCGTGGGGTCGACCATATGCCGGGCGCCTCGCTCATGCACGTAGACCGCAATCCCCGGGTTTTCTGTGACCAGAGTTCCGCTCGCACCGGCGTGATCGAGATGAATGTGCGTGAGCAAGATCGCGGTAATGTCGCCGACGGCGATCCCGTGGTCGCTCAGGGCTGCCCGCAAAGTCTCGAGACAGCTCGTCGGGCCAGGGTCGACCAGCGTCACGCCGCTGGGGCTCTCGATCACAGCCGTCGCGATGACGTGCTCTCGTCCCTGAAAATTGAGGTCGGCGTAGCGGATTCCTCGGGTAATTGTGTTCATCATGGGGTAATGGCAGATTGTACTATGGGTGCCCGACCTCACCTTGACCTTCAGAAAGACGGTAGGCTGAAGGGTGACCGATGACCGGTGAGACCGCGCAACCGGGCGATGCCGTCCTTCAAAAGCGACAACATAAGACCAAGACACCAAAGATGTACTTGGTGCTCTTGCTCAACGATGACTACTCCACCATGGAGTTCGTCATCAGCGTGCTGGAAGGTATCTTCCAGAAGGGCCCAGCCGAGGCGTTTCGACTGATGATGCAAGTGCACACACAGGGACAGGCGCCGTGCGGTACCTACACGTTCGAGGTCGCCGAAACGAAGGTCGACACCGTGCGGGAGATGGCTCAGAGCGAGGGTTTCCCACTACAAGCTCGTATCGAGGAGGCGTGACACCCAACCATGTTTAGTGCATCGCTGGAACTGATACTCAACGTCGCCTATCGAGAGGCGTCGTCACGACGGCAGACACATCTGACGCTGGAGCATCTGCTCTACGCGTTGGCGCATGACCCGGAGGGTGAGAAGATCCTCGCGGCGGGTGGCGCCGACCTCCCGAACCTCAGGCGGACCCTCGACGAGTTCCTGGGTACGCTCGAAACGTTTGCCAAGGGTGAACGCACGGGCGAGCCTGCCCAGACGCTCGGTTTCCGCCGGGTGTTGCAGACGGCCGTCCTGCACGTGCAAAGCGCGGGCAGGGATGAGGTGCGGTCGGGTGACGTTCTCGCGGCCATCCTCCAGCAACCGAAGGCCTACGCTGCCCAGTTGCTAGGGACGCAGGGCGTGACCCGACTCGACATCCTCAACTACATCTCGCACGGAACCTCGAAGGTCCCCCTGATCACGGGCGACACCGAGGCGCAGACGGACGGGGCCGAGGCCGGGGCGGGGGAAGAAGGCCCCGCGACGTCTAGCAATCCGTTGTCTGCCTACACGATCAATCTGACCGACCGCGCCAAAGCCCAGGAGCTAGACCCTCTGATCGGCCGCATACCCGAGATCCGCCGGACGATGGAGATCCTCTGTCGGCGCCGCAAGAACAACCCGGTGTTTGTGGGTGATGCCGGCGTTGGCAAGACCGCGCTGGCCGAAGGCCTCGCGATGCGCCTGCTCGATGACGACGTCCCCGCGCGGCTGAAAGGTGCGGAGATCTTTTCGCTCGACACCGCCGCCCTGCTCGCAGGGACCCGATTCCGTGGTGATTTTGAGGAACGTTTCAAGGCTGTGATCGGAGCACTGGCCGACCAACCTATGCCAATTCTGTTCATCGACGAGGTCCACTCGACGGTCGGCGCCGGCGCGACGACCGGGGGTACGATGGATCTCGCCACGCTCATCAAGCCAGTGTTGGCGGCGGGTGAGCTTCGGGTGATCGGCTCGACCACGTTCGAAGAGTTCAAGCAGATCGATAAGGACCGGGCGCTCGCCCGAAGACTCCAGAAAGTCGTGGTGGACGAACCGTCGGTGGACGAGACCACGAAAATCCTCGAGGGACTCAGATCTCGATACGAAAGTCACCACGGGGTGAGCTACAGCGACGACGCACTCGCCGCGGCTGCAAAGCTGGCAGGCCGGCACCTGCGAGAGTCACGTCTGCCGGACAGCGCCATCGACGTGGTCGATGAGGCTGGGGCCGTGTTCGCCCTCCTTCATCCGAAACCCGAAGACATCGACGACGGAGAGGCTCCGCAGCCAGCGGCGGTGACGGTCGCCTCGATCGAGCAGGTCATCGCGCGTATGGCCCGGATACCGGAAAAGCAGGCCTCTGGGTCTGACAAGGAGCGTCTTCGAACGTTAGAGGAGGCACTCGGGCGGGTGGTTTTTGGGCAACAGGAGGCCGTCCAGGCGGTCGTCACCTCGATAAAGCGGGCTCGCGCCGGGCTGGGTCATCCCGACCGACCGGCCGGATGCTTCCTGTTCACCGGGCCGACCGGCGTCGGCAAGACGGAGCTCGCCAACCAGCTTGCGGTTCACCTTGGAAACGAGTTCGTTCGGTTCGATATGAGCGAGTACATGGAGAAGCACGCCGTGGCTCGACTCATCGGCGCGCCGCCCGGGTATGTCGGATTCGAGCAGGGCGGGATGCTGGTCGACGCCGTCCGGACCCATCCCTACAGTGTGGTGCTACTGGATGAGATCGAGAAGGCGCACCCCGACGTCTACAACATCCTGCTGCAGGTGATGGACCACGCGACGCTCACCGACAACAACGGCCGGAAGGCGGACTTTCGACACGTCGTCCTCATCATGACGTCGAACGCTGGCTCGCGGGAAGCCAGCACGACCACGATCGGCTTTGCCGAAGACGGAGGCTCATCAGCGGATGGGCGCCTGAAGACGGCGATCGAGCGAGTCTTCAGCCCAGAGTTCCGTAACCGTCTCGATGCCATCGTGCCGTTCGGACGACTCACGCCTGAGGTCATGGAGATGATCGTCGAGAAGTTCATCCTCCAGCTCGAAGCCCAGCTGGCCGAGCGGCGAGTCGCGATCACCCTCGAGCCAGACGCGCGAGAGTGGTTGGCGGTCAAGGGATATGACCCGATGTATGGCGCTCGGCCTCTCAGCCGTGTCGTACAGACCGAGGTTCGCAACCCGCTCACCGACGAGATCCTCTTTGGCCAGCTCGAGAAGGGTGGGACCGTGCGAATCGGCTTGAAAAAGGACGGTACAGGACTCGTCTTCACCTACGAAGCCACGGCGGAGAACGACGAGCCCGCCACTGGCGCCCGCGAGACCGACGTCGTTCAGGAGACCGCGGATGAGTAAGCGCCGGGACGACCTGTCGGGGGATCAGCCTGACGGGGTACCAGCCGGCGACCCGGCCGGTCCTGAAGAGACCGACCCAGAATCGGAATCGTCTGTCCGGGTGGTCGACAGGCGGTGGTGGGCGCGATCGGAATCGAGTGACGAGAACGACGAAGCCCAGGGCTCCAGCAAGCCAACCTTTGTCGCGGAGCTAGAGCAGCAGCTCCAAGGGTTGAATCGGAAGCTCGAAGAGAAGGATGCGTTGCTCAAGGAGTACGCGGCCAAGTTCGCGTCGGCGACGCAGGAGTTCGACGACGCTCGGGTTCGGTTGCGGCGGGAGGTGTCCAAGGATGTGGGCCGAGAAACACGCAGGGTCCTCGCCTCCTTCCTCGAGGTCATGGACAACCTGGACCGCGCGATCGCCGCCGCCAGCGCCGCCGAGGGTGCCTCCGGACTACACGAGGGGGTGGTGATGGTTCGGCAACAGTTCCTGCTGACGCTTGACGGCTACGGCGTGCAGCCGATCGACGCAGCAGGGGAACCGTTCGACCCGAACCTCCATGACGCGGTCTCAATGGTGCCGGTCACTGAAACCGGCCTTGAGGGTCGGGTGATCGACGTGGCCACACCCGGCTACCGGGTGGCGGACGAGGTGTTACGCCCCGCCAAGGTCACGGTCGGGAAGCTGGCGTCTCCTGCTCCAGAGCCTCAATGAGCTCGCGCAGGGTGGCGAACTGATCCTGCGCTGCGTAGAGGATCGCTCGCCGCTCCTGAAGCGTCGGAACACTCCAGTCCTCTCCGTCAAAACGTACCCGACCGTCGCTCTCGAACTCCACGAGGATCGCGTCCATGGGACTCACGTACAGCTTCATCACATACCTGCCGCCATCGATGCCCGTTGCGCATCATCGACACCCACCACGACAGCAGCCATGTCCTGGACCTCGAGCGAGCCACCATACGCGTAATCGATATTCACGCCAGCGGTGGCCAGCAGTCGTGTGATCTGATGAAGGGCGCCGGATCCGTTGGGAAGCTGGACGAAGAGGACATCGCGCTGCTGAACCGCGTAGTGTTCAGCCTCGAGGATCCCCACGGCGTTCAGTGGGTTGTCCACGACGAGCCGAACAGTGCCACCTGTTTCAAGTGAAAGAGCGCGAATACCGATCTTGGCGTCACCGAGAAGCTGGCACACTCGCCCCAAGGCGCTGGGGCTATTCTGCAGTCTCAGCGTGAGCTCCGTGCGTATCGCCATGCGGCGCAGCTTACAACATCCGGTACAATCACTCTTATGAGTGGGACACTCGCGTCGATCCCGATTGCTGCGCGGCTGAAAGGGTTCGACTACGCCATCCGGAAGATCGTGGGTGAGGCTCGCAAGGTGGAAGCGAGTGGTCGCCCGGTGCACTATCTCAACATCGGCGACCCGGTGTTGTTCGGCTTCAAGACGCCGCCCCATCTCGTCGACACGGTCGTCCGCGCCATGCGCGACGGGCACAACGGGTACACGCCGGGGGCGGGTATTGCCGCGGCGCGCGAAGCCGTTGCGCATGAGTACACATCTCGTGGGGTGAGCGTCTCGCCCGACCGCGTGATTCTGACGTCTGGAACCTCCGAGGGCATCGAACTCGCACTCAGTGTCATCGTCGACCGCGGCGACGAAGTGCTGGTGCCGCTTCCGACCTATCCGTTCTACACGGCAGTCCTCGCAAAGCTCGACGCGCGTGCCGTCTTCTACCGGACCGATCCGGCACGCGGGTGGGAACCGGACCTCGAACATCTCAAGAGCCTGATCTCGCCGCGGACGCGAGCGCTGGTGGTGATCGACCCGAACAATCCCACCGGCGCCGTCTACTCAGAGAACACCAGAAGAGTGCTCCTTGATCTCGCAGACCAAGGCGGATTCGTTCTCCTCTCGGACGAGGTCTACACGGACCTGGCCTATGACGGTCCGGTCCCGCCGATCGGCTCGCTCAATCCCGAGGCGCCTGTCATCTCGTTCTCCTCAGCCTCGAAGGCCTATATGGCGCCGGGATGGCGCACCGGCTGGATGGCCGTGGGTGGGGGCGCTCGGCTGGACGCCATACTTTCTTCCATCCACGAGCTCGCGGACGGGCGTCTCTGCACGAACGGCCCAATGCAACATGCCGTAGCGGCGGCCCTCGCTGGCGACCGCAGCCATCAGAACGACTTTCGGCGGCAACTCCAGGAGCGAGCGGCTCTGACGGCTCGGCGGCTCAACGATATCGAGGGCATTTCTTGCGTGCCTCCGGCGGCGGCCTTTTACGCCATGCCAAAAGTCGAGCTGCCAAGAGGCCGGACCGACGAGGACTTCGTTCTCGGGCTACTCAGAGAAACCGGAGTGCTCTGCGTCCACGGCTCGGGTTTCGGGACCGATCCGACCGACGGGTTCTTCCGAATCGTCTTCCTGGCCTCTCCGGCTGAGCTCGAGGGCTATCTCGACGCGATCGAGGCCTTTACCGCGCGATTCCTGTCCGGCCAGACGTCGGTTGTCTGACCGGGTTCCTTCGGGACCGGGGCCACGTCTTATAATTGTGAGACCCGCATGACACGAACAATCCCGGTGGCGATCCTTCTCGTCACGCTCGTCGGCGTGCCGGGGTCGATTCTCGCCCAGCCGCCGAGTCCCATCGATACTCTCGAGATCTACGAAGCCGATGCGGCCCATGCGGGGTCGACTCACCGCGTCGCGGTCCAGGCCACGCTCGATCCGGGGTTTCATGTCAATTCCAATGCGCCCCTCCAGGACGGATTGATCGCGACCAGCCTCAGCCTGGATCCCCCGGATGGAATCAGCCTGGAAGGCGTTGCGTGGCCTGATTCGTTCCTGTTTGCCGTTGGACCGGATGACCTTTCCGTGTTTGGGGAGGAGTTCGTCGTCGGGGCCGAGCTCGCGCTCGCTCCCGGTCTGAGCGAGGGCGAGTACGCCGTCTCGGGCACGCTTCGGTATCAGCCGTGCAACGACACGATGTGCTTCTTCCCGACGACGGCCGACCTCCGGTTCCAGTTCACCGTCGTGGCCGATACCCAGCCCCTTACGCCGACCGATACGGAACGCTTCGAGCGAATGTCCTTCTCGGTCCCCACAGTCGACGCCGGTGACCCGGTTGCGGGGTCTCCCGATGGGCCCGTCATCGACGACATCAGCGTGCTCGCTCGCATGGACGAGTTCACTGTGGCCGGCACGGACGCGGGCTATCTGAACACCGATGATTTCCTCGAATTCATCAGACGGGCCGAGTCAGGCCAGGCCGAGCAGGGCTGGTTCGAGGGACGCGGACCGCTGGCCATTCTGGCCCTCATCCTGCTGGGAGGGCTTGCGCTCAACCTGACACCGTGCGTACTCCCGATGATCCCGATCAACCTCGCCATCATCGGCGCAGGAGCACGAGCCGGGTCACGGTTTCGAGGGTTCGCGCTCGGGAGTGCCTACGGACTGGCGATGGCCCTGGTATACGGCGTGCTCGGTCTCGTGGTCATCCTGACCGCCGGTACGTTTGGCACCATAAACGCGTCGCCCTGGTTCAACCTTGGCATCGCCGTCCTGTTCGTGGTGCTCGCCCTGGCGATGTTCGATGTCTTTCAGATCGATTTCTCCGCCCTGCAGAGCAAGCTGAACATCGGCGGGGCCTCTTCCGAAGGTGGGTCGTTCCTCGTCGCCTTTGGTATGGGCGGTGTGGCTGCGCTACTCGCGGGGGCATGTGTCGCGCCCGTGGTGATCCAGGTCATCGTCTTTTCGAGCAACCTCTACGCGACAGGAACGGCGTTCGCCTTGGCCCTGCCTTTCGTCCTCGGAGTGGGAATGGCGTTGCCATGGCCCATCGCGGGCGCCGGTCTGACCTTCATGCCAAAGCCGGGTGCGTGGATGGTTCGGGTCAAGCAGGCGTTCGGGGTGTTCATCCTCGGAACGGCGATCTACTACGGCTACCTGTCATACGGTCTGTTCAGTCAGCGCTGGGTCGACCCAGAGGATGTTGCAACCAGCGTGCAGGAGCTGCTCGACGAGGGATGGTACGCCTCGCTTGGTCAGGGGCTAGAGGTGGCACGCGCCGAAGACAAGCTGGTCCTGGTCGACTTCTGGGCGACGTGGTGCAAGAACTGTCTGACCATGGACCAAACCACGCTCAAAGATCCCGCCGTCAACGCGGCCCTGCAGGACTACGTGAAGGTCAAGTTTCAAGCCGAAGACCCCAGCCAGTCGCCCACTCGCGAGGTGATGGAGAGAGTTGACGCTATAGGGTTGCCCACATACGCCATCCTCCGACCACCAGGCAGCGCTCCGCCAGCCGCATCTGGGAACGACTGAGCGCGCCCGTCAGGCGTCTGGCACTCTCACCGGCAGCGCGTGCGGATGCACGCTGGCCGACAGCATGCCGGTGGCTGGCACGACCTCCCCGTCGACGTGAAACGTATCGAGGGCATCGCTAGCTATCTCAAGCTTCCGGATCGACTGCATTCTGACCCCGGGGATCTCGTGGACGGTACCAGAGAACAGCCGTCTCGCGTGCCACAAGGCAACGAGCGGCTCCAGTGCCGGCAGAACCACAAGTTCCAGTAGCCCGTCGTCGAGACGCGCCAGCGGCGCGATCTGGGCGTTGTTGCCGTACTGTCGAGTGTTCGCCAGCGCGACGAGCAACGCCGTCTGACTGATCGCGACATCGCTCGCCCGCAGCACGTAGTAATGCGACTCGTAGGTCAGCACCTCGCGACACGTTGAGACAAAGTAGCCGAGTGGCCCTCTGGCCGTGCGAGCGTTGAACCGATCGGCGAGGAGTGCATCGAAGCCGACTCCCGCGACGTTGAAGAACAACCGGCCGCCCAACTCCCCGACATCGATCGACCGGGGCCTACCCCGGAGGGCGATACGAAACGCCGGCCCAGGGGCCCGGGGCAATCCGAGCTCCCGTGCGAGACCGTTTCCAGACCCACCCGGCACGATTCCCAGCGCAGGACCGCGAAAGGCGACCTCCGAGGCGACTTCGTTTATCGTGCCATCGCCTCCCCACACCACGACAGCCCCGACCCCACGCTCGACAAACGAGCGTGCGAGCTCGCGACCATGAGCCTGTCGTTCAGTGACCACGACCTCGCCGTCGAGCTCCGCCATGCGCAGAGCGTCTTCTGCGAGAGACACCCGGTCCGCGACGCTCGCTCTTCGACTGCCGCCCGAAATCGGGTTGATGATGACGCCAACATCCATGCGAATGCTCAACTGTATCAAGAGCTAAGAACGGACTCGGTGATATAGTAGGGTTCCATGCAACGCCAGTGGGTGAGAGTGAGTTGCGTCCTCCTCATGCTGGTGGTCGCGATCGCGTCGATCTCCCGCTTCTTCGTCACCGAGCAGCAACGCACCCTGGAACGCGAGGCGGCCACCGCCTACGAGTCTCTGACTTGGACGCTGACCACATCACTCGCTGATCTCCGCGCATCGCAGCAAGCCTATGTTGCGGCCGGCCAGGACCTCGACATCTGGATCGAGAGTACGGAACAGGCGTTCGAGAACATCGCTGTGAGCCTCACGAGGCTCCAGGAGCTGTCGCAGACGCCTGCGACCCTCGAAGCGCTGGACGACACGCTGGCGACCATCGACCGCCTTCGCCGAGTCGATGAGATTGCACGGGAACACGCCGTCGAAGGGCAGGCCCTGATGGCGTCTGACCTCGTTTTCTCAGATGGTCGCGACCTGGCACGGCGCGCGGGGAGTCACCTCGAGTTGGCGCGAAGCCTCGAGCGCGGGGCGAGCGCCATCCAGCAGGATGAACGTCGTGGGACGCAGGTTGCGAGTGTGACCGTGATGTGCGCCGTAGCACTGCTCGTCGCGCTGCTCTTGTTTCCATCCCCGCCAGCAAAGGTCCCGTCGTTTGGAGAGGACTGGAATGCTTCGGCCTTCGAACCTGAACCGGCTCTGGATGTGGTGCTCGCCCCTCTAGGGTCGAACCCGATTCCGAGCCCGCCCGAGGTTACGGCGACAGCCTCTTCCGAACCTGAATCGATCGTGCCAGACCTGAGGCTGGCGGCCGACGTGTGTACCGACCTCGGTCGATTGTCGGACGGCACCGAGCTCACCGCCGTCCTGGCTCGTGCCAGTCAGGTGCTCAACGCTTCAGGTCTTGTCCTGTGGGTCCGCGATGAAAGCGGAACCGCCCTGCGGGCGGCAACCAGCTATGGCTACACCGCGAACCAGCTCTCTCGACTCGGTCGCGTGTCGTGCGAGAGCAACAACGCGACCGCGGCAGCGTATCGCACCGCCCAGCTCCAGACCGTCCGCAGCGAGGCCGACCTCCCTGGCGCGATGGCAGTTCCGCTTCTCGCTGCTTCACCCGAGACCTCGTCCGTCGGGGTGCTTTCGGTCGAGGTCGCCCGGGGGTGGGAAACCAGCGAGGCGGTCCAGGCCACGGCCTCGATTCTGGCAGCTCAGCTGGCCACGTTCGTGACCGCCGACCCTCTTCACGCGTCATCTGACGCGGAAGAAGAAGTGGAAGAGGTTGACGTCGAGGTTGAGGTTGAGGTCGACCGGACCACCCACGCCGTCGGCTAGTGTGGCCGTACCTCCTCAATCTGGCCATCCAGCCTCACCTCGCGACCGTCGCGGGTGACGGCGATCGTGAACGTCTCGCCAGGCTCGAGCGTGCCGACGTGCCGTCGGAGCGTACTCAGCCCATCAACGGCCGCCGCGTTGATTGCCGTAATGACGTCTCCGGCCAGCAGACCGGCTGCGGAGGCGACCGAGTTTGACTCCACGGTCGCGACGAGCACTCCTGCTTCGACGCCAAAGAACTCGGCC
>Ga0310121_10004004_pt1 | contig 13208 bp, 11 predicted proteins | sample CB27_Tmax_986_MG_FD_203504 | JGI IMG/M metagenome (GOLD analysis project Ga0310121, IMG submission 203504) | Marine microbial communities from Western Arctic Ocean, Canada - CB27_Tmax_986 | ecosystem: Environmental > Aquatic > Marine > Oceanic | place: Canada: Western Arctic Ocean | collected... | reverse complement strand
TGCGCTCCTTACGGAGCACCCGGATTACGACCGGGTTGCCATCGTCCAAGAAGTAGCGGTCGGACGTGTAGGTATCGCCCACCTCAAGCGGCAGCGTCCTCAACCAGAAGATGAACGCCAGTTCATCCAGTGGCTCGCCGGTGTTCATAGTCTCGGCGCGATCCGCGCTGATCAGCTCCCAGCGCCGCTCCTCCGGGAATATCATCCACTCCCTGAAGGCCTTGTATCGGACCTCGTGGACATCGCGGACGAAGCGCAGGGACACCAGCCTGCGCGTGTCGAGCCAAGACTGATATGTGTCGTTCACCTTGGCGAACAAGATGCCACCCTTGAGCCCCATCGACAGGCGATAAGTGGGGTGGCCTCGAACGGTGTCGAGCCCGTCGACCGCGATGTACGCCTCTCCCGCGGAAAAAATGCCTAACTTGACCTGATATTCCATGCGCTCCCCCGGCCCGAACGGGACAGCCACGGCGAGCGAGTCCTGTGTCACGACAAGCGAGTCCTGCGTCACTGCGGGCTCTTCGGCTACGCTCTGCGCCTCGAGAGTTGGCAGTGCTGGTTGCAGCACAAGCCACCCGACCATCAGCAGACCGAGGGTCACCCTCACCCTCGGGTCGCCTCAGTGGGCGGGAACCACGGCCGGCCGCGAACGCGAAGCAAGTCCTTGAGCACTCCGAAGAACCGCACCCGGCTGGGCCTCACCTGAAGATCGTAACGTGGATCGATCGCGGCTTCCTCGATGCGCCGCGCATGCGGAGCCACCAGACCGAGCAACTCCACGTTGGTCGCCCAGGCATCGGTCGAAAACAACGGAGGTCCCTCCTCCTCCCTGAGCACCTTCTTGAGCACGATCGCCCGGTAGGCGCGGAACCCGCACAGCGGATCCGACACGGGGGCTCGGCGGAAGAGCCCTCCCAAGGCCCAAGGCGCCAGAGCCCGTGCCCAGCGTACCGCACGGGGTCCGCCTCCCCTCTGCGAGGCACACCCGGCCACCACGTCGGCTCCGCCCTCGATGGTCTTGACCAGAACCGCCACGTGAGCGGGATCGTCCGTGAAATCACCCTGCAACGTGATGGCGATGTCCCGCTTGGGGTAGGCGGCCCGCCTCGTCACCTCGCGCAGCAATCTCTCCAAAGCACGTGCGTACCCCAGCCGCTCCTCTGAACGGATAACGGTAAGGGGAAGAACCTTGCCGTAGCGCCCCAGGGTGGCCGCGGTGTCGTCGCCGGACGCGTCGTCGCAAACCAGGATCTCATAGTCCCGCACGAGCTCCACCATCACCTTGCGAATCTTCCAGAGCAGCACACCAACGGTGCGCGCCTCGTCGTGCACGGGAATGCAGACGTAGATCACTGTAAATTAGGCCTCCATCAACGAATCGTCGCGTCCCCCAAAGGGTTTCTATACCTGCAGGGCCCCTTCACGGTTCCCCTTGGAGGGATTCGCCAGCGGCCTCCCGGGGGACCGTTCGCCAGCGCCGGTGCTGCCAAAAATAGTGGCCAGGATCTCGTCGCACGCGCTCAGCCAAGGCGGCTACATGGGCGGCCGTGAGCCGGCGAACATCCTCGTGTAAATCCCCCGTGCGCTCGCATGTGATCTCCTCTAGCTCGCACCGATACCGCCCCGGTTCCCCGGACAACGCCACACACGAGCCCAGGAAGAGCGGAACGTTCGCACGTAGGGCCATCAGGGCCGGCCCGCGAGCCGTGGATGCCGGGGTGCCCAGAAAATCCACGAACAACCCGCCACGGCGGACGTTCTGGTCGGCCACCAGCCCGGCTACCCGACCTGCCCGCAAAGTGCGAATCACATCGAGCGGAGCGTCGCCACGCCTGATGACCGAGATTCCGAGACGCGCCCGATTGCGCATCAGGTCGTCGTCGAACAGGCGGTTCGCCTGGCGCACCGCCACTGCGGCCAGCGGCACGCCACGGGCGGCCACTGCGGCACCAGCCAACTCCCAGTTCCCAAGGTGTCCGGTCAAGAGGACGGCCCCCCGCCCACTACTCAACGCCTCGAGCAGGGGCTCTCCTCCGCTTGGGTTAGGGGTACGTTCTATCACCCTCTCGGGGGACTCGCCGGCGAAGAGGAAGCTGGCCACCGCCTCCCGCCCAAGATTTCGATAGCTCGCCAGCGCGATCTGGTCACGCCAGCGCTGATCACTGTCTGGGAACGACCGCTCGAGGTTGGCGTCCGTGACATCTCGTCGGACGCGGACAACTGCCCCGGCGAACCAACCCAGTGCTCCCCCCAGGGCGAGGGCCCCCCGCTCGGGGAGTAGGCGCAGGACGCCAAGGCAAATACGGAAGACCGCGTATTCCACCACGTGCCGGAAGGTGACGGACCGTTCCATCTCCTGTCAGCCGTCTCCACCCACCTCGACTGCCTCCACGGCCGTCAGGGAATCGACGAACTGGAGGTCGTGGAATCTGCGGTAGAGCCCACCCCCAGCGAGCAGCGTAGCATGGTCACCGTTCTCCACCACCCGCCCACCGTCCAGGACGACGATCTGGTCCGCGCGCTGGACCGTGGAAAGGCGGTGCGCGATCACAAACACGGTGCGCCCCTTGAGCAGCCGCTCGATCGCCGCCTGGACGAGCCGCTCGGATTCGCTGTCGAGAGCACTGGTAGCCTCGTCGAACACCAGGATGGGCGGGTCTCGGAGGATCGCCCGGGCAATCGCGAGCCGTTGGCGCTGCCCGCCAGAGAGCTGGGTGCCCCGCTCACCCACGACCGTGTCGTAGCCCTGTGGGAGGTCCATCACAAAGTCGTGCGCATTGGCAGCGCGTCCGGCACGCTCGATGTCCGCGTCAGAGGCGTCCGGCACGCCATAGGCGATGTTGGCACGCACGGTGTCGTGGAAGAGGACTGTATCCTGCGAGACGACGCCCAGGTTCGCGCGTAGCGTGGCGATTGAAAACTCTCCAAGCTCGACTCCGTCCACTGTGATGCGCCCCGCAGTGGGGTCGTGGAAACGACCCAGCAAATCCACCAAGGTGCTCTTTCCGGCCCCGCTGGGTCCGACCAGCGCGACCACGCTGCCCCGAGGTACCACGAGGTCGATATCGGACAGGACAGCCTGGCCGGGGCGGTACTCGAAGGTGACTCCTTCGAAGCGCAGCTCGCGCTGGAGTTCCTGAAAGGGTCTCGCCCCGGGCCAGTCACGGATCTCGATGGGCGCGTCAAGGAACTCGAAGACACGTTCCGCCCCCACGAGACCTGGTTGAATGGTGGCTGGAAGCTTTGAAAAGTACTTGACCGGCGCGTACAGCTTGGTCGAGAGAGCGACAAAGCCGATGAACGCCTCACCGGTCAGTGCCTCCCCCACGAGCACGAGCCGAGCGCCGTACCAGAGTAGGATCACCGTGCCCACCGCAGCCAGCATCTCGGTGAGAGGTGCAGCCATGGCGCGCAAGCGCTCTGTGCGTACGAACGTCCGGAAATAGTGTTCGGTGAGCTTGTGGAAGCGGCCGCGCTCGTGTCCCTCGGCACCGGACACTTTCACCAACCGGATTCCGGAGAGCGTCTCCTGGATGTGCGAGCTCACGTCGCCGGCAAGATCGAGAACGCGACGATCCCCGAGTCGGAGTTTTCCGACCAAGGGACCCCAGATCCCCATCGTGAGCGGGATGACCAGGAACGCCGCCACTGTGAGTTGCCATGAGATGGCCATCATGAAGGCCACAGCCGCGATGAACTCGAACAGTGAACTCGCTACACGTGAGAGCTCGCGGGTCACGAGCGTACGGAGCTGCTCCACGTCGTTGGTCACGCGGGATACGATTTGCCCCACGCGAGTGCGACCAAAAAAACCGAGGTCCAGCTCGAGCAAGTGGTCGTACACTTCCCGGCGCAAGTCGCGCGTTACCCCCTGCTCCACCCGCGCGACCATGTAGGAACGGAAGAAGTCCACCAAGTTCTTGATGATGAAAACCGACAGAATGAACAGGATGATCCCCTGGACCGCGACCAGCGGATCGCCGCGCAGGCTCACCCAGCGCCCCACGGTTGCATCAAACACCGCTCCGAGGCGACCAGCGCCGCCGCCCTCCGCCAACGCCGGTCCCGTGACACCGAAGAGCACCTGCAGGAACGGTATGATGAGCACCAGCGAGAACGCGTCCAGTACCGCGAACACGACGGTTGCCGCCGCGGACGCCGCTAGCACGCCGCTGTGGGAGCGCAGATAGCCGAGGATGCGTAGGTAGAGCTTCACGGCCAAAACCTAATGGGGGCACGAACGATGCGCCGGTGCTGCCCCGCTCCAACCCGCGGCCAGCAGTTATCTACTTTGCTCCGTATTCCCTCTCGACCGAATCGGCATCCCGATGGCCCCGCCTTGCCACTGACGCCCGTACGAGGCGAGCATTTGAGTTGACCGGTCCCCCTTTTAGGGCCGGACGGCGTGAAACCGACCAATGAGGAGCGGAGCGTGGGCGGAGCTAAGCAGAAGGCCGACGAGAGGCGGCGGATCGCGATCTTGGGTGGTGGCAACCTGGGTCAGGCGCTGGCGCGCGGGTGGACGGCGGCAGGAGTCGTGGCCGCGGGAGATTTGCATGTGGTGCGGCGCCGGCCTGAAAGGCTGTCTGAACTGGGGACGTTGGGCATCACAACCGGGTCCGACAACCGCGCGGCGACAGAGGCTGCCGAACTGATCGTGATCGCGGTGCAGCCCCAACAGATCGAGGGCCTGTTAGGAGAGATCGCATCTACCCTCGACCCCACCCGGCACCGCGTGGTGTCGGTGGTCTCGGGCGTGTCCATCGCCGTGTTGAGTTCCCATCTCACCGGAGTGCCGCTGGTACGGGCGATGCCCAATACCGCGGTCTCGATCCGCGAATCTATGACCTGCCTGGCGGCTTCCCCCGCCCACGCCGGTGCGCTCGCAGAGGTTCGCGTACTTTTCGAGGCGCTTGGCAGTACGCTGGAGATCGAGGAAGAGATGATGATCCCGGCAACCGCGCTGTGTGCGTGCGGTGTGGCCTTCTTCCTGCGCGCCGTGCGCGCTGCCTCCCAGGGTGGAATCGAGATCGGGTTCCACCCCGACGAGGCAATGCTGCTTGCGGCTCAGACCGCCCGCGGCGCGGCTTCGTTGATGTTGCGCGCCGGGTCACACCCCGAGGCCGAGATAGACCGGGTGACCACGCCCCGTGGATGTACTATCGCCGGCCTGAACGAGATGGAGCACCAGGGGTTCAGCTCGGCCCTGATCAAGGGCATTCTGCTGTCGGCGGACAAAGCTGCGGGACTGTACGGGAGTTGAGAAGCGTGCCGCTCACCGCGGTGTGAGACACACCACGGGAACGATCATCTCCTCTGGACTGATCCCCCCGTGTAGGAACGAATTCCGGTAGCGCTGCTGGTACTCCCGGAGCTTGGTAGGGTAGACGAAGAAGAAGTCCTCTAGCGCCACAACGTACCCGGTTCCAATGCGCCCTTTCGGGAAACGCAGGTCCATGTGGTTCCCAGTTCCTAACGCGTGCGAGGAGGTCTCCGCTCGCAGGTCCTGACCGAACTTATAGCGCAGGTTCGACGTCGCGTCCTTCCTAGCGAACACCGTGGTCGGCCGCTGGCAGAGAATCGACCCGTGGTCTGTGGTGAGGATCACTCGATGCCCCTCTACTGCAGCCTCCCTGAGAACCTGATATGCCGTAGAGCGCTCGAACCACGACTTGGTCAGACCCCTGAGAGCAGCCTCATCCTTGGCAACCTCCATCAGGATCGGTGATTCCGAGCGCCCATGGGTCATCAAGTCCACGAAGTTGAAAACCATAGCGATCACCGAATTCTTGGTCCGGAGCGCTGAATTGACCCGCGCTCGCACCTGATCGCCGTCGCGATCAGAAAAGATTTTTTCGTAGTGAACTGGCACGTCGCTCCCCGTCAGGCGCTTCAGCTGATCGAGTAGCAGCTCATCCTCGAACGCGTTCAAGCTGCCCTCGTCGTCGGACTGGTTCCACCACGCGGGCCGGTCCCGCGCAATCTGGTCCGGGAACCGACCACTGAAGATGGCGTTGCGGGCGTAGGGCGTGGCCGTAGGCAGTATCGAATAATGCCAGCTCTCCTCCACCTCGAAGGAGGAAGTCAGCAAGGGGCTGATCACGCGCCACTGGTCCAACCGCATGCAGTCGAGGACCACGAAGAAGACCGGGTCTTCACCCAGCCACGGAACCAGGTACTTCTTGACGATGTCGACCGACAGGTCCGGGCGCGGTACGTCCTCCCGCATCCAGCGCGGGTAGACATCGACGATCCACTCGCCGAAATCCCGCCTCAGCTCGATCAGCAGTTGGGTCACCGAATCTAGCAACCCGGTCTCGCCGCCCTGCTCCAACCGGATATGCCAGTCCACCAGCTCGCCATAAACGGCCGCAAATTCCTCCGCGGTGGATGCCTCCTCCCGCTTCATCGAGAGAGTGCCAAAACGGGCGGCGAAATCCTGCGCCACCTGCTGCTGGCGAATGGAGGACCCTTCCAGGATACGGGTCACCACAGAGAGGACCTGGCGTGGGCTAGTAGGCTTGACCAGGTAGTCATCAACGCGTCGACCGATCGCCTCGCGCATGGTCTGATCTTCCTCGGACTTCGTCACCATGACGACCCGGGCGTGCAGGTCCGCCCTACGCAGCGATTCCAGCACCTCCAGACCGGAGCGACCGGGCATATGCTCGTCGAGCAGAACCAGGTCGTAGGGGTACTTGCGCAGTAGCGCCAGCGCGTCGTCGCCGTTGGAGATAGCATCGACGCGGTAGCCCCGCTGCTGAAGGAAGAGCACGTGGGGGCGGAGCAAGTCGATCTCATCGTCCACCCACAGAATGCGCTTGGCCTGCTTCGTGCTGATCATTCGGCAAACGTAGACCCGCGCGCCGACGCGAGCAAAAATGTCAGCCCCGAAAAGCGCCTGTCTTCACGCTGCCGTTCCTCCCTCCCCGTCCAACTCGAGGTGCCTCATCGTGGGCGAGAGAACGCCTGTAGCCACCACGATTAGGATCGTCATCGCGCCCCCGAACACTACTGCTGGCACCGTACCCATCAGCCGCGCTGTGACCCCGCTTTCGAAGGCCCCGATCTCGTTCGAGGAGCCCACGAACATCGAGTTCACAGAGGACACGCGGCCACGCATCTCGTCAGGTGTCCGAAGCTGCAGGATCGTCTGGCGGATCACCACACTGATCCCGTCCGCGATACCGCTCAAGAAGAGCGCGAGCAGCGAAATCCAGAACACGGTGGAGAGCCCGAATACGATGATGCAGGTGCCGAAGGTGAACACTGCCGCGAGCAGCTTGAGACCGGCTCTGTGGTTTAGCGGGAAGTATGCCACCGTCATCATGACCGCCAACGAACCTACCGCGGGAGCAGCCCGCAACACGCCGAAGCCCGCTGAGCCCACCTCGAGGATATCCTGGGCGAAGATCGGGAGCAGGGCCACAGCCCCGCCGAAGAGCACCGCGAACATGTCCAGAGAGATGGCCCCCGGCACTGCCTTCGTCCTGAAGACGAAAGCCAGGCCTTCCCTCAGGCTCTCTTGGATTGATTCGCCGGGGGCGGAGATGGGAGCAGACTTGCGCTCGATGCGCCGGAGGAAAAAGACCGCGATCACGGCCCAAGCCGCGACGACGAGCAGGGACCAATGCACGCCCAGCCATACGATGGCTAGGCCACCCGTGGCGGGCCCAAGTACTGACCCCATCATCCAGGCACTGCTACTGCCACGTGGCAGCGTTCGGATAGTGCACACGAGGGATCAGTTGGCCGAACAGAGAAAACACGGTCGGACCTAGGAACGCCCTGACGACCCCTCCGAAGAACACCAGGACGTAGATCAGAACCACGATGGCGGAGACCGGAAGCTGAGCGTTCAGGCGCGGCAAGGTGACTGCAAACAGGCCTGCACTGATCGACAGGAACCCGAGCACGCACTTCATCAGGAGATCCCGTTTCTCTAGGCGGTCCACGTAGTGGCCCGCGATCAGCGCAAGCGATAGCGCCGGAATCACCTCCGCGATGCCGATGATCCCGAGAGAGAGAGGATCCTTGGTGAGGCTGTAGATCTCCCATTCGATCACCACGAACTGCATCGACCAGGCGAACACCAGAGTGAAGCGCAGCGCGAGGAAATACTGGAATTCCCGAAAACGAAGCGCGGCGTAGGGATCTCTGGGCGGCGTGGGTGGGTCAGTCACCGGCGCCCCGGTCGGCGCCCCTTCCTGTTACGTCGGCCAATGGATCAGCGACCCGGCGCAGGAGCAAACCCCCTACGATGAAGAAACCTGCGATCGCCACGACCGCCAACCTCTGGTTCCCCCCTGTCACCCGCGAGATTGTGCCGAAAACGAGCGGACCCATAATCGACGACGACTTTCCGCAGAAGGCGTAGAAGCCGAACATCTCTGCCTCTTTGCCCTCCGGGATCAGCGTGGACATGAAACTCCGGCTGGCGGCCTGAATGGAGCCGAGTCCGATACCAGCCGCCACCGCCACCGCGAAGAACACGGGTTTTGACGTAACGAAGTACGCGCTCACCGCGACGGCTATCCACAACACGAGCATCGCATTGATCACCTTCTTGGGCCCGAGCACGTCAGTCGGCCGGGCCATGGCCAACGAACCGAGCAACGCTGAAATCTGCACGACCAAGAACAGAATGATCGCCTCGCTCTGCTCGAACTGCAGCGTCTCCACAGCGAAGATCGCGGCGAACCAGACGACCGTGAGCACCCCGTCTATGTAGAAGAAAAACGCGAGCAGAAAGCGGCGCAGCTCGCGCTCGGCCAACACTTCGCGGAAGATGCGACGGAAGTCCTTGAGCCCCCTGATCGCCGCCGCGCGCACCGAGTCGCCTGATCCCCGCGCCTCCGGCAGCACAACGAACGCCGGGAGGCTGAACACCAGCCACCAGATGGCCACGAATAGCCAGAGCAGGTCGAGGCGTTGGGCCTTGGCTAAGGGATAAGCGGCGAGCAGACCGACAGCCGAGCCGGCATACCCCAGCCCGAAGCCCCACCCCGACACACGGCCCTGGTGGCTCTTGGGCGCAATGTTTGGGAGGTACGCGTTGTAGAACACGAGGCCGCCCTCGAACCCGAGGTTCGCCAGAACCGCGAGCGCGAAGCCAGCCCACACCATCCCCGGCTTCAGCATCGTGAAGGATGCCACCGCGCCAACGCCGAGGAGCGTGTACACGATCATCAACCGCTTGCGGACGCCGGCACGGTCCGCAATCGAACCGAGCATGGGCGAGGAGAACGCGACGATCGCAACCGAGAGCGAACCCACCCACCCCCACACCTGGTCCCCGCGCCCGTCTGTGTTCCCGACGATGACTTCGACGAAGTAGACGTTGAACACCGCTGCGACGATGACGGCAGAATAGATGGACCCAGCGAGATCGTACAGCGTCCAAGCGGCGATGTGCTTGCGGTTCACGCGTGCACACTAACCGGCCGCGCCGCGTGGTCGCCAGGGCGAAAGTGGGCTGGGCCTCCGGGGCAGAGCCACAGCGCAGCCGTTGCGCGGTCCCGTCCCCTCCGCGAATCTCCCGGCGCCTCGGGAGGCTCCCGGGTGCCCCGCGGCGTTCCTTCCCGTTCACTCGCTCCCCATGAACCTCATCCAAGGAAGAAACCGTCTGGTGACGGCGCCAGCTGGAGCATCGGAAATGATCGACACCAATGTGAAGGGACTTCTCTACGTCACCCGTGCCTTCTCCCCCACATGGTGGCCGCCGACCGCGGCCACGTCGTCCAACATCGGGAGCACAGCAGGGCACCTGGTGTACCCCCGAGGCAACGTCTACAACGCAACCAGGTTCGCGGTGAATGAGCTCAGCCACGCGACCAGCGGCACAGGGGGGTGCGGGTCGACTGTGGATCCGGGCCTGGTCGAGAACCGACTTCAGCAAAGTCGCTTCCGCGGGGACGCCGCGAAGAACTACCGTGGAATCACGCCCCTCGTCCCCGCCGACGTCGCAGAGGCGGTGCAGTGGGTCGTGGACCGACCGCCTCGCGTGAACGTGCGTGACGTGGTTCTGATGCCCACCGCCCAGAGGAACGCGTACGTGGTCCACAAAGAGGAGAGCTGAGGATCAAGCGTCCCTCCCCCCAGTTAATCGTTTTCGCACTCTGGTTGCTCGTGTTCAGCTCGGCCAGCCAGACCATGATCCTCTCCCCTATCCTTCCCCGGATCGGGAATGAGCTCGGGATCGAGGCGGCTGTGCTAGGCACTTTGGTTTCCGCCTACTCCCTCATGGTGGGCATCTTCGCCGTCATCAGTGGGCCGATCTCAGACCGCATCGGCCGGCGACGCATCCTCCTCTTGGGCACCGGCGTGATGGCGCTAGCCCTCTCCCTGCACGTGTTCATAGTGGACTATGCGTCGTTTCTCGTGCTCCGTATGTTGGCGGGAATTGCAGGAGGGGTGCTCTCGGGATCTGCGGTCTCGTACATAGGGGACTGGTTCCCCTACGACCGCAGGGGATGGGCAACCGGATGGGTGATGAGCGGCTCAGCGTTCGGCCAGATCATCGGCATCCCGCTCGGCATCGTGATGGCCGGGCGTTGGGGATTTCGCGCGCCATTCTACATGTTCGCGGTGACCATGGCGCTGACCTTCATCCTGATCTGGTTCCGCATCCCTCAACCACCCGTACGTCGCCACGACGTTCCGCTCAGCATCCGGGGGGCGGCGCGGGATTATTGGACGATGCTGCGCCGGAAAGAGATCGCCCTGGCAGCTCTCGCGTTCTTCATGATGTATGTGGGCGTGTCCGTGTACGTGGTATACTTCCCGACCTGGCTCGAGAACGCTCGTGGGGCCACCAGCGGCCAGATCGCATCCCTGTTCCTGATCGGGGGGATCGCCAACGTGCTCGCGGGACCCTGGGCTGGCCGGCTTTCCGATCGGATCGGGCGCAAGGGGATCATTCTGATGTCCTCCTGCGGACTGTCCCTAGTGATGCTCCTCACAACCCCTCTTCTTAGCACTCTGTGGATAGCCTACCCCATTTTCTTCCTGTCCATGGTCTTGATCGCTATGCGGATCAGCCCGTTCTCCGCACTCCTCACGTCTCTCGTGGACGACCAGCGCCGGGGCTCGCTCATGAGCTTGACCGTTGCACTTGGGCAGGTGGGGTTCGCCGCAGGGGGTGCGGTGGCCGGACCGCTCTACGCCACGGTCGGTTACGGTTCCAATACGATCCTAGGCGCGATCTCCGTACTTGGAATGGGAGTGATCGTGTGGAGGTGGGTGCCCGAACCTCGGACCGACGTACGTGCCACCAGGGGAAAGAGCTCGTCGGCCGAAGGCGCCCCCGGTGAAGTGTTGATTACCGAAACTTCTCCGCTCGGCGGCGAGGCGTCCTAGTGCCATGAACGCACCGCCACCGAACACGAAGCTCGGGGTGCTCCTCGTGGAGGACTCGATCGAGGATGTCTACCTCATGCGCAGCTTCCTCGATAAGACCGGCGTGTTCCAGGTCACCACGTCCCAAGACGGAGATCACGCTGCCAAGCTGATCGAGGAGCGTCAATTCGACCTGGTCATCACCGACCTGAACCTCCCTGGAAAGGACGGCTATGAGCTTATCCGTCTGGTAAAAAAGACCAACCCTGACGTGCCTGTGATCGCAACCACTGGCTACACGTCTCCCCACTATCACGAGCACGCGTACCGAGCTGGTGCTGACTACGTGGCGGTGAAGCCGCTCGATCGCGACGACTTCCTACATCGGGTGCTCGCGTCGGTGGAAATGGAGGCCGAGCTGGAGCCCCGCCAGTCCGTGGTGCTCGCGATCGGTGCGCTTCCGGGGGACGTGGAAGGCGGCTGTGGAGGGACGCTGTTGAAACGCCGAGAGCACGGCGATGGCGTGCTCGTCCTCCCGCTCAGCGCGTCCACCGGGGACGGGAACCCGGGCACCGAGGCACAGAATCGCGCCGCCGAACTGATGGGAGCCCGGGTCATCATCACCGAAGCGTCCGTGAGCGAGGCAGAAAATCCGGCCGAGCACCAGATGCTGCTCGAACGCATCGTGCGCGAGCTCAAGCCGCATACGGTCCTGATCCCCTCGCAAGCCGACGACGATCGGGAACGGAGGGAGACGTACCGTATCTCGCGCGCCGCCGTCGCCGATGTGCCCACCGTGCTGGCCTACGAAACCGCGACCTAGACTCATGACTTCCATCCCACTCGATTCATCGACATCGCGTCGGTCGCGATCAGGAAGCTAGAGATTTTGACCCCGTTTCGGGAACACAACCGGCCCGACCTCCAGGCCAACTACGTGCAGGCGGCGGCTCTATATTGGGGAAAGCACATCGGCTTCGGAGAGGCGGAGGCGTTCGAGGTCCTTCGGGATGAGGGGAAGGACATCGGGTGAGCACCCAGGTTCAGACCTAGGTTTCGCCTCCGCCCCGCCGGCCCATTACAATAGGAACGCTTGTCCCACCACATGGAGGTCCTGTCTTGGCCGCATCCTCACATCTGGAGTTCGAGCGGGACATCGCTGACATTGAGGAGCGCATAAGGAAGCTCCTCAATGTCGCGGACGGGAAGGGGATCGACGTGACCAGCGAGCTCGACGTCCTCAGGGAGAAACTCGGCACCCTCCGGGAGGAGACCTACCGGAACCTCAGTGCCATTGAGCAGGTCCAGATGGCTCGCCACCCCAGGCGACCCTATACCTTGGACTACGTTGAGCGTTGCTTCACCGACTGGATCGAGCTGCATGGCGATCGTTCCTATCGGGATGATGATGCCATGGTTGGGGGGTGGGCGCGCCTGGACGGCAACTCGGTAATGTTGATCGGGCACCAGAAGGGACGCGACATGAAGGAGAACCTGCGCCGCAACTTCGGCATGCCGCACCCTGAGGGATACCGCAAGGCGCTCCGGTTGATGCGCCAGGCGGAGAAATTCGGGCGCCCTGTGGTGACGCTGATCGACACTCCGGGCGCGTATCCGGGGATCGGTGCAGAGGAACGGGGACAGGCCGAAGCTATCGCGATGAACCTACGCGAGATGGCCCGCCTGAGAACGCCCCTGGTGTCAGTAGTCATCGGCGAGGGCGGCTCCGGTGGCGCGCTGGCACTCGGGGTCACCGACCGAATCCTGATGCTCGAGCACTCTGTCTACTCGGTTATCTCGCCGGAGGGTTGCGCCGCCATCCTATGGCGCTCTGCCGAGCACCGGCAGAAGGCTGCCGAAGCGCTCCG
>Ga0310121_10004003_pt1 | contig 13210 bp, 10 predicted proteins | sample CB27_Tmax_986_MG_FD_203504 | JGI IMG/M metagenome (GOLD analysis project Ga0310121, IMG submission 203504) | Marine microbial communities from Western Arctic Ocean, Canada - CB27_Tmax_986 | ecosystem: Environmental > Aquatic > Marine > Oceanic | place: Canada: Western Arctic Ocean | collected... | reverse complement strand
ACCGATGACTTCAGCATCGCCCGCCTCCACACCCCCGTGCGGGCCCAGGTGGGCGAACCGTTCGTCCTCGGCATCACGGTGCGCGGGTTCGAGGACATCAACCTGCCCCTCCGAATCTTCCGGGACGGCCAGGTCATCTCGGAAGAGACCACCGTCTCCATCGTCGATGGCGTCGGCAAGGTGGAGTTCACCGATCGCATCTCGCGGGCCGGCTCCTACAACTACTCGGCCGAGATCGTGCCCCCGAACGATGCCCACCCCGGCAACAACAAGGCCGAACGCTGGATCGAGATCACGGGCGGACCGCGCATCCTCCTCGTCACCAAGTATGCCGACGATCCCGTCGCGGAGGTGCTCCGCAAGCAGGGCTTCACGGTCGAGACGGCCAGCGATTCGCTCTCCCTGCGGATCGGGCAGCTTTCCGGCACACGCGCCGTCATTCTCAACAATGTTTCCGCCTTCGAAATGCCGGGCGATTTCCTCAACGCGCTCGATTTCTTCGTCCGCGATCAGGGCGGCGGACTCATGATGGCCGGGGGAAAGCAGTCCTTTGGCTCCGGAGGCTACTTCCAATCCGCGGTGGATCCCCTCCTGCCCATCTCGATGGAACTCAAGACCGAGCACCGCAAGCTCGCGGTCGCCATGGCCATCGTCATGGATCGCTCCGGCTCGATGTCCATGACCGTCCCGGCCGGTGGCAAGAACGTCTCAAAGATGGACCTCGCCAATGCCGGGGCCGCCAATGCCATCCAGCTGCTCGGCGGCATGGACAAAATCTGCGTCTACGCCGTGGACAGCGAGCCCCACACCATCATCAAGCTCAGCAATATCGGCAACGACAAGAAGAAGTGGATGCAGCGCGTTCGCAAAGTGCGCTCCAAGGGCGGCGGGATTTTCGTCTACCGGGGACTCAAGGCGGCGTGGGACGACCTCAAAAAAGCCGACATCGGAACACGCCACATCATCCTATTTTCCGACGCGGCCGACTCCGAACAGCCCGGCGATTACAAGAAGCTCATCAAGGACGTCACCGCCAAGAGCGGAACCATTTCGGTGATCGGTCTCGGGACGCGGACCGATCCGGATGCAGCGCTCCTGGAAGACATCGCGAAACTGGGTGGCGGACGCATGTTTTTCACCAACAACCCGGTCGAGATCCCAAAGCTCTTCGCCCAGGAGACCGTCACGGTGGCGCGCTCCGCCTTCATCAAGGACCCGGTCGGAGCGAAGGCCACCGGACATTGGTCGGAGATCTCTCCCAAACCCTTCGAGTTCCTCGCAGAGGTCGATGGCTACAATCTCTCCTACGCCCGCGAAGACGCCACCACCTCCCTCGTCGCGCAGGACGAATACCTCGGCCCGCTCGTCGCCCATACCCGCCGCGGAATCGGACGCTGCGTGGCCGTCTCCTTTCCTCTTGGCGGCGAGCACTCGGAAAAAATTCGCGCCTGGCCGCAATACGGTGACTTTGTCCAGACCCTCGGCCGCTGGCTGATGGGGTTCGAACTTCCCCCGGGACTCGGCCTCCGGCATCGCCTCGAAGGAACCCGTCTCACCGTGGACCTCCTCTATGACACCGAGGAGTGGACGCAGCGCTTTGCACAGGCTCCGCCCCGCATCAAGCTCCTCGAAGGCGAAGGCGGTGGGTCGCCCTACGAGATCGCCTGGAAACGCGTCGCTCCCGGTCACTTTTCCGTCACCCGTGAACTGGAAGAAGGCCTCGTGATCCGTGGCGCCGTGCAGGCCGGCCCCCACGCCCTCGCCTTCGGTCCCGTCGTAGTCGGCAGCTCGGCGGAATGGGCCTTCGATCCCGACCGCCTGGCCGAACTCCGCGAAGTCTCCCGCCTCAGCGGGGGCCGCGAGTTGATCGACCTCTCCAAGGCCTGGATCCGCCCTCCTGCCACCCACTCCACCGACCTCCGCCTTCCTCTCCTGCTCGCCGCCCTCCTCCTCATGTTGCTCGACGCCCTCATCACCCGCATGGGATGGCGCATCCCCATCCTCGTCCCGTCCGGAGGACTCGCGCGCCGCAAGGCAGCCCGCGGGGCGAAGAAGAAGAGCAGGAAGACACGGCGCCCGGCTCCCGCTGCCGCTGAACTCGGTCCCGAGCCCGCCCCACCTCCTTCTGCTCCCGAACCCGGCCAACCCACCCAGCCCCAGCCCGTCGCCAGGAAACCGGCCAGCCCGGAAGAGGAAGAAACTCAACGCTCCACCCGTTTCGACCGCGCCAAACGGCGGAAGTGAGGCCTCCTACAACCCCGAGGACTCGAGGCTGTCGTAGCAATCCAGGCTCTGGTCCATCGCCAGGGCCGGGTTCTCTTCCCGGCTGGGGCCCACCAGTTCGGCCGGAACTCCGGCCACCGTAGTGTGGGGCGCCACGTCCCTGAGGACCACGCTGCCGGCTCCAATCTTGGCACCTCTACCGATCTCGACGCGGCCGAGAATCTTCGCTCCCGCTCCGATCAAAACCCCGGAGCGCACGGTCGGATGTCGCGCGCCGCTCTCCTTGCCGGTCCCGCCCAGGGTCACCTCGTGAAGGATCGAGACGTCGTCCTCGATGATGGCGGTTTCACCCACCACAAAGCTGGTGGCGTGGTCGAGGAGTATTCCGCACCCAATCTGCGCCGCCGGATGGATATCCACTGCAAAGACCTCGCTGGCGAGGCTCTGGAAATAGAGTGCCAACGGCCGCCGACCGTGAGTCCAGAGGTGGTGCGAGACCCGGTAGGTTGTGATGGCCAAAAACCCCTTGTAATACAGCAGGGGCTCCAGGACCGTGGAGCAGGCCGGATCCCGCTCCACGATCGCACTCAGATCCGCCGCCGCGCTCATCACCAAAACCGGGTGCTCCCGCAGTACTCCCATGAGCAAGGGCGCGAGTTCCTCGCGCGTCATGTCCTCTCGCGCCAATTTTCGCGCCAGCCGCATCCCGAGAGCCGATCCCAGGCAGACCTGGTCCAGCACTACATCCGTGAGAAGTGACTCCAGCTCAGGCTCCGCCCCGCATATTTCCTGCGCTTGCACGCGCATCCCTTCCCACAAGGTCCCCATGTCCACATCGTGCTCCACGCAAAGATGTGCGGAATGATTGCTAGCGCCCATTTCGGACCTGTGCTTAGTTGCCATTGGTGAGAGTTTCCCAAAAACTTGAGTATGCTTGCCGTGCCGCGGTCTGCCTCGCGAAGCACTACGATGGTAGCTCGGTCGTAAAGCTCGAAGACATCGCCCAGAGGGAAGATATCTCCTCCAGCTTCCTCGTCCAGATCCTCAATGAGCTCAAGAGGTCAAATATCGTGCTCAGCAAGCGCGGCAAGGCCGGCGGATATGTGCTGGCCCGGTCCCCCGCCACCGTGACGCTCGGGGAAGTTGTGCAGGCCGTGGAACCCAGCCTTCTCGCCGCTCCCTCTGCCAGTTCAGGCTCCTCCGGCCCGGCCGTCACGAACGTCTGGCAGGAGTTGTCCCGCACCATCTCGAAACGCCTGGCATCCGTCAGCCTCGAAACGATGGCCTCCGAAGCGGGCGCTCCGATGTACTTCATCTGAATCTATTCGAGTTCCGCGACCGGGAGGTTGGCGACCTCTTCGCGCACGGCCTCCGCCAGCGGGGTGCTGAGATATCGCTCGGTGGTGCTGGCCGCGATCACTACCACACGCTTGCCGGCCATCTCGGGACGCTTGGCCAGTTCCAGAGCGCACCAGATCGTGGCTCCGCTGGAAATCCCGCCCGGAAAACCTTCCAGCAGGCACAGTTGCCGGGCCGTTTCGAAGGCATTGTCGTTGGAGACCTGCATCACCTCATCGACGATTTCGGTGTTGAGGTTGCCAGGGATGAATCCCGCCCCGATGCCCTGGATCTTGTGCGGCCCCGGTTTTCCGCCCGAGATGACCGGGCTGGCCTCGGGCTCCACCGCCACCGAATGCAAGTCCCGCCGGGCCTTGATGACTTCGGAAACCCCGGTGATGGTTCCCCCCGTTCCCACCCCTGCCACGAACACGTCGATCTCGCCGTTGGTGTCACGCCAGATTTCCTCCGCGGTCGTCTTGCGGTGAATCTCGGGATTGGCGGGATTCTCGAATTGCTGCGGCCCCCATGCTTCCGGGTCCTCTTCCAGCAACTGCTTGGCCTTCGCGATGGCGCCGCCCATCCCCTTCGGTCCGGGGGTGAGCACAATCTCCGCACCCAGCATCCTCAGCAAAATGCGCCGCTCGATCGACATCGTCTCCGGCATGGTGAGGATGCAGCGGTATCCCTTGGCACGCGCCACAAAGGCCAGGGCAATTCCCGTGTTTCCCGAGGTGGGCTCGATGATGGTCCCCCCCGGCTTGAGAGAGCCGTCCGCCTCCGCAGCTTCGATCATGGACTTCCCAATCCGGTCCTTCACGCTAAGCAACGGATTGTAGCCCTCAGCCTTGACCACTACTTCGGCCTTGCAGCCGTTCGCAATGCTATTCAAACGCACCATTGGGGTGTTCCCCACCATTTCGACCATGTTGCCTGCGATACCGCTCATCGTTCTTTTGCTTCGGTTGCGGGTTGTCTAACGACTCCCGAGGGGGGCATCAATGAATTATATCTGAAAATCCTGCTGGCCGGAGTCGAGGTGCAACCCGCACTCGTACTTCTCTCCGTTGAAGCGGGTCGATTCCTTGGCCGACCGGACGCCCGGTTTCGTCGAGTGCCAGTCCCCCATCGTGACATAACCGGCCGCCGCGAGGGGGTGGCGCGGGAGCGCATGCTCACGAATGTAGCGATCCACCTGCTCGTCGTCCCAGTCGATAATGGGATACAGCTTCAGGGTCTTTGACTGTTTTTCGGCGATCGCGCGGCCGGAACGTGTGCTCGACTGGATCCGCCGCAGGCCGCTGATCCAGGCATCGGCCCCCAGTTCCTGCAGGGCGCGGTTCATGGGCTCGATCTTGTGGACCCGAGCGTACTGCTCCATGCCCTCCGCTCCCTCCTCCCACGGCCTGCCCCAGATCGCTTCCCGCCGCGCCGCCGTGATGGCAGGCTGGTAGACCACCGCCTCGAAGCCCAGGTGCTCTTCCAGCAGGGCCGCGTACCGGTAGGTCTCCGCAAAGAGGTACCCGGTATCGATGAAGACAATCGGGATCTCCGGAGCGTTGTCCTTGAGCAGTTTCAGCATCACCGCGGCCTGCAGGCCAAAGCTCGTGGTGGCGATGACACCTCCCCCGAACCGCTCCGCCAGCAACGCGATCCGCCCCGGCGAATCGAGCCGTTCCAGCTCCTTGTTGAGAGACGCCACCTCCGGATCGGTGGCTGCATTGGTAGTCGTATTCATGGCTTCAAATCACTTTTTGCCGGCCGCTTCGGGCAAGACGACGTCCGTGTGGAAGTCGAGTCCCTGGCTGGTCGCTTTCACGTATCCCTTTCGAATCACAAAATCGCCAAAGCGTTCCCCCTCATTCCGCGTCCTGGCGTAGTCCTCGATGACGGGGGCCAGCAGGCCCTTGATCTCCCCGCTCGTCACGCTGGCGCGCCACAGCTTGTTCAGCCGGTCGCCGGTGAATCCGCCGCCCAGGTAGATGTGGTACTTGCCGGGAGCGCGTCCAACGAAGGCGATTTCCGCGATGTAAGGACGCGCACAGCCGTTCGGGCAGCCCGTCATGCGGATCGTGATGGCATCGTGCCGCAGGCCGGCCGACTCGATCACCTCTTCCAGTTCCGTCACCACCTCCGGCAGAAACCGCTCCGCTTCCGCAAGGGCCAGCCCGCAGGTCGGCAACGCCACGCAAGAAATCGAATTGAGGCGCAGGCCGGAAAGTTTCCCGAGACTGTTCAGGTCGTACTCCTCGATCAAGGCCTCCACCTGCGGACGCTGCTCGGCGCTGATCTTCGCGATGGTGAGATTCTGGTTTCCCGTCAGCCGGAACTCGCCGTCGAGGATCTTCGCGATTTCGCAAAAGCCGGCGCGCTGTTTCGAATTCTCCGTATCGAGCACCCGTCCGCCCTGCACGTAAAAGGTGAAGCTGGCGGTCCCGTCACCGTTCTCCGACCACCCGTAGTGGTCCCCGTTCTCCGTGAATTCAAACTCGCGCGCCGGTTCGAACTTGTAGCCGAGGCGTTCCTCGACCTCCCCGCGGAACCAGTCCACGCCGTGATCGTCGATCGTATACTTCAGCCGGGCGTGCTTGCGGTTGCTGCGGTCCCCGTGATCGCGCTGCACCAGCACCACCTTTTCGGCGACGTCCACCACCTTGTCGGGCGGCACGAATCCAATCACGTCCGCCACCCGTGGATAGGTGTCCTCCTGCCCGTGCGTCATCCCCATCCCGCCGCCCACCGCAACGTTGAACCCTTCCAGACCCTTCCCGTTCGCTATCGCGATCAAGGCCAGATCATTGGCGTATACATCCACGTCGTTGCTGGGGGGAACCGCCACCGCGATCTTGAACTTTCGCGGCAGGTAATACTTCCCGTAGATCGGCTCCACCTCTTCCTCGCTGGTCTCGACCTTCTCTCCGTCGATCCAGATCTCGTGGTAGGCCCGCGTCTGCGGGGTAAGATGATTGCTCAGGTCCTGCGCGAGCCTCAACACTTCCGCGTGAAGACCCGAGGCGTCCGGATTGGCGTTGCACATCACATTACGGTTCACGTCCCCGCAGGCCGCAATCGTGTCCAGCGCCGTCTCATTGATCTCCTTGATGGTCCGCTTCAGGTTCGTCTTGATCACGCCGTGAAGCTGGAAGGCCTGCCGAGTGGTCAGCTTGAAGGTATCGTTGCCGAACTGGCCCGCGATGCGATCGATCTCCAGCCACTGCTGCGGGGTCGCCACCCCGCCCGGGACGCGAATCCGGATCATGAATGAGAAGGCCTTCTCGAGCTTGTGCTTGCGCCGCTCCGAGCGCAGGTCCCGGTCGTCCTGCTGGTAGGTCCCGTGAAACTTCAGCAACTGCTGGTCATCAGGCGAAATTCCGCCCGTCGAAAGATCCTGCAGGCTCTCCGCGATCGTGCCGCGCAGGTAATCGCTGCGCTCCTTGATGCCTTCGTTGGCCGATGGCTTGCCGTTCTTGCTCATGGTCGTTTCGCAGTTGGGAGGTATCAATACACGTCGCGCTGGTAGCGTCCGTTCTTCTTCAGGTCGTTCAGGTAGGCTTCGGCCTCTGGCGGGCTTTTCCCGCCCTGCTCCGCGATGATTTCGAGAAGGGCGGTGTGCACATCCTGCGCCATGCGGGAGGCATCGCCGCACACATAGAAATGCGCGCCCTCCTGCAGCCAGGCCCACAGGTCAACGGCCCGCTCCCGCAGGCGGTCCTGCACGTACACTTTCTCGGGCTGGTCCCGTGAGAACGCCACGTCCAGCCGGGAGAGTGCTCCCGATTTCAGGTGGTCCTGCCACTCCAGTTGATAGAGATAGTCGTAGGTATAGTGCTGGTCGCCGAAGAACAGCCAGCTCCGCCCGCTCGCTCCCTGCGCGGCGCGCTCCTCCACAAAGGCCCGAAAGGGTGCAATCCCGGTCCCGGGGCCCACCATGATGACGGGTTTGGCCCCGTCCTCCGGTAGGCGAAAGCGCTTGTTGGGCGCCACGAACACCGGAACGTGGTCGTCAACCTCCACCAGGTCGGCCAGGCAGCTCGAGGCCACGCCCTTGCGGGACCGGCCGTGCGTGTCGTAGCGCACCGCCGCCACCGTCAGGTGCACCTCTCCCGGATGCTCACGCGGGCTGGAGGCAATCGAGTAGAGACGGGGCGGCAGCGGCCGCAGCATCCCGATCAGCTCCGGCGCGGCGAGACCCTTGGCGGGAAAGTCCACCAGCAGATCCACAATCTGCCTGCCCCACACGTAGTCCTTGAATTTCTCCTTGTGGTCCTCGTCGAGCAGTTCCGCCAGTTGCTTCGAGCCCGAGCGTTCCTGCCACGTCTTGGCCACTTTCCGCGAAAGGGCCGTGATGTCGTAGTTCGAGACCAACGCCTCGCGCAAGGGCTTCGCACCCGCCGTCCTGGTCTCCACTTCCTCGTCCCCCTTCAGCCCGGAAGCGGACAGCAGCGCCTCCACCACATCGTCCGCATTGGCCGACACCACTGCCAGGGAATCGCCGGGTTCGTAATCCAGTCCCGATCCCTCCAGGCTCAACTCGAAATGCCACGTTTCCTTTTTTGAGCCCCTCCCGCTCAGGAGAACCTTGTCCAGCAGCTTCGCCGAAAAGGGATTCTTCTTCCCATACCTGAACGGAGCATGTCCCGGAAGCTTAATCATTAGTTACTTGATGAAGTAAATTGCGATAAGCGGATGATCCGCCATTTCCGGCGAATTGCAACGGTTTTTCGCGCATTTTTTGCGGTCTGGCCCCTCGGCCCCTCGGCAACTTCGGGGCGGCACCCCCCGCCCTGCCGCCCGCCTCAATCGCGCCGGCGAGCAGCAGCACGACCCCGGCGTGCGCCGGTCCCTCTCTCCTTGGGCGCCGCATTGGCCCAGTTCCAGGTGATGGGCACCTCGATCTCGGGGTGGATGCTGTGGTGCACCGGACATCCGAGCACGGTGCTTTGGAGCAGCTTCTTTTCGGGATGCTCTTCGGAGATCGGCATGTCGATCTCCACCTCCAACGTCTCGATCCGGCGCGGCTGGTCCTCGGACATGTGCTTGTGAACCCGCAGTTTCATGCCCTCCAGGGAGATCTGCTTCCGCCCGGCGGCGATCCCCATGACGGTTGCCATGCAGGTTCCCAGCGCAGTGGCGACAAGGTCGGTCGGCGAAAAGGACTCGCCTTTCCCCTTGTTGTCCACCGGGGCGTCCGTCCCCAGCGTGGCACCCGAGGGTCCATGCTCGGCGCTACAGTGGAGCTGGCCCTCGTAGTCGATGCGGATCTCGATCATTTTTCAGCTGCCCTCTCAGGGCCCTTCTCAGGTGCCTTGCCTGTTGCCTTTTCAGATCCTTTCTCAGGCGCCTTCTCGACCTCCTTCTCGGGGATCACCGGCACTTTGGCAAGAACGACTCGGAAGCCGTAAATTCCGGAATCATCGATCTTTTGTTTCTGCAAAGGTGTCCGCGCCGAGGTCTTGAGGCTTTTCGGCCGGTGCGATTTCCAGCTCGCTCCCCGCGCCACGTTGTACTGACCCAGCGCGCTGTAGTCATTCGAGACCCACTCGAGGACATTGCCTTCCAGGTCGAAAATCTCCAACCGGCCCACCACCCTCCCGCTAAAGCGCCCGACCGGCGCCGTGTAGGCGTAGCCGTCTTGGTATCCGCGGATGGCGTCTTCGGGAAGCACGACCTCCGCGTCCACCGCCGACTGGTCTGCAAAGTTCCCGGCCCCCGGCGGTGGCGGCATGACTATATCGCCCCACAGAAATCCATCCACCCTTCCGTGCTTCTCGATCGGCCAGATCCCGAACTCGGCATTGAGCCCCAGCAGCAGACTCCACTCTGAATCGGTAGGCAGGCGGTACTCGTGGTCCGCTCCGATGTCCTTGCTCTTCCGCTCCTTTAACGTGAGCCAGCGGCAGAATTGCTCCGCATCTTCCCTCGTGACGTTCACCACCGGGTGATCCTGGGCCTGTTCGAAGAGAGGCGGCGGCGGCATGGAGACCGTCCCGGCATGCTCGTTCACGAATTTTGCGTATTCCAGCTCCATTGTCTTCTTGCCCCCGGGATCCCTGATCTTCGTCTTCAAGGCATCCACGTACTTTTCGTAGTCCTGCACGCGCGTCTCCCAGACACCGACCAGCAGTTCCAGATCCTTCCGCACCGGGACGAACTTCATCCCGAAACTGTTCTCCAGGGCATTCCGGTCAAAGTCGAAGATGTTCTCACGCTCCAGCTTCACGATCATGGCGTCTTTCCACATGTCGTCCGGCCGGAGGGTAAAGCTTTCCTCGGCCCGCTTGAACTTCGCGAGCTCGACGATCACCGTCACGTTGCCCCCTTTCGGGCCCAACTTCACCTCCAACCTCAAGCCGTCCGGCTCCGGTGGCTCTTCCCCCTCTTCCCCGCTGAGCGCGAGGGGCTGCCAGGGCTCCTCCCCCTCGGCAGGCGGTGGCGGCAGCGGCGGGGTCTTGCCGATGTGTTCCGCCGTGAAATAACGCTCCCCCTGGATGTAGACATCCGCACCAGGCGGATCACTGGCAATCCAGATCGTGGCCTTGTTCTCCTTCCGCACCACGCAATAGAACGGCCGCATCTTGCGGCGCACCCATTCCGCGTCCAGGTCGGCGCGGCCAACCTCGAACCGAGGCTCGATCCAGTGAACTTCGTCGAGATGGGTTTCCCGGCACTGCGTCCCCAACCACTTCGTATACGCCTTCGCCTCCGCGGGAGTGGCCAGCACCACCTCGTTGTTCATCCCGTTCTCGCTCAGCGTCACAATCTTGCCCCCATTTTCTCCGCTCTTCGCCAGGTAGTTGTTCCAGGAAGTGGCGCTCACGTAGTACTGGCTCTCGTGGTGATCGTCCACCGGACGGTACTTCACATCGAAGACATCCCCCCAGAAATCCTGCGGCACCGGGGGCTTGTATTTCGTCAGCTCGGGGATCAACACCAGCCCGTTCCTCGTCACCTCCCCACCGATCACTTCGTCCCGGAAGCCATCCATCCGCAGCGTGAACGAGACCAGGCTGCCAACCGGAAATTCGAGCGGTTCCAGCGGGGTTTCTCCCAGTTCCTCTCCCTCCTCGCTGATGACCGTCGCCTCGTGCGGCAAACTCGAGATGCTCACGCGCGCCATCTCCACCGGCTTGGCCGGACCAAGTTCGGATGGAACTTCCAGCGGCCTCCAGTTCATGAACTGCGTCGCTCCCCCCGCCCCCACCGCCGTCGCAAGCAGCGCCGCGACCAGGCCCGGCCGCACCCGGATCGGCCGGCGGCGCCCTGATTCCAGCCGGCCCAATTCCGCCGCAAGCTCCCCCGCCGCCTTGATCTTCCGGCGCGAGATCTTCGGCTCGCACACGTCGCAGATCACGGAGTTGAGCAGGCGCCAGCGCTTCAGCTTGGCCCCCTCCGGCAATTCGTCCGGGAGCTCCGGAAAGTCCAGCCGGTCTTTCCCGGTCGCCATCTCGTAGAGAACCTTCCCGAGGCTGTAGACGTCCGCCTGCGCGGATCCCGGTCCCTCCGGAGGCACGAACCCCTCCGTCCCCACAAACGTCTGCTGGCCCCGCAGCGCCACCAGCCCGATGTCCGCCAACTTGGCCTTGCCGTCGACGAAAATCACGTTGGAGGGCTTCACGTCGCGGTGCGCCAGGCCATTTTGGTGCAGGTGCTCCAGTCCGTCCGCCAGGAGCCGCCCCGCCGAAATACACTCTTCCACGTCCAGAGCCCTGCCCTCCGCCGCTTTCATGTCGCTGCGCAGCGTCCGCGCCTCGTACTCCACCGGGTTGATCTCGCTCCCCGTCGCGAGGTCATCACCCAGCTCCATCACGTAATAATAAAACGGCTCCCCATCCGTCTCCCCCCGGCCCACGTGCAGGATGTGCACCAGCCCCGGATGATCCCGGGAGATCGGCTCGTACTTCAGGATCCCCTCAAACTCCCGCTCAAACCCCCGCTCATCCTCGAAATCATTATGCCACACCGTCTTGACCGCCCGCAGCGCTCCCGTCACGCCCTGGGCCAGCCACACCTCGCCGTAGGCGCCGCCGCCGATCTTCCTCAGAACCTCATGATCAGGAATCTTCGGTTCCGGGCGAACCTTATTTGTCTGCATGTTTCTCGAGTTTCGCCAGTTCCCGCTTCAACACCGCCCCGACCCGGTGTTTGGCAAGATAGACCTGCGCCATGCTCACGCCAAGGTGCTCTTGCACCTTTTTTGCGTCCCACTGCCTCACGACGTAGTAATCAAAAATCTGGTATTGTTTCGGCGAAACCTGCGCCTTTACCCGGCCCAGCGCGGCGTCGGCCAGGTTCTTTTTCCACTCCACGTCCCACATCCGTTCCAGCAGGTCCCCCTTCGGGTCCTCGAACCGGTCGATCACCGCCGTCTTCCGGCCGTCCTCCCACTCCGCCCCGGCCATCGCGGTGTCCTTCTTGCGTTTGCGAAACTGATCATTGATGCGCCAGCGCGTCATGTTCATCAGCCAAGTCTTGAAGGACCCCTGCTCAGGATCGTAGAGCCGCTTCTTGCTCTGCTTCGCAATCGAGAGAATGGTCTCCTGCACCACGTCGAAGGCCTCGTCCGAACGCAGCCCCGCCTTCAGACCCACCGAGTAGATCAGCCGCCAGTAGGTTTGATAAAATTCGTCCCACGTCCTCCGGTCATCCCAGTTCTCAAGCCGCGCGATGAGGCTCTTCCGCGTCCGCTCGTAGGCCTGTTCGACGCCCTTCCTCTCCCGGGGGGCGGCATCGCCGGCTTCCTCGCGTTTGGTTTCTTTCGGCATCGGGGGACTCATACCATAAAGCGACACTCGTGTCTGTCCTCCCCTTGAAATTATCGGAAACTTGCTGATAATCAAGACTCCCGAACTTTCCTCAATGTCATTGCGTCTCGCTTCCTGCCCGCCTAGCGTCTGCATCGAGTCCTTCTGCCCCGCCGCTCGTTCCTTCACCCCACCCCGCGTTGCGCCAGATCCGCACCCCGCGACCCTCATGGAAGATCCCCCCCTCAATCCCTCCCAGCAGGTCGAACGAATCCGCGAAATCCTCGTCGGTCGCCAAATGCACCAGCTCGAAGACCGCCTGCGCCACCTCGAGGGCGCCGTGACCTCCCAGGACGCCCAGGTCGGTCCCGAAGTGCTGCACCACCTGCAGACCAGCCAGGCCGCCGTGCTCGAAGAAACTCGCCAGCTCCGGCGCCAACTGCAGCAGGAAACCCAGTCACGCAACGACCAGATCGACCGCCTCGGTAAACAATTGGAGTCCACCTGCCGGGACATCCACCAGCACGATCAGCAACTCCAGCAGAACCTCAGCGCCCACCTCGAACAGATCAGTGCCGCCATGGCGGCCCGCATCGACGCCCGCGTCCGCGAAATTCTCCATCACCTCCAGTCCGAAATCGTCCAGTGGAAAAACCAGGTCGATCGCGACTTGCACACCGTGCGCGACGATTCCGTGAGCCGCTCCGAACTCAAGAACCGCTTCGCACGGTTGGCCAGCGCTGCGATGGAAGATGACCCCGCCCCGCAGGACGGATTCCTGCCGTGATCCTTGCCCTCGCCCCGCCGTGAACGAGCTCCCCACCCCGCCCTTTCCCGAGTTGCACGCTCTGGACCAAAAGCGGACGGTGCCCACCATGGCGGAGCTCCTGGGCAACGCCCACCCTCCC
>Ga0310121_10004002_pt1 | contig 13213 bp, 9 predicted proteins | sample CB27_Tmax_986_MG_FD_203504 | JGI IMG/M metagenome (GOLD analysis project Ga0310121, IMG submission 203504) | Marine microbial communities from Western Arctic Ocean, Canada - CB27_Tmax_986 | ecosystem: Environmental > Aquatic > Marine > Oceanic | place: Canada: Western Arctic Ocean | collected... | reverse complement strand
AAGAGTAACGAACCGGTCCCCGCAATCACTTCAAACGCCGGTGGCTGGATGCCTGATGAGACGGCTCTCGAAGTGATTGCGGGGACCGGTTCGTTACTCTTGACAACCAAGCCGGTAACACACGAACTACTCAAGAGAGATCCTAAAGCCGTCAGAAACCATGCAACCAACCAAGACATGTCTTCTCCCTTTTACTTCGAACAACCAAGTGCCACATTGTGGTCAATCACCCCGCCGATCTCGTGTCTGAGACGGGACTCAGCTGTTATAGCCGGTTCAGCACTGTGCCGGTGACCTGATACACCTAGCCCATGCCAGCCATGCCAATGAGGGCAGTCCCGCCGTAGTGATCGAGTCGGAAACAGGCGTTGAGGGTCATGGAGTGTCTTACAGATAGCAATGGTTCAGAGGCATTCTATCCCCAGGATAGTCAAAGGCTCCACCGGGCGTATAGAATTGCTGTCCGCCGGTGTCGCCTCGAGGGTCGACGTCTGGCATCACCGCCAGCAGTCGGGTTATGCGGTCGACCACGACCTGAACTGGGAGGTACACGTGCCAAGAAGTCTGCTTACCTTGTTTACGTTCATTGTCATCGGGTCCGGTTGTTCGGAACCGCCACCATCGAGGGACCTTACCAACGACCCACCGCCTGTCGACGCCTTGGCTCCCGATCCAAGACTACAGTTCGTCGGGAACTGGGAACTCGTCGGCCGCGAGCGCATCACCGCCGACGGTGAGTTGCTGCCTACACCAGACCCGCCTTTGCCCGGGGCCGACGGCGAGGTCGGGTATATCATGTACGACGCCGCCGGATACATGGGGGTCGTCATCATGCCTCCCGGGCGACCTCCGTATGCCAGCGATCGGCCGACCGGCGAAGAAGCCGTGGGGGCATTGGGAACCTATACCTCGTACTTCGGAACGTATACTGTGAACGAAGCTGAGGGGTATCTCACACACCACCTGCAAGGCAACGTGAGACCCCAGGACTCTGCCAACAACAATCAGCGCTTCTACGAATTCTCTGGAAACCAACTCATCTTGATGCCCCCTCCTGACGACTCGGGCATCAAGCGCCGCATCACCTGGCAACGCGTCCCTGACCTACCCGAAGAGGAGCTTACGGAAACCCATCGGCGTCTATTTGGTTTTTACCGTTTCAGCGACATCACCCGCACGACGGCTAATGGTGAGTCGGTGCTTACCGACCAGTGGGACGATGCGTTCGTCATTTACATGCCATCCGGCCATATGGCGGTGCACATCTCGCGGCAAGACCGCCCGGTGTATACAGGGGCCCCGACCCCAGAGCAAGCACTCGAAGCGGTACAAACCTATGGTAGCTACTTCGGTCCGTTCTCGGTGCACGAAGAGGAGGGCTACTTGATTCACCACCGGATCGGAAACCTCAATCCGGGTCAGGCGGAGATCGACGCCCAGCGCTTCTTCGACCTCAACGACACCTCATTAACACTGAGACCTCCGCCGCAGATGGTCGAGGGACGCGAGCTGCAGTCGGCCATCACCTGGGAACGCATCAGCGAATAACCTCCGCGCGAGCAACACGCCCGATGGCCTCACGCGGGTGTTCAGTAACACGCGCGGGGCAGGATCCCTGCACCACCGAGCAAAGAAGGTGCCCGCCCTGCCGGTGCCAGAGCAGACGAAAGCGCCTCAAACCAGAAACAGCGAGGGCGGTGGATGGTGCGGATAGCTGCACACCACCTCTTTTTCTTTTCTTGAAACGGAAGCAACTGAATCACTCCACCCGAGCAAGAGTCACTTCGCAGTCGGGTCCGGACGTAGTTGAAACCGGACTACCTTGCTCGAAGTACCCTGGCCAGTCTCGGAGTGAAACGGCGCTCGTGTGCTCCACGTAGCCCACAAACCCTTCCCCTTCCATCCGGCATCCGGGTCATCAATCCGACCATCCATCCACTTGGTGTAGAAGCCGAGTGGATACGGCACACGTAACGTAACCCACTCGCCGTCTCGCAGGGCCAATAACCCCTCAGCAGCGTTTCCTGTGTTGATCGGGACGTTGCGACCCAATCCGAATGTGTCGAACTGGTCGACCCAGGTGTAGTAGCTCCCTTCGGAACTACCCGACTCGGTGATCCCCTTCATTTTCGGCATCGGCTCCTCGTAGAGGGTCCACCCTTCTGGACAATGTTGCCCAGTCGCATCCGGTCCATTCAACGGACCGGTGCACTGGCTGCGGTCGAAGCTAGCAAGATGTCCGCTAGCCAGCGGCGTCCAGACGACACCGTTTCGATCGATGTCCATCCCTCGGGGTGAGTAGCCTTGGACCTTCGCACGCGGGTTTTCCCAGGGAACCTCGTAAATCTCAGTTAGCCCGGTGTCCGAAGGACTCTCGCCTGGAGCGAAACGTAGCAGCGCTCCTGGCATGCCGAGTGATGAGCCCCAAATACTTCCGTCATTAGGGTTCGCAGCCACTCCATAAAACCCTGAGCGGATCCGCGTGTCCTTCGATGGATCGGCCGCCTCTCCGGGTTCCACCCATTCGTCGCGCTGGCCGTTTCCGTTGGTATCTAAAACCAGAGGGCTCCAGCCCTGAGCTTGTTCCTCGTCGCCAGTCTCGAGGAAAAGCTTCGTATTGAGCCAACCAATGACCTGACCACCACCGCTAGTCCACAGCGTGTTGTCGTCATCTTCAGCAAATATTAGATGATGGGTGCTGTAGCAGGTACCGATGAGTGTCATCTGATCGTTAGAGGGATCATAGACGGCGAGATGGCGATTCGCACGGTCATTGGGAAACGCTCTGGCTGACGGATGATCAGACCCTTCGAGACACATTGGCGGGTTCTCGGGCCCCCGTACTCTCGAGGTTAGCCAGACCCTCCCTTCCTGGTCGAGCATCGGGTTGTGTACGTTGGACCGGCTGTCCCAGATCGCTTCCTCTCCCCAATACGGAGAGGACGCCAACGGTGGTCCAGCTGCCAACGGGGTATCCGGATCCCGTACCGGCACCAACACCTGTCGGGTCGTATGGTTCACGGGGTCCAGGACCGGAACGTAGTCGGCACTAGCCTCCAGCGCACCGTAAATAGGACCGTTCGCGTTCACTGTCGGGTTGCGCTTGTCGGTCGATGCTTCGTCGTGGAGATAAGCCGTCGGATCGGCCCAATCCCACTGCGTGATAACGACGTTCCGCTCGACGCCCTGTGGTCGTGGTGGGGTCGGTGGCACCTCGCCGGCCAAGATCCGCCCAGTCCAATCGGCATACATTTCGAGTGCCCGGCGACGTCCCATTCGATCAAGCGCCCCGCTCATGCTGCCACCAGCCTGTCCGGACTGAATACGACGGTCCCAAGCTGCCACCAACGAATCAAACTCACCTAATTGAGGCGGAATCTCTCGAGTTGCCTTGTTACCCAGTCCGTGGCAGGCGGTACACCCCCCCGACTTCAGTCCACGCAACCACGCGCCCTGGCTGGTCACACTGGGTGAAATACCGTTACCGTCCTGGCCGGTCCCCGGGAACTCGTCCGGACCTGGAACCTCCAGCAGCGAATACCAATACCCCGATGGGTAATACTGCGCAGCCGCTTGCTCATCTGACGCCACCACAGCCGTCAAGTCAATGTGTGTCCCCGGAGACACCCGCTGCTTCGGTGAATCGACGAGCCCGTAACCTCGGACCCAGACATCATAGGTCGCTTCAGGCAAGTCAGGAACGACATACCGGCCCTCGTCGTCAGTGACCACCGTGCGATTGAACCGGGTCGGCAACTCGACCGTCTCGGCAATCACCCACACACCAGCTTCCGGACCGCTGGGACCGTTGACCACCCCACCGATGTCATCGCCGTCAAGTTGTACTGCTGTCTGCCTAGCACCCGGCCCGGGCTGTATCGCCATCACCCAGACGGCCAACCCGATTCCGAACACTCCGAGCACTGCCGCTCTGGCTCTCGTCATCGTTCTGTCTCCCTATCGCAACTACGTCTCTGTGCCCTCATGCTCCACTTGTTAACCGCCCGGCGAGAGCGACTTCACCCCATCTGCTGTTATACGTCAAGCGCACAGACTAGCCTCCGCGTCCTCGATCAGCGCGATCAGCCGAAGGCGCCCTCCAGAGCGAGGTGCTGTCATCCGACGTCTCAATGGCCTGATCACAGCTGCCGTCGACAAATCGAACGCCTTACCCGATCTCGGTCTCGATTGAAACGTTCCGTGACCGTCAGAACGAACGGTGACGTTTTAGCTTAATTCCATGCAATGGACGGTTGACGGCTCAATACTAGACAACCCCGCTCCAGAACATCGTTTCTCCTTGAGTGTCGACATCAAGCTTGGACTTGAACGTCAGCCTACCGTCGTCTTCGATATCGTAGAGAGTCAAAGCGGCAGGCACTGTTTCCAAACGGCCTTGGGTACGAATTCTTCCAGGTAACGTGCTCGCAGCGATCAACGTTCGACCATCCGGAGGCAAAGCCATCGTCCTGACAGCAATGCTGTGGGTGTCGATCGTTTGAATTAGTGTCGGCTTGCCTGTTTGCGGATCGATCGAGAACACCGCGATTGTGTTTTCGGTACCATTCGCCACTGTCTCACCCTGAAAGACTTCTGTCCCTCGACCTCGGTTCGCGACGTATAAAGTCCTGTTATTCGTTGGATGCATCCGAATCGATGATGTTGTCTGCCCTCCTCTCGATGTTGATGGCGAGGCTAATGTGGTGCTGACAAACAAGGGCTCTTCCGAAACCGTGTCATCCGCACGAATGCTGTACGTGTGAAGCAGGTTTTGGGTTTCCACGTCTACGTAGACCCATCTTCCAGTGGGATGGAAGTCGGCATGTCGAACGCGGTATGCCACGCCCTGGTTGGGCGTCACCGACTGCTTGTCGGTCAGCTGCCCGTTCTCGAAGCCGTATATATACAGAGCTCCTGGATCCTCAGTTCTCACGCCAGGGACCGGTTCGTTGCCGCGGGTAATCAGCATAACCGCACGGTTCGTGGGCATGACGCGAACGGCGTGAGCATAGAATCCGACGTTAAGGGTCGCCTCTTGTTCGATTTCGTTACCGATCGACCCATTGGCATTGAGACGATGAACTGAAATCCCGCTCGGCGCACTATATGCCGATATCAAGTACTCGCCGCGATGGTCGACGGTAATGTGGATCGGCCGATGAGCCAGTGGGACGGCCCCTCCGAACGGTTTAAGGTCTCCCGACGAGCCCACGTGAAACGCGTTCAGATAGTGATGCGTCACGGGACTTGTCGACGTGCGCTCGTCGCTGCTTGCGACGTAGAAATGCCTGCCAGAAGGATGCCCCCATGCCTCTTGTACCTGCGCGGGGAGGATCAGAGGGCGAGAATCTCGAGTCAGAACGTTGCCGTCATGACGAATCCTGTAGAGCCGAGCGTCCACACTGGCATAAATGGCTCCCTGCGACTGTCCTTGGCCGGAAGCAGTTCCAATTGGGCCCAGCGCGACCCAGCCGGTTGCACCCGCTAGTAACGCATTGAACCGACGTCGATTTAACATGTGCGCACCTCCAACAATGAAGCGGTGACGGGATTAGTTACGCGAGTGGACAGCACCTCACTCAGCGCCACGTCAACATCGTCTCACCGGGACACCTTGGCCGCGTCGAGCACCCGTAGCCAGTTTCCCCCAAGGATCTTCTGGATCCTCTCGGGGGCATATCCCCTATCCACCAAGGCCCCGGTCAGGCGTGGGTAGCTCGTCGCGTCGAAGTCGCGCATGTTCGCCCTGCCATCCATCATGTCCAACCCGATACCGATGTAATCCTCTCCAACCAGATTCACAGCGTAATCGACATGCGCCGCCCAGTCCTCCTCGGTCGGCAGGGGCCCGCCCGCATCGAGGGTCTCCTGCTGCCGTTCTCGCCACGGTACGCCGAAGTCGTATCCGACCAGGCTATGACCTTTGTCATGATTCCAGTTCTCTCGCATCTCGGTATCGAGCGTATCAATGTACTGGCCATAGTCTCGACTGGGCGACCGAATCAAATCCTGGAGCCAATCGACTTCAGGCTCAGAGGACTGACCAGCTTGCCAGTCGAGAAACTTCTGACTAAGAAAGCCCCCGGAGGAATGGATGCCAATCAGACCGCCCTTGGCAGCCATCGCCGTGAGGACAGCATCCGACAGGGTTCTCGTGTGATTCGAAAATTGTCGGAGTCCATGATGGCTCGCGACGACCGGTGCCGCACTCGCCTCTATGATTGCCAACTGCGCAGCGTCCGACGCATGTGAAACGTCAATCAGAATCCCCAGACGGTTCATCTCCTGAATAACCGCCCGGCCGTGGTCCGTGATACCACCCCACGCTTGATCGCCAAGCCCGGCATCCACAAACGCATTCGTCGTGTTGTGATTCGCGAACTGCACCTTCCGGACGCCGAGACGGTGAAACAATCTCAGAACGTCGAGGTCGCCCTCCATGTCGAATCCACCCTCGAGCGCCAGGATGACCGCAGTCTTACCGCCCTCCACAATCCGGCGGATGTCCGCCACCGTGAGCGCCAGTTCCATCCGTTCCGGATTCGCCTCCAGCACCCGGTAGAACGTCTCGACCAGACGGACCGCCTGCTTCACCGCGTAGTTGTAGTTGTTATAGGGGTCCTCGATATACAGCTGCTCGATCACGACGTCGAGCCCGCCCTGCTTCGCCCGGGCATAGTCCCAGAGACCGGTCGTCTGTGCCTCCCACGGATCGATCCCCTCCCAGTACACTCGGTTTGTAATGTGTACATGCCCGTCGACGACAATCGCATCATCGTGGAGCGCAGCGGTCGATTGTGCCCCCAGGAAATATCGACCGGTCAGCAGCAATACCGCCGCCAACACAACCCCGAGGACGAGCCCTACCCGCTTCCTGGATGTTTGAGCCATGGTCTCTTCTCCACGTCCTGTTGACCGAAAACACTAGCGAGTTGTCCTTCGATCAAACGCGAGGCACCCCGACTAGTGGCGACGGAGCACAGATAGCTCGACCCCGCTTTGTCTGGCCCTAGCGTAGTGGGAATCGGCGGGCGGATCCACGGTAGTTCTATTGCGCCTCCGGAACCCGCTTGAGTTCCTAGAAGTGATTGCCCAACGCCTTCTGACTCATTCCTCCAGCGGTGGCGTGTTGATCGGAAGACGTCGCGCCTTGGAGAGCTGTTCGAACGCGTAACCCAACGCCAGCAGACGCGGTTCGTCGAAGGCCCGACCCAGAAAGGAGATCCCAACCGGAAGCCCGTTACCGGTAAAACCGGCCGGCACGATGAGGTCCGGAAAGCCCGTCAGATTGGCATATCTGGCGGGCGAGTGACGTAGTCTTCCATCGCTTCCACCGGAAGGCAACAAATCGACATCGACCCGAGCGGGCCGACGTGGCGATGTAGGATAGACAATCGCATCAAGGTTTTCGGCTTCCATGAGGCCCGCAACAATCGTGCGCACCATGGGCATTCCATTCTCGATCACGGCCCGATACTCATAGTCGGACAGTGTGCCGCTCTTCTCCTGCTGCCGAAACAGACTCCATCGGCCTGGATTCGGACGTGTACCGTCGATGGGAGCGGTGAGTCGAAGTGATTGCTCAACCAACTCGGCCAGATTCTTGGCAAACCCAGGCTTCAGCGTCACCAAGTAGTCTCGGATCTGTGCGCGAAATTCGCGGTCACGAACCGTTATGTAGAAACCACGGCTTGCTCCAAGTAGCCATTCGGGCAGGTGCACATCGACGACCGTCGCACCAGCGTCACGCATAACCTCGAGTGATGCCTCGATGACCCAGTCCACATCGCCATCTTGATCCAGAAAATCACGAGCGATCCCGAGTCGGGCGCCGTCGAGGGCATCCGCATCGAGATACTGGGTATAGTCAGTCTCAAATCGCCCTTCGCTCTTCAAGGTGGCATCGTCTCCTGAGTCGATCCCTGTCATCACGCCCAGCGCGACTGCCACGTCGTAGACGTGTCGAGCCATCGGACCCACCGTATCGAACGACAGCGCGAGCGGGATGATGCCGTCCCGACTTATGAGGCCGTGCGTGGGCTTGAGTCCAACGATTCCGTTTGCGGTTGACGGTCCACGGATGGAACCACCGGTGTCGGTCCCCAGACCGACCTGCGCGAAGGCCGCCGCGACCGATGCGCCTGTGCCGCCAGACGACCCAGCAGGCGTGCGGAGAAGATCATGTGGATTGCGAGTCGGTCCGGCGAGCGAGCTTGTCGCGCCGCCAGATGCGAACTCGCTCATGTTGAGTTTGGCGAGAATGATGGCCCCGGCTTCACGGAGTTTGCGGACGAGGAATGCATCGTCCACCGGAATAGACCCCGCCAGAAGGCTGGAACCGGCGGTCGTCGGGAGATCGGCGGTGTCGACATTATCCTTCAGGACAATGGGGATGCCGTGCAGGGGGGAACGTGGACCGTTTGATCTCCGCTCCGCATCGAGTACACGAGCTCTTTCTCTGGCTCTGGAATTCAGAGTGATGACGGCGTTCAGTTTCGGTCCAGCCTCGTCGTAGGCTTCGATGCGAGCAAGGTACAGCCCAACGAGCATCTCCGAAGTCAACGTGCCAGCATCGAACGCTTGGTTCAACTCCTTGATGCTCGCCGACGTTACATCGACCATCTGTGCCGAAGCGAGAGGCGAAAACGAGAGGCCAGACACGACGAATCCGAACAATAAACGGTGTATGTAGCGCATCATGTGAGAGCTCCGGAAAAGAGACGGATCAAAACTTGACGGCCTCTCCAGCCGTCACCGGTGAGGAAGGTCACGTCGTAATGGGCGAGACGGGGACTAGGACTCAAGGACATAATTTATTGTGGCTGAACGAGGCATTCTACGCCGAATCGAACACGCTCGCTCTTCCCATACATCCATCCATTTACGAACATTCTTCACTAATCAGACCAACAATTGCGTCTACACTGAACAATCGTGGTTCCGCTGTCTATCCTCGACCTTTCGCCGGTTGGGGCCTCATCCACACCGCGCCAGGCAATTCTCGATTCGATGGCACTGGCGAGCCATTGTGACGAGCTCGGCTACACCCGCTACTGGATAGCCGAGCATCACGGCATGGCGAATATCGCAGCGTCGGCGCCAGAAGTTCTAATCGCCCATATCGCCGCGACGACGACGCGCATGCGTATTGGCGCTGGCGGTATCATGCTGCCGAACCATAGCCCGCTCAGAGTAGTGGAGATTTTCCGCACACTGGAAGCGCTTCACCCTGGACGCATAGACCTTGGCCTTGGCAGGGCTACCGGTACAGATCCAGTGACCGCTGCGGCACTACGGCGCGGCAGTAGCGACGACCCGAACGAGCGTCTGGCAGAAGTGCTCGCATTCGCCGACGCCACGTTTCCACACGGGCACACGTTTGGGGATGTTATCCCCATGCCGTCTGGCGTCGATCTTCCACCTATTTGGATGCTCGGCTCAACCCGCGGCGGTGCATCGATTGCTGCCTCGCTCGGTACCCACTACGCCTTCGCTGGCCACTTTGCCATGCGCAACGCAACGGAAGCCATCGCATGGTACCGAGATCAGTTTAATCCGTCGGCCCGTCTCAAGACACCGTACGCAATGCTGGCGGTCACGGTCGTGTGTGGCGCAAATGATGAGCAGGCTGAACAGATGGCGGCACCAATTCGTCTGGCGGTCGTGCGAAACAGAACGGGTCGTCGGGCGCCAATTGCCAGCATTGAAGATGCTCTTGCCTACCGCTTCACGAAGGAAGAAGAAGCAATTGCCGACGAGTTCCTTCTTGGTGCGATCATCGGTGGGCCACAGCGAGTTCTGGAGGGGTTGACAACATTGGCACAGAACAGCGGCGCCGATGAACTGATGCTATCAACGCTCCTGCCTAGTCGGGAAGACCGCCTGCAGTCGTACGAGCGCGTATCGACCGTAGCGGGCCTCTAACGGCGAGGCGTTGGGCTTCGGCGATCTGTGAGCACTTTCGTAGAGGCTCTATGCCGTGCGCCACGGTGAATGCGATCTTCCCTACGAACACCGACACGACCTGTTGCTACCATTACAGTGGTTTGGTAACGCACTCTTCTATTGTGGAAACCTGGCAATACCGAGGCTTCCTCGTATGCCTCCCACCCAGATCTCATCATCTACTTCGATAGCAACAGTTCCCAATCTAAAAAAATCATTACCCTTATAGTCCACAAGTTGTTGCACGTTAAGCGTCAACGGATTCACCTTCACAACACGAGCAACCGCCAGTTCACAGGGGGTGGAATCATCACACTGCGTAACATGACCGGCAACCACTATGCCTCCATCAGTACCCCAGCGCACGTTGTCTACGTTGAATCCTACTGGGACCGTATCAGTTTCTATCGGGGTTTTTCCCCGTGATAGGCGCACCAGCGCCTGATCACTCCAGCCGCCGATATAAAACCATTGACCGTCTGCAGAAGAAACAAGCCCGTTGGGTCCAGGCATCTGACTTCCTGGCACTTCTGCCCAACCGCGAGCTGGATGCCATTCCCACAATTCACCGCCAGCGGTATCAAAGTTTGTCGCTGCGATGGCGCCGTCGGGTAAAGCGCTAATTGAGTTGATCCGTTTCGTGCCTTCTGGAGCGACGATACAACCGACCCATCCAAGCGATGGGATGTCACCACGAATGTCTAGATTAAATACCTCAATAGCTTCCCGCTCGCCGTGACCTACAACGTACAAGGTATGCATGCCACCACTGCCTTCTCGCAGAGTAAGACCGTGGGGTTGAAAGCTACTGGTGTTTGGCCCTGGGCAATTTTGATAGGTGGCAGTGTCCTGTTTAGGCAACGCAGCGTTTTCAGGAAATATAACTTGAGAGCTGTGATTACGAATGTTCACAGCGTAGATCGGACCCTCCACATCGGATACCCGGCCCGAAGCAATGACCCAAGGAGTGTCTGGAATCTGATATAGATCTTCGGGGTTTATGGGGCCACAGACAAATTGAACTTCGCCGTCCGGATCACAGGTCTGGGCGGCGAAACCATTCGTGCTGAACAGGCTGAGGACCAGAACGTAGGGGGAAATATATCGAGACATGGGAGTCACCTCCAAAAATTGTTCCTCTGAAACTCAAATTTGTAACACAGGATATCGGACGAAATAGGAGGAATTAGGAATTAACGCACCCCCGTCGAGTCCTCCCTGTAAGATCAGCGAGTTGTTCACTCGCACCTGATACGTTTCCGTCAGCTCTCCACTGCGCACGCCGCTATTGGCTCATGGAGTGTTTGACATGACTAATGTGTAATAAACCATATATCCTGTCACTCGTGTTGAAGCGTACAGTGTTTCCTCTCGCGGCCGTGGTGGCCAGCCTCTGTCTAGGCGGTTGCGGCGCAACTCCAAGCTTTGAGAATGTCGTCACTGGCCAGACCGGACCAGACGGAGCCAGCTCGCTGTCCATCGACGTGCCATCAGGCGGTGCCGAAAACGCAGACCTACTTATTGCTGTCCTCGGCATTAAAGCCAACCCGAATACATCTGGTCCGGATGGATGGACGGCAGTGCCTGGTCTCGCCGGTTTCAACGGTGCGACGTGTCAGTCTGACGGACAAGGGACTGCATGCCAACTGGCGGTCTTTTACAGCATCGCCGATGGATCGGAGACCAGTGTTTCCTTCAGTTGGGGTAGCATGCGAAGGGCGGCAGGTGCGGTGCTTCGATTCTCGAACGTAGATACCAATGCCCCTATCGGCGCTACGCGTGTTCAACGCGGGTCATCGGCAAGACCGACAGCGTCCATGGTGGAAACGACGAGAGACGGCTCCCGCGTGCTAAGAGTCGTCGTCTCTGAACTGGACGAAGCTAGAACCTTTCTCAGCGGCTCGTTGGCTTTAACTGATCCTCCTCCCGCCTTGCGGCTCAACATGGTGTCTTTCCCTGACGCCTCGACAGACCCTGTGAATGGCTGCGGCCCGCCGTTGTCGGCGTGCGCGGCAACTGAACGAGCGGTTGGATTGGCGGTGTCAGACACTCGGCACTCTTCGGCTGGCGCTTCCGGTCCGGTGCGCTGGGAACTCAATGGAAGCGATCAGTGGGTCACCGCGTCTATCGAGATCAGGCGACCACCTGACTAGTACCGATCAACCGATACATCCGTTCCAATGCCTCGAGGCGATGACCGGCGGTTAACGCGCGAGTTTCTGGCCGTTAGCAAGTTCCTGGGAGTCATCCTCGTTGGGCACCGGTACTCGACGCTTCTTTGATCGCTTTCGAGTATCAGTCCAATAAACAATTGCGCGGGCCAGTTAAGTGAGCCTTAATGTTTGCCCCGATCTCGTCCAGTTCAACGGCCTCTAGATCACTTTGGATGGCCTGAAACAGCACTCGCTCTTCCTTCCGTATATGCCCCTCCATGAGCCGGCCAAAATTCGGCAACCTTGCGCCTAACTCGTTTAAACATCCTGCTGAAAGCTCGCGAACGAGACTGCGGAGATCGTCGTGATCTTGCCGGAGTTCCTCGATTAATGCTACTCGGCCTGGCATCCGCTCTACCACCCACGGAAAAAGGTACTTTTCCTCAGTATTGAAATGTGCGAGGAATGTCTCTTGAAAGAAGCCGTGAATTTGGTCAACCTGCAATCTGTGATCGGTCGGCCAATTCGAACGTGCGGCCTTTGACCGCCCCAAAATAAGTCCTTGGGCAAGGACGAGCGCGTCATGATGCTGCCGAGAAAGTGGAACCAAACTCTGATGTCGTTTCATAATACCTTGATCAGACAACAGCTCAGCGACTGAACCGTGGTCAACTGTATCTCAAAGACAGACTCGACCGCTTAAATCGCCTTCTGCGCATCCTAACCCCCACAGGACGTGCTACAAAGCTCACCGCGAAACGTGCGTCGATCAGTTAAGGCAAGAGATTACGGGACATCCCAGGAGGCGACACGCTCGGCTACCAGCTCCGGCGCTTTGGCCGTGTTGCCCGCGGCGAGACCGATCCACTGTGCTCCGCGATTGTTAACTGACGACCTCGACAACCGCGATCCGATCGCCTTCCGGAGCGACCTTTCGTTCCTGGCATCCAAACCGCCGAGTTCTGAGCGAGTTTCGTGCCAGAGCGCTCACAATCAGCAACGCGGGGAATAGTACGCTGACGTGGAGCGGCATCAGCACAGGGACGTCAGTCGTCACCGCAAACCCGACTACTGGCACGGTCACGGCAGGTGGGTCTCAGACGGTCACGCTAACG
>Ga0310121_10004001_pt1 | contig 13219 bp, 6 predicted proteins | sample CB27_Tmax_986_MG_FD_203504 | JGI IMG/M metagenome (GOLD analysis project Ga0310121, IMG submission 203504) | Marine microbial communities from Western Arctic Ocean, Canada - CB27_Tmax_986 | ecosystem: Environmental > Aquatic > Marine > Oceanic | place: Canada: Western Arctic Ocean | collected... | reverse complement strand
GGTATTGTTCTACTTTTTCCTCTTCGTGCTGCAGGTTCTCTTTTGGCTTTCGGTACAGTCTTTCGACCTGTGTGTTGATCGATTTATTCACCTTATCCTTTACGACTACGCCAGTGGTCACCTCAGCCACGATCGCCAGTAGCATGTTGATACGTTCGTATGGGTCTTTCTCATGATTAATCTTCTCCCAATCGGTTTGTATTTTTGACGCCGATTTAACAGCTATCTGGAGCGCTGGGCCGTTGTTTTTTATCCATAAAACGATCTTACGGAGCTTTCTTGCCATCCGTAATTTGGTCGACTTATTGTAGCCTTTGAGTGCTTTAAGAGCCGCCTGAACCTTCTTACCCTTGCCAAGAACACCAACGATGGCTGAAGCCGGGATAACGGAAGCGACGATTGCACCAACGAACTCAGCAAATTCTCGGTCTACTTCAAAGCCTTTCGTATTTGCTTTGTCGGTAAAATCGTTGATTTCACCCATTACTTTTCCAACAGAACTATCGTACGCGTCACTACAACCCGTGAAGTTTTCTCCTATGGTGATACTCACCACGGCGTCAGCTGCCGCGGGGACGGACTTTATGACACCATTGGCCGTCGCCACTGTAGCTGATGGGGCGGATTTAACAGCTTCCACCAACGCAGTCTTGCCCGAGATCCGGTTCTTCTGATTTTCGGTTGCGTGGTCATTGGAGAGCATCGTCCTTCTCATTAGAAGTCGTGCGCGCCTATTTGCGTTCTGCAACTGGGAACGCATCACCTTGGGGTTGCCTTTTGAGGTGTCTTTCCTGCTGAGCCGCGCGTAATTCACCCGGAGTCGTTTGGATACCTTACCCAGTTTACGTATGGTCCGCGCACGATCTTTAAAACCACCTTTAATCGTTACAAGGGCATCTCCAACGCGATCCTGGTAGCGTCGAATATCCGACATCAACGCACGCCGCATCAGGGTTGTGATGGCTCGCTGCTGGTTTCGTACGGTCGTTTTGTTAAAGGCCTCGTTCAAGAAAGTGAAGGCCCACTCCGGGTCGTTTGTCAGTAGCGGACTATATTCATCGAGGGCCTTCTCAAATATGTTGTTTTTTCGATCGCCACGTTGGGAGTTTTTCCTTTTGGTTTGGGCCGAGCCGGTGCCGGCCATGGTGCCCAGGAGGGCCTCAGCGCTCTGGCCCTTTACAACGAGATCGGCCACGGCGTCGGCGTGGTTTTCGTATTTGTCGCCGGCCTGGCCCATCCCGCCGCGCAGGCTGATCCCCGCTCGCTGCTGCACCACATGGGCGGCCTCATGAGCCGCCGTATGGAGGTCAGGATAGCCGTCAAAGGCGATATGTTCGCCCATGGCGAAGGCCTTGGCGCCGATGCGAGTGGCGGCTTCGCTGGCCTGGCTTCCCACATGGGCGCTGATATTGCCCACATCGTAGGTACCGAAGGCGGCCTGGATCCGGTCCAGGTGGGGAAGGGATTGTCCCGAACCACGGATCCCCGATTTTGCGATCTTCAAGGCCCAGTCCTGGTGTTGGCCGGTCCCGGCCCCAGCCGTCTCTTTGCCCAGCCCCCGAAGGCTCGTAACATCCGAACCCTGGCTTTGTGCCCGGTTCTGCTTGCACTGAAGTTGCCCAGCGGCCAGGCCCCGAAGCTCGGAGATTGGTCCGATATTCGAGATGATTCCCGTTGCCTGCTGCGGCTCGATGAGATGTTCACGTTTGCGATCGTTGATATGTGCGAAACTTGCCATGATAGACCCAACCCATGTCTGATTCGGTCCCATATAAAGGCAAGGGGTATGCCAGACCCCATCAATCCGCGCGCGCGAGAAGCCTGGTTTTGTAACCTGTTGTATTTACAGGCCAAACATAGGAATACATCATTGCCGGAAAACCCGGCTTACGGTGCCGTATAGGGCTGGATCCAGGGGCGCTCATCCCTCGTATATGGGGCATGTCACAGGGGGTGGGCTATGACTTTTTAGAGCCCTTTTTCACGAGGGTCTTGGCGGATTTTTTCGCCGCCGGTTTCTGTCCACCCACGGCCGCTTTGGCCTGGCCTTTGATGGGAGAGGGCGGGAGGACGAGCTTCTTGGGCTCCACCACTTCTCGAACGATCTTTCCCTGGGCTCGGCATTCCGCCATGGCGGCCTTCATCAGATGGGCCTGGCCGATCGCTGAATCTTCGTCGCGGGCCCGGTAGGCGGCGCGAAGGAGTGCGTTCTTGATATGCCCACCCGCCAGTTCGAATTGGTCACCGAGCTCCGGATAGTCCACATCGTCCAGGGTTGGCGCTTCCGGGGGCATCAGGATCCCCCAGATATTGGCCCGCTCCTCCGGTTCGGGGAAGGGGAAGGTGACCCGGAATTGGATCCGTCGTTGGAGTGCCTCGTCCAGGTTCCCGAAGAGGTTTGTGGTCAAAACGGTGATTCCGTCGTAGCGCTCGATCTCCTGAAGCAGCAGATTGACTTCCATATTGGCGTAGCGGTCGTTGGCGCTCTTGGCGTCGGTGCTACGGCGTCCGAAGAGGGAGTCTGCCTCGTCGAATAGGAGCATCGCGCGGGCGGCCCGGGCGCGAACAAAGATCTCGGCGATATTCCGTTCCGTCTCACCGACCCATTTGCTCACCACATTGGGGATATGCACCCGATAGAGAGGAAGTTTGAGTTCGTGGGCCAGGATCTCGGCGGTAAAGGTCTTACCGGTACCGGGCGGGCCATCGAAGAGCACGCAGATGCCGCGGCCGGTGGGGAGGCGTTTACCGAAACCCCAGCGGTTGAGTACGTACTCGCGATGCCGGCAGGCCGCCAGTACTTCGTCGATCTGCTGCATCTCCTTTTCGGGGAGGATCAGCCGGTCCAGGCCGATATCACCGCCGCCCTTCACGGCCAGATCGTCGAAACGCGCCCCCAGCTGGGTCTCGGCGGCATCCCGCAGATGTTGCATGCTGAGCTCGTCGCCTTTTTCACTGGCCATTCGGGACAAGGCGATCAGCACGGTATTGCGGATCTTGGCCCCGTTGAATTCGTAGGTGTTGGCCAGGGTGACCACGTCGATGTCTTCCGACAGGGGGGCACTGGCGGGCAGATGCACCTCCCAGATGAGTTCACGTTGGCTCGGATTGGGCGCTTCGAAGTCGAGGCGGTACAGAATCCGGCGGGCCATCGCAAAGTCGATGGAAGGGGCATTATTGGTGGTAAGGATCATCAGACCTTCCTGCCGGTCCATAGTCTCCAACATGGCCAGGAAGCGTGCGTCGCGATCACTTAACAGACTCTCACAGTCGTCCAGAAGTACCACCGCATCGGCCAGAGAGGCGATGCGGAAGATCTCGGAGAGAACGGGTTGCAGGGCCGCGCGGGTGCCCAGCAGTTTGGATGTATGCACCTGCAGGAGGGTGCGTTCCATTCTTGAGGCGATGCCATGGGCAAAGGCGGTCTTACCGGTGCCGGGAGGGCCGGCGAATAGAAGCACCACGCCCTTGCCGCGTTGGAAGACGCCGCCATAGCCCCATTCGGTTAGATTTCGATGGACGATCGGCTCGCCCGAGACGACCTCCCAGATCAGATCTTTCTGTTCTGTATCCAGGATCACACCATGCCAGCTATGTTCCGGGGCCACGAGTTGGCAGTATTGCGACATGGGTCCGGAGAGAAGCGGACGCTCGAGTACGAAGTTTGCCAGGGTATCGGTGGCCCGGACCTCCATCTCGGTGGGGTTGATTTCGGTGCCGATGGGCACCAGGGTGATCAGCCCATTTCGAATGAGGGCGCTCTCGGGGCCCAGCAGGGTCCGGCCCATAAAGCGTTCTTCGCTGGAATGGAAGAGCAGGCCCAATACCAGGTCGATGTCGATGCCACGGAACAGGAAGTTTTGCCGGCCGCGGGCGGCCTGGTCGAGGAACTCCGAATCAATGCGTGGCGCCAGAGCGATAAGGAGGATATCCACTTCGCGTGGGGATAGGCCAAGACGCTTTTGTAGTACCCGAAGAGGCATCCAGGCGCCATCGTCGGAGGCCTTTTCGAGATTGGCCCACCAGGCGTCGCGTTTCGCGGTCCAGGCCTGGATGAACTCTCCCAGGGCGTCGGCTTCTTCGCCATTGCGGCGCCGTTCGCGCAGATCGACGAGATCGACCACGAGGTCTAGAGCCTCGAGGATCATCGCTCGATTCTGCGTTCCACTCTGTTGCTGTTCGTCCGCCACTCCAGCCACCTCAGCCGCAATCTCCGATCATATCATGCATCCCGCGTCGAAACACCCCATCGATGTATACCGTGTTATAGACCGCAGTTAAAGTGGGCGGGCTTCACGGACCATAGCTGGAGCTTGGCATACCACAGCGGCAGCGATGTAGGCGTCTGGTCGTAGAGCAGGTCCAGATGGTCGGAGTAGGGCGGTACCAGGTAGCTCGGGTTGAGGTCGACGCTGTCGGTCGGTGTCGATCCCTCGTCCAGTTTCAAGACGGTATCGGCCATCACGCGTAGGAGCTCGGCGCTGTTGATGGCTTCGTCGTCGATGGGATTGGAGAAGGGGATACGGGCCGGGCGCGTGGCGCTGATATCGGTCTCGATGGTTTGTAGCGCCGTGCTGGCTGCATCGAGGACCTGCTGAATCGGCCGTGAGCGCATGACCACATGGTCGACGTCGTGGGGATCGCCGATCGGTCCGAGCAGTTGGGATACGGTTACAGACTCGGGGAAGGAGCCCGTCTGATTATAATGCGCCAGCCCACCGGCCAGGATTTCAAAGGCCTCGCTCAGGGAGTAGGTGCGGTCGTTCGCCGTGACCATATTGGGGATCCCGTTGTTGATGAAGAGGGTCGACACCGCCTGGGCCAGAGCCTTGAGGCCGGCTATGTCGACAGGGGCCACCTGGATGGGTTCGACCCAGTTGAGAAGTTCCTGCGGGCGGATGAAATGGCTGCCTGGATTGGCGGGCAGGAACTCATCTTTGATGTAGCTGAGGATCTCCGACACATCGCTGGCATCGCCGGGAGCCATGATCAGGTTCAGGGTGACAAAGCGCGGTCGTGACCGCTCAAGATCCGCAAGCTGTTGCTGTATATTTGCGAGGTCGCCGTTCAGCTCGGCTCCCGCCACCTCTTTGGTTTGTAGGCTGCCCATATAATAGAAGAGGTCCTGTGGACCGCCGAGGGCTAGCAGATCGGCGATGAGCCCCGGTTCGGGCACGTTGTTCTGGATGCCGTGGCTCGATACGGGAACCGTTCCCTGCAGAACAGCCACCGGGGCGATGCTCATGAAGGCGAGCTGCACCGGCGGGGAGACGAGGCCGTGGTAGGTGGCGATGGCCAGGGGTTGGCCCAGGACCGTATCCCGAAGGAGTTTCACGCCACCGGGTTCGACGTCATCTTGAACCCAGGGGGTGAACCGGTCGACTTCACGGATTTCGGCGTTGCTATCGAGAAAGGAGTAGGAGCGTGCGAAGGAGGCAAAATCGCTGGCGGCGGCAAAGGCCTCGTCCCAGGTCATCCCGGCGGTCAGGGATTGGTCCATATTGAAAGCAGCGATGGGTACCGGATAGGGCCCGTGGGTCTCTTCACCGTGATAGCCCAATTCCAGAAAGGCGCTATTGGTCAGCCTGGAGAAGATGCTGGCGTCTTCCGCCAGAAGCTCCGCTACCAGGATCCCGTCCAGGAAGAAGGTGGCCGGGATCTGGGTCTCTTCTACGGCGGTGCGCAGGGCGTCGATGTCGGCGGCGCGAGGATAGATCCCGCCGCCCCCCAGGTAGTGATGGGCGTAGGCCATGATGTAGACCGGGTTATCGGTAGGACATGGATCGGGTGGTGGCCCCAGATCGGTCGTCTCTTCGGCTACATCTTCTGTTGCGATGCTCTCGGAGCTGTCGTCGCTGTCGACGGGGCCGCCCGGATCGCTGACCACTTCGGTCGTGGTGTCGGGGACGGCATCAGTTGTGGCGTCGGTGGTGGCGTCGGCCACGTCGGGGCTGGGATCGGATGGGCTGCTGTCCCCGCCGCAGGCCCCGAGGCCAAACGCCAGCGCGAAGCTAAGAAACAAACTCAGGAAACGGTGTCGCTGCATCATCGTCCTCTCCGTGGCGAGAGCGGATACCATAGCATCTGCCTACCGAGCGTGCATATCAATCCTGAAGGGCAGGGACGTATCCGCCCAGGGTCCGTTATTTCTTTCTCGGTTGGGGGAAACCATTGATCAGGCACCGTCCTTTCACGTGGACAAGGATCGGTGGAACCGTCGGGCCATTCGGTGTGTGTTCCATCAGGGTCAGGTCAAGGTCTGCCTGCAATCGTAGGGCGCCATTGGCGCTGATCTTCCGGTCGTGGAGAGTGAGCTTTCCACCCTGAAGAGTATGGAGCACATCATACTCCCAGCTCATAAAGGCCTGAATCGAGGGTCCCGACAGTTCGATGGGTTTACCGGCTGTCTTGCCTCCATCGTTCACTGCAGTCATTGGCATGGTTAATAACAACACCGTTTTGCGGATGGTATCACCAGCGCGAGAATGATCGGTGAGTTGGAGCCCGGTAAAATAGAGTACGAGGTCTTCACCCTTCGTAAAGCGGAAATCTTGTTCCTCGGTATTCGAATGGAGCCATGAACTGGCTGATTTACCCGGGATCAGGCGTTGTTTCAGCCCGACCTTCAGTTTTTGTAGGGAGATGGGATGCGCGTTGCTGTCCGTCTGCCCTACACGGAGCTCACATACTCCCGGCCCGGCTTGCAGATCAGCTGTGGCCCCCATCAAAGCGAAGGCCAATACGAATGCCATCATCGTTTGGTCTCCGTCCGGAACAAATGTTCGGTGACCACCCGGGTAGTTCCTTTATTCTGGCTCTGTATGCCCAATAGTGTGGCGCGGCCGTCACGGAATAAGTCGGTGGTGGGTGCCACGCATCCTCGCACTCGTCTGGGGGCTTCTCGGCTGATTGTGCCAAGATGATCGCAGGTTGATACGGGGGGATCCGAGGGGAATTCCGTTTTCAACTTTGGACATTGTGCAGTCGTCAGTGATTCCAGGACCTGGACAGGTTTTTCACTGGCCACAATGACGAGCGTTTGCATCTGCGTATCTTTGGCAGTGATATGATATCCACCCGGCCAGATCTGGCGGACCGGTTCGGGCGTAGGTTGTCGCTTGGCGAGGAGCCAGTAGCTTCGATCCTGGTCTACAGCCACTGCGTAGAGGTGGACGTTCCCTTTGGCTTTGGTTTGAACGCGTATTCGCGACCCCTCGGCAATGGGGGTTGAGCTACAATCTCTGCGACCTCGATCGTACTGTTGCCATTCCCCATCTATCTGAGTTTCGACGGCGGCCAGCGTGGTTAGCTGGAAATCAGCCGTGGCTCCCATCAAAGCGAAGGTCAGTATTAATGCTACCATCGTCCTCTCCGTGGCGAGAGCGGATACCATAGCATCTGCCTACCGAATTGGCAGCCGTGGGGGATTGGTAGCAGCAGTCGGTTACCAGCGCTTTACTAGTCGAATCAGTTTCGGATCCAGTTTCTGTCACCCGGCCGGGGCCCATGATGGGATTTGACTGGTTCTGGCTTCTTTTTTTCTTTCTCTTTCACGACGCCACTGGAGTCGGTAGGCTTCAGGTCGGATCGTTCGACCGTCGGAACGACCCCCTTCATCTTCTGCTTTGCCATGGCACACATATCGGCGTCGAGCCAGTACTTCCAGACCGTACCCAGCTCTCCAAGGTGGAAGTGATCTTTGATCGAATATTTGTCCTGTCTGCCCAGCATCGCCATTCGTCTCGAGCCGTCCTTGTTTTTAACGTACTTCCCTTTCACCGTGACATAGGCCGCAAAGTTTTTTTCCACGACAGGATATGCGCCCGTACCCACGCCGCGACCCATACCGATCTGCGTCACCTGCGCTTCGTATCGTTTCAGGTTTGCCTTGATCGCGTTGCCATATACGGCCGATCCTTCCTTAACGATTGCTTTTAGATTCCCCAAAACGACTATAAGTTCTGGGACCGATAGTGTGTCCAGATTGGCCGACGATGCCAGATGATCCATCCCCTGCACGAAGCCGTCCCTCAACGACAAAAGGTATGCCTCCTCATTCGCAATATTGGGCTTCAACCCAGAAGAAGCGACCTTTTTTGCCGTTGTGGTCGCCGTGGAAACGATCAGGTCAGCATTCTCTATTGCTGCGAGGCTTAACTGCATAACCGCATCGCTGCATTTCCCTCCTTTAGTGAGCAGATCTGCGATTCCAAAAACCGATTTCCCGACTGCGCTCCCTACCAATGGAAGTGCAAGGTCAAGAACGAAGCCGCCGATCTCTTCCGTGGCCTTTGCCGCTGCAAGAAGCTCTTCTTTTATATCCGCCATTCCTCCAAGAAACAGGTCCCCACAGCTGCCTTTTGAATTGATAATATCGAGGTATAGCTGGTTCCGCAGTTCCTTGTCGTTGCCAGTGGACTCGTTGGCGTTTTTCCCGGCACCGGGCAACGCTTTGTCTTTCGCGTTTTTTGAACCGATGTCCTGCTTTTGGATGGCCTTGTGCTGCACGTCTGCGGAGTCGTTGCTACCACCCGTCGTCTTGTCGAGTTCGCCTTCCGCAGATTTGCCCTGCACTACCAGGTCGGCCACCGCGTCGGCGTGTTGTTCGTATTGATCTCCGACCTGTCCGACGCCGCCTTTCAGGGATACACCCGCCTGCTGTTGCACCACATGGGCGGCTTCGTGGGCCGCCGTATGGAGATTGGGCTGGTTGGCGAAGGCTACTTTATTGCCTGTGGCATAGGCGGAGGCGCCAATGTCCCGGCTGGCATCTGCAGCCTTTCCACCCACATGGGCCTCCACATGGGAGACATCGTGTTTGCCGAAGGACTTCTGGATGGCATCGGCGTGGGGCATGGTGCTACCACTGCCGGCGACACCCGCTGCGGCTGTGGATTGGATATCGGCTTCGGCGGCCGCTTGTTTCTTGGCCTGCACCACCGCCTGGTTTCCGCCCGCCTGCTGCATGCGTTGGATCATCTGTGCGCCCAGATTGGGATCGGCCTTGCGCATCACCGCCTGCGTCTGATCGCCCTCGACATGGGGGCCGGCGCTCTTCGCCTGAAGCTCGGCTTCCGCAGCTGGCTTTGTTTTTTTCGCGGCTGGTTGGACAAGATGTTTGCGATCTTTACTCATATTCATTCTCGCTCAGCGGTAGGTAACCTGGTTATAGGGTAACAAGAAGATCCAATTCAACATCGCCAATATTCCCCTTCAGGCGGTAGCCACGAAACAACCATTTTGAACTCCGGGTCCCTTTGGGCGCTCTTTGGGGCTTTGGCGCGAGAAACGTCTTGGATTCACCGGGTGCCAATTTGCCAAGATCTTGTGGTTCAAACTTCGGCATTGGTTTGCCCGGACCGCCCTCATAGTAGAGTGCAAATTCGACACTTGAGGAGAGCGGTTGGTCAAAGATGTTCGTGACTGTAAGCGCGATCTTGGCTGGGTCGCTGGCCACAGCCTCTGAGACGAGCGGTAGTGGATGGGCAACAGTGGCCTCAATGTATTCGGTGTTGGCAAGTCGGGTTCTTGTTGTGTGGCCATACCTGTCTGCTTCGTCAGAGATCCAATCGGATCGTATCTGGGGCGTTAGATCATCTTTTATCGCCGGGCACGGTCCCAACCTGGTGATTTTTCGGTCCAGTCCCTTGACGCGTTTCCCATAGACAATCACCGCGGAATTCACGGCCCCCTCCGGCATTGTACCGCGCAAGAACACGTTGGTTCGTCCGAGTCGATAGACTGCTCCTTTATAGAGCAAACCATCCTCTAAGCAGTATTGAGAAGGCGTTGTCCGATCACCCGCTACGTTCGCGACCAGCAGTCCCACATAGGCCGTTCCAGCGGATGTGTTGAACGCACCATTTGTACGATGAGCCTTGCTCCCAACGGCTGACTGTATCTCGTTCGTATTGGCCGTCGTCTTTGGGAGACCACAGCTCATGATGAGTGGAATCACCATCAAGATGGCCAATAACCCGGCACCAGGATTCTGTTTGTGCGCTTTACTCATATTCGTTCTCGCCCAGTGGTCCGTGGAATTTGGTGATTTTGCAGAATGTTTGGATGGCGTTTGTCGATCACGAATCAACACCATTCTCAAGTGAGGCGATAGCGGTCTCGCCTTCGTCGGTCTTACGTAAAGCGGCCGCGGCCTCGTCGGCGGCACGAAGAAGCTCGGCCTTGGAGATCCCGCCACTATTGTCGAAGTCCAATGCGTCCAGCGAGAGCTTAGCCGCGATATTCGACTTAATACCTTTGCTCATTGTGTTTTCAGGCAACTCGGACCGCACGGATTCTCTCATCTCCTGCTCGGAGATCTCGGCGTCACTGTCCGGGTTGAGCCGCTGAAAGACCTCATCCAGCAATTCCTGTTTGACGTTGCCGTCTTCGTCGAAGATGTCGCCCGGCAGCACTTTATGCGCCACGCCCTGGAACTCCGCGAAGGTGACGTTCATGTCCTGATCGGTATCCAGATGCTTCAGGAATGCCTTGGCTGCGCCGTCGTGGATGAGGCCGAGGAAGCCGCCTTTGATGCCGACGTTTTTCAGGTGTTGGATGACCTCGTCACGGCTGATCCCTTCGTCTTTGTTCAGATCCATTCGAATGAAGAGATCGCTGATGAAGTTTGCCAACGGAGCTTCCATCGGAGCCGCTTCTGGTTCCACCAATTCGGCTGCCTCGGTCGTCTCCGTCGTCATCCCCTCCGCCATCTCTTCTGTCGTCCCCGCCGAGGTCGGCGTGCGTTGGATGGGAGCGGCCTCGCTGGTCCCGCCGCCGGCCATCTTGTCCAGCTCGCCCTCGGCGCTTTTGCCCTGGACGACGAGATCGGCCACGGCGTCGGCGTGTTGCTCGTATTTGTCGCCGACCTGACCGACGCTGCCTTTGAGGGATACCCCGGCCCGTTGTTGCACCACATGCGCGGCCTCGTGGGCGGCGGTGTGCAGGTCGGGAGAGCCTCCAAAAGCTACGTCGTTGCCGGTCGCGTATGCTCGGGCGCTGATGGCCTCGGCCGCCACGGAGGCGGCGCCGCCGGTGTGGGCCTGGACGCCCGATACATCGTGCTTGCCGAAGGATGCCTGAATTTTGTCCAGGTAGGGTAGGGATTGACCGGAGCCCTTGATCCCATCGGCCGCCACGGCCTGGACCCAGTCCCCGGTGGGGGCGGCGGTGGTGGATTCTTTGCGGGAGATTCCACCCCGAAATGGAGTACCTCCCAAACGACCGATACCCTGTCTGCCACCGGCCAACGCGGGCTCCAACTGCGCCCAGGTGGCGGGGCCCACCTCGCCGGTTTCTTTGATATTGTGTGCCTTCTGAAATTTGCGTACGGCTTTCTCGGTGCCGTCGCCGTAATCACCGTCTACCCCGTTGTTCTTGGGTCCGGTCTTCCCCAACTGGTCGCCATACCCCAAATCAAACAGCCGCTGTTGCAAGAACTCGGTGTCTTTGTCGTTCTTCATCCCTTTACGGAGCTTTTTCCGCCCCGGCGTTGGTGCGTTTTCCTTTACCCTCGTGACTAAATCCCTCGCGAGGAGACCCCCGTGACCCCGACCGAAATCTTCCGCCGATTCGTCGGCGCCGGCGTCGTCCTCTCGGACCCCAGGGTCCTCCTCCTCGTAATAGTCTTTCAGGAGCTCCTCGATCAGCAACTCTCCGCCTTCTCCGCCACCTGCTTTAAGAGTCTCTATCCACTTTTTCTGCGGTGTTAGCTTTGGAATTTTAGCGCCCCGCAGCGGGATCTTTGTAGCGCCAACTCCACTAGCGCTGAGCAGCATAAATATTCCCTTAAGGACAAAGTTGAGTTTGGCTTGTTCGTCGGAAACACCAACTACCGAGTCTCCCTTCACCTTGGATGCGTCGTATACATCGTGGGCTTGTTCAAATTCGTATATGGCACCACCCAAACCCACGGCGCCGCCAACCAGTCCTACCAAAAGCCCGGCCAGACCTCCGGTAAAAATGCCCGCCACAGTCAGTGCAAGCCCAGCGATAGCGGTCCCTACCGCGTTTATATCATCAACTTTCTTTTTCTGTTTGAGCCAAGCGTGTACGCAAATGTTAAGATCGTCTTTACTTCCCCAGCCGCCGCCACCACCGCCGGCACCGGTTTTATCGCTTTCTGCACGCTCCTCCGAAACCCCCTCTTCTTTCATGACCTGTTCGAGAGGTGGGCCCAGTTGCCAGGTAGGTAGGTCTCCGCTATCCACTTTTTCGATAATCGTTTTGATGTGCGCTTCGGCGGTACCGATGTTCTTATTCATTTCCTTACGGACGCGATTCCGCGTGGTACCACTTTTGCTTGAACCCGGCTCGGAAAGCTTGGAACTAGTAAACAGAATGAGTTCCGGAAAACTGGCCTGGAGCGAGGCACGAGACTCGGTGAGATGTTTGATCCGTGGGGTGAGCTTTTTTATGGCTTCATGAGCTTCAAGTTCGTCCTTTCCCATACTTGCGGCTCCAAGCCCGGATAAATTAACGAGATAATCTCTATTAGTTTGGCGTGCTTTTTGGGCTTGTTGTAAGTGTTCAGCAAGAGCAACATCAGTTTGGCTGGCTGTTTCAAGAACCTTCCAACGCTCGTTGCCGGGCGTGTCCTCTTCGGTACCTTTTCCCTCGTTCTTGTAATCCTCACGTTTTTGGTGCAATTCCGTGATGTTGTCTCTTAGAATTTTTGTCGCACGAGCCTTCACCTTTTTCTTAAAATTCTTAATTGTCTCGTTGTACCCCTCCTTGCCGTCCTGTTTGTGAGCCCCGTCTGCGGCTTCTGTTTGATGCGCCTGGTCAGCCTTTTGCGGCTGTGCCGACTCCTCCATCTGCACGGCCTCGCTCTGAACGGCCTCGCTCTTGCCGCTGCCGGCCATGGTGTCGAGGAGGCCTTCGGCGCTCTTGCCCGCGACGACCGCGTCGGCCACGGCGTCGGCGTGTTGCTCGTATTTGTCGCCGCTCTCACCGACGCTGCCTTTGAGGGCTACCCCGGCCCGTTGTTGCACCACATGCGCGGCCTCGTGGGCTGCAGTGTGTAGGTCGGTGGAACCTGCGAAGGCTACATCGTTGCCCGTCGCATAGGCCTTGGCGCCGATTTGCTTGGCTGCATCACCGGCGGCGCCGCCGGTGTGTGCTTGTACGCCCGTTACATCATGCTTACCGAAGGAGGCCTGGATCTTGCCCAGGTAGGGTAGGGACCCGCCGGAGCCCTTGATCCCATCGGCCGCGGCGG
>Ga0310121_10004000_pt1 | contig 13221 bp, 8 predicted proteins | sample CB27_Tmax_986_MG_FD_203504 | JGI IMG/M metagenome (GOLD analysis project Ga0310121, IMG submission 203504) | Marine microbial communities from Western Arctic Ocean, Canada - CB27_Tmax_986 | ecosystem: Environmental > Aquatic > Marine > Oceanic | place: Canada: Western Arctic Ocean | collected... | reverse complement strand
GGCTGCGATCAGCCCTATGTAGGACCAACTCATCCACTGGGCATGCCACTCAATCCAGTTGTACCTAGGTCGCCGAGCGCGAACATAGTACAAGCCTCCTACTAGGGTCACTGCACTTAAGGATGCTGCCACGTGGAACGGCCCGAAGTTCCCGGTCAGGTCGTAGATGAAGAAAGCGGTGACAATCAGACCCGCCATCGACGTAGCGTAGATGTGACCGAACGTACGGTGCCAGCGCGTACCCTTGGCGTTCATGACGACCACAGCACCGGCCCCGATCGCGATCAGCGAGAAGGTCACATGCACCACGCCCAGCGTACTCATGTTGCTCGCCACAACCAGTGTGCAAATATCTTCATCTTGCTCATGCCCTGATTCTGCCCCGCCCCACTCAGGCCCGCAACTCAGGACGAGCAGAACAGTGGATAGCTAGGTGTGGCTGGGTGCCACGGAGGGGGGCTCATTGGCACATTAAGTCGAGCCAAGCCTGGAGGTTCGAGTCTCCGAACCTATCACTGTTGTAGGTGTTGACAGTGAGTCGACCGTAGTACGTACCATCCTCACCAACCACGACGGGTGGATCGGACGCGTAGGGGTTACAGGCGCTGTAATTGTCGTATCTTGAGCCGAACTGACTGTAGCGATTGTAGATGCTCGAACTTGAGTACTCATTTCCGAACTCACTGTATTCGTTGAAGACTGAGTCACTGGTGTGCTCGCTACAGGAGATGCAACCCAGGTAGGTTTCGTGCCCAAGTCCCCCGAAGAGCATAAGCTTACTCGAACTCGCGTACGCGTTTCCGGCGGAAGTTGTCCCCTGGGCCCCGGCAAGCCCCTCATTAAACCCCTCCCAGAATGCGGCTGAGCATCCGGCACTAACCGAAACAAGGAGGACCGATACCACTCCAAGCAAGATGACGCGTTTAGTCATGCCACGCTCGGGAGGCAGAGAATCTCTTAATTCGGCTCACAATGTGAGCCGAATACCAGGGTTTTCTTCATGCCTTCATTCTGCCCCACCCCACTCAGACCCGCAACTCAGGACGAGCAAAACTCTGTTTAGTGATTCATCCAGACCGGCGGTGGAATAGGGGGGGTGCCCGGTACTGGGGGCCGACTGCCAAACAAAAAGCCGGCAACCTGACTCCATGGGGCTGACGCCCCACCACTCTTTCGGAGTGGCGCGGTGCCCGCGAACGAATCGCTATCGGCCATGTCCTGATCTGAAGGCAGTAGTAAGATAAATATGGGTCCGACGGTAGCGTCTCACGCCCTAATTCTCTGCCTCGTAGAGGAGTAACAAAATTTAGTTAGGATGCGACAAACTCTAGATGTTCATATGATTTTCAAGCAGTTCAAGAAAGTTGCAGTGACCAGCGGGACAGGCCGTCATTCAATGGAGGAGTTATGAGATCACTGTTTGTGCTTACCGCGACATTGCTCGCGGTGATTCCTGTACAAGCCCAACAGAGTACTGGAGAAATAATCACCCAAACCGTGGCCCCACTGCCCGAAGCCCTGCGAGATGGAGCAACTGTCCTCTCATTTGATGGAAACGACAACGGCACCGTCTTGCGTCAGGGCACGAATGATATGATCTGCTGGGCAGACGACCCAGGCGCAGACTTCAGAGTGTCTTGCTTCCCACAGAGTATCGAACCAATGATGGCTCGGAGAAGAGAACTCGGGTTCGAAAGGGGCGATAGCAACGCAGCAGACTTAGTGCAAGAGGAGATCCGGGCCGGCGACGTACCGATGCCAGATATTGCGATAGCATACATGCTTCGCGGCCCTCGTTTTAATAATGCCTCACCTCTGACGATCATCTGGGTGCCCAATGCCACACCTGAATTGACCGGACTCTCAACCCAGCCGGATGCCTTTCAACCTTACTTGATGCGCTCCGGCCAGCCTATGGCCCACATCATGATCTTCTAGAACTGGGCCAACGTATATGACCTTGCACTAGTACCAGGCACCCCGGCGACCGAAGGGGGGGTCGGCAGTATTTGGGCTGATTTTCCGGTCTAAGTGAGTGGTATTGTGAGTAGTATGATTGTGCGTAGCCTTACTGAAAATCTATAACTGCTTATCACTGTTGTACTTAGGAAAGTAACCCTGAGCTACTTCGGATAGCTGGGTCCGTCTGGTTTGTCAGGAGTGCCCTTATCACAAAGGAAAAGGCCGTCAACGAGTTGAATTCGTTGACGGCCTTTTCGTCACGCCGTTCAGCCTAGCGCGATCGCGATGCGCGGCTTAGAACAGCGAACGAACGATTCGGCTGTTACCGACCGAAACGGCGACCGCCTGCCCGTGCTAGGCTGAACTGGCTACTGGAAATCGACAAGGGATCACCTCCTTTCAAGAGTCAACATTGGGCGAAGCTCCGGCGGGATCAAGTCCCGCGGCCTGCTGGCGTCGAGCACTCCTGACCCAACGTCTGCAGCCCAGTCCCTAGGGACGCCAAGAAGCTATCTTGTGGGTGTTAGGTCGTAAAGAGGCTTGACGAGAAGAATGGAGGTTTGGGCTGTCCTATGAGCTGATCGAGAGTAGCATTATCATTTCAAACTCCTCATCCCATCTATGTCCCCCTAGGCCAGCACGGGGAGCGTATCCCTCTGATGAGTGGCCCTGCGAAGGTCAGACAACCGGAGTTTCAAAGCAGCAACTGATCGAGGGAACTGGGATACGTTGGGGAGGTGGTTATGGCACTCGTTTTCGTCAAAGCCGGTTCTCTTTATCGCTCGCCGGCTCTCCCCTGTGGGGATTCGAATGAAACTTCCACTCCGCGTATTGGTGCTGTGCATGGCGAACTCGGCTCGTAGTCAGATCGCCGAGGCTCTCCTCCGCGAGCGGGGCAGCAGTTGTGTAGAGGTGGAAAGCGCGGGTGTCACGCCAGCTGCGCTGGTGAACCTTGGTGCGCTCCGGGTGCTGGCGGTGCACGGCATCTCCGTTGTGAGCCACCGACCCAAGCGAATCGAAGAGGTGCTGAGTAGCGGTTGGGACGTAGTGATCACGGTGTGCGATCAGGCCAGGCAGGCGTGCCCTGTATTTCCGGAAGCGACGTTGACTGCTCACTGGGGGGTCGAAGACCCTGTGGGGGCGCCCAACGAGGTGCAAGCCTTTGAAGAAGTCTTTCAGAGACTGAGCCGAAGGATCGACGATTTCCTTTCTTTATCACTGGATACGCTCAATCCGGAACTACTGAGGATCGAGCTTGACCGAATTGGCCGGTCAGATTAGACCCTCAGTACCTCAGTAGGTATTGAAGCTTTACGAAAACTGCCCGGTTTGTACGTCGTTGGCCTGTCGTGAAGAAGATCTGCTCTTCCAGACCATCTCCATCCCGGTCCCCCTCGATTAGATCGGCCTGTTGGAAGTGGTCATCATATCCGACGAAAAAGACAGTCCCCGCATTAATCCGGTAGTTGAAGAGAACGTTGAAATCGATGGTCTCGGCTTGCGAGTTGAACTCCATGATGTTGCGCATTCCCAACCGATCCGTGAACTGAAGGTTCGTGGTGGCTCGGAAAATGCGCACGTCAAACAGCTCTTCATTGTTGTTGGCAGGATCCGTGAAGCGGCGACGCTCGAAGCTGAGGTTCGCGTTGAGGCGGTCCAAGGGACGTACAGTTCCGTTTAGACGCCAAGTGAATTCATGACCGAGGAACGGGCCTAGGAAAAAGATTTCATCTCCGGTAGCGAAGCTGCCTCCGAAAGAGTAACTGCGGTTCGTGTTGACCCTCGCTCTCATGGAGAGCCGATTTTTTCTGAAGTTGACGCCCCCAAACCGCTCCATATCCTGGTTAAAGTCGGAGGAAAAGCTGATGTTTCGGGCGAAGTTGAAGTTGATCCCCAGTGCCAAATTCTCATCTTGGAGGACCTGATCGTAATCGTAGTTCTGTCCGTAATCGATTGTTGGGCCCCAGTTGATGACCCAGCTCTCTGGCCAGAACCGGTATCCGAACTCGCCCGCAACAGTCCGCATGTTCCGGCGCCGGACGAAGCCGACCTCCGTTCGAAAGTTTGGGGAAATCTGATAGGCTGACAGGGCCCAGCTGATGTTTCGGCCGTTCTGGCGGATTCGGGTTGCGAGCATGTGCCCATCCACTTCCTCAGTGCCGAGATCCTTGGAACGGGAGCCCACAGCCCTGAAGTCGCCGGAGATCGTGGGGCTCAACCGGAAGTTGCCGTCCGTCCCAAAGACTCGGCTATGGCTGTCCAGGAACTCACGGTTGGTGAGGATGGCTCCCATATTCGATTCTGCGTAGAGTTCGTAACGAGCCCTGGCGATGAATGTCTGTGCGGTCTTGTGAAATACCGGATCTTCCTCATTGTCCACCCTTCCCGGTGCGCGGTCGTTTGCCGTCAGCACGCCGAGAGTGAATCGACCGACCTGCCCGCTCAACTTCGCCCCATAGTCCGGATCCACGATTGTGCGTGTATGCACGAAGGTTACCGGAGCCCGAATCTCGAAAATCTCCGCACCTTCTATGAAGAATGGCCTGAGCTCCCGAAAGAAGAGAGGGAAGCGCTGGTTGACCTCTATCTGTGGTTGGTCCGACTCGATCTGGGAGAAGTCCGGATTGATCGTGAAGTCAGCGGTGAGATCTGATGTCAGCCCGTACTTTAGATTTACGCCGGCATCCGGATCTGGGTCTTTGGTGGCGAACTCCGGAACTGTCGGGTTGATCGATCCGAACTGGATGGCCGTGAAGGTCGGAAGGATCTCAATGTTGCGGCTAGTGGAGATGTCCGTCATTCCCTCGATGATTCCCATCTGTGTGAAGAAACTGGTTTCATCACGCGACATCGGCGCCCAGACCTGATTCTCTTGGTCCTTCGACTTGATCTCCCGAACGATCTGGAATCCCCAGCGGTGGGGTTCTCCCTCGGGCGGCCTCGGGTAACGAAGGCTCTTGAAGGGAATCGACATTTCTGCGACGAACCCGTCCTCGACGAGTTGTGCTCCGGTTTCGAAGAGTGCGTCCCAGGATCGATCCGCAGGAGGGATCGCCTGCGCAACGGTACCGGATCCTGGACGGAAGCCTCGACGTCCCATAGACATGATCCCATCGCCCTGAACACCATAACCGTTCACGTCGAAGTCGTAGCCCCGTTGCTGATCCATAAATGTGTCGAAGTAGACGGTCATGAGGTCATCTTGCGAGGCACGATCACGCTCGACCCGGTTCGAGCGCATGATGGATGGATCCTCGTAGTGCGCGTGAAGACCGAAGTAGATGTTGTCCGAATCGTATGCAATGTAGACGTCCGTCGCTTCGGTCCCGGGAGCTCCCTCTAAGGGGGATTGCTGGGTGAACTCAGTAAGGTGTGCCGCCGTGCGCCAGATCTCGTCGTCCAGAACGCCGTCGATCACGGGCGGCGTGTCAGTTCGAGTCGGGCTGACTCTGGGCCGGCCCGGAACCAGACCCAACTCCTCAGGGGTCGGGGCCGCTTGAGACATCGCTTGCACAGTCCCGTTGGCTTCCGTCCGCATGGTTCTCGGTTCGGCCGGGGCTTGGCCCCGGAGATCGGAGGCCGTCCCACCCACAAAGAGTCCGCCAATAAGCCCCACTGCACAAAGGTTGAGCGGGGAGCAAGACGGCAGGCACCCCGACGGATATCTCATGTAAAGGGGACGAAGAGGAGGACTGGATTCGCCTCGGGTCGCCGGAGTCTCGTCGTTTGGGTGGGCATGAATGCCGTAACTAGGGTAACGCGAATATGAAAATCAAGACTGGGAATTCGGGATGGATCCACTGACCACCACTAATCGTGAAGGAGCACTCAGTACCGGAAAAGATATTGGAGCTTGACGAAGAGTGCCCGGCTCGTGCGACGTTGGCCCGTCGTGAAAAAAAGCTGCTCCTCAAATCCGTCCAGGTCGTGATCGCCTTCGATCAGATCGGCCTGTTGGAAGTGATCATCGTAGCCCAGGTAGATGACGGTTCCTGCGTTTACCCGGTAATTGAGAAGGACGTTGAGGTCGAAGGTTTCGTCTTGCGAGTTGAATTCGGTGATGTTGCGTACGCCCAACCGGTCGGTGATTTGGAGGGTCGTGGTGGCGCGTAGGAGACGGACATCGAAGATCTCCGTGTCATTGTTCCCAGGATCCGTGAAGCGCCGTCGATCGAAGCGAAGCGAAGTCTGAAGGCGGTCCGTCGGGCGTACCGTACCATTCAGATTCCAGCTGACCTGGTGGCCGAGGAAGGGTCCGAGGAAAAAGATCTCGTCCCCAATGCTGAAGTTGCCGAAGAAGGAATAGCTGCGATCGTTCTTGCCGCCGCCGATCGAGAACCGATTCTTCCGGAAGTTGATGCCCCCGAACCGTTCCATGTCCCAACTCATGTTCGTGAAGAGGCGCAGGTTTTTGGCGAAGCTGAAGCCGAGGTTGGCGCTCAGATTCTCATCCCCGAGAATCCCATCGAAGTCGTAGTTCTGTCCGTAATTGACGCCGGGTTGCCAGTTGATGATCCAACTCTCCGGCCAGAAGCGGTAGCTAAGGTTTCCGTTGATGTTCCGGATATCCCTGCGGCGCACGAAACCCACGTCAGTATCAAACTCACGGGAGATCTCGTGCGCGTTGAGCCGCCAGTTCCAGTTTCTGCCGTTCTCCTGGATTCCGGCCACGAGCATGTGGCCGCCGACCTGTTCTTCTCCAAGACCTTTGTAGGATGAGCCGAACGCGCGAACACCACCCGAGATCGTAGGGGTGAGTCGGAAGTTCCCATCCATGCCTAACACGCGACTATGGCTATCCAGAAATTCACGATCGGTGAAGACTGCCCCAATGTTCGACTCGGCATACAGATCGTAGCGGGCTCGCCCGATAAACGTCTGGGCAGTTTGATGAAAGGCCGGATCCTCAGGGCTGTCCACTCTTCCGGGGGCCTGGTCGTTCGCGGCCAACGCGCCGACCGAGAACCGTCCCAGCTGCCCACTCACCTTTCCTCCATAGTCCGGGTCGACGATGGTTCGCGTGTGAACGAGTGTGACGGGAGCGCTGATCTCGAAGATCTCCGCTCCTTCGACGAAGAAGGGCCTCAACTCCGAGAAGAAGAGAGGGAAGCGCTGATTGATCTCGATCTGCGGGCGGTCCGATTCGATCTGTGAGAAGTCCGGGTTGATGGTGAGGTCGGCGGTCAGATCCGAGGTAATCCCATACTTCACGTTCAGGCCGGCATCCGGGTCGGTGTCCTGATTGACAAACTGGGATTGCGTCGGATCGATTTCTCCAAACTGGATCGCGGTAAAGGTTGGGAGGATCTCCAGGTTCCGGTTCGTGGAGAGGTCCGTCATCCCCTCGAGGATACCCATCTGGGAAAAGAAGCTCGTTTCGTCGCGAGACATGGGGGCCCAGACCTGGCTTTCCTGATCCTTTCCTTTCACTTCCCTTACGATCTGTAGTCCCCAGCGGTGAGGCTCCTCACCCGGTGGGTTCGGATATCGTAGGCTCTTAAAGGGGATTGCCATCTCGGCCGTGAAACCATCCGCGACGATCTGACCGCCAGTATCGAAGAGTGTGTTCCAGGACCGGTCCGCCCTCGGGATCGCCCCCTGGGGACCACCCCAACCGCCACCACGACCGTGGCCGCCCCTGCCTCCCCCCCCGCCTTCGTCGGCGCTGATAACCCCTTCTCCCTGAACCCCAAATCCGTTGACGTCGAAGTCGTAGCCCCTCTGCTGATCCAGGAAGGTGTCGAAGTACACGGTCATAAGGTCATCCTGCATGGCACGATCACGTTCCACACGATTGGCCCTCATGATCGACGGATCCTGATAGTGGACGTGGAACCCGAAGTAGATCTTCTCAGAGTCGTATGCCACGTAGACATCCGTCGCCTCGGTGGCAGGCGCGCCGTCCAGTGGAGCCTGCTGGGTGAACTCGGTCAGGTGCGCGGCCGTTGCCCAGATCTCGTCATCCAGGATGCCGTCGATCATCGGGGGACTGTCAGCCCGGGTCGGGGTGACACGGGGTCGCCCCGCAACGAGACCCAGCGCCTCGGGGGTAGGACCCGCATCCGTGACAGGTGGTGCTTCTTCCTGGCCAGGCTCCGTCTTCTCAACCTCGGTCTCTCTGATGGGAAGCCCCTCTGGTATCTGTGCGGCTGGTATCTGTGCGGCGAGAGATGACCTGGCCCCGAAGATCAAGACGATCGCGAAGAGTGCGCTGAGGTGTACCCGGGAGTCTTTTCTCTTCACGGGGATCCGGCCTGAGAAGTGTGGACGACGAAAGGATTCGAATGCCGATCGGTCACGGTCGGCCAAATGAGGAGGATTGATCACCGGTAACGAAGGTCCAACCATAGGCATACGTCAAGGTTCCCGTGTGTAAAGAGCTCATAAGGAGTTCCCGCTCCGTGGTAGCCCCCGAGCTTGTGTCTGCCCTCGCCCTCGCATAACCTGCGCGACTCGATGAATTGGGGAAACCCAGAGCCCCGCTACTCCACAGCGCTAGAACACTGGGTAACTAACAGTAGGCGGAGTCCGACCAGGGAGGCCTGATGAAATACAGGGTGCTTGCCGATACCGGGGTATTCGTTTCGGAGCTTTGTCTTGGTGCCATGACGTTCGGCGGCCGAGGCCAGATGTGGGAAACGATCGGTGGGCTCGACCAGAAAACCGTTGATAAGATGGTCGGCCGTGCCCTCGATGCCGGTATCAACTTCATCGATACCGCCGATGTGTACTCGACAGGTGAATCGGAGACCATGCTCGGAAAGGCCCTTGAAGGCCGGAGGCGCAATGTGGTGCTCGCGACCAAAGTGCGAGGACGGATGGGAGAGAGCCCGAATGACGTAGGTCTGTCCCGTCTCCACATAACCGAGGCGGTCGAGGCTAGCCTGAAGCGACTCGGTACGGATTACATCGACCTCTACCAGATTCACCGGTCCGATCCGCTCACCGATATCGAGGACACTCTCCGTGCGCTCGACGATCTCGTGCGGCAGGGAAAGGTCCGCTACGTCGGCTGCTCAAACTTGATGGCCTGGCAGCTGATGAAGGCGCTTGGGATTTCCCGGTCTGAAGGGCTGGAGCGCTTCAAGTGTACGCAATCTTACTATTCGCTGGCCGGTCGGGAGTTGGAGAAAGAGATGATCCCCCTCCTTGAGGATCAGGGGGTGGGTCTGCTCGTATGGAGTCCCCTGGCCGGTGGGTTCCTCTCGGGGAAATTCACCCGTGACAAGGAAGTAGCTGAAGGGCGGCGTGCTTCGTTTGACTTTCCTCCCATAGACAAGGAGAAGGCCTTCGATATAGTCGACGTCATGTGCAAGATCGCTGAGAATCATGGGGCAAGCGTCGCTCAGGTGGCACTAGCGTGGGTCCTGGCGAATACCGCGGTGACCAGCGTAATCATCGGAGCGCGAACACTCACTCAACTGGACGACAACCTCGGTGCCGTCGATTTATCGCTATCGGATGACGATCTTCAAGCGCTGGACACAATTAGTCGGCTCCCGCTCGAATATCCGGCTTGGATGGACGTGTTTCCATCAGATAGGCGTCCAGGAGAGGTCCGGAGGTTCGAGCGCGTTGAGGAGGAAATTGGGAAGGCCGAGTGAGGGGTCCATCTGCTCACTTTGGACCACCATCTAGGCGACTGACTCGGATGGAGCAAGGGCGAGAAAACACAGCACGATCCAAATGTCCCGAGGGCCTCCACCCTGGCAGAACACCATATGGCTAGCTACTGTGACCGGCTTGTAGTTCGAAATCCGGTTTGGCTGGATTCATCGCTTGCTTAGGGTGGTTCCGAGGGTTTTTCACGATGTTTCTGCCTCCGTTCAAGACTCTTTCCAGTGAGGGAATCATGCCCATATCTCTTCCTGGCATCTCTTGCCCAACACGTTGGTTCGCCCTGGTCCTGGTGGCTGCTCTTGTGGCACCGCCCTTTGCTCAGGGGCAAAGCGCTCAAGATCGGCGCAATCCGGACGGAGAGTGGCGCTACCAGAGTGCGGATGCCTGGGGCACCCGCTACTCCCCGGCAGATCAGATCAACGCCTCGAACTTCAATGATCTTGAAGAAGCCTGGATCTGGCGGGGTGACAACTTCGGTCCTGAACAGGAGCTCCAATTCAAGGCGACTCCTCAGTATATCAACGGCACACTCTACACGGTGGCCGGTCACCGGCGCACGGTGGTTGCGATCGACCCAGAGACTGGGGAGACGATCTGGACCTACCGCGAACCCAACACCACACGGTGGGAACGCTCCATGCGTCAGAACTACGGCAAGGGAGTCGCTTACGCGGAGATCGATGGGAGATATGTGATCTACTACTCCTCTCCCGCCTTCTTCCTCCATGCCTTGGATGCGAAGACCGGCCGTCCCCTAGAGGGATTTGGATCTCCTGTGCCGATCGAAGGCTTTCCGGCGACGGGTGTCGTGGACATGCTGCCGAGCCTTTTACGGGACTGGGGCCGCTGGCAAGAGTGGGATCAGCCCTACGACCCGGATTACGGGATTCCGCGGGAGCTTGGCTACATCACGACGTCCTCACCCCCGATCGTTGTAAACGGAGTGATCGTTGTGGGGAACTCCGCTGAGCAGGGCTACACCCAGACGAGGATCGAGAACGTGCCTGGAGACATCCAGGGATTTGACGCGAGAACTGGAGAACACCTCTGGAAGTTCCACGTCATTCCTCGGCCAGGCGAGTTTGGACATGACACATGGGAGAGTGATGCCTGGGAGTGGACTGGCGACATCTCTTCCTGGGCACCCATCTCGGCAGATTACGAGCGTGGGGTCGTTTACATTCCGACAAACCCGGCGACGATCGACTATTACGGGGGCTTTCACCCGGGAGACAACCTCTTTGGGACGAGCACGATTGCACTCGATGTCCGTACGGGTGAGCGGGTCTGGCATTATCAGACCGTGCATCACGACATCTGGAACTATGACACCACGCACGTCCCGATCGTCGCGAATCTGGAGGTGGATGGTGAACAGATTCCGGCGGTGATCCAGAACACGAGGACGGGGATGATTTTCGCACTCAACCGAGAGACGGGTGAGCCGATATGGCCGATCGAGGAGCGGCCTGTACCCCAGTCACGCGTGCCCGGTGAGCAGCTCGCGCCCACGCAACCTTTCCCGACACGACCGGAGCCACTGGAGCCTCAAGGGATTTCGGAGGACCGCGTGATTGATTGGACGCCCGAACTTCGGGCGCAAGCACTCGAGGTCATGAGTCAATACCAGATCGGTGGCTCCTTCATGCCGTGGGTACAGGCGGGCCACGATGGCGACTACGTGACCAATATTCGTTGTCACGGCGGGGTCAATATCACGCACCCGGTGGCGATGGATCCCATGATGGGGATCCTTTACGCACCCTCCGGGCCGGGCTGCGGGGGCGGGTTCATTATGCCCGGGATCGAGGCGGAAGACCCGGATAACCCCCACACGACAGGGACCACGCACTCCCCGTTCGCTGCCGGGGGGCTTGCTACGGGTGGAGGGCTTCCGAGGGTTGAGGGCCTGCCGATCTTCAAGCCTCCCTACCGCCGCGTGTCCGCGTACGACATGAATACGGGCGAGCGGATCTGGTGGATTCCTGTCGGCGAAGTGGACGAATCGATTAAGAACCATCCCGCACTGCAGGGTGTGGACACGTCGATGTTCGGGGGAGGTGACAACTCACTCAATATGGTTGCGGGTGACCTTCTGGTCACCGAATGGGACACTGCGGAGGGGCCGGCGCTACATGCCTTCGACAAGGCCACCGGAGAGAAGGTGGGCCAGGTTACCCTGCCGGGACCGGGTCAGTACGGTATGATGACCTATATGCACGGGGGGCAGCAGTACATTGTCGTGCTGTTACAGAATCCTGCCCGGTTGGTTTCTCTGCGTCTGCCCTAAGAAACCAGTACGCAGAACTCCGGTTCGCGCCCCAGTAAGCCCCCCGACGTAGATTTACGCCGGGGGGCTTTGTGCGCCTGGCTTCTCTACCGCTCCTCGTGAAGGGGTGAGTATCGACCGTGCAGGGGAAATCCGCACGGGTTAGGTGGACATTGCCTCCCACCGATCTATCTTTTTTAGAGGGAAGGCGGGTGGGGCGAACTCCCGACTAGCTTGCTCAGCCCTCATGACCGAAATTCCGGAGCTGCTCCATGCGCCGTCACATCTTTCTGGCCCTCACCGCGCTCGTCCTGGCAGCACCCGTGCTCGTCACCGCACAAGAGGACCCGATCGTCGTGTATCTGGTCCGGCATGCCGAACGGGCCGACGATGTATTAGGCGCCGACATGGCGACGACGGACGATCCGCTTCTCTCCACGGCTGGCCGGGAGCGTTCCTATCTGCTCGCGAGGATGCTTGCGGATGCAGAGCTGACAAGGATCCACTCGACTGATCTAAAGCGAACCCGCTGGACCGGTCAGCCTACGAGCGAAATGACGGGGCTTGCTATCGAGCTGTACGATCCGAGCGACCTGACGGACTTTGCCAGGCAGCTCGGCACGACGTCTGGAAGGCACCTCGTCGTGGGACACAGCAATACCCTTCCTCGGCTCATAGAAGCCCTCGGGGGAAATCCGGGCGATCCGATCGAGAGGCTAGAGTACGACCGCCTGTACATCCTAAGTATCATCGAGGGCGAAGTCGGCACGGTGTTGATCCGCTTCGGAAACCGCTATCACGGTTAGATAGATCTTCGGGGCCATAGCTCAGGTGGGAGAGCGCCTGCTTTGCAAGCAGGAGGTCGCCGGTTCGAGCCCGGCTGGCTCCACTTGTTGTGGTACAATGACTTACGGGATCGCACGCCTACTAGATGGGTGTGCGATCTCATAAATAGGGTCCACATAGGGTCCATCTTCGGCGTGCATAGGGGATGGATTCCTGTGTCTAGCGCAGGTCGTCCAGGCGGCGGTAACTAGCCCCTAGTCCCTCCGTGGCACCAGCCACACCCAGCTATCCACTGTTTTGCGCGTCCTGAGTGGGGCGGGGTAGAATGAGAGCATGATACGGTACCGAAATCCTGTCTTGCGTAGGCGAATCTCCCAAACGGCGGTTCTGCTCGTGGTCTTTTTGGAGGCTGGCTGCGCCGGAGGCATGCCCCGCGACAACCAGCTTTACCTTCCAAGGAATTATAACTTCGCGTTCTACGACACCCACACGAGCGCGGCTCGGTCTTTTTACGCCGCCCATGTGGCCCACTTCGGAATTTACGAGGTCGCACTTACGCAGGGTGAAGATGCCGCCGATGCGTT
>Ga0310121_10003998_pt1 | contig 13225 bp, 19 predicted proteins | sample CB27_Tmax_986_MG_FD_203504 | JGI IMG/M metagenome (GOLD analysis project Ga0310121, IMG submission 203504) | Marine microbial communities from Western Arctic Ocean, Canada - CB27_Tmax_986 | ecosystem: Environmental > Aquatic > Marine > Oceanic | place: Canada: Western Arctic Ocean | collected... | reverse complement strand
CGCAACTTTGCTCAAGTGCACTGCCTGTGCCGAATACATTCCAACCAGCAACCAGGTGAAGTTGCGCAACCGAGTCGCCCGCTCGCCGGGGCGCAGCTCTGTCAGTTTCGTCATCCAGATGTGAAAAGGTTTCCATTGCGGCATGGCGCTGCTCTCCGTAGCTGTTGTGGTAACCGCTACTTTAGCAGACGCCGTGCCGCTTTCTCAAACTGTCCGGTGGCTAGTAGCTTGTTTACAAATTTGTGTTGATCATCGGAGTGACATCCCATAGCAGCCAGTTATTTTTCGCAAGCAGCTATTGAGCACTATCGGCCAGATGTCAGCAACTATTTGTTACATCACCGGACTGGCTTATGACGTTTATAATTGCACTGGACGGAAAACCTAATCGCCCAGATGAAATTTCACTCGATCTGAGTCGCCATCCACGATACGCAACACTACGAAAAGGAATTTGCATGACCTCATCGATACTTTCCCGGCGGGCAATTGAAAACGAACGTCTGCTGCCGACTCTCTCGCTAAGCGCACTGGTCGTTACGATATTGCTTATTCTAGTAGGTAGCATTGTACGAGTCACCGGAAATGGACTGGGTTGCCCGGACTGGCCGTTGTGCTACGGACAGGCTATCCCACCTGCGCTGACCGGCGCCTGGGTGGAGTTTAGCCACCGTTTAGTCACTGGTGCAGTCAGTCTGCTCATTGTCAGTGTTGCCGCGCTGGCCTGGCACAGTTATTCGGAGCGCAAGTGGATATTCAGGCCGGCGCTGCTCGCCCTCGGGTTGCTCGTGACCCAGATCGGTCTGGGCGGTTTGCATGTCATCATGGAAAACCCTCCCGAAACGGGTTTGCTCCACACCGGCATTGCGATGATGATCGTCGGCTTGCTTGCAGTTGTGGCAGCAAACGCTTCTCTGGCTGCGCGGGAAATACAAACTGCCGGCGCAAGATTATTTCAGGACAATCGTTTTGTTGGACTCGTATCCGCAACAGCAGTCGCGCTTTATTTCCTGTTGATGACCGGCTCTTTTGTAACACGCAGCGGCGCCTCGCTCGTATGTCCGTTCTGGCCGGCCTGTGGGGCAAATCCGGAGGCGCTCTCCTGGATGGTGAATGCACATTTGCTGCATCGCTACACGGCCTACACAATTGGCATCCTCACAATCGTGATTGCAGTCTGGATGTTCCGTCAGCGGGCGATTGGGATATTCAAGCGATACGCCACAGCCCTGATCATTCTACTCACTTTGCAGATCAGTCTTGGCATCGGGAATGTCTTGTTACGCATTCCCATGTGGACACGCGCATTGCACCTGACCGTCGGCGCGACCTTTTGGGTGGCGATGGTCGGCTTGTGGGCAATTGTGATGACACAACGGGCTGGTAAAACCGAATCAATTGATGTCTAAGTATCTTATCGAACTGCTGCGGCTTTAACATGAACCAAGATGAGCCTGTTGATGAGCAGGCTCTTTTCCATTTGGATCACGAAACTCATGGCTTGTAGATTTCACAGCCCGGATAAGTATAGGCAAAGCCGTACCAGCGGGAGAGCAATTGGAAGGGTCTTTCGCCCGAGTTTTTCCAGATTGCAACCGGACTACCACCCAAATCACCTCGGCTGATGTTGAGAGTTCCCGCAACCCATTCATCATCAATCCCCGCCGTGAGATCAGCAAGCGGATAGTAGACCGCCCGGCCCTGATCGACTACGCCCAATCCAAGTTCCAGCTTCGACAGGCGCTCATCGGGTTCAGTCATAGTCGACTGGAAATGCGGTGGCAGGAATCCCTGTTTCTTGCCTCGGCGCCATAATGCCCAGCTCAAAATTTTCGACAACAACGAACGGTGGCTTGATACGTTGACCGATATATCTAGATCGTTGGCCAACGCTTCGCCAACATTTGTATGTGTAATCGGCCAGTTATCAAGCTGCTGACCGTGCAACGGGCCGTGAACGGCTTCACCCGTTATGTGATCCCAGTATGTGTGTGTTTCATCGTCAATGAGTAAAGACAAGCCGTTATAGAGGCCACCAGCACTAAAGTGATGGACTTTTCCATCAATGATGGGCATCAGACCGACCCCCTTATTGCACGGTGCTCAGAAACTGACCAAATAGGCTTAGCCCGCAAGTTCGCCCTGCGCAAGGTGGTGATAGGCCATCTGTTGTGTAACGAGTGCGCGCCGTTCACTGCCACGCTCGAACACGATCAGATCCGTGTCAGACGGCAGCCTATATCCCGCAGCAGTAATCCTTTGGTCGGAACGCGGAAGCGCTTGAACATATCAGGTTTACGCAGCACGGCTTTGCTCAGATCAATTGTGGTCTCATGGCCCCCAGTGGTTTGATGCGCGGCATGACATTGATCAAGTTCTATGCGTCGGACACCCAGATGATCTCGCCATGCCCTACGGACACACCGAGATACCGGGGATCATCTGCGCCGATCAAGAGAATCCCTCCCGGATGTACCAGTGCGAAATAGACGCCATCCGGCGACCAGACCGTCCAGGGGCTATCGATGAGTAGCTCGGTCTGCTGCTCTGGAGTTCCACCAGTTGCGGGTACCGTCCAGATTTCCCATGGCGGGCCGTGCGCCTGCACCGGTGCTGCACCCAACCAACTAAGCAGCCATTCACGTAATGTCGGCTCATTTGCCTCAGCGTTCATCTCGCCGGAGGCTGCAAACGACACCACACTCCCATCCGGCGACAAGTGCGGTCCCGCCATCGCAAAGAAGGAAGAATCGGGCACCAATTCGCTCGCGTTCGCACCGTCGCTGTCTGCGATCCACAAACTCCATGTGTAGGTTTCAAAGTCGAACAGTAAGTAGACCAGGTGACTGCCGTCTACTGATATTGAGGGTTGATAACCGTTTGGAATGATCATTTCCGGTTCCCCGCCGGAGATGGAAACCCGTTCGATGCCAAAAGAGGGGCCGGTTGTATTGCCGACTGCGTCAAAGGTTGGAGTCACATGTGCATAATAAAGCCATAGACCATCCGGCGAAACGGTCGGATTGCTATACGATTCGTACTGCACGGACCGCTCAAGAAGAAGATCCATTGAAGATAGATCGGGCGCGGCGAGATAAATATCCGTAGCACCCAGTTGCGGAGTCCCCTCAGGTGGCGGCGAGGCGTACGCAAGAATCAGTTGATCCCCATTGGACGTTGCAGCAATACCACTCAGATAACCTCGTTCTGGCAGCTGCCACAACTGCGTTTGTTCGCCTGTTTGCATGTCGATCTGCCACAGGCCGTTTATCCCCTGGCTGTAGATTAATCGCCCGGACAGATTCAGATCAGACAGCGAGTTTGAGGCTGGAGCAATTGTGGAGGCGGGCGGGACAGTGCCAGGATAGGTCGCCGTGGGACCGGTTGACGGGACGCCCGGTGGTGAAGTGGCCACGACATCGGCAGTTGGATAGCACAGGCATGCAACAGAATTGCCAGCACTGGTGCGAAATACTTTAGCTTCATTGCACGTCCTCCGGCACAAGCGTGCGGATATAGTTGAGCAAGTGCCAGCGTTCTTCCTCCGTCAGCAAGTCGCCAAATGCAGGCATGGCTGAATTCGGATAACCGTCTGTGATCCATTCGTAGATTTGTCCGTCGGTATGCAGACCCGGGATCATATGGACTTGCATGTCAGCCGACGGCGGATTAAGCAGCAGCCCTGCTGGACCGTCTCCCAGGCCTGCGACTCCATGGCAGACAAGACAGTTTTGCTCGTATTTGCCCTTCCCAATTGCCAGCGATTCTTGAGAAGGCGGGATCAGATTTACCTCGACAAGCGCTGCTTCGGCGATTGCAGTCCCCGTACGTCCTACGCCGACACTTGTTAGCGCCAGCCCGAGCGCCGGCAATACTCCGAAAGCAAACCGGCGTGCGCGGGTACTGATTAATGCAAACATCGCCAGAAGATAGAAGACAGCGACTGCATAAACGATTGCCGCCGCATAGCGGAAGAGTTGTGGCCGATTGGAGACTGCCCTTGTTTGCCCGGGCGCGGCCAATGCCACAGCATAGTTGGCGAAGGCATCAAATTCACCGGTGCGTCGCACTACTGCCTGAATCTGCCATTCTCCCGGTTGACTGAGATTCCCGCCGTCGGCGCGATAGAGCCCCGCCCCTGCCGGTTCAAGTGCAAGCGCACTCGGCACGAGATCGCCGGGCAGTGGCGAAAATATCAGTTCCACATCTGTTGCATCCGACACGAGTTGGCGATCTTCGTCTCGTACGTTGAGTTCGAACGCATTAAATCCGATAGAACCTGGAGTCACTTTGAGCGCCAGGCTTAGATCCTCCGCCCGCTCCGTGAACGCCAAACGCCCACCCAGAGATTCTGCCGGAGGTGTGGAGGCAAACATACTGGCTACCAGAAGAAGCGTTATACCGAGAACGAGTTCGCCTGAAACAGTGCGTCGTAATTGCAGCGACAGGTCCGAGTCTGAACCAGACTCCACCGCAGTTCGCAATAGCGGCCGCAGAATGGTTAGGTTGACAGCAGCGAGTGCAATGAGCGGCGCCAGCAATGCGAGCTTGATCAACAGCGTGCGCCCATAATCGCTATTAAAGAGTGCGTCGAATGTTGCCACTGTAATGATTGCGTTATACAGGCCAGTCAATGTCAGTGTGCCAACGGTCACCAGACCCACATTAGAAAAGCGCGGCACGAGCGCAGCCGCCATGCGGGTACGATCTGATTTGGCCTGGATTCGAATCCCGAATAGGCCCACTGTCAGATACACCAGCCCACCGATCCACACAGTCGCCATTACTAAATGCAACAAGATAGACAGCACAGGCAAAAAGGGCTTGGGCACTGCTGCCGCATGGTTGTTCAAACTAATAGTCAGGAGCATGCCTGCGATTGCAACCGGACGAAAATATTGCAGCCAGGCTTGGCGGTAGCCATCCACCACCAGCAGAATTATCATGAACCCAATACGGCCAAGCCACAATAATCCATATCGCGCACCGAACACCAATTCTGTCATTGAAAAGTCGAGCACAGCAAGCCAGGGGGGTTGACCCGTTGCTACTCGGATTTGCCAGAAGAGGGCAGCGAGGCTTGAACCCAGGAAGATGATCACGCCGAGTTGGTGCAATCGATCGAAACGGTCCTCGATCGCACTCGCTCTTGCCTCGGGTTGGGCCGTTCGCCAGACTGGTTTCCAGACATAGCTTCGGAAGACATAGCCGCCAATGACGAGCGCGGCTCCGAGTATCGTCAGCCAACGCGGGACGATCTCGCCCGGGTTAGCCGAGACGACACTCGTACTCGGTCCCCCTGCCGCGGCGAGGGCAGCCGGATCGACAGAACCGACCGCGAAGGGGAACGCACCGAGGGTGATATGCCCATCCACCACAGAGAGCGCCTGCCACGACACTGTATAAACCCCATCTGCGAGTGAACGCAGCCCCACTGTAATGTGCAGGGGATCGCTGGGGTCGACCTGTGTATCATCTACATCCACGCGCTCGCCGGAGATCGAAATTACCTTGACCTCAGTAAAGCCGAGCTCGACCGGTTCAGTTACCCATATTTCCACCAGTGCCGGAGCGGTATCTAGCAGCTCGTTGGGCGCGGGGTTTGAGCGCAAGAAAAGCGCATGCGCCGAAACGGCAGCAACGGGCACAAACAGGAGCAGTGTTCCCATCGCAAATGCGAAGGATCGTTTAAATTGAATCATTAAACAAATAGCCAGTGAGCCGCAGCAACGAACTTATTCGCCATGCGGCTCACAATAGGTTAGATTGCCAGAACTTATTCGGATATTGCAACAGTTATAGTTGAACCGTCTTCAAATTCTTCGTGCGTGCCAAGCGCAAGGTATATTTCGATGGTATGCTCTCCCAGCTCCAGGCCTCGCAGCGTCTGGTCGAAATCATGGCCGCGTACCATACCGTGCGAAACACCATCCACATAGACATGCCAGTGACTGCCGTCGTCGTCAAGCTCGAAATTCTCGACTTCTACCTCAACGACAACTTCTGAGCCAGTGATAACCTCGCCATCCTGCGGCGAGATAATATGAATAGCCGCCCCACCTTCGTTCGGGATTCGCCCAAGGTCTTCGTGCTCTTCCGAATGCTCGTCATGGGGCTCGCCCAGGTCATGCTCGCCTTCATGTTCGTCTGATCCTTCGTTGTGCTCGCTACCCGCATCGTGTCCTTCAGTTACGATTGGACCCCCTGTTTTACAGGCAGTGACCAGTAATGCCATAATGATGAGCGCACCCAGCCAACTGAGCCCGTGCGCGCGTGGTTGTTGTTTTTGCATTTCTAAATATGTCCAGTTCATAAAGTCTATAGGTATTCAACCCGGGCATACCCTCTTAGCGCCTACGGAGCAGCCCGGCCAATCCAACGCCCAGCCCGGCCAGTCCAAGTATGGCCCCGCCGATGGCAATCTGATTGGCGATCTGCAAACGCTCTTCCAGCGCTTCGATTTCCTGTTGCAGTGTACGCGCTTGTGGTTGCGTCTCCGGGAATTGCAGCACTGCGGCAGAAAGCACCTCTTCCGGTTCCACACGGACATCTAGAAGTTCTCCATTAATCTCGCCACTGAGATGCACATCGTACTGCCCACGTACCGTTGGATAAATATCTGTCAGATACATCCCCTGCTCGGGCGCAGGTGCCAGATTTCCAGTGAAGGATTCGCCCGCATAGCCAATGACTATTTCCAGCGTTCCTTCCAGTTTGTCAACCGGTTCACCATCCTCGGTGACCTGCACAAGGATGGCATTACGCTCGCCGACGATTACCGGTTCGACTTCCCAGCCGACGATCAGAAGATAAGGCCCTACTTCGACCCGCTCGTGCGCCTGCACAGCAATAGGTGTGAGCAGCAATAATGCCAGCACGGCAGTAAAGGCTGCCAAGTCGAATATTCGTTTTTCTAAATTCATACATCTCTTCTCACTATATGACAGTTCCTTCCGCAAATTGAGCATGCATATTAATGCTTTCCCAGCGCCTATTTAGTTGATTATGCTGCAATGGACGCGCAGCAGCGCTGTGCCTGCGCGCAGAATAAGGACAGATTGAATTATCGAGGCGGTGGAATAGACGGGGATTGCGCGAACGGCTGGAGGCGAATTTCTGCTTGCAAGATGTGGAATTTCATTCGTTCGCCAAGAAGCGCTACGAGCGGTAGAACCGGCAACAAGGCAGCCACGAACACGAGCAAGGGTAGCTGAGCGCCGCGCGCCAGGGCTGGCTTGTAGAACTGAGGGCCGATATGCAGATGTGAAGCATGTCCCATGCCTACCGGATGGACATGTTCATCGGGGATAATAAAAAGTGTTCCCGATACGATGAGCAAGCAGACCACCACAAGGGCGCTGAGTCGATAGAATGACATGTGCATATTGTAACAAAGTATTGTGGGCATGCTAGAATGCGCGCCGCGATTTGGGGGCGAATATGCTGAGCAATTTATGAAAAAACTAGCGCGTTTTGTTTCATTGGCGACACTGTTGCTCTGGCTGCTCCAGCCTGCGCCGGTCGATGCACACGGTCGGGAGGGAACCGAACAGCTCAGCGCTGCCCCAGCAGGGCCGTATACCGTTTGGGTATGGTCCGATCCGGATCCATTGCGCGTCGGTGCCATGCACTTCACTGTCGTGGTCGCCGAGTCTGCAGATCAAGCACCTAGCGGAGAGGTGCAGATAACGGCGCGTGCTGCTCCATCCGCTGCTCCTGATACCCCGCTTGTAGCTACGGCAGAATTCCGAAGATCGATCTACAACTTCTATGTTGTTTCCTTTGCACCTTCGATATCCGGCAATTGGGTTGTGAACCTGAGCATTGAAGGTGCTACCAGAACAGGAGAAATCGGATTTGAAGTTGAGGTGCTTCCCGAGCGAGATTTCGATTGGGGTGTAGTGCTGAATATTGGCCTCGCGGTATTGCCGATCGGAGGCCTGACGTGGTGGTTCCTGATGGCACCTCAGCGCAAAGACGGCATTGGGCCGGGACCGAACACGAAATAACGGAGGGTGGAACTCGCCCCCAATACGAGCGCAGCAAGCACCAATGCCAGTAGAAATACCGGAGCGAGATCGATCCATCTTTCCGCTCGGCCCGTATATCCAAAAAACGAAACTGCCAGTACCCCACTCAGCACTGACATCAGCAATAGTTGCCCGCCTATCACAATAATGGAAACGGGTAACAAAAGCCAGCCCACCTCCGAGATGGCCGTCAGAAAGAATAGCACCACGAACAGCAGGGCCAGCCCAAGATCACGCCAGCCGGTCAGCGGCGCTTCATCCGCCCCGCCCCGCCATATGACCTGATTGAAGGTCGGCAACATCACACCCGCGATCCCCAGCCCCGCGAGCAACCCGGTTCCCAGGCGCAGGTAGACCTGCGGCACATACGGCGTTGGCAGATAAAGGTCGTAGGCGATTGCGTTGAGGCCGTCGAGGCCCATAAATCCGATAAATCCGATAAATACAGCCAGCATTGGAGGTTGGGAGTACTCCATTGCACGAAATCGTCGGACGAGCGCGATCGCGACGAGACCGATGACGAAGCCGCCGAATATCCCGCTCTCGCGCGCCTCGATTGGCATCTGAATATCGCCATGGAAAAGGCTGTGCCCGGGCCGTTGTGGACATATACCATAGGCCACACCCCAAAGCTTGTCGTACAGCGACCACGGTGCAAGGAGCACGAACACACCAACTAACCCGAGCAGCCACGCAGCGCGGCGGGGTTGTCCAAATATGAGTGCCCCTACAGTCTTCATCTCAATTAGTCCTCATATTAGGTATCCGGCATCTCAAGACTCGAGGTTTGACATTACGTGCGAGTACTATTGCAACTATTCGCAATTGCGAATAGTTGCAATAGGGCAACACGATGAGCCACCACACACGTTATGTTTCTACCTTGATCCGGCAACACGGACACCGCATGACGCCACAACGGCAGTTGATTCTGGATGCGCTCTGTGACGCAAGAGGCCACGCCTCACCAGACGAAGTGTATCAGCGCCTACAACCCCTGTCGAGCGCTATCAACCGGGCAACAGTCTATCGCACTCTGAACGTGCTTTGCGAAGTAGGTCTGGCCACTTCCGCCATGAGCAATACCAGTCATTTGGAATATGAAATCGCAGGCGGCAAGCCTCACCGTCATCTCGTTTGTCAGGTTTGCGGTGAAACCGAACAAATCCCACACAATGCCGTCGCGCCTCTGTATGAGCGCATCTCAGAGGAATATGAGTTCAAGGTGGCGGAACAAACGCATCTAACCTTGCTTGGGATGTGCTCTCAATGTGAGCACGCAGCAGACTAGCCACTCATTAATTCCTAAACCTCAGATGACACATTTCTTCCGTTTTCAGAGCAAGCAGCTTGTGCTGCTTATTGCACTGCTTCTCTCCGCATGCACTCCACCATCACAGAGGGACGATCCCGAGAAGATAAACGTCGTCTCTACTGTCTCGCCGCTTACGAACATCGTCTATAACATCGGCGGAGACCGCATCGAACTGACAGGTATCGTGCCGGAAGGCGTCAACTCGCACACATTCGAACCAACTCCCTCCGATGCCCAGGCGCTTGCACGCGCCGACCACATTATCATCAACGGCCTCCATCTAGAACAGCCCATACTAACCCTGGCGATTGCCAATCTCAAAGCAGGTGCAGAAATCATCTCTCTGGGCGAACTCACCATCAGCGAGGCGGAATACATTTATTATTTTTCATTTCCGCGCGAAGTGGGAAGCCCCAATCCGCATTTATGGACACATCCTTTGCATGCACAGCGATATGCCGAGATTGTGACGGCAGCACTTAGCGACGCCGACTCCGAGAATACAGAATACTACACTGCGAATTTTGACGCATTCACCGCCCGACTTACGGAGCTCGACAAGGCCATCGCAACCACCATCGAAAGCATCTCACTGGAAAATCGCAAGCTACTTACTTATCACGACTAGTGGGCGTACTTTGCGCCCCACTATGGGATGACGGTTGTAGGCGCGATCCAGCCTGCGGATTTTTCCGAACCGTCTGAGCGTGAAATGGCAAACCTGATCGAGCAATTGCGTGCTGAAAACGTTCCGGCGATATTTGGCTCGGAGGTCTTCCTATAACCAGTGCTCGAACAGATCGCACGTGAATCCGAGACAGCCTACGTCGATGACCTGGCAGTTGATGATCTCCCCGGCGAGACGGGCGATCTCGGACATTCGTATGTTGGATTGATGGTATCCAATATCATGGTCATGGCAGAAAGTCTCGGCGGCGATCCAGGATTGATAGCCGGAATTGATGTCAGTAATATTCCCGGCCCTGACGCGGCTGTCGAACAACACCGTTAATCATGGAACTAATCGTCGAATTACGTGACGTGAGTTTCGGCTTTGGCCGAACGCCTGTCCTGGAGCAGATCGATTTGCACCTGCATCCGGGACAGTTGGCCGCGCTTGTGGGGCCGAGCGGCGCGGGCAAGACCAGCCTGCTCAAACTCGTACTGGGATTGCTGAAACCCACTCATGGAGAAGTACGCCTCCACTCGAACGGTTGATCTGGTCGCGCGCAAGGCGTAGCGTATGTTCCACAGGTGGAGACAGTGGACTGGAGTTTCCCGGTCACGGCCGAACAAGTTGTGCTGATGCCGCACCCAACGCGCAGGGCCTTGGCCATGGCCACGTGCCGCCGTACGGGCGCAGGCCAAGTCTATTATGGAGCGGTTGGAGATCGATCACTTGGCAAAGCGTCACATCCGCGATCTTTCGGGTGGGCAGCAACAGCGAGTCTTCCTGGCACGCGCTCTCATTGCAGAACCAGAACTGCTCGTGCTGGACGAGCCGACATCGGGTGTGGATATGCGCACTGCAGAAAGTGTGCTCCATATGCTGGCCGATCTGAATCGAGAGGGTATCACGATACTAATGACGACCCATGATCTGAATGCAGCTGCAGCGCACGTGCCCTGGGTGATTTGTTTGAATCGGCGACTGATCGCGCAGGGGCCGCCGGAGGAAATCTACACTCCCGAGATATTGAGTGAGACCTATCAGGGCGAGATGGTCGTCATTCGCCAAAACGGCATGCTTTTCGTGCAGCAAAAACCGCATCACCACACTGTCCACGATCTTGTACCGCAACCGGCCCCGGCACTGACTCAACGAAAAACATTACAGATCGAGCCTGAATGGATGCCCTGATCACATCCTTTCAATTTGAATTCTTTCGCAACGGCACATTGGCCGCCGTAATGGTAGGCGCGCTCTGCGGCCTGATCGGCGTTTGCATTGTGCTGCGCGGGATGAGTTACATCGGTCATGGCTTATCACATGCAGTCTTTGGTGGGGCCGTGGTTGCGTTTGTGGTGAATTGGAATTTCTATGCCGGCCAGACCTGCCCGGACCAGAGCCTTTACCCGGCTGATAGCGCCCCCAACCTCGTCCGGCGAATTAATACTGCGCTGCAGCGGGCAGATCAGATCCATCATATGGAAGGTCGGGATAATATTCACTGGTATGCGCCGATTGTGGCCGATGCAGAAGCCGGGTTCGGTGGCTCACTGAACGCATACGAACTTATGCAGGCAATGATCGAGAGCGGAGCTGGCGGGGTGTACTTCGAGGATCAGCTTGCCTCAGCCAAGAAATGTGGGCATATGGGCGGCAAAGTTATGGTGCCCACACAAGAATTTATTACAAAACTGGTCACTGCACGTCTTGCCGCTGATGTAATGGGTATTCCTACCGTTCTGCTCGCTCGCACAAATGCCAACAGTGCAAAACTTCTCACGAGCGACAGCCAAACAGGGATGGCCTCCTTCTCTCAACTGCAGGAGCGTGAATTCGAACTGGAACAGCAATTCGGTTTCGAGGCAGTCAAACACCAATCCTTCGTTGGCGCAGGATATTTCGACCAGCTTCAGACAACAATCAGCGGCGGGTATACTTCGACAATAGCCTTGAACTGTTAAACTAAAGAAGAGCAATTCGAAATGGAGGATGTTGCCGAACCAATCACTTCCGGGGCCATTTAATAAGATTAAGCCGCCACCTCCTAAGTAACAATAGGTCGGCTAGACTTTACCTAATAACGTTAGACTATAAGATATCCGAGTTTCATTCAGATTAAGTCGCCGACATGACTCTTCCACTTCTTTTTGCCTTCTCCTTCGTTGTCGGTTTTGGTGCGGTGGTCACACCCGGTCCGGTCTCTACTGCGATCGTTTCTGAAAGCGCGCGGCGTGGATTCATTGTTGGACCGCTGGTGGCAACCGGTCATAGTCTGACGGAATTGATCATGGTGCTGCTACTAGCTATGGGTCTCAACGCCGGCCTGAACACACCACTCATCAGCACGGTAATTGCCATCCTAGGCGGGCTATTGCTGCTCTGGATGGGGGCGTTTATGGTCTACAGAGCATGGATAGGAAAGTTGGCACTTCCAAAACCTGATCATAAGACACGACTGTTGAGCAACTGGCAACTTATCGGGCTCGGGGTTGGCGCGACGGTAGTCAATCCCTTTTGGTATGGCTGGTGGATCACAGTCGCGGCAAGTTACATCTTGCTTTCGCAGGGCCTGGGCTGGACGGGAGTCTTGGTTTTCTTTCTGGGCCACATCAGTGCGGATTATCTTTGGGACAGTGTACTTTCCGGTATCGTCGGACGCGGCCGCGCGTGGATCAGTGACCGGTTTTACAAATGGCTCATGATCGCGTGTGGACTCTACCTGATTTACCTGGGCGTCGTTTTCGTCTGGACTCCCTTTTCGAGTTGAAGATAGCTACGTCCTTCTCGATTCTCCGCATTTCTTGAACTCGAATCTACAACGCTACTGAAAATGATAAGAAGATCTTGTTCTTCGGTCGCGTGCTTTAAAAGCCTACAGACATAATTTCCTCCAACCGACTCGAAAAGGCCAATGGATTTCCTGCTCATCGTCCGTCCAGCCTGGTTCGTTCTCCTGCCGATAGCAGCCCTCGCCGCTCTATGGGCTCGATATCGTATTTCGCAGCACGCTCTCCGGATTGGGCTGATCACGCTGCCTGCGTACCACCAATTCAACCTTGCGATCCTCGCGAGTGGTGGGGTCATGGCCATTGGCCTCCCCTCGCTGCTGGTATATTCCTGATTGTCATCGCATTACTCCTACGCATTGCCAGCCGGGGTATGCAAGCAGGACTTCATGGCCTCAAATGGCCGATACCTTCGGATGGCATG
>Ga0310121_10003997_pt1 | contig 13226 bp, 9 predicted proteins | sample CB27_Tmax_986_MG_FD_203504 | JGI IMG/M metagenome (GOLD analysis project Ga0310121, IMG submission 203504) | Marine microbial communities from Western Arctic Ocean, Canada - CB27_Tmax_986 | ecosystem: Environmental > Aquatic > Marine > Oceanic | place: Canada: Western Arctic Ocean | collected... | reverse complement strand
AGCGGTTCCACCGGTACGTTCACCGCCGAACAGGTAACTCAAATACTGGCCACGGCCTGTGAGCCCCCTGTTCAATCCGGACGGCCGATCAATCGCTGGACCCAACGCGAACTCACTGATGAAGTGGCGTACAGTCAAAAAACTGAAACGAACCCAAAATCGGTAAGTGCACTTGGTTTCTGACGTATTGCGCTATTCAGAGTCCGGCGAAGTGTCGTCGGGACACGGCGGTTCAGAATTTTCAAAATCGACCACCGAGATCCGCTTCAGAGTTTCCGGATCGAGCCCCTTAGCCTTTTCCGCGAGTAGTTGACATTGTTCTGGTGTCAGGCGAATCGGCTTACCATCGTTCAGTTCCAGCAACTCAGCCTTCAGCCGCAAGGATTCCCGATGCAGTCTCTCGATTTCCCGCTGCTGTATACCTTCAAGCCACGCGACTAATCGCTTCTTCAACCAATGATACATCGCTCAAGCAGCATCCCGGTAATAGTAACGGAGCATTCCACCAAGCCTCTCGCGGCACTGCACTTTGCCGGTCGCACTGCCGACCTCGGCGCCCGGTTGAATGATGACGTTCTCCAGCCCCTGATGATTTCGTTCAGCGTGATAATGCTTGATGTAAGCGGTGACGGCTCGCCGCAGCGAGTTCTCGCCAAAGAAAATCATGCGGTCGATAGCTTCCTCTTTGATCGACCGATGGAAGCGTTCCAAATGGGAATTGAGGTTGGGCGACCGAGGTGGTAAACGCAGTGACTCGACGCCTTCATTGTGAAGAAATTCGCGAAACGAGTCACTGAACTTCGAGTCACGATCCATGAGCAAGTATTGCTTGCCGTTGAGGAATCCATCCTCGTAGTTCGTCAGTTCGCGAGCAGCTTGTTTCATCCATGAATCATGCGGATTCGGCGTGCAGCCAGCAAAGTGTACACGACGAGTTTTGAGTTCCATGACGAACAATAGATAGAAAGTGACGAGCCCTCCTTTTGTCCACACTTCCACCGTCGTAAAGTCGATCGCTCCCAACACGTCCCAATGGGCCTTGAGAAACGTCTTCCAAGTAGTCTGCCGCTTCCGTTCAGGGGCGGGCTCGATGCCGTGAGCCTTGAGGATGTTGCCGACGGTTTGATCGGAGATCTCGTGGCCGAGATTGCCCAGGGCACCCTGGATGCGGTCGTATCCCCAGTCCGGATTCTCCTTGGCCATACGAAGAACAAGTTGCTTGACTTCATCAGAGATAGCCGGTCTTCCTGGTTTCTTTTTGCGCCGATCGGTGTAGTCCCATTTCTGGGCCACCAGCTCACGATGCCAACGGAGAATCGTGTCCGGAGTGACAATCGTGGTCAGCTCAGACAAAGCCTTTCGCCCCAAGGCTTTGCCTTTGACGGCCAACATTCGGCGCTGATCGTCGTTGAGCAAGATCCGTTTCTTGCCCTGACTTTCGAGCAAAGCCTTGGTCTGGGAAATATAGAAGTCAATCGTCTGCTGTTGATAACGATTGACCCACGCGGACAACACCAGAAAGAACAGCTGCCATGGTTGCAGAATGAAGGACATGGTGTACTCCGACGATGAAACGTAAAGTTTCACCATCTTGCCCCGGCCGCAATTCGTCAAGTACCAATACCGGTCCAAATCCGAGTATTTCACAAATCGTAAACCCCGAAATGACAGCCTGTTATGATTCGGTTGGGTATTTTGACCACACGGGATCAGCGGATCATATACTTGAGCATCACGAAAACCGCTGCCATAACTGCTTGCTCAGGCACATGTTAGAGAGAATCCAACCGGATTTTGCGGTAATAGTCGCCGAAGGTCCCAACTGCCTCTGAAGCGGCGGTCGGAATGGCTAGAAACGAACCGGGAGCGATTTCAGGCCGCGGAAGGAGACATTCTGGCGCCAGGGAGGGTTGTCCGTCGCCAATTTCAGTTTGGGCAGTCGCTGAACGATCGCGGTGATGGCGATTTGACCCTCCAGGCGGGCCAAAGAGGCTCCCAGACAGAAATGAATCCCCGCTCCCAAGGCGACATGCTTGTTGTCTTGCCTGCCAACATCGAGACGATCGGGTTCGGGAAACTGCTCTGGGTCCCGGTTTGCCGCGCCTTGTATCAGCCAAACCGTTTGGCCACGTTGAATGGTTCGCCCGTCAATCTCGAAATCTTCCAGAACCACGCGAGTTTGGCGTTGGAGCGGGCTTTCGTAACGAAGGAACTCTTCAACAGCCGTTTCGATCAACGATGGGTCCGCTTTCAGTTTCTGAAGCTCGTCGGGATTGTTGAGGAGAGCCAAGATGGAGCTCCCGATCAAGTTGGTCGTGGTATCATGCCCGGCCATCAGCAAGAAATTGCAGGTGGCCACGAGTTCTTCCTCGCTAAGCAGATCACCTTGCTCTTCAACAGTGATGAGAGAGCTGATGAGGTCTTGTTGGGGATTGCCTCGGCGTTGCTCGATCAATCCCTGGAAGTATTCCGTTAGACGCTGCAGGCTGCGCTGGGCTTGGTCGGCCACCTCCTGTAACGTAGCCTTCGAGGCACCCAGGAAGTTTGTAAGATCTCTCGACCACTGCCCGAAGTTAAGACGGTCCGCGGGAGGAATTCCCAGCATCTCAGCAATGACGGTCGCGGGTATGGGGTAGGCAAAATCGCGGATTGCATCCATTTCACCTTTTCCCGCCAATTCATCGAGCAACCCCTCCACGATTTTCTGAATCATGGGGGCCAGCGCCTTCACCATCTTCGGCGTGAAAGATTGGCTTACTAACCCTCGAAAGCGGGTGTGTTCAGGGGGATCTAGATTGGCAAAGAACAACGAAAAATGTTTTCCTAAAGAGGCATGTCGAATCCGCATTGGCTCAGGAAGTGCATTCATGAAGACCGGCATGCGGTTGGCGGAAAGGCGCGCGTCACTGAGCGCTGGCAACACGTCGGCATAACGGGTCAGAATCCAACTATCCAAGGTGTTGCTCCAATGCACCGGGTCCTCCGACCGCAGCCGGTGGTGAAATGGATAAAGATTCGCCAATGCCCCTCGACAAAAAGCGACGTACTGCTCTGTTTGCTCAATATTCGTGGTCACGCTTCCCTTTCAGCCGATTGCACAAACCGCCGATTCACAAAGTTTCCTCCAACACTGGATTGGTCAAATTGCCGATCGCCTCGATTTCGATCGTTATCTCGTTTCCGTCCTGCAGGAAAACGGGCGGTTTGCGTGCACCGCCGATCCCGTGGGGAGTGCCCGTCAGGATGACCGTTCCAGGGAGAAGCGTCGTACTGCCGCTCAGAAACTCGATGAGCCGCGGAACGTCGAAAATCATATCATTCGTTTTCCAATCCTGCATCACTTCGCCATTGAGAATCGTCTTGATGCGGAGCGTGTTCGGATCGGTAATCTCGTCGGTTGTCACGAGGCAGGGTCCCAGCGGCAAAAACGTGTCGAATGACTTGCCGCGACACCATTGACTCTCACCCCATTCGAGTTGCCAGTCACGGGCGCTGACGTCATTCGCGCAGGTATACCCCAATACGTAATCGAGCGCGCTGTCACGCGATACGTTCTTGCATTCTCGGCCGATGACAACCGCCAGCTCGCATTCGAAGTCAACCTTATCACTGCGCAGATGCCGAGGCAGCTGGATGGGATCCCCTGGATTCTGGAGGCAGCTTGTTAACTTCATGAACAGGACAGGGTTTTTTGGAATCGCCTTGTTGCCCTCTTCGGCATGACGGACGTAATTCAGACCAATGCACAGAACGTCCGTGGGAACAATGGGAGCGAGCAGCTTGCGCACCACCACGGCCTCACCCGCGTCGTGATACTCACCAAAGGGATCCCCCTCCAAACGCGTGGTCGACCCGTCCTGCTGGCTGCATCCATAGCAGGTTTTGCCCTCCGGGTCGAGAAATCGAACAATCTTCATTTGAGAACCTCATCGATGCTGTGGATGGAGTGACTGGAGTAAAAAGTCGAGCTTGTTTCTGCCGGGAAGAAGCTCGTTTTCAAGGAATGGCTGGCCATTGTATCGCGCATTGCGGGACGCCGTCCATTCGGCCGGCCATACGGAATATTGCGGCGCGGGACCGGACAAGCTACAATGCCTAGCGAGATTGAGCTGGAACCGAAAAGAGGTCGGTTTTCAAGTCGGCCGCCTCATTGGGAAGCGACGATTCCCGAACTCTAACTCTAGTTTGCCTGGGCGCGATGGTACCGAGATATCCACAGGTCGTGATATTGGCTCTGCTGCTGGGCGACCCGACTGGTTGGCTGGATAGGCCGCTACTGTGGGCCGACGAGTCGGCGGCGACTGAGTTCATTCAAGAGGGATTTCATGTCACCGAGCCGCAACTCAGTTGGTGGGCCTTTCAGGCGGTTGAGGATCGAGTGCCACCCACTGTCGAGAACAGTGCGTGGCCGCAAAACCAAATCGATCGATTCATCCTCGCCCAGCTCGAAGCTCGTGGCATGGAACCGGCCCCGCCGGCGGATCGCCGCACCTGGCTCCGCCGCACAACGTTGGATCTGACTGGGCTACCGCCGACTCAAGAAGACGTCCGGGCGTTCTTGGCGGATGATTCCCCTGGGGCGTTTGCGAAGGTTGTGGATCGGTTGCTGGCCTCGCCCGCCTACGGCCAGCGGTGGGCGCGGCACTGGCTCGATGTGGTCCGGTACGCTGACTTCTACCGTGGAGATCCCAAGTCGCGCAAGAAACCGGATACTTTTGAAACGACCCAAGCCTGGCGATATCGAGACTGGGTGGTCGATTCGCTGAACGGCGACCTGCCATTCGACCAATTCATCGTGCATCAAATCGCCGGGGATCTGCTGCCCAGCCCCAACGGCGACGAGATTTACCCGGACGGACTGATCGCCACCACGTTCTTGTCCAACGGCGTTTGGGACTTCGGGGATGCCGACAAGGAGAAGATTGTCAGCGACATGGCGGACGACAATATCGACACCATCGGCAAAGCCTTTCTCGGGCTGACACTAGGATGCGCCCGCTGCCACGACCACAAGTATGATCCAATCTCGCAGGAGGATTATTACGGGCTGGCCGGAGTCTTCTACAGCACGCATTACCTGACGGATCTCGGTGCCAAGGGGGGCGAATACTTGTTGAATCGTGTGCCGCTGGTTCCGCAGTCGGTGGTGACGCAGCGCAACGAACAGGTGAAGCAGCTGAACGAAGCCAAGGTCAAGCTCGCTGAGCTGGACAAGCGTGAGCCGAAGCCAGCCGACGACGATCCCGAGCGGCTGATGCTCGTCGCGCAGCGCGGCAAGCTGCAAGAGGAGTTGTCGCCCGAACCGCCGCGGGCGTTGGCGGCCCAAGAGGGAGGCACGCCGGGCGGTCTTTTCCCCAACGTCCAGGATGTGCCGATCCATATCCGCGGTAGCTACACACGATTGGGCCCGGTCGTTCCGCGTCGCTTGCCCCGGTTTTTCGCCGGTGAATCCCAGTCAGCCATTACCGACGGGAGCGGCCGGCGCGAGGTGGCCAACTGGGTCGCGTCCGCGGCTAATCCGCTGACCGCGCGGGTGATCGTCAATCGAATCTGGCACTGGCACTTCGGTGCCGGAATTGTGCGCACGCCCAGCAACTTTGGCATGCTGTCCCAGCCGCCCACGCATCCGGCGCTGTTGGATTGGCTGGCGGTCCGCCTGGTGGAAGACGGATGGTCACTGAAGAAACTTCAGCGGCGGATCATGCTCTCTGCCACTTACCAGCAGGCCAGTGTCGCTGCTCGCGAGCAAGTGGCCCAGGATCCCGAAAACCGTTGGCTTGGCCGGTTTACCGCTCGACGCCTGGAGGCCGAGCCCATTCGCGACGCGATGCTCTCCGTTGCGGGCCTTCTCGACTCGGCATTGGGTGGGCCTGCGGGCGCGGATCTGTCGATCCGGCGCCGCTCGCTCTATGTGCAGACGGCTCGTTGGAAACGCAGCAGCTATGCCATGCTGTTTGACGCTGCCAATCCAGATGCGTCCACTGAAAAACGGCACGTCAGCACCGTGGCCCCGCAATCTCTGTTCCTGTTGAATGACGGCTTCCTGCTCGGCCTGGCCAGTCATCTGGCCCAGCGCATGATCCGCGACGTGCCTAGTGACGCGGCGGCCAGGATCCAGCATGCGCACCAATTGCTGTTCGCTCGGCCAGCCAACAGCGAAGAATTTGCGATCGCCCAGACGATCATCGCCTCATCGGACGGACAGACAGGCTGGGAGGACCTGGCGCATGTGCTTTTGTGCAGCAATGAATTTGTGTATATTGACTAATCGGACAGATCGCTCTGAGCCCACCAATTCAGTTGGATTCAGTTGGATAGCGCCACTTAGAACGGCGATCTCACGACAAATCGTTATGTGACACGGCTTTGCATCAATCTGCTAGAGACTCGGCCCGAAGGGGCCAAACATGTCAGCCTAGGGCATAGCTAATGCGAGTAACACGAGCATTAGCGCCGCCCTGGGTATACGAGGTAAAATCGGGTCGCCCTGAAGGGGCAAAACAATGGATGGTACGACGGGATGGGCCGGATTTGTTGTGCCCTTTCAGGGCGTCGAACCGTTGTGGATCCCATTCCCAGGGCGGCGCCAACACTCGTTTCACTCATGTTGGCTCTGCCCTGGGCTGAAATGTTTTGCCCTTTCAGGGCAGAGAAAGATGAGATACATCCATGCAATCTCCAACGCATCTCTCACGACGTGAAATGTTGTCACGGGCCGGGACCGGCTTCGGCCTCCTGGCACTGGCCGACTTGCTATCTGCAGAGTCATCCGCGACAGCCGGCGAGCCGGATCGCACCGCGCGGCCGTTCGCGGTCCGCCCGCCCCATCACACGCCGCGCGCCAAGCGGATCATTTTTCTTTACATGCCGGGTGGACCTTCGCATGTGGACTTGTTTGATCCCAAGCCGCGATTGACCGCGGAGAACGGCAAGCCGCTGCCGTTCAAGAAACCACGGCTCCTACGGACGGAAACCGGCAACTTGCTGGCCTCGCCCTGGAGGTTTTCGCGGCATGGCCAGTCGGGTATCGAGGTCACCGAAATGATGCCCGGCATCGCCTCCTCGATCGACGACATCTGTGTCATTCGTTCCATGCTCGCCGACAACATCAATCACACTGGGGCGGCTCTGCAGATGTGTACCGGAGAGCAGGCGTTCTCACGGCCGAGCATGGGATCGTGGCTCACCTATGGGTTAGGGACCGAGAACCAGAACTTGCCCAGCTTCGTGGTCGTCAGTCCCACGCCGGTATTCCAGGAGGCTCAGCTCTGGGCTTCCAGTTTCCTTCCCAGTGCCTACCAGGGGACGCTGGTTCGTGACATGGATAAGCCGATCACCAACCTTATCGACCCGCGGGACGATATCGATCGTCAACGGACGAAGCTCGACGCGCTCGGCCGTCTGAACGAGATACACAAGCGTAAGCGGATAATCGACAGCCAATTGGATGCGCGGATCGCATCCTTCGAACTGGCGTTCCGCATGCAACGGGAAGCGCCGGAAGTGTTTGACCTCTCCAGGGAGACCGAGTCCACGCACAAGATGTACGGCACCGACGATGAGGCCACCCAGCTGTTCGGCCGACAATGCTTAATGGCCAGACGGCTTGTGGAACGCGGCGTGCGTTTCGTTCAACTCTTCGACGCACCCAAGAACAACGCCTGGGACCAGCACGGCAATCTCCGCAAAGCCCTACCGGAGCGGTGCCGAGCAGTCGATCAGCCGATCACTGCGCTGTTGACCGATCTCAAGGCCCGGGGTCTGCTTGATGACACGCTCATCCTGTGGGGAGGCGAGTTTGGCCGCACGCCGACTGCCCAGGGAAAGGACGGCCGGGAACATCACCCGTTCGGTTTCACGATGTGGCTTGCCGGCGCAGGCGTGCGCGGAGGCATGGTCCACGGGGCGACTGACGATTACGGCTGGCACGCCGTGCGGGATAAAGTCCACGTCCACGATCTGCACGCCACGATCTTGCACTTGATGGGTATCGACCACGAGCGCCTGACCTATCGCCACAGCGGCCGAGATTATCGCTTGACCGATGTTTACGGTAACGTGGTGCAGCAGATTCTCACGTAATGCCACTCTGCAATATCCAGGCTTTCGCGTCTGCGCAAATGGCAGTTCTTACATAGTGCCGCAACACCGTTTCGCGGACGGGCGTAGATCGCCACATCATCGAGGGTCCGACTACAGGCTCCAACTCCGCGGAATCGGGCTCTTGTCACCGACTGGGAGTTGGCTGCAAAGTCGACCGATCCAGCCGAATGGCTGAACTCCATCGAGTATCTCCCGTTCTAGCGCTCGCCCGCAGGGTGAATTCCCAGAGATTGTATATTTACCGCGATTCGCGGCCTCGTATCGTCCGTTCTAAAGCGCTCGCGGGAAGGGTATTTGGGGGTTTTAACTCCCAAGCCACAATAGGATTGAAGAGCGTGATATTATTGAAGAAATCTTGTGACGCTGGATACTACTCTTGATAGTTACACTCCACTAAAATGTTCAAGCACATTTGGTGACAATGATTCCACAATTGCGTAAGTAGCGGAATGAAGAAAAATCTAAATCATTCCTCCTGGGGTGTGCTGTTCGTGCTGTTCGTGCTGATCGTTTGGAGCTTCGCTGCCTGCGCTCATCCGACTGTTGCGCAATCGGCAGCGAAGCGGCCGAATGTGTTGTTTATCGCCATCGACGATCTGCGTCCGGCGCTGGGCTGCTATGGCGACGCGACGGCAATCACGCCCAACATCGACCGTCTGGCGAGTCGCGGGACGGTGTTTAATCGCGCGTATTGCCAGCAGGCCCTCTGCAATCCATCGCGCGTGTCGCTGATGACCGGCCGCCGACCCGACACGCTCCGCGTCTGGGATCTGGCCACTCATTTTCGTGAAGCGTTGCCAGACATCGTGACGCTGCCGCAGCATTTTAAGAATCACGGTTACCACACTCAGAGCATTGGCAAGATCTATCAGGGCAGCGGTGATCGGTCCAGAGATCCGCCGTCATGGTCGGCTGAGCCGCAGTACGATTTCGTCGTCGACGCGAAGGTGCGGTACGCGTTACCCAAAAATCTAACGGGTAAGAGCAGTAAACGCGCGGCAGCGGAATCCGCGGATGTACCTGACAATACCTACGTCGACGGCATCGTCTGCGATACGGCGGTCAAAGCACTTGCGGAGTTGCAGAGCAAGGAGCAACCGTTCTTCCTCGCGGTGGGCTTTCGCAAGCCGCATCTGCCGTTCTGTGCCCCGCACAAGTATTGGGACCTCTATGACCGTGCAAAGATTTCGCTTCCGGCAACGACTCGTCATCCGCGGAACGCACCTGAATTGGCCATTCGGCGTTGGCTGGAACTGGAAGGCTACACGGACATCCCCCAGGACGGCATGCTGTCGGCTGAGAAAACGCTAGAACTGCGACACGGTTACTATGCTTGTGTCAGCTACGTCGATGCGCTCGTCGGACGCCTTATGCATGAATTGGAAAACTTGAAACTCACCGAGAATACGGTGATCATATTGTGGGGCGATCACGGTTTTCACCTCGGCGAACAAGGACTTTGGACGAAGGCGAACAACTACGAACTCTCGACGCGCGCGCCGCTAATTCTTGTTGTTCCCGGCCACCTGATTCCGGGTGCGACACGGGGCGCGGGAGCGAGGACCGACGCACTTGTCGAGTTTGTCGATGTCTACCCGACGCTGGCCGACGTCTGCGGTCTCGACTTGCCAGAGGGACTGGAAGGCATCAGCCTCAAACCGTTGCTGTTTCAGCCGAATCGCTCGTGGAAGCGAGCCACTTTCAGCCAGCACCCACGTGCGCGCACTGACAATCGTCATCGCCGTCACGGAGAGATCATGGGGTATGCCATCCGCACGGAGCATCATCGCTATGTCGAATGGCGGGACTGGGAAACCAGGAACATCGTGGCGAGGGAGCTGTACGACTATCGTTTAGATCCCAATGAGGATTCCAGCGTAGTAGACGAACCGGATCAAGCGGCAGTAGTTCAGGAGCTTTCCCAACTGCTTTCCACAGGCTGGCAGGCGGCGCTGCCAAGTGAAAACGATGAAGCCGGCGAACACGGCAAGCCTATCGAGGTGGATAGCGAAAGCGGCGCGGAGATCTACGTGTTGGGCCGTGATGTGCGGCCGGCTGACAACATTTATGGCGAGCAACCCTATGGCGATGCCACGGGCCGCCGCATTGCCATCCGCTACTATCCGTTGTCGGACCGGCCCGGGGGCATCAATGTTCTGGATCTCGAGGATGGCTCGAATCACGAGATCCTGTCCGGCGGCCCGCCCTTTCCGGCGTTCCATGCCTGGGGCCAGTGGCTTTACTACCCCGAGTCCGTCGAGGACAAGAACATGCTACGGCGTTGCAACTATCTGACCCTCGAGGTTGAGAATGTGGCCGAGCTGCCGCCGGATCGTGGAAAGTACAGCTATGGCACGGTCTCGCCCGACTATCGCTACTATGCCGTGGGCGTCCAACCAGCGGAGGACTCACCGTCCCAAGTGCATTTGCTGGACCTGCAAACGAACCAGTGGAGTGTGCTGCTCGACAAACCAAACTTCCACGCCAAGCACGAACAATTTTCACGCGACGGTCGCAACCGGGTGCTGATTCAACTCAACCAGATGCCCGATGTGAAGGTGGTGCTGCTGAGCGAGTTGGAGATCGGCGGAACTGAAAATCGCTTCCCTGCTGACCGGCCCTACACGTTGCGTCCCACCGGCCACGAGGCCTGGATCGGCGAGACCAGCAGCATCTTCTTTTCCACGGGCTCGGGAAGAGACAGTAAGGGAAACCTCTGGATTGGAAAGGTTGGAGACGAAAGACCAACTCTGGTGTTTGAAGATCAAGACAAACACTTCGGCCATATCAGCGTATCGCGCGACGGGAAATATTGGATCGCCGACACTGACGAGCCGGGGATTCCCATCTACATTGGCAGTTTTGCATCGGGCCGCTGCCGGCGGGTTTGCATTAGCCGCACGAATTACGACGGAAAGCAATGGAGCCACGCGCACCCGTACCTGACGGCCGACAACAAGTGGCTGATTTTCGGTGCGTTGCGAAGTATTCACCCGCAGGTACACGGTGCGAAGTTGAAAGACAGGTGGCTGGAGACGCTTTAGCGTGGCTGCATGTTTCGAGCTGACGGTTATACACAAGTGTGGGGATGATTGTTTGACGTGACTGGAGAATTATCGCGGAGTTTTGGGGGCATCCCACAATGAAGCGCTAGAAAACTGTCCATTTTTTTGCTTCCGCGAACCAATAAGGCATGGTTTCATTCGTTGTGCGTCATCAAAATGGATGACTACCTAGCAGTTCATTGGGGGGTTCCCTCCCCACCCCCGCGCGTTACCCTTTGAATGACCTGAAACAGCACGCACACATTTATTTATAACGGACAGGTTTCAGGAGGCCCCCTATTGCCGCGGCCGCCATTCCGCGTTAAGTCTGAAATCGGAGGCGTCTGGTTGTGATGCTCGAAGTGATGTTTGGGAGAATAGTCGAAATGACGGACCGTAAATTTACTTGGCTCATTCTGTTTCTCATCCTCACCATCGGTTGTGAAAGCTACGAGGGTCCTCGCCGGGGCGCCGTGCGTGGCAAGGTGACGCTCGGCGGCGAACCGATCAAGGAAGGCACGATTGTCTTCACACCGACAGGCGGTACCAAGGGTTCGGTAGCAGGCGGGACGATTGAGGATGGCCAATACGCGATTGATGAACCGTCGGGGCCGGTGGTGGGACTCAATTTGATCTCCATCAGCGCCATGAAGAAGACAGGTCGAAAATTTCAGGAGCCACCACCAAGCCCCCCGGGAACGCTGACCGATGAAACCGTCGAAGCGGTCCCCGCCCGATACAACGCAAACAGCGAGCTGACCAGGGACATCGCGTCAGGGAAGAATACATTCGACTTTGAATTGGAGTCGGACTAAATCTTTGAGCATGAGGAAGAGCAGATGGTATTCCGACATCTACTGAAGTTATTTCTGGCGGTATTGATGATTGTGGTTTGTGGCACGCATGCAGTGCCAGAAACTGGGACAACGCCTGTTGGTGTGAACGAAGCGGCTTTGGGCTCATGGTCCCCAAGAGGATCTCGACGGGTGATTTATACGAGCGACCTTTCCAATACGACCTGTCATCTAAGCGAGCCAGCGGCGCAGCCCGAAGAGCTTCGTCAGATCGTTCGTAATTATGCCCACGAAGGAGCCATTGATACGCTCGTGCAAGAGATCTGGCATCAGGGCTGGAGCACTTTTTGGCGCACGGATAAGTGCCCTTACGACTCACGGCCCCAGCACCGAAGATTAGTGCCCATCATGGACACGGGTATTATGCCTGTTGAGATATACATCGATGAATGTCAAAAACAGGATATGGAGTTTATAGCCGGTTTTCGCATCAACGACCGTCACGGCCATAACGTAGAGCTCTTTGAAAAGCTTTCCAAAGATCATCCGGAGTGGATATTGAAGGAATACAAACCGACATCAGGCGGCGCGGATCCCAGAAGCCGCGAAATAGGCTGCGCGTTTGATTTTTCACAAAAAGGTTTTCGTGATTGGCTATTTCCTATTATCGAAGAGGTGGCAAACCGATTCGACGTGGATGGTATCGAGTTTAACTATACGCGTATGATTGAATGTTTCCCCAGTGACACGGCTGAACAAAGTCATCCGATCATGACCGGCTTCCTTCGCCGCGTTCGCGCGATGCTCGACGAAGCTAGCCGGAAGAAGACCCGCGGGCTTCTCTTCGGAGTGCGCGTCCCGGCGAGCCTTGAGGGATGTCAAAGGTGGGGGCTGGATATACCTACCTGGATCAAGGAAGGGTTGATTGATTATGTTGCCCCTGGCGATATCGGCTTCACCGATTTCAATGCAAAATATGAGGAGTTTGTCACACTTGCTCGTGCGCACGACTGCTATGTTTATCCTCAAGTCGAGTGCAGATTAGGAATCGCCCGCTGGAAAGGTTCTAACCGAACGGAGTTGCAAAGTCCGGACCAATACCGCGCGGTATTGCAGAACATCTACGGGGCAGGTGCGGACGGTTTCTCCACGCAAAATTACTTCATCCTCTGGGGTCCGATGTTTGACGTACCTGGAGAATCGGGGGTGCAGCGTCCGCACAGGTACCCTCACGCTCTCAACACCCTGAAGGAATTACGCGATCCGAACACGGTTGCTATGAGAG
>Ga0310121_10003996_pt1 | contig 13227 bp, 14 predicted proteins | sample CB27_Tmax_986_MG_FD_203504 | JGI IMG/M metagenome (GOLD analysis project Ga0310121, IMG submission 203504) | Marine microbial communities from Western Arctic Ocean, Canada - CB27_Tmax_986 | ecosystem: Environmental > Aquatic > Marine > Oceanic | place: Canada: Western Arctic Ocean | collected... | reverse complement strand
TCCCGGTCCACCTTCACCGGCACGAAGCCTTCATTCATGGTCCCAGCCGTCGCGGGGTCGTCAAAAGACTCCCGCTCCATCACGTGGCACCAGTGGCACGCGGAGTAGCCGATCGAGACCAGGAGGGGGCGGTCGGTCTCGCGGGCGAGCCGGAATGCCTCGTCGCCCCAGGGTTGCCAGGCGACCGGATTGTGGGCGTGCTGGCGCAGGTAGGGGCTCGTTTCCTGAGCGAGGCGGTTTACCACGGGTCAGCCGGGGTAGTCGTCAGTCGCGACGATGGCGGGTCCGGAGCATTCTGTCATCTGCCCACCAGGTCGGGCACTTGCACGCCTCGGGATATCTGACGCACTACGTGACGTGCTAGGAGGTTAGGCGCTGTGTCTGATCCCTCCCCCATCACGCGCGCAACGGTGATCCTGCGCCCGTCGGTGCACACGAGGCTGATGAACGCCGCCGCCCTGCGCTCCATCTGGCCGGTTAGCTCTTCTTCGGAACCCACCCACGTTCCGACCACGGCCACACGGGGATCCCCCCCCTCGAGGGAGGCTACCAGCTCCTCCACCGCCTGGTCAGGGACTCGGTGGGCTGCCAGAAACGACGGCGTTCCGGCCACCAGGAGTGCTAGCACCAGCTCGGCCTCTCCCGTGGGTACCCCCGAGGTTCCGGCGCTCACGATGCTGAAGAGCACCGGGTAGCGAGGGGTCACGAATGCGTTCGTCTTTGGCATACTCCAGTCTTGCTGCTCGCCACCGAACCACGCAAGCGTTGTATCCGCCCCCATATGTTCCTAAGTTGAACGCCACGCGAAGTTGTTGGAAACGCGGACGTTCGGCGGCCCGCGCAGAAGCGGGATGCCGGTGGAGGAACAGGTCGTTTTGTCATCCCCAGCCTGGACAGCATTCCGGGCAGCCCTGGGCCGTCCAACCATGATTCCGGACATGCTGTCCGCGGCCTGGGCGTTCCGACGGAGGGATTGGTACCGCCGACCCCCGTTTCTCCCCCTGCCGTCCTCGTCGTACCTGAGGTGGCGTATGGAAACAGCGTACGGGGATCCGGACGCCGTGCCCCCGGTCGACGAGCTGCGTCGTTTCTTGCGCTGGGCGCGGCAGACGCGGAAGAGGAACCGACCCCCGAAGGAGGAAGCGCGGTGGGTAGACTAATCCTGCTGATCATTCTCGGGCTCGGCGTCGGCATGTATTTCCCGGCCTCCCGGGCGATCCTTATGGACAAGGGGGAGCCGGTCCTACGCCCGATGCTCGTCTGGAACGCTCAGCGAGAGATTGAGAAAATCATCTTGGCGGTGCAGCAAAACGAGCAAGTCGAAATGCGCCTGCCCTCCAGGCGCGAGTGGCTAAAGTGGGTCGAGGATAACTTCGCAGGCGACGGCTCCCGCGGCCCTTGGGGCAACTTCTATCAGTACGAGATTCAGGAGGATTCGTTCGCGGTCATCTCCAATGGTCCCGACCTGCTCGGCAAGACCGAGGATGACATACGGGACGTGCGCGTACGGAACTGGCGGGCCAAGGGCAAGGACAAGCCCTGACCGGCACGACCCAATCCCCCTTTACGCTTGCCGTCGGTCTCTGAATTTCTGGTCCAGGTGGCCCTACAGGGTCCCTGGCTCACCTTTGTGACGGCCTTCCTGGAGACCTCGTTTCTCACGGGGCTGTTGATACCCGCGGGAGCTGCCCTCTCCTTCGCTACGGCGTTCGCTTTGGAGCAGGGCGGCAGCCTCCCTGCTCTTGCTGGCGCGGCCCTCGCAGGTGGCGCGATTGGGGACAGCGTGGGTTTCTGGATCAGGCGCAAAGGGCGAGCGCGTTGGTCGCGCGGGCCGGGGCCTCTGGCACGACTGGTCCGTTCGGTACGATCCCGCACCGCGCGCCATTTCGGCGGCCAGCCCTTCCTCTCCGTCACGATCCCCCGGCTGATCTCTTTCGAGCGCACAGTCATGCCACTGGCCGCCGGCATGAGCGGGCTCTCCTATTCCCGCTACCTGCGCCATGAGCTGTTTGGAGTGGTACTCTGGTGCTCGCTCTACATGGCGATGGGGGTTGCGGCGGGGGAGGGATGGTACTGGGCGGCTCAGCTGTTCGGGCTCGATGGTGCCACGGCCTTGTTGGTCGTGGTGGTCACAGCTGGATTTGTGGTGCGCCGCAGATTCAGACGGTGGCGAGCGCGGAGGGGATGACGTGGTGAGCGTTGCTCTCACCGGGAGCGTAGGTTCCGGTAAGTCAGAGGTGGCGCGATTCTGGGCGAATGCCGGGGTTCCCGTCGTTAGCGCCGACGAATTGTCTCGGCGGGCGGTTGGACCAGGGAGCGAAGGCCTGGCGGATGTACTGCAGGCTTTCGGAGACCGGGTGCTTGGACCTGACGGATCCCTCGACCGAACCCACATGCGTGCCCGTGTGTTTCAGGACGAAGCCGCCCGGCGCCGTCTCGAGAGCATCCTCCACCCCCGCGTCAAGGAGTTGCGAGATGTGTGGATTCGTGAGCGCCGCGCTGAGGGCAATTCCCTCGTGGTATCCGAGATTCCACTCCTCTTCGAGGCAGGCCTGGACCCGGAGTTCGATGTCATCGTAGTGGTGGACGCCCCAACGGATGAGCGTTTGCGCCGGCTCGTGAACCATCGTGGGCTGGACGAGACCGAGGTGTGCCGGATCATGGCGGTGCAGATGGACCCGGTCGAGAAGCGGCGGCGGGCAGACCACGTTTTGGTGAACGACGGATCTCTTGCCGACCTGCGCCAGCGAGCGTTGGCCTTGCTCGAGCAACTTCGTTCGGAGTGGGCTGGGTACCAAGGAACCAGCGCCGACCTTCGCATCGACTTTCACATGCATAGCTCGGGTTCACACGACTGTCTCTCCCACCCCGAGGCCGTGCTCGCGATGGCGCTGAGCCGCGGGGTGGGGAGGATCGCGCTCACCGACCACAACCGGCTTGACGTCTCCCTGGCGATGGCGGAGCGACATCCCGACGCTGTGATTCCTGCGGAGGAGGTGCGAACGGCCGAGGGGATCGACGTGATCGGTCTCTACCTCCGCTCCGAGATCCCCAAGGGCACTCCAGCCCGGGACGTGTGCGACCGAGTGCACGATCAGGGCGGTGTGGTGTATCTGCCCCACCCATATGCAGCCGGGAAAGGCGGGAACGGTCGACATGCCGAGGCGCTGACTCCGCACGTCGACGTGGTAGAGGTGTTCAATGGGAGGCTTCACGAACCGCGGCAAAACGAGCTCGCGGAGGAGCTTGCCGAGCGCCACGGACGGCTTCGGGGCGCCGGCTCTGATGCCCACACACTCGGTGAGGTCGCCAAGAGCTGGGTGGAACTCCCGGTGCACCCGAACGAGCCCGCTGCGCTGATGGAAGCGCTCGCTCTTGGGCGGGTGCACGGCACCACGGCTGGCCGCTGGGTGCATCTGGCCTCGGGGTGGGCGAAGGTCCGCCAACGGCTCCCGGGAGCGCCGCGCCCTCGCTGAGATAAGGAACCAAGTTGGCTGAACGGCAGAACCTCAAGGGCCGCTACTGCACTCCGACCCACCGCAAGCGGGCGGTACGAGAGGCCTTGGATGCGCTGCGGGGCTCCCGCCGGGCGATCCTCACCACCCACCTGAACGCAGATGGCGACGGCGCTGGCTGTCAGGTGGCGCTGGCCGCGTGGATGCGGGCGCTTGGCGCGCACCCCCATATCGTGAACCCCACCGCATTTCCAGACCTGTTCCGGTTCCTCCTTCCTGAGAAGGGATGGGTGCTGGAGGCTTCCAGCGCTGCAGCGCTGGAAGCGTGTGCGCAGGCGGACCTAGCAGTCGTATTGGACACGGGCGAAATACCGCGTATCGGAAGGATCAAGCCGATGATCGAGGGGATACGCACGGTAGTGATCGACCACCATCAGCCGGGGAAGCAACCGATCGGGGGGATATCGTTTCGTGATGCCGATGCCTGCGCGACTGGGGAGCTGGTCTACGATCTCGTGTTGGCCAGCGGCGGTCCGTGGCCACGGGCTACCCAGGAGGGAATCTACGTGGGGATCCTCACCGACACCGGTTCCTTTCGCTTCAGCAATGCGACCCCCAACGCGCACAGGATTTCCGCCGACCTGATCGCCGACGGCGTGGATCCCGAGGGTCTGCACAGGCGCGTCTACGGAGCCGCACCCGAGCGCCGCCTTCGTCTGCTGGCAGAGGCGCTGAACACGCTGGAGGTGGACGCTGGCGGCGTCGCTTGGATGGTCGTCCCGCATCGATTCGAAGGCACCGAACCCCTCACCGAAGACGTAGAGGGGCTGGTGGACTATCCGCGCTCAGTCGAAGGGGTCGAGGTGGGCCTCCTGTTCCGCCGCACCGCCAACGGCGGCACCAAGATCTCCTTCCGCTCTACCGGAGCTGTGGACGTGAACGCGCTGGCGCGTTTATATGGCGGGGGTGGGCACATCAAGGCGTCGGGGGCGTTGGTGGAGGGTCTGCCTTCCGATGTGATTCCCGGGGTGGTGGAAGCGACCCGGCGTGCCGTGGGGGCCGCCGGAGGGATCCCGCCCTCCGGTTCATCGCAGGACTCGTCGCAGGAGAAGGCCACTCGTGACGAATGACACCGGGCCGGGGGTTCCCGAGGCGCTTCCCCGCACGCTGCACCGTATCGTGGAGGAGCTTGGGCTCGAGCGAATCGACCGGCTGTGGATCTTCCCCCCACTCATGCGCGGTCGCAGGGAGTGGGGGCTCGTGGCCGCGAGCGTCTACACGGAGGACCTCGAGCGCCGCCGTCTGCACAGCGCCTCCTATACGGCGGAGCGCACCGGGCAGGGGTTTTCTCTGGTCCAGGATATGAAGGAGCAGGGCGACGCGCCCCCTGACAGGTTTCCCCGGGTGATGGAGGGGGTCGTACGCCGTGCTGCCGACCAGTTGGGAGAGCCGCGCGAGATCGTGTTGGAGGGGAAGACCGAAGCATTTGAGAAGCTGATGGCGGACTTCGACCCTAAGCTTCTGGAGCCCACTCCATCATGAAGGCCACCCACCCGTTCGTGCGGTTGTTCTCGCGCTACCTGCGCGAGCTGGGCCTCCCGATCACGCAGCAGCGGGAGGCGGTGGCGCAGACGGTTTTTACCGCGACCGGGCACCTCTCGGTAGAGGATATCGAGCGGCGCCTGCGTGATGGAGAGGAGCGCATCGGCAAGGCCACCATCTATCGCACTCTGGACCTATTGGTAAAGAGCAAGCTGGTGGAGGAGCACGACTTCGGCGAAGGCTTCAAGCGCTACGAGCACCGTCTTTCGCGCCAGCCGGTGCACGAGCACCTGATTTGTCTCGAATGCGGCAGGGTAACCGAGTTCCGGAGTGAGGAGGTCGAGCGTGTGGAGAGTCGCGTGGCCAATGAGTACGGCTTCTCCCCAGCCCGCCACCGGCTAGAAATTTATGGCCTGTGCCGCGATTGCAGGAACGCTGGTGTCGAGCTACCCATCAGCGGACTCAGTTGTCCGATCGACTCGGTGTGAGCCAAGGAGGAGACCGGGTGTTCCAGGGCGATCAGCTCGTTGCCAAGAAGATCTTCTTTACGATCGGGGTGGGTATCCACAAGGAGAAGCTCGCCAGCTTCGAGTTGGCGCTCCGCGACGCCAAGATCGCCCAGCACAACCTGGTGCGGGTATCCTCGATCTTTCCGCCCGACTGTGAGGTCACGGAGCGGGACGAGGGGGCGGGCATGCTCCGTCCTGGACAGGTCGTCTTCTGCGTGCTGTCCGAGGTTTCCAGCGACGAGCCTTCCCGTCGTTTGGGTGCGTCTATCGGTGTTGCCTTGCCGGCGGACCGCGATCACTACGGCTATATTTCGGAGCACCACGCCTTTGGCCAGTCGGAAAAATTCATGGGTGATTATGCCGAAGACCTGGCGGCCCAGATGCTCGCCACCGTGCTCGGGGCGGACTTCGACCCTGAGGAGGCGTGGGACGAACGTCGCGAGCAGTGGAAGTTGTCCGGTCTGGTGGTCGACACATTCAATCATACTATTGTGGCGGAGGTGCCCGAAGGCGGTGAGTGGGTGACCGTGGTGGCCGCCGCCGTCTCCTGCGCCTGACGATTTCTTAGGGAGTCCTCTCAGGTGCGGCGGGTTGCCGAGGGTCTCCGCTGGATCGAGGTTCATGCGGGGTTCCCCGCTCTCGAGCTCGTGACCAGATGAAGGATCTCCCGCGCACCCTGTTGCTCCGCGAATCGGAGACGGTGGGGCACGCTGCTCCCGGCGCCGCTGACGCTTTCATGGTCCAGGCTATGGACCGCGCCGCCGGTGCGCCGGCGGTGAGAGGGAATCGGCTCTCGATTCAGTTCGAGGGCCCCCTCACGTTCGAAGCCTGGATCGAGGCGATCGATAGCGCCCAGCGGTTCGTCCACTTCGAGAACTACATTTTGCGCGACGATCGAGTCGGGCGCGTGTTCCGCGACGCGCTGGTGGCCAAGGCCAAGCAAGGCATACCTGTGCGGGTGCTGTACGATTGGGTCGGTTGCTGGGCGACGCCGGCGCGTTACTGGCGTGGGTTCCGCGAGGCCGGGGTCGAGATCAGGGCGTTCAATCGACCCAACGTTCGTGACCCCTTGGGCGTGCTCCAGCGCGACCACCGTAAGCTCGTGTGCGTAGATGGAAGAGTCGCGTTCGTAGGCGGATTTTGCGTGGGAGTGGAGTGGGAGGGCACTCCCACTGAGCCTCCGTGGCGGGACACCGGAGTGGAAATCGTTGGCCCTGCGGCAGCGGTTGCCGCCCGCTCGTTCGAACGGATATGGGTCCTGATGGGCGATCCTGTTGCAGACGACTTGAGTGTTTCCCCCGAGGACCAGCCCGTCGCGGGCGACACACCCGTGTGGGTCATCGAGGGTGCGCCAGGGCGCGCTCTCGTCTACCGCACGATCCAACTCGTGGCTGCCAACGCCCGGAACCGCCTTTGGATAACCGACCCTTATTTCGTGGCACCTCGCCCGGTGGCCGAGGCGCTCGGTGCCGCCGCGAGCGACGGTGTGGATGTGCGCATCTTGGTACCGGCGCACAACAACTGGCCCTGGGTGGGAAGCCTCTCGCGCGGCGGATACCGCTTCCTCATGGAGTGCGGCGTACGGTTGTTCGAATGGCAGGGGCCCATGATCCACGCCAAGACTTCGGTGGCCGACGGACTGTGGGGCCGGGTCGGTTCGAGCAACCTGAACAACGCGAGCCTGCTCGGGAACTTCGAACTCGATGTCAGCGTGTTGGATGAGGACCTGGCTCGCCAGCTAGAGGGGTTGTTCCTAGCGGACCTGGCCTCCTCGGTAGAGATCGTTCTTCCCCGCCACCACATGTCTCTCTACCGCGCCTCCGAACGCGAGGAGACCGCAGCCGAGCCATCCACTCCGAAGGCGCCGCTCGATCCCGAGGGGAGTCTTCCTGAACGGTTCCAGCGTCAATTCCGGGATCGGCGCAAGCGGCCCCGGGGGTCCGGCTCGAAGCTCGCACACCTGGTCCGGGCCGGCGCTACCCTGGGGGGCGCGATGGCTGGACAGCGTTCCCTCGGGCGCGAGGACCGCACGCTGCTCGGCACGGTCGCGCTGTTGCTCATCGGGCTTGCTCTATTCGCTGGGTTCTTACCTGAGGCCCTGGGCGTTTTGGTGGCCGGCGTCGCCGGCTGGCTCGGCCTCGTCACGGGTGTGCGCGGGTTCATGCAGTCGCGCCGCGCGCGCAAGGAGGAGCACGATCTGCGGGAGGCTTACGAACGTATGGATGGGAAGTCGCGGTGAATGGCTCCGCTGGCGTGGCCGTCGCCCTGACTGCCGGGCTGTTGTCCTTCCTCTCTCCGTGCGTTCTACCCCTCGTTCCGAGCTACCTGTCCTTTGTCACGGGGATGACGCTCGACGACCTGCAGGAGAGCGCGGACCGCACCCACGTGCTCACGCACGCTCTGCTGTTCGTGAGCGGCTTCACGCTCGTCTTCATGCTGCTTGGGGCGTCAGCGTCATTCCTCGGGCAGTTCGCGCGCGCTTACGACGTCTGGATCGCCCGAATCGGAGGTGTCCTTATCATAATGCTGGGTCTCCACCTACTCGGTGTCTTCCGCATCACCTCGCTGCTCAGGGAGAAGCGAGTCCACTTGAGTGACAAGCCCGCGGGATTCCTCGGGACCCTGGTGGTGGGAGCGGCGTTCGGGGCCGGTTGGACCCCGTGCATCGGTCCGGTGCTGGGTGCCATCCTGACTCTGGCAGGCACGCGCGAGACCGTGGGGTCGGGTGTGCGGCTGCTGTTCGCATATTCGGTGGGGTTGGCTGTTCCGTTCCTGCTCGCGGCGCTGGCTCTTGATCGCTTCCTCGCCACGTTCCGTCGTTTTCGCAGCTGGATCCCCTGGATGGAACGGGTCTCGGGAGGTCTCCTGGTGGCATTCGGGCTCCTGCTCGTGACCGGAAGCTTCACCCTGCTTTCGGCTTGGCTCACCCGCTTTACGCCCGGGTTCATCCTGGAGAGGATCTGACGGCAGCCGCCGGGGCGTCCTCTTCTTCGATCTGCGCCTCGAGCATCTGCCGACGCAGCAGGGTGGCGTAGGTACCACCGGCTGCCAGTAGCTGGGGATGAGTCCCGCGCTCGACGATGCGCCCCTCGTCCAAAACCAGGATCAGGTCCGCACCCATCACTGCGGACACCCGGTGACTGATGATGAAGCTCGTGCGCCCAGCCATCACACGGCGTAGGTCCTCCAGGATCTTCGCCTCGGTGTGCGTGTCCACCGCCGAGAGGGCGTCATCCAGCACCAGGATTTTCGGGTTTCGTGCCACAGCCCGTGCCAGAGTAGCACGCTGCTTTTGGCCGCCGGAAAGGTTGATCCCTCGCTCTCCCAGCAAGGTCCCGTATTGGCGCGGGAAGCCGAGGATCGAGTCATGGAGCTGGGCGACCTTGGCCGCCTCGGTGATCGCTTCGTCCGGGTCCTCGACGGTCGTGACGCCTGCGGCCGTGGGGAAGACGACGTCGGGGAGCCCCAGCCCGATGTTCTCCTCGATCGTCTCGGAGAATAAGAACGGGTCTTGGGGCACGACGCCGATCACCCTGCGCAGTTCGGTCGGGTCGTAGCATGTCAGCGGTACGCCGTCGAGCAAGATCTCTCCGCCGCTGGCGTCGCGGATGCGCGCGAGCAGGGAGATCAACGTGCTCTTGCCGGAGCCGGTGGGTCCCACCACTGCCACCGTCTCACCTGCCCGCACTCGGAACGTCGCGTCCTCGAGCACCAGCCGGTCGGTACCGGGATAGCTGAAGGAAACGTTCTTGAACTCGACCTCTCCGCGCACGCCCGTCACGGCGACCGGCTCGGCTGGCACCGGAATCGTCGACGCGGTCTCCAGGATGGCGTTCAACCGACCCATCGAGGCGGATCCGCGCTGGAACAGATTTACGACCCAACCGAGAGCGATCATCGGCCAGATCAGGAGTCCTAGGTAGAAAAAGAAAGCGACCAGGTCTCCAACCGTGATCCGCCCCGCCATCACTTCCTGTCCGCCGAACCAAAGTACGATAATCATGGCCACCCCCGATATCAGCTGCAGCAGGGGATGGAAGAGTCCCGCCGCTCTTGCCAGGCAGACGTTGCGGTGGCGGTACTCGGCGTTCATGACGTCGAACTGACGTGCCTGATCCGCCTCCTGGCGATAAGCGCGCACGATGCGCACCCCAGTCAGTGTTTCTTGCACCATGGTGGACATGGTCGAGAAGTGTTCCTGGATCTGCTCGAATCGCCTGTGGATAATCCTGCCGAAGCCGATCACCAGAGGAGGCAGGAGCAGCATCGGGATCATCGTGAACCCGGTCAGCCGCGGGCTGATCCAGAGCATCACCGCGATCGCGAGCAAGAAGCCCACTGCGGTGTTCACCGCGTACATGACGGCTGGTCCCGCAGCCTGCCTCACTGCCTGTGTATCGTTGGTGGCACGACTCATCAGGTCGCCCGTTCGGTTGCGATCGTAGAACGACGCGTCCAGCGTGAGCAGGTGGCGGAAAAAGTGGTCGCGGAGATCCACCTCTATGCGTCGACTCACTCCGTTGACCAGCTCGCGCATTCCATAGCGGGCGGTGCCGCCCAGGAGCGCTGTGCCAACCACCAGGAGCGCATACAGGGTGATTCGGCGCTGGCCCACGTCGGGGTCGGCGAGCCCATCGATGGCGAGTTTCACGAACCAGGGAGAGGCCAGCGCGAACGCCTGGGCGATCACCACGAACGCCACCCCCCACGCCATCTCGGCACGATAGGGACGGTAGTACGGCAGGATCGAACGGAGCTGGCTCATACCCCGAACTCCGGGTGTAATACGTGCAGGTTCAACCTAAAAGGTAATCCAGACCGCCGAGCGACAAGGAGTCCCGATGTCTGCCCCTTCCCGCACCGTTTCTGCGTTCTTCCCGTTTGCGGCGGTGCTCGCCTTGGCAGCCTGTAGCCAGACCTCCGAGTCCCCTTAGGATCAGAGTACCCTCCGCCTCGATGACGCGCCCGCGGAGAGTGAGCCTCGGCCGAAAGAGGAACGAGGCGAGGCCGCCGCGCCAGCGCCGGTCATAGCTGAACGGACTCCGCAGCCCCCGGTGCAGAAGATTCCGACCGTGCGCGCTCCCGAGCAGGATCAGCCGTCCCCGGCCGAGCCGGCGGCTGTCCAGCCCACCCGCGCCTTCGTGGTCGCGGGCACACAGATGACCGCGACCGTGGAGGAGGAGCTCAGCACAGCGCACAGCCGGGTGGGTGACCGCTTCCACGCCGTGCTCGCGGATGACGTGCTCGGTGCCAACAGGGAGGTGCTGCTCCCGAGGGGAGCGGTCCTGAACGGGCGCGTCGCCGAGAGCCATGAGAGCGGTGCCGCCGACGATCCTGCGGCGCTTAGGGTGGAGGTAGAATCGGTCACGGTCGGCGGGAGCACGCTGTCCCTGCAGGCGGATGTCGTTGAGCTCGACGCCGAGTTCGGAGCGCGCGACAGCGACGTTCGGACCGCGGTCAAAGTGGGAGCGGGTGCGGCCGCAGGGGCGGCGCTCGGGCGCATCCTCGGCGGAGAGTGGAGCTCCACGATCAAGGGTGCGGTGGCTGGTGCAGCGGCCGGAACGGCGGTGGCGCTGGCCACCAAGAACAACGGGGCGGTGGTTAAGGCGGGAGCCCGGCTGGTGGTGCGGGTCACCGAGCGGATGATGGTCGAGCCGTAACCTTGGTTGGTTCAGTCCCCGCCTGCGTGCGTCTCCAGCAGAGCGGTGGCGGCTCCGGCCATCAGCGCAGCCGAGATCGGCAACACCGAGTCGTCTACGTCGAAGCGCGGATGGTGATGTTCGTGCGGCGTCGCCAACGCTGCTCCCAGCCAGATGAAGCACCCGGGCGCCCGCCGTGCCAGGAAGGAAAAATCCTCGGCCGCCATCCAGCGCTCCATCGCCAGCACCGCGTTCGCTCCGATCAGTGTCTCCGCAGCACGCCGCACGACCTCGGTCACTGCCGCGTCGTTCACCACGGGCGGGTAGCCTGGTCCGATTTTCACCACGACCTCAGCTCCCTGTGCCTCGAGCCCGCGGAAGGCCTGTGTGACGGCGCCAGCCAACTGATCGCGCACCTCGTCACGGAAGTAACGGAGGGTGCCGTGGAGCTTCACGGAGTCAGCGAGGACGTTGTTGGCCGCACCCCCGTGGATGGTGCCGAACGTGACCACGCCGGGATCCATCGGCGAAATCACCCGGGCCACTGCCTGCTGGCTCGCCAGGACTCCCTGAGCGGCCAGTACCAAAGCGTCCACACCTTGCTCGGGGTGGGCAGCGTGGGCGCTTCGCCCGCGTACCTCAACACGGATCTCCTCCGACCCGGCCATGATCGAGCCCTCGGCGATGAACAGTTTGCCGCTCGGCAGGTGTCCGCCGACGTGTAGCCCAACCACGGCGTCCACTCCGTCCAGTGCTCCTGCCTCGATCATGCGGGTAGCGCCGCTCATGCCCTCGTCGTCGAGCGCCTCCTCGGACGGCTGGAACAGCAGTCGTACCGTGCCGGGCGGCAGTCGTCCCGCATCTCGCTCCGCAACCAAGAGTCGGGCCGCACCGACCAGCCCGGCCGTGTGGAAATCATGACCACAGGCGTGCATCACTCCAGCGACGCGCGACCCATAGTCGTGATCGAACAGCTCCTGGATGGGGAGCGCGTCCATGTCCGCGCGCAGAGCAACGATGGGTCCGGGGCCGTTCACGATGTTGGCGACGACCCCTGTCTTGGCGATACCTCGCATCGTGTCGAGGCTGAGCGCTTCCATCCGGTCAGCCACCAGCCCCGCCGTCCGATGCTCCTGGAAGGAAAGCTCGGGATGGCGGTGCAGGTCGCGCCTAAACTCCACCAGCTCGGGGGCCAGGGAACGGGCGTGCTCCATTAGGGTCCTGTTAGCTTCGTCCACCTATGCCCTCGGAAGCTCTTGGGGACGATGAATATAGAGTGGCACGCGCGGGGGCGCGAGCATCCATGCCCGATCCACGTCTGACCGAGCAGCGGAACCCCCGAACGCGGGAGATCGACCGCCTCTCGCCTCTCGAGATAGCGGATCTGATCAACGCTGAAGACCGCATGGTTGCACAAGCCGTGGGTGAGGAGCGCGAGGCGATCGCGCACGCCATGGAGCTCGTGGTGGACGCGTTCCGCGCCGGGGGTCGACTCATCTACGTGGGGGCGGGCACCTCGGGCCGGCTGGGGGTGCTTGACGCGGCCGAAATGCCCCCGACCTACGGCACAGACCCAGACATGGTGCAGGGGGTGATCGCGGGCGGCCCAGCGGCGCTCGTGCGCGCGCAGGAGGGAGCGGAGGACCGCACGGAGGACGGCGCCGCCGCGATCGAGGAAAAGCGTGTGAGCTCGCGCGACTTCGTGCTCGGGATCGCGACGTCGGGGACCACTCCGTATGTGCACGGTGCTCTGCAGCGAGCGCGCGAGCTCGGGGCTCATACCGGATTCCTTCTGTGTACGTATCCGAGTCCGGAGTTGCTCTCGACGCACGACGTAGTGATCGCTCCTCTGGTGGGTCCTGAGGTGATCACCGGCTCCACCCGCATGAAGGGCGGGACTGCAACCAAGATCGTGCTCAACACCATCACCACCGGCGCGATGGTGCTTATGGGTAAGGTGCTCGGTAACCTGATGGTGGATCTCCAGGTGACTTGCCAGAAGCTCCAGGACCGAGGCGAGTGCATCCTGATGGAAGCGACTGGAATGGAGAGGGAGGAGGCGACGAGTCTGCTTGACCAGGC
>Ga0310121_10003995_pt1 | contig 13228 bp, 11 predicted proteins | sample CB27_Tmax_986_MG_FD_203504 | JGI IMG/M metagenome (GOLD analysis project Ga0310121, IMG submission 203504) | Marine microbial communities from Western Arctic Ocean, Canada - CB27_Tmax_986 | ecosystem: Environmental > Aquatic > Marine > Oceanic | place: Canada: Western Arctic Ocean | collected... | reverse complement strand
GAGGGGAACGTCCTCAAGGTGGATCGCCGCGAGGACAAGTACCTGACCCGGGTCACCGGATGATCGAGCTGGAGTTCCTCGAGAGCCTGATCCGCGCCCTCGACGAGAGCTCGCTCGACTCCATCGAAATCGAGCGGGGCGGGACGCGCATCCGCCTGTCCAAGACCCCGCCGTCCGCGCCCGTCGTCGGGGGTGCGCCGGCCACTGCCGGAGCGGCCCCGAGTGCGCCCTCGGCCGAGGCGGCCCTGCCGAGCCCGGGGGAGCGGGCCGAGCCGGCTCCCTCCGTGGCGCCCGCCAACCTGGTGGAGGTGAGATCGCCCATGGTCGGCACGTTCTACCACTCCGCGGCTCCGGACGCACCTCCCTACGTGGAGCGGGGCTCGCGCGTCTCCAAGGGCGACACGCTTTGCATCATCGAGGCGATGAAGCTGATGAACGAGCTGGAGTCGGAGGTCGACGGCCGGGTGGTCGAGATCCTCGTGGAGACCGCGGTCCCGGTCGAGTATGGCCAGGTCCTCTTCCGCATCGACCCAGAGCGTTGAATTCGAGGCATGAGTTCGTCGGGCTTCGACTCGCGGGCACCCACGCGGAGCGTGGGTCGCTGCGGAGGGCTTAGAGCCTTCCTCGGTCGGCTCGCCTTGCCCTCCTGCTCCTGCCTCGATTTGAACGCTCTCATGGCTTAGGGCCCCTCTTGTTCAAGAAGGTTCTGATCGCGAACCGGGGCGAGATTGCCCTGCGTATCATCCGGGCCTGCCACGAGCTCGGGATCCGTGCCGTTGCCGTGTACTCGGAGGCCGACCGCGAGTCGTTACACGTGCGTTTCGCTGACGAGGACGTCTGCATCGGGCCCGCGCCCGCGCGCGAGAGCTATCTGAACATCCCGCGCATCATCGCGGCCGCCGAAGTCACCGGTGCCGAGGCGATCCACCCCGGCTACGGGTTCCTCGCCGAAAACGCCGAATTCAGCGAGATCTGCGCGCGCTCCGGTATTGTCTTCATCGGTCCCAACCCCGAGCAGATCCGCGCGATGGGGGACAAGGCGACGGCCCGCCGCACGATGATCAAGCACGGCGTGCCCACGGTTCCCGGCACCGAGGACATCGTCAAGGATCCTGCAGAGGCGCAGGCCACTGCCGCGAAGATCGGTTTCCCGGTCATGATCAAAGCGTCGGCTGGCGGAGGCGGGAAGGGGATGCGGATCGCGCGCGATGCCGCGAGCTTCGCCCCGCTGCTCCAGCAGGCGCAGACCGAGGCGCAGGCGGCGTTCGGCGATCCGGGGGTCTACCTGGAGCGCATGATCGAGCGGCCCCGCCACGTCGAGTTCCAGGTGTTCGGTGATTTCAAGGGACGCATCGTGCACCTGTGCGAGCGCGACTGCTCGGTGCAGAGGCGCCACCAGAAGCTGATCGAGGAGGCTCCCTCCCCCGCGCTCACGCCGGAGCTGCGCAAGCGGATGGGCGACGCCGCCGTGAAGGCCGCTGCGGCGATCGGCTACGTCGGAGCCGGGACGGTGGAGTTCTTGCTCAACCCCGGCGGCGACTTCTTCTTCATCGAGATGAACACGCGCATCCAGGTCGAGCACCCGGTCACCGAGGTGACCACGAGCCTCGACCTGGTGAAGGAGCAGATCCGCATCGCCGCGGGGGAGCCGCTCTCCTTCCCGTGGGAGCAGGTCACGCACCGCGGGTGGGCGATCGAGTTCCGTGTCAACGCCGAGGATCCGGAGCGCAATTTCGTGCCTTCGCCCGGACTCATTACGACGTTTCATCCCCCCGGCGGTCCGGGTGTGCGGCTCGACACGCACGCGTACTCGGGCTATCGGGTGCCGCCCAACTACGATTCCCTGCTCGCCAAGCTGATCGTGTTCGGCAACACCCGCGACGAGGCGCTCGCTCGCGCGCGCAACGCGCTCGGCTCGTTCGTGATCGAGGGCGTGCATACGACGATCCCGTTCCTGTCCGAGGTGATTCTCGATCCGCGCTTCATCGCGGGCGACGTGGATACGGGGTTCCTGGAGCGATTCATGTCTGAGCGGGGGTTGGCGAAGGTAAGGTCGCCGGCGGACGAGGCGTGAAGGCGACCGTCTTTTTCACGCATCAGGAAGTGGAGGGTTACGGCCTCCAGGACCACACCGTGGTCGTCATCGACGTGCTGCGCGCGACCAGCACCGTGGCGGCGGCGCTCGCCGCCGGCGCCGAGGCGATCTATCCGGTTGTCTCGATCGAGGACGCGATGAAACTGGCGACCTCGGTGGGGCGCAAGGAGACGCTGCTCGCCGGCGAGCGGAGAGGGCACCGGGTGGAAGGCTTCGACCTGGGCAACTCGCCCGGCGAATTCACGGCCGCCAGCGTGGGTGGCAAGCGCGTCGTGATGAGCACGACCAACGGAACCGGCGCACTGGTCGCCGCCGCAAGTGCCGAGCGCGTGCTGGTCGCCTCCCTCGTCAACCTGTCGGCAGTCGCCGGGGCGGTGGCGGGCGCCGAGCGGCTGACGGTAGTGTGCGCGGGGCGCGAGCGGCGCTTCTCGATCGACGACGCGCTGTGTGCGGGGATGCTAGTCAGCCGGCTGACCGATCGCATCGGCGGCACGCTGGAGCTGGAGGACGCGGGACGGGCCGCACTCGCGCTGGCGAGCAGCTTCACGCCGGATGCCGAGTTCCTCCTGCGCAGCACTGCGGGGCGCGCGCTCGCCGCGAGCGGGCTCGAGGAGGACGTGCACTGGTGTGCGCGCGTGGACGCCTTCGACCTGGTCCCGCAGCTCTCCGACCGGATGATTCGGAGCGACCGTGGTGCGTAAGGGCAGGATGGGGGGTCCTGCGAAGAACGGCGGCGAGAACGCCTCGGCGAAGGAGCCGCTCCTCGCCCACGAGCTCCGGCGTGAGCTGCTCGCGCTCGGCCTGCTGGCGCTGGCGCTGGTGGTCCTGCTGGCGCTGGTCCCGATATCCGCGTTGGGCGAGGGGGCTCGGCGGATGTTCCCCGGAGGGAACGCCGTCGGGTCCGTGGGAGGCGCGCTCGCCGCGGGGCTCTGGCGCGCGCTCGGAGTGGCGGCGGTCCTTGTGCCCCCACTGCTCGCCCTGGGCGGGCTCCGTGCGGGGGAGTGGCTCGCGCGCGGACGGGTGACCCGGCTGGGGGGGTTCACGGTGGGCCTCCTGCTGCTGGTCCCGCCGGCCGCGCACGTGCTTGTGCCTGCCGGTCCCGGACCCGGCTGGCTCGGAGGCACGCTCGGGCGCTCCCTCGTGGCGGCGTTCGGCTGGCTCGGGACGCTCATCCTGATCGGGCTGCTGTTTGCCGCGCTCACAGTGGTCACCCTCGGCTGGCGCCCCGTGCGCCGCGCGGGGCACGGCGTCGCCGCGGGACGGAGCGTGCTTGCCCGCGCGCTCCGGGCGTGGTGGGCCGCACGCCGCTCCGGGGGCCCCGTGGGGGCTCCCACGCTTGCTCCCGACCCGTTCCCCTCCTTCGAGCGGGAGACCGGCCAGGAGCCGGAGGGGGAGGCTGGGCGCGCCTCCCCCGGCTCCGCCGGTGGGCCCCTCGCGGCCGAGCCCGCCCTGTCTCCCGACGCTCAAGCGCGGGTGATGGCGCGCATGCCCAAACGGCGGGAGCGCGGGCCCACCGGCGGCTCGGGCGCGGCCGCGCACCCAGGGCGCCGCGGCGAAGCGGCCGACGCTCTTCCCCCGATCGACCTGCTCACGCCGGGGCAGGGGCTCGACCGCTCGGACATGGAGAAGGAGTTGGACCGGCTCGGCGAGGTGCTGGTCGAGAAGCTCCAGACCTTCAACGTCGAGAGCCACGTGGGTGGACGCACCACCGGTCCGGTGGTCACGCAGTTCGAGGTGGTCCCGGCGCCGGGGGTGAAGGTGAACCGGATCGCGAACCTGGACGCCGACCTCGCGCTCGCGATGAAGGCGGAGAGCATTCGGATCGTTGCGCCCATCCCGGGGAAGGGTGCCGTCGGGGTCGAGATCCCGAATCCGGAGGCCTCGGTCGTGCCGTTGCGCGAGATCCTCGAGGCGCGCGAGTTCCAGGGCGCGCGCGGTGCGCTGCCGCTCGCGCTCGGCCGCGACCTGACCGGCCAGCCCTATGTGGCGGATCTCGCCAAGATGCCGCACGTGCTGATCGCCGGCGCGACCGGGTCGGGGAAGTCGGTGTGCATCAACACCATCATCACGAGCCTCGTCTACTGCCACAGGCCGGAGACGCTCCGGCTGCTCATGATCGATCCCAAGATGGTCGAGCTGTCGGCCTACGCCGACCTTCCGCACCTCCGCCACGCCGTGGTGACCGATCCACGCGACGCGGCGGGTGTGCTCAAGTGGGCAGTGCTCGAGATGGAGCACCGCTACGAGCTGCTCTCGGCTAATCACGTGCGCTCGGTCACCGAGTTCAACAAGAAGCTCGCGGACGGGGCCGTGCTCAGGTGCCTGCACCCGTCCGATTCCGAGGGGGACGAGGACCGCTCGATCTGGAAGGACGGCCCAATCCCCTACATCGTCGTGGTCGTCGACGAGCTGGCCGACCTGATGATGACCGTGCAGAGCGAGATTGAGAAGCCGCTGGCCCAGCTCGCGCAGAAGGCGCGCGCCATCGGGATCCATCTGATCGTCGCCACCCAGCGTCCGTCGGTGAACGTCATCACCGGTCTGATCAAGGCGAACTTCTCGACCCGAATCGCGTTCCGAGTTGCCTCCAAGACCGACAGCCGCACGATTCTCGACCAAAACGGCGCCGAGGCGCTGCTCGGCAACGGGGACATGCTCTTCCTCCCTCCCGGGAAGAGCGAGCTGGCGCGCATCCAGGGCGCCTTCATCGCGACCGACGAGACGGAGCGGCTGCTCGGCTGGTACCGCGCGCAGCGCGACGCCATGGAGGCCGAGGCGGTTGAGCCGGGCTTCGCCCGTGCGTCCGGGCCCGCGGAGCGGGCCGAGGCGGACATCCTCGAGGAGGTGCGAGCGAGCGAGCAGCTCGAGGTGGCCGACGTTGAGGAGATCTCGGGCGACTGGGACGAGCTCTTCCGCCAGGCGGCCGAGGTGTGCATCCAGCACGACCAGGGCTCGACCTCGCTGCTCCAGCGTCGGCTCAAGATCGGCTACGGCCGGGCCGCGCGGATCGTGGACCAACTGCACGAGGCCGGCGTGCTCAGTCAGCCGGAGGGCTCCAAGCCGCGCGAGGTGCTGGTGAGCATGAGCGAGCTGGACGCGATGTTCCCGGGGACCTGAGCTCCCGCGCGCAGGGTACGACAGTGTACCGAGACCTTGGTCCTCAACCCCGTTGAACCGTGCGCATCGCCGTCCTCGCCGTGGCGCTCGTGCTGAGCGCCTCCTCAACCGCGATCGGCGCGCAGAGCGCTCCCGACCCCTTCGCCGTGCTCGAGGCGGCCGGGCGCGTGTACCGCGCGGCGAGCGCCGTGTGCGCGGACTTCCGGCAGACGCTCTCGGTGCCGCTCCTCGGGGAGGACCGCACCGGGCAGGGGCGGTTGTGCAGCCAGCAACCCAACAGGTTCTCGATGCGGTTCACGCAGCCGGCAGGCGACGTCGTGGTCGCGGATGGCAGCTGGCTCTGGGTGTACCAGCCTAGCTCGGACCCGAAGCAGGTTCTGCGCGCCGCGCTCGCGGGCGGCCCGCGCGGGATCGACTTCTACGCGGAGTTCCTGGACGCGCCGCGGAGCAAGTACCGGGCGGAGTATCGCGGGCGCGAGACGCTGGCCGGCCGGACTGGCGACCACTTGGTGCTCACGCCGCTCCAGGCGGCGCCCTACCGAACCGCCGAGCTGTGGATCGACGCGGGCGACCACCACGTGCGCAAGGTCGTGATCCGCGAGGAGAACGGATCGGTGCGCACGATCACGCTCGGCGGGATCCAGGTGAATCCGACGCTCTCCGGCGACACTTTCCGCTTCACGCCCCCCGCCGGCGCGCAGGTCGTCACGCGGTGAGCTGCGGAACCTGCGTCTCGCGCTGCGCGCTCGACCCGTCCTTACGGTTGATCCCACGGTCCCTTCCTCCTCGGCACCCTCTGCTCCGGACCCTGTGACGACCGTCAGGCGGCGGGATCTCCCCGTCTTTCCGCTCGCGCCCGAGCCGGTGCGGCCGGGCGTGCCCCAGGACGTCCGAGCGGTTCGGCTGGAGATCGACCCGGTGGGACCGTACGGAGGGCCGCGCGTGGCCGTGGTCACCCTCGGATGCGACAAGAACACGGTCGACTCCGAGCGGATGATGGCCGCGCTGGTCGCACAGGGCACGCGGGTGTCGAGCGACCCGGCCAGGGCGGACGTGGTGATCGTCAACACCTGCGGCTTCATCCAGGCGGCCAAGGAGGAGACGATCGAGGCGATCCTCGACGCCTGCCGGATGAAGGAAGAGGGGCAGATACGCGCGGTCGTGGCGGTCGGGTGCATGGTGCAGCGCCACGGCGCCGAGCTGGTGGCCGAGATCCCGGAGGTGGACCTCTACCTCGGGCTCACCGACCTCCCCCGCTTGATCCCCGAGCTGCGTAGGCGCGGGCTGCTACCCGAGGGCCCGGACGCGCTCGATGTCCCGCTCATGGAGCGCCCCCTGCGCGTGCTCGCGAGCGACACTCCGCACACCTCGTTCCTCAAGATCAGCGAGGGATGCGACCATACGTGCGCGTTCTGCGCGATCCCGCTGATGCGCGGGCTGCACCGGTCGGCACCCCTCGATGATCTGGTTGCGGAGGCGGCAGCGCTGGCTCGTCAGGGGGTACGGGAGATCAACGTCGTGAGCCAGGACACGACCTGGTACGGCCGCGACCTGCGCCGGCGGGATCCCGCCGCTCCGCTGCTCCCCGATCTGCTGCGCGCGCTGCTTGAGCGCACCGAGGTGGACTGGTACCGGCTCTTCTATATGTATCCGTCCGGCATCACCCCCGCGCTGGTCGAGCTGCTCGGCGAGGCGAGCGCCTCCCCAGGCTCCGCCTGTGGGCCCGCGTGTGCTTCCCTATCTCGACGTGCCCATCCAGCACGGGAGCGACCGGATCCTGGCCGCGATGCGGCGGTCCGAGCGGCCCGCCACGATCCGCGAGCGGGTCGCCTGGCTCCGCTCGGCGATCCCGAGGCTCACCCTCCGCACCACGCTGATCGTGGGTTTTCCCGGCGAGACGGAGCGCGACTTCCGCGAGCTGCTCGAGGAGCTGCGCTTCGACCGGGTGGGCGCGTTCGCGTACTCCCCGGAGGAGGACACGCCCGCCGCCACGATGCCCGATCAGGTTCCGGAGTACGTGCGCCGTGAGCGGCTCGAGGCGCTGCTCGATCTCCAGCGTACGATCTCGCTCGAGAAAAACCTCGAGCTCGTGGGCTCGGTGCGCACCGCGCTCGTGGATCGCCTCGTGGACGACGACGACGATCCCGACCATGCGGGGCTCGCGCGCGTCGAGGGGCAGGCGGTAGACGTGGACGGCGTCACCTGGCTCCTGTGCGAAGGCGCGGAGGACGTGCTTCCCGGTGAGTTCGCGCAGGTCGAGATCGTGGACGCGGGCGAACACGACCTGACCGCGCGGGTGGTGGCATGAGCCCTCCCGGGCGCGCCGAGCTGTGGCGGCGGGCGCAGGCGGTGATCCCGGGCGGGGTGAATTCCCCCGTCCGCTCCTTCCGCTCGGTGGGCGCGAGCCCCTTCTTCGTCACGCGTGGCGAGGGCCCGTACCTCTGGGACAGCGAGGGGCGCCGCTACATCGACTACGTGCTCTCGTGGGGACCGCTCATCCTCGGACACGCGCCCGCGATCGTGCTCGAGGCGCTGCGCGCGCAGCTCGAGCGCGGGACCAGCTACGGTGCGCCCACCGAGGCCGAGGTCGAGCTCGCGGAGCGGATTACCAGGCTCATGCCCGCGGTGGAGATGGTACGGCTCGTGAACAGCGGCACCGAGGCCACGATGAGCGCACTGCGTGTGGCGCGCGCCGCGACTGGGCGCGACGGGCTGCTCAAGTTCACCGGCTGCTATCACGGCCATGGCGATCCCTTCCTGGTGGCTGCGGGTAGCGGTGTCGCGACGCTGGGTCTGCCGGATTCCCCCGGCGTGGCGCGCGGGGCGGCGCGGGACACAGTGGTGATCCCGTTCAACGATCTGGACGCGGTGCGGGACGTCTTCCGGCGCAGTGGCGACACCATCGCGGCGGTGTTCGTCGAGCCGGTGATCGGCAACGCGGGTCTGATCGAACCGCTGCCCGGGTTCCTCGCGGGGCTGCGCGAGCTCACCGAGCGGTACGGCGCGCTGCTCGTCTTCGACGAGGTCATGACCGGCTTCCGGGTCGCCCTGGGAGGCGCGCAGGCGCGCTTCGGCGTCCGGCCCGATCTGACCACGCTCGGCAAGGTGATCGGGGGCGGGCTGCCGGTGGGAGCCTACGGCGGCCGGCGCGACCTGATGGAGCGCGTTGCACCGGCCGGCTCCGTGTACCAGGCGGGGACGCTCTCGGGGAACCCACTCGCCACCGCCGCGGGGAATGCACAGCTTGCCTGGCTCGAAGCGAACGATCCGTTCGTGGGGCTGGAGCGGGTCGCGCGCCGTGTGGCGCATGGCATCGCGGATGCGGTGCAGGCGGCCGGGGTGCCTGCGGTCGGCAGAGCGATCGGCTCGATGTTCGGGGTATTCTTCCGGGCCGCAGCCCCCCGCTCCTACGAGGAGGCGAAGACCTCCGACGCGGGCGCATTCGCGCGCTTCCACCGCGCGTTGCTCGAGCGAGGAGTCTTCCTCGCGCCCTCCGCCTTCGAGGCGGGGTTTGTCTCGACGGTGCACGGGGACGCGGAGGTGGAGTTGACGCTGGCCGCGGCGCGGGAGGCGGCGCGCGACGTCGCCGAAGCGCCCGTGGGTGGCTGAACCCGAACGGAAGGGAGGAGCGAGAGTGCGACGCGGTGCGGGCATCCTGCCCCTCGGGGTGGCGATCGCGGTGGCGATGTCCACCGCGCGCTCAGCGTGCGCGCAGGAGCTCGCCGACTTCGACTACGAGAATCTCGCCTTCCGCGGCTTCGGCCTGGAGGTGGGCTACCTGTGGCCCGACAAGGTCGAGCCCACCGCGTCGTACGGAGTGCGCATGGACCTGGGCTACCTGGGGCCTGGGGTGCGCGTCACTCCCTCGATCACCTACTGGTCCTCGCGCATCAAGGCGCGCGAGGTGCGGGAGCTGGAGGATCGGCTGCACCACATGATCGCGCAGACCCATCCCGGCCCCGTGGCTCCGGTGAGCCTCGGCCCGATCGACTGGTCCGACCTCGCGCTCGCGCTGGATGCCCACGTGGTGTGGCGCGTGCCGTACGGATTCCTCACCTTCGCCGGTGCGGGGGCCTCGGTCCATTTCCTGAATGGCGCGGGGGATGCGATCGCCGGCACCTTCGTCGAGGATCTGCTCGATTCGGTCTCGCCGGGGTTCGCGCTCCACGCTGGAGTAGAGCTCCCCGTCGCCACCGGCGTGCGCCTCTACGGCGCCGGCCGGCTCGAGTTGCTCGAAGACCTTCGCTACGCCGCGCTCCGGGGTGGGGTGCAGCTCCACTTCGGGGGCGTGGTGCCGGGAGAGGAAAGAGCCCGATGAGTGCGGCGCGGCGACCGGTCCGGATCGGAGTGCTCGGCACCGGTGCCGTCAGCCAGATCGTGCACATGCCGATTCTCACCGATCGCCCCGACGTTGAGGTCGTTGCCGTCTCGGACGCTGATCAGCCCAAGGCGCGCGCGATCGCCGGACGCTTCGGCGTGGCCCGCATGGTGAGCGACGAGGCGCTGCTCGAGGGCGATCTGGTGGACGGAGTGGTGATCTCCACGCCGAACCATCTGCACGAGAGGCGATGGCCGCGCTCAAGGCCGGCAAGCACGTGCTGGTCGAGCGGCTGCTCGCGTTCACGGAGCGTGGGGTGGACCGGCTGCTCAGGGCTGCGGGCAAGAGCGGCAAGGTACTGATGGTCGGGATGAGCCACCGCTACCGTCCGGACGCAGCCGTGCTCGCCTCGTTCGTCGCGGGCGGCGAGCTCGGGCAGGTCTACCACGTGCGCGGCAGCTGGCTCAACCGGAAGCTGCACCTGACCCGTCCGACCCGGCGGCAGAGTCACGAGCTGTCCGGCGGGGCGCGCTCATGGATCTCGGCGTCCCCGCGATCGACCTGTGCCTGCACATGATCGGCTACCCGAAGGTCACGCGGGTGAGCGCGGTGACCTTCCGCGGAGACTACGAAGTCGAGGACGCGGCGGTCGTGATGATGGCGACCGACGAGGGGAGCGCGATCACCGTGGAGGTGAGCTGGAGCTTTTTCGGCAGCGAGGACCGGCAGTTCTTCCGCGTGATGGGGACGGAGGGGTCGGGCTCGCTTCCCCCGCTCCAGGTGTTCAAGCAGCTCGGCGGTCGCCCCCTCGACGTGACGCCACGCCAGCCCGTCCCGCGCGCCCCGGAAAACCCCTATCACGCGACGTACCGGCGCGAGCTGGACATGCTACGTGCGCGCGATGGCGGGGGAGCGCGAGGCACCACTCCCCGAGGAGCAGCGCCCCCTGATGGCGGTGATCGAGGCCGCCTATCGCTCCGCCGCATGGGGACGGGCGGTCGAGCTCTGAGGAGCATGTCAACGATCTTGTCGGGCACAGGGGGGTCGCGCGGTTGATCCGCCGCCCTTTCCCCACGGAACTCCGTTCCGTGGGGGCCCTGAGTCGCTCCCGGTCTGAACCGCGCGAGCCCCCTGCGCGCGGTGCCCCCCAATTCTTCAGCGACCCGCTAGACCGGCGGCCGGCGCGCGTGCCGTACCCAGCTGTCGGCCTCCTGCTCGGAACGGCCCTGGCGGTCGCGCTTGCCTGGCCGGCGCGCGCCCAATCCCCGGAGGCGTCGGTCGCCCGGGCCGATACCGCCGGCCTCCGGGTCCACCTCGTCACCATCGGGCCGGGCGAGCAGGTGTGGGAGCGCTTCGGGCACAATGCGATTCGCATCAGCGATCCGGTGAGCGGCCTTGACCTCTCCTACAACTGGGGGATGTTCAGCTTCGACCAGCCCGGCTTCCTCGGGCGGCTGCTCCGGGGCACGATGCTCTACTGGATGGCTCCCTTCGAGACCGAGGGCATGGTGTCCGCGTACGCGGCCGCGGATCGCTCGGTGTGGGTCCAGGAGCTCGCGCTCACCCGCGTGCAGAGGGAGGAGCTGCGCGCTCTGCTCGCCCTCAATGCGCTCCCCGAGAACCGCTTCTACCGGTACGACTATTACCGCGACAACTGTTCGACGCGCGTGCGCGACGCGCTCGACCGGGTGCTGGACGGTCGGCTGCGTACCGCGCTGGCCGGCATTGCGACCGGGACGACTCATCGCTGGCACACGCGCCGGCTGCTCCGGCACATGCCCGCGATGTACACCGGCAGCCAACTGGTCCTCTCGGGCAAGGCCGACCGTCCGATCGACCGGTGGGAGGAGGCGTTCCTGCCGATCGAGCTGATGGAGGCGCTGCGCGACTTGCGAGTAATCGACGAGGCGGGCGTCGAGCGGCCTCTGGTGCGCGAAGAGCGCGAGCTCTATCGCTCGAGGGAGGTGACGGAGCCGCCGGTCCCTCCGAGCGGCCTTCTCTGGTACCTCGCCGGCGGCCTCGCGCTGGGCGCCGCAGTGGTCGCGCTCGCCCGCGCGGACGCCCCGTCGCGCGTCGCGCTTGCGCTGCTGGGCGCCGGGTGGAGCATGGCGGCCGGGGTCGGTGGGGCCGTACTGCTCGGGGCATGGCTCTTCACCGACCACGCATTCTGGTATCCAAACTGGAATCTGCTCCAGCTGAATCCGCTCTCGGTCGTGCTCGTGATTCTGCTCCTGCCCCTGCTCGTGCGGCGGCGCCCCGGCGCGTCCGCGGTGGGGCTCGCGGCCGCGATCGGAGTGCTCTCCCTGCTCGGGCTGCTCGTGCACCTGGTGCCCGGCATCGAGCAGAGGAACGGCGAGATCCTCGCGCTGACCGTTCCGATCCATCTCGGCCTGGCGGTGGCGCTGGTGCGGCTCGCGGTGCGGAGCGAGGTCGCGCCCGCGGCCTGACGAAGCCAGGTGCACCAGTCCGCCGCCTCCGCCCGCGCGCTTCCGGTCCGAGCGCTGGGGCGGCGCCTCGCGCCCGGCCTCCTCTCCGGAGCCCTGCTCGCGGCGGCGACCCCGCCGGCGCTCTCCCCGGTGCTCCCATTCCTCGCGCTCGTCCCCCTCGCGGCGCACCTCGCGCGTCTCCCCGCGCGAGGGGGTGTGCTGGCCGTCGAGGCCGGGGCGCTGGCCGCGGCGGTTCAGCACGGCTGGGGGCTCCGCTGGCTCCCCGGCACGCTCACCGCGATCGCGGGACCGGCGGTCGGGGGGGCCGCCTCCCTGGCGGTGCTCCTTACCCTCTCGGCTTTCGGAGGCGCCGCCGCCTGGAGCGCGTGGCGGCTGCTCCGTGCCCGGGTTCCCCTGGCCGCGGCCCTCGCGCTCGCCTGGACGGCGCTCGACTGGACGCTGGCCCATCTCCCCTTCGGGCTCGCCTTCCCCTGGGCGCCCCTCGGACTCGGGCTCGCGCGCTGGCCGGCTGCGGTGGGGATCGCGGAGTGGGTCGGCGTGAACGGCCTCACCACGTGGATGGCGGTGGTGAACGGGCTCGTGGCGTCCGCGCTCGTGGGCCGGCTCCGGGAAGGCACCCCGCGGCCGCACGCGACGCTCCCCGTCCTGGCCGGGGCCCTCCTTGTCGCGCTCGTCCCCGTGGCCTGGGGGCTCCACCGCGCACGCACGCTCGCGACCGTGGCCGCGGGGGAGGTCGCCGTGCTCGCGCTGGACGTTCCGGCGGATGCGCCGCCGGAGCTCCGCGCGGCGGCCGCGCTCACGGCGCTCGAGCGAGTGCCCGCCCGCGCGCGACCCCCCGAGCTGATCGCCCTTCCCGAGATGGCGCTCCCCCTCGAGGCCGCCTCGTCCGCGGGACGCGCCGCACTCGCGCGGGTGCGCGGCGAATCGCGCCGACTGGGTGCGCCGATTCTGGTGGGTGCCCTCATCGTGCGTGCGGGAGCAGAGTACAACTCCGCGCTGCTGGTGGGCGGCGCGCCCTTCCGCGCCGACAAGCGGCGGCTTGTCCCAGGAGCGGAGCGCGGGATCGCCGCGGCGCCTCCGTGGCTCGCCCCCGGGGCCGGATACGAGCCGGGGCGCGGCTGGCCGGTGCTCAGAGCTGGGCGCCTGCGTGCCGGGGTGCTCCTCTGCTACGAGGTCGCGTTCGCCGAGGACGCGCGGCGGCTGGTGCGCGGCGGAGCGCGCGCGCTGGTCGCCCTCTCGAGCGACGCGTGG
>Ga0310121_10003994_pt1 | contig 13235 bp, 17 predicted proteins | sample CB27_Tmax_986_MG_FD_203504 | JGI IMG/M metagenome (GOLD analysis project Ga0310121, IMG submission 203504) | Marine microbial communities from Western Arctic Ocean, Canada - CB27_Tmax_986 | ecosystem: Environmental > Aquatic > Marine > Oceanic | place: Canada: Western Arctic Ocean | collected... | reverse complement strand
CCTCCTTTCCAGTCACGGGATTTTGGCGTGGGCCACTGCTGACGAATTGCATCAACGAGGTGTATCTGGCGATTAGGTTTAGAGTTCAGCGTATCCTTATAATCTCTAGAATTAGGCGTGGGGAGCAGCTTCACAGTCTTGGACAAGCCCTCCCCCTTCCCGGTTTTCGGGTTGGTTCCAGACCGCTCGGTGCTGGTTGGCGTGGGCCACTGTCCTATCATCTCCGACAGGTATCCGGTCGTCCGATTCGTCGCTGCTCTTGACGGTCGCATATGTTTCCGGTCGATGTGATCCATTGTCGAGGGCGTGGGCCACACCCCTGCCTTTGCCATAGCTGGCAAAGTGTTGAACCCTCCCCATCGCTTTGTATTAGCATTTGCTTGATTCCCGGCTGGACCCGTCGGTGTGGGAAACAAGCCACCACCGCTTGCGGAGGTGGGGCGCTCCAGCTTCGGAAGCGGATACAATTCGCCACTCCGCGTCATACCCGATTGAGGCCAACTCCCCGACCACTGTTCCCCCATATGGTGGCCGTCCTCCATCTGAAACAAGGATGCCTGGGACGTTCTCCAGGATGATGTGGGAGGGTCGAACTTCGCTAATGATTCGGAGCGTATCGGGCCAGAGGTTCCGGTCGTCATCTGCCCCGGCCCGTTTCCCGGCCACGCTGTGAGGTTGACAGGGGAAGCCCGCCACCAGCAAATCCACGCATCCACGCCAAGGTCGCCCGTCAAAACTTTTGATGTCGTCCCAGATGGGAGCATCGTCGAGCAATCCGTCCCGCTGCCGTTGTTGGATGACTTTCTGACAGTATTTGTCCCACTCGACGTAGCAGACGGTTGTGGCATCAAGTCCGGCCAGCCGGAGGCCGAGGGCAAAGCCGCCGTATCCGCTGAACAGATCGAGGACTCTATAACTGGGACATATATCCACATGGCATTCCTCCTTAATCATAGCGCCACCGACCGAGAGCTAGCCGGCTGACATAGGATCAGAGACTCCCGCGATCTGGTCATACCCACATAGAATAGCCGGCGGACTGCCGCCGCCCCGTTGCCAACCCACTCTTTTATCCCGGCAACACTCAAGTCCGGGAAAAGATAAACCACATCGGCTTCGCCGCCCTTGACGCTGTGGATTGTGCCGGCGATTATCTGCGGTGTCTTGGTTAGAGTCTCGGCGCCGTGGGCTTCGGCTACCCGGATGGCGAAGGCGGCGCCCTTCTGCCGAGCGCCCAGGAGATTCTCCCGGAGCCAGTCCAGATCACCGGACAAGCCCGCGTCAATAGCCGGGTCGGTCAGTAGGTTGTGGAGGTGGTCCCAATTCACACCGGCTGGCCCTTCGTCGGTCAGGCCGTCCAGAGTTCCACGGCTGCCCTGTAGCACTCCGGTTATACGGGTGGCGGCCAGCCATTTCTTCATATCCTCCGCCGTCCAGATTCCTTCCTCGGACATTCTAAGAAACGCCAGTACCAGGTCTTTCGGAGTTATGCGGCGGCGGCTGGATTGTAAGGGATTCCACGCGCCTTTGTTTCTACGGTACGGGTTATGGTATGGGATGCCCTCTTTCCTGAGCCGCCCCAGCATTGGCCGGAGCATATAGGCGCAAGATGCCAGCACCATCACACTTTTTCCATCAGCCAAATACTTCTGCATATCGTTCAGGATAAGCTCGGCGTGAGGCCAGGGCGCCGATAAAGCCCGGACCTCGCCCTCCACATCTCTTGGATAGTATTCCACCGGAGTCCGGCCCGGCGTCTGCTCGATCCACCGGACGGCGGCGGTGTGGACCGCTTGCGGGATTCGGTAGCTCTGGCTCAGGACTCGCATCTGGTCGTCCGGGACTGGCGGCTCAGTAAATGCCTCCGGGTCGGAGCCGCGCCACTGGTAAAGATTCTGGTCAGGATCTCCCACCACGACCAGATAACCCGCCGCCTCGCCCCATTTCCGGGCTAGACTCATCTCCAAGAGGTCCATGTCCTGGGCTTCGTCCAGAAATATCACCGAAGGATTCCCCGGCGCAGTCGGGACTGTGTCGAGGCTTTGCTCGATAAGGTCCGTAAAATCCATCAGCCCGGCCTCGGCCTTCCACGCTGCCCACGCGGTGGCTAGTCGGTCGATCTCTATCGGGTAGACGGTCGCCATCCTCGCCCGGAGGACTTGATAGGTTGCCATTAACTTATCACCGGGAGAGCTTCCCGCGTCGTCCAGATTATCCCCGTCGATCCGGTCGTCCGAGGATGATAGCGTCCATTCCGGGTATCGACTATTCCAGTCCTCCACATTCTTCTTGTCTATCGTGAGTGAAGGTCGCCCCAGGGATTGATAACAGTGCGAGTGGAGGGTCCCCACATGACGGGCCGGGATCGGGAGGTTCCTCCCGGCCGCCTCAGCCGCCGCCGCTCTGGTTAGAGAGGCGACTAGCACACCCTTGCCATCATCCACTGCTCTTTTTACTTGCCGGCCAAGCCATGTGGTCTTGCCACAGCCTGGCGGACCAATAACTCTTTGTTCCATAGTTTAATAACTCCGTGTCGGTTTAATGAAAGTTTAACCATTTCGAGCCGCTCCGCTAAGCACGATTTACGCTCAGCGGTTTAATGGTTTAATGAGTTTAATCATTATTTACAACGTAAATTGTGTGTCTGTAATTTCCTATATATTAAATTGATTATCTACCCGCCAATAATTCCGGGATGTGGGCGTCCCTTTAATGGTTATCTTGATCACCAGCGGCTCAATCCCGCACAGCCGTAGCCGCTGCCCTAACTTGTGGGAGGATAATTGCTCCCCCACGCTGAACCTCAGATACTGCCGCAATCCGCTAAGCGCAAACATAACCGCCCCGTCTTTATGGAACGGGAGTCCCTGCTCCGCCGCGATTCCCTGGTCGTTGAGGATAGTCTGGCTGTCCAGATATGTCGTGACCCAATGCCCCATCTCACTCCCCGGATGTGAAGCCTCGCCCAGCTCAACCTCCCGGCAGCATGTTAGGATCGAGGCGGCTCTCCTGGCCCACGCCGCCGCTGGGACTCTCACAAACATGATTGATGTCACAGTGGCGACAGCATCAATGAACTTGGTCTGATTGCTGATATTGTGAACTGGTCCCAGCGTGATGCTTCCCCGCGTCGTTTCCATCCAGTATTCTGGCGGGTCTCCCATGTGTTTTACCAGGTCGATTATCTCCACGCCCAGCAGTATCGACAGGTCAGCCAGCGACCCGCCTTCCTCCAGCCGCTCTTGAGCCTCGGCCTGTTCTCCTGGCCCTCGGGCTTTGGCTATCGTCCGGGCGTAATAGTCCTCGCGGAGTTTTAGATCGTCGCCGTTCTTTCGGCGTTGATATATCAGGGTGTCCACAATCTCCTGGTCAGACCATCCCGCTGTGGCCGCAATCGAGGCCAGCGACATATCATAGGATGACGCCGACTGGTCTGGTAGGTCTTGTCTGTCCCGGTCCGTGGACCGCTTGAATTTCCGGTCGGTATCCCGGAGCGCCGTGTATTTTGTCAGCGGCGGCTCGGCGGCTGGGTCGAGGGTAATATCGTCCACCGGCGCCGCCAGCTTCTTGACCTCTACAATTTCCCGCGGTCTCTTTCCTCCAATCTCATCCCAGACAATATCGCGGCCAATCCTCGGCCCGTCCGAGTATATGACCCTGACCGGGACCGGGCTGGACTTGTTGTTAAACGTCCCCGGCAGTCTCATCACACGCGCCAGGTCGTGTGTGGCATCAACTACCCAGTCCCGCTCTGCTGCCAGCCCTGCCATGTATCCATGCCAGCCTCGGGCCATCGCCTGAGCCTCCTCGCGTTCCAGGTCGTCCTCAAACATCCACGGTCGGTCGAATAGCCACCACGCCTGGAGGCCGTGGCCGCTATTGAGGACAATAGACGCCGGGGCCGGCATGGAGTCGATCAGCCACAGGGCGTCCGCCTCGGTCTCGGGTAGATTCGGCTTTTTGTGGTTCTCCCCGGCATAATCGACATCGGCCCACAGTCCCGCAATCCCGGCGACCGCGTCGGTCGTAGCACGTTGCCCCGACTTTAATATGACACCCGCCGGAGCTATCCCCACGCCGGTATAAACGTCAGAGCGGGCGAGGTCGCCCACCCTGACATTATCCAGCCGGTTATACCAGACTGAGCGTTTCTGCGGGAGAGTCCAGACCAGAACTTGCCCCGGTGGTGGGTCGCCCCATAATGTGCTGAGGAACTCTCCCGCATCCATCTAGGCTTCGTCCCGCTCGATGTCCGTGTTTACCATGTAGCCGATGATTGGCTTGATGGCGGCGACATACTCGGCCAGCTTCTCGCGCTGTTCCTCCGGTACTGGCCCGGATGAGCTGGGAGCGATGCGGCTGTAAGCGATCCCCGACCCGCTCTGGGCTTTCTCCAGCGCCAGGCTGGTCATCACCGACCAGTAGGGCAATCCCTGAGAAGCCAGCCGGAGCAGGTATTTCTTGATCGGCTGGAGGGATGTCGACGGCGCCTGTATCACTATCGGCAGAAGGTCAGTGGCCCGGAGGATGAAAAGCATCCTTTTCTCCTTGCAGGCCTTGCCGCCGCTACCGTCGGCGCTTCCCCATTGGTTCAGCGGACAGGTGAAACAGTCCCCGCCCGGCATCCCGTACCCGGTCTCCCCGTCATGGCTGGAGCAATCCGGCGGCGTGGAGCCGCCAATTTCCATCCCGGTCGCCCAGTATGCCCGAGGCGATGTCCAGTGAACAATGATCCCGTCAAGGCTCTTGGCCGAGTCCTCGCCCGACAGGGTCGGGACGGTCCAGTTGAGTCCGCCGCCTAGCGGGACGGTGATCCGGTCAAGGTCCCTGTCGGTGATCCGGTCGTTCCCGATATTCTCCTTGACCGCCTCCAGGACTCCCACCGGAGAAGATCGCAATGCCATAAATGTCTCTACCTTTTTCAGTGCCATATTAATTTCGCATCCTTACTCTGTATATTTCTGTAACGTCAATGAAGGGGAGCAAGCCCTTGGGCAGAACCTCGTCCATCTCCCGGACGTATGCCCTCAATGTTTGCGCGTTCACACCCTCTTTTATAAATTCTCCCAGCCCGGCCCGACGCAGGGCGGTCTTGGCCTTCTTCAGATCGCCGGTCAGTGTGGCGAATATCTCCCGGTTCAGGTACACCGTTTGGCCGGCGGCGGTCTTGACGTTCTGTATGCCCGTCTTTGCGAATTCCTCGACCAGCCTCGCGTCCAGCGCGGCAATCTCGGTCGCTAATCTCTTGGACTCGGCATCCAACTTTCGCCTTGCCTCGGTCTTTCGCGCGTACTCCGCCACCAGGACGCTGAGCTTTTCCTCCGTTTTTATCATTCCCTCCTGACCTCCTTTAATATATGATCGACGACGGCCTCCCGACGGGCAAGGGCTTCCATCACTGTCTCGTCTACCGTCCCCGATGCTAGAATGTGGATATATTCCACAGGATGAGATTGGCCGGGCCGGTGGAGTCTTGCCATGCTCTGACTATAATCCCCTAAGCTGAAACCGAGACTGTAGTAAATGGCATACCGCGCCCTTGTTAAGTCGAGACCCAATCCTCCGGCTTGAATCTGGACGGCCAATACTCCGCCGCGCCACTCTGACAAGTCCTTACGGCGCCCTGATACTTCATAACTAGGCACACCGACCTTGGCCGCTACTTTGTGTACCACATCAAGGTCGTGAACGAATCTGGTAAAAACGACCACCGGCTCGGCGCCGATGTCGGTCAGCGTATCCTCTAAAACCCTGGCCTTGGAGCTGTCAATCTCCACGTCGGTCCCGTCCTCAAGTCTGCCGTATCCGCTGGTTATCTGCTGGAGCCTCAACAGTCGGGACAGGGCGTTGGATGCTGTAATCTGCCCCTCTTCCAGGTCGGCCACAAATTGGTCGGAGACTTCCTGATATAGCCGCCTTCCCTTTGCCCCCAGGTCGCACATCAGATTTATCGACAATGTGGACGGGAGATCAAGTACATCATCGGATTCTACCCGGTAGGCCCGACTGTAAAATAGACGCCGCAGCTCATCCTCTCTCTGATACGCGACGACCTGCATCCGGTTAAAGCCGCCCCTCACGGCATACCTGGAGCGAAACCTCGTAAACGATGTCCCGTAAATGTCCTTATCAATGGCCCGGTATTGGGCGTATATATCCAGCGGACTGTGAGACATTGGCGTCCCGGTCAAAGCCACACGGTGGGCGACCCGGTCCGACAATCTTGAGCAGTACCGGCTGGCGACGCCGCCGGGCGCTTTGATCCGGTGGCTTTCGTCCATCACCAGCAAATCCCAGTCCTGAGCCATCGCCCAATCTGCGAAGGGCGCCCGCCACACCGCGTCGTAATTCATCACTACGGCTGTGGGTCGGCCTGTCTTGAGAGCCTTGGCCGCTAGCTCTTGCCTGACCTTGGTCGGCTTGCCGGCCAAAGGCAAGACGTTTAGCAGACCCGGCGCGTGTTTGGAAAATTCTCCCGGCCAGACATTAGCTACCACACTCAGCGGAGCCAGTATCAGAACCTTCTCATATCCCTGCTGGGCGACAAGGTCGACCACGACCCGGCTCTTCCCCGTCCCCATATCCATCGCCAGCATCGCCCCGGCCTTCTTGGATATAAAATCCAGCGCCTCGGTCTGGTGGGGCCAGGGTAGGCTATCCACGCCGAACCTCGGCGAAGTGGTAGCTGCCGACATCGATGTCGAAGTCTCCGGCCCATTTGTAGAAAGTCCCCCAGGAAACGCCGAGGTCATCACAGCAGTCCTGCACCATCGACCGGGTCGCCCGGTATCGCTCCAGACTGTCGAGCATGATGTCCCGTATGTTTTTGTGCCGCTGGGCTTCCAGCAAAAGCTGGGTTGGTGTTGTCATCGTAATATCCTCCGTTTAAGGCTTATATACATTATAAACCATTGGGGCGGTCGAGTATAGACTCTGCACGGCGGTTGCTCCAATCCTTTATATATTTCGTGAAGTCGTCCACAACATCTTCGTCAGCGTCGTACTCCACCGCCGCCCGGTCCAGAAGGGTGAATAACTTGTCAACCAGCCGCTTGTGATTGTCGAAGATGTAGCCCGCTCTAACTGTCATCGGTGTCCTCCCACTGAATGAAGGTTGCATTTGGGACACCTTCGTCGCGGAATCGGTTGAAGCCGCGGAGATGGTCGATCAAATTAATTTCAATATGGCGCCACCCGTCGTCCTCGGTCTCTTCGTCGGTGGCGGTCAAATACTCCATCAGGGCGTCGATGCGTATAATGGCTAATCTGCTTGGCATCCTTTCCTCCAGTTCCTACCACATAATTAGTGACGTTTAATACCTCTTAAATGTCCCCATCGCCGGCCTCGATCATCTTATATTCCGAAACCGCATAATCGAGGACCTTGCAGTCGGAATCCAGATGCTCGTTAAGCACATCCATGATGTTATCGAGTCCCGTGCTGGCGCTGTCCTTCCGGTAGGTCTGGGTAGCTATGAGCAGAGTCACCCGCTCCAACTTGATCGTGTCGCCTAATTCCATCTTGTCGCTCCTAGTGGTTAGGGTTGGAGACCAGGTTGCCCATTTCGATGTAAATTCTGCCATTTGATTCCTCCTAATTCCTTTTATCCAACCTGAAGTAGTTCGTCGCATTTAGAGCAGAAATAGTAGTCGTTCCCATCATAATCATGAGTCACAAAATCCCAGCAATCGTGGCCCTTGTCTGCTATTTCCTTGGCGTCCTTGGCGTCCTTGGCTTCTTGCTCAGCCTTCAATATCGCCGCCGGGATTTTGGACAGAATGTCCAGCCCGTCCTCAGTGCCTTTGAAGGCGTACCAACCACCTTCATAAAGAACCCGGTGATTCTCCCATTCTGATACGTTTTCCGCACTGCAATCGCCCCAGCTTTCTATGTTGTAATGCGTCCCATGTGGCACATAAATAACATCGGGAACCATGCCGGCGTCCGGGGCTTCCTTCTCTAATTCTTTGATGTCTACCGTGTAAAAGTCTGTCATCCTGTCCTCCTAAACTTCAGCGATTAAATCGCTGCCCAGGTAGGCCGAGGTATCGGCCCACCGGCGGCAAGGGTTTAACTCTCTGCGTTGGCGAGTTTTTCGGTCCGTATCATTCGGATCATCCGCTTGAAGTGGTCGAAGTTCTTGGGCATGAACTGACCCAATCCCTCAATCTGCCTGACTGCCCCGGAGTCCCGCCATTGGATGAAAAGCCCCTCGCCCTTTTCATTGGTGCAGAAAATCCATTCCGGTTCCTCCGGGAGCATCGCTTGCCACCGACCAAATCCGCTGAAGCAATGCGTGGAGTATTTGATCTGTCCCTTTAAGTCTGTCATCATGTCCTCCTATCTTTTAGCTTCCACCGGCTCTTGAGAGTTTCGGCTGGGGAGCTACCCCATCATCAGGGTGGTTATTTCACGCCGTCGATCAATCGTCCCCCCTTCAGCCACCGGTCCACCGCATTCTGTACGGCCTCGCTTTGCTCGAAATGTAGCAGCCAGCCGTTTTCCACTGTGGCATCATCCGAATCATCAGGTAGACACCACCAAGCGTCGGAACACAGGCCGCCGTACTCGTTAGCGTCTACATAATCGTGCAGTTCTGAGAAGTCGGCGACTGTGCGAGGCACTATCCCCGTTTCAATATCCTCTAGGATCTCTGCCTTGCTGCGCTCTATTGCGTACTCAATCATCAACATGCTGGCTATACTCCTATCTTTTAGCTTCCACCGACTCTCAGAGTTTCGGCTGGGGAGCTACCCCAGCCATCATCAGGGTGGTTTATTTGCCGGCCTTCAGATTGTGGCCCTTACAAGCCCGTGTCCTGAATCGTCGTCCACAGTCGTCGCACCGATCAGCGTCCGGGTCATATTTGGGGTTGCCTATCCGACCAGGAGTGCGGAGCTTCAGGCTCTGCAACTTCACCCAATAGTATTTAGGAGCGACCCGGTTAAAATACGCCTGCCTGAGTTCTGCCTGCCGCCGGGCAAAGTCTACGGCGTCCTCGGCGTTATTGGCATTGAAGATTTTCTTCTCGTTTTTGTTGACCTGAGCACTCTGAATTTTGATGCTCATTTCGTAAGTTGCCATCATGTCCTCCATCCTAGTAAATTCGGCCCTTCAGCCGGCACTTGACGCATATCATCATCTGGCCCTCGCCGGTCGGCATCCAGTTGTGGCGGTGCTTGATAATCCCTAGTGCCTGTAAGAGCTTGACCATGTGGATATTATATATGATAGCTAGATAATCTGTCAAGCAAGTATATAAATCAATCTAGTGATTAAATAGAGAACGACCCGGCGGGCGGTGAGCCACCGGGTCGTTTCCAGGAGGTAGGAGGACCTCACTTGCGACGCCTTGCGGGATGGTCAGCTCATCCCGCCCGGAGCGTCTCGCTAATTATAGCATTATCGCACTACCGCATAGATCATCAGGCCAATCAGCAGGGATTGAGCGGCCAGAAGGATGTGGACCTTGGCTTCCAACGCCGCCACTTTCCTCTCCAGATGCACCCAGTCATTCGTCAGGAACTTAGTCAGAGCCTGTGTCAGATTATCGTCGGGTATCATGCTATTTCACGATGATCGGCTTATCGGAGAGAGTGTCCGAGATGGTATAGATTTTAGTGCTGGAATCTATGTCCAGGGCGACGGTGGCTATTGAGCCGTCATCACCTATGCTTATGTTGCTCAAAACCAGATTCCCGGCCTTGATGAAATCTAGGTCCACCGCCCCGGTGGAGCATTTACCAGTGATCGAGACTGTTTTCACTATGGCATCGCCATTCAGGGTAATCAGGAGGCGGTCTACTCTACCCGTTGCGGTATAGGTTGAACTGCCATAGTCTGAGCCGATCTCGATCAATGGGATGGTCGAGTCCACAGTCGGGCCGGTGTGGTGCCCGTCCGTGAACCCGCTGAGTGCCATAGAATGTATTTCGCTGTTCGACATCACCAGTGTTGGGGCCACTAGCCCGTTCATTGTGAAGGTATCAGCATATAAGTATCCGGTCGTATTGGCCGCCCTCTCGATGGATATACAGTCGGCCCCGGTTTTCCCCATCTGCAAATCAAGCGTCAAATTTTCAAGTCTCGTATTAGCGGCCAGGATCACGGCTAAGGTTTGGTCGGATGTGCCGTCTGCTAACTGCGGGAGTGGTTGTCCCAAAGTGCCGCCTGTCGGGAGGTCAGCATAAGCTGCCCCGGCCCTCGGCCACTCGTATGTATGAGCCATCACATCATAGATGGCAAAATAGATGCCCACTCCTACAACAGTTAGGGACAAGCCGACCGAGCCGAGGATGACCCATTTAATGCGCCGATTGGCGAGGCCGATAGTTGGAGGCGCAGAGAATCTAGGCAGACCGATACGCGGCCACCCGTGAGGATGTGGGAAATGGATCGACCTGGACTTGATAATCAGCTTTAGCTTATTAAGGTTCATTCCTTATCCTTGCCCCCACCCCAGCCGGTTTCGAAGAGCTTCCCAAGGCCAGCGGAGACCGGTATGGTCAACACTGCCAAAGCGGTCAAGAGGCCCTCAATATTGTCCAGGGTGCTGCTCGAAGTTGTCGAGCTTATGACTATGCGGGCCGCCAGAAATAACCAGACAAATACCGTAGGCGCAAAAATGATTAAAATTATCAATTCGCGCCCGGTCAGCGTGACCTTGCTGGCGTCCGGTTTGCGTTCCTCGCCGTCGTCGTCAGCCATTGATTAGGATGCCTTGATGATGTAATTTACGACCGTGTAAGGCGGCATATTCTCATGGGCGCCACCTCCGCCGGTGGCGTTGGTCGGGTTCGTCCCGATGCTCCCCGCGCCTTCGTCGAGGGTCGGACCGCTGCCGGCACTGGCCGAGGATGGGATCGCGTGGACGTGGGACGGTATTTCAGACTCTGCCAGTGTATGAGTCTCGACGCCGGCCTTGGCAGCGATCGCCCGGCTGGTTAATCCTGACCCGGCCCCATATCCAAGAACTACCCGACCCTTCAAGTCCGGGACGTTAAAAGTTGATGAGCCATCGCCCACGCCGTAGGTCGTGCTAAGAAGTGTGAACAACGCGGAATAGGTTGAGCGGCTGACTGCCGCGCCATCACATAGTAGATACCCGGTGGGAGCGGCGGCGACGCTATAGGCTAGAATTGATCCAACCGGGATCACAGCGGCGCCCTCGGTTACTGCCAGGGTTATGGCGCCATCGGCGTTTGTGATGGTGATGTTGGCCCCGGCGGTCAGAGTTGTGACGGCAGGGCCGGACGCCCCTCCAACGAGTATCTGGCCGGAGGCGGTCATTGTTACGGCGGCGACCGTGTCAGTCCCTGAGTCTTGAGTGATCAGGACGGACTTGTCTGCCAAAGAACTGGCGCCAAGACCGCCATTGGCGACCGGCAACACACCGGACACGCCAGTGCTAAGGGCGACCTCGTTCCACTCGGGCGCGTTACTCGTTCCCGTATTTGCTAAATACTGTGTCGATGTGGTCGACTTGGCAAGCCGGGCCGGGGCGTTGGCTCCGGTAGCATACAGGATGTCACCCTGAGCAGAAAACAGGGCCGGCGCCGTCTGGAGCTGGTTGTCCCGGAGGTAAGTATTCAAATCTGCGGCGGTGACAATTCTGCCACTGGCCCAGGTTAAAGGTGCGGTCCACGCCATTATGCGCCTCCCATGTTTTAGTAAGCCAGCCGGGTCGAGGTTCCTACCGCCGATGTATTCAAGACCCAGGAGTCGGAGAACTCCGCCGCGTCAGACAAAAGATAAGTTACTTTATGCAGACGGTTAGCAGAGATTTGGTGGCTGATTCCTTCTATGAAAAATCCCTGATCGATGGACAAGTCGGCATTATTCTCAGCGACCACAGTGACGCGCTCGGATATGTCCCGGTCGAGCATCTCGTTGAGGCTGTTAGTGTCCCGGTTGGCCCAGTAGGATAGCTTGAGGACTGCGCTGGGGTCCTTGAAGATGCCGATGTTATAATCCGCCCAGTCCAGGGCCTCCAGGGTTGTAGGAATCCACGGCGTCTTGCTGGGCCATGTCCGTTTTCCAAAGTCCGTCTGGCTGGTGGCATCCTCTACCTTGATCGTGGCCGGATCGTCCGCCGTGATGCCCGTCCCTCTGGCCTGGAGCTTGGTAATGTACGCCGGGACTGCGCCGTTATTGGTCAGGGTGATCTGCATAGTCTCCGAAGATTTGGAGACCGCAATCCCGATGTCTGATGTCATATTAGTCCCGGAGCCATCAGCGGCGGCGTTGCCTAATACGTCCGTGGTCGAGGCGACGGTCGTCCAGGCGTCCACGCCAACGGCATTATTGGCCGAGCCTCGGGTCGGATAACGGGCGGTATATGTCAGAGACACGCTGGGAGAGATTGCCGGCGAGTTGGCGCCAGACTCCGATAGAGTCCAGAGTACCGCGACACTGGCGGTCGTATATGTCTGTATTTCTGTGGAGAATATATTGAAAATTCCGGGCAGCGGGTCGTCCTGGATGATGCCAGAATAAACCCGCGCGGCTCCGGCGGCGTCCGAGTATGTGGCTTGACTAGTTAGCGCCGCGCCGGACAATCTATGGTGGCGATTATCAAAGATGATTTTCCCGTCTTTACCTTCCCGGATGAATCCGCCCTCGGTGGACTCGACCTCCAGCAGAGCCGGGACTGTAAAAGTCCCGTCCTTCCAGTATCTAGTGATAGTCGTTTTGCCCACATCGAGAGTTCTGTAGGTACTACCGCTTCCCCAGCCAGCGGCGTCGAGGATGTCATCCACAACTTGATCCGTCCGCTGAGCTGTCACCATCGGGACCTCTATCTGGTCGAGGTTAATCTGTCCCAGCGGGCCGGTCGCCTCAAGGATTGCGGTGGCGTCTCCGCCTAAAAATACTTGCGGCGTGATCCGGGTCAGGTAGCCTTGCCAAATAGGTTGGTCGGACTGAGTCGCCGAGGTTCCCAGAAGTCGGACAGCTCTGCCTGGAAGGATATTCCCATACAATGGGCTACTCGTATTGAAAGGATTATAGTCACCTGAAATATTCGATAAAACGACGCGCAATCTTCCGGCCTTGCTATTGCCGGTAAGCTGGCTGGCCCGGTCTCGCCCGAATGAGCAAGAGATTGATCGGATGCGGTCGTTGGCGACTACCAGAGTAGCCCCCCAGGTTACTGGGAAGTCCATTGGAAATAATGAGGCATCCCAATCCACCCCACCGCCCCACGCCACCTGTAATTTGTAGGTTGCTACGACCA
>Ga0310121_10003992_pt1 | contig 13236 bp, 9 predicted proteins | sample CB27_Tmax_986_MG_FD_203504 | JGI IMG/M metagenome (GOLD analysis project Ga0310121, IMG submission 203504) | Marine microbial communities from Western Arctic Ocean, Canada - CB27_Tmax_986 | ecosystem: Environmental > Aquatic > Marine > Oceanic | place: Canada: Western Arctic Ocean | collected... | reverse complement strand
AATCCCTTGCGACTCGCGCTTCGACTTTGGTGGAGAATTGGGAACTCTCCTGCGAACGCGCTCGTCGTCGGACCAATACTATCATCGTCGCCATGTTGATTGTGGTCTGCTTATCGGGTTTGCTTGTTTGGCGCAATATTCAGTCTCGGCATCGTGCAGGCGCTATCGCGAAGCAGCTGGACGGCATGATCGAGCAGCTGAATCTGGAGTCATATGAAAACATGATCAGGCGGATAGGAGGCGAGGAGCCCTCAATGCTCAAGCACCCGCTCCTCATTCCGCATCTAGGGAAAAGTGCGGAAATCTCGCACCGGATAGACGGCAAACGAGTCCGTTTCGACGCGGTGATTTCTAGACTTCAAGAGGCGCTCTCGTCGACGAATACCCCCGGTGACCTCGCCTCTTTGATCGTGGATGCTGAGGCGCTTGCACACAACGTAGAGGAGCTTGTGACGGTAACTGCTCTTTCAGAGGCTTGGGCTGACCGCCAGTCGGAAATCCGGCATGCGCTACAGGACAATTGGGACCTGTGGTCTCTCAAGATGGAGGAAGCGGTGCCTCAGCTCGAAATGCTTGACCCAAGAGCCCAACGAGACGAGTTGGCCGGACAGTTGGAGGAAGTGAAGCGGTTGCTTGAAGCAAGTCCGACGAAGGCCGGTATGGACGTTGAAAATATTCTTGCCCGGTATGCAGCCAGAATAGAGGACGTTGAAACCACGCAAAAAGATCTGGAGAGCCAACTTGAGAGTATTCAAACTTCAGGTTCAATCTCTGAGTATCTTGACGCACTCGATCTATTCGCAAGTGTATTTCCAGACGACAAAAGGGCGGTGGAGATTCAGTCAGTACTCGACAAGCGGAGATTGTATGAATCTCTGCTGGAACCGTTTTCTTCAGCGCGCGAATCCAATCCCTTTTGGGGCCCTTTAGTGGAGCGCGAGACAACCATGTCAGCATCTGACACATCAAGATGGCTGGAGGTTAGAGACAGAATCGTTGAATGGGAGCACGATGACCGTCTCGTGAACTTGAGTTTGCTCAGGATCCCGGGCGCTACTTCGAGTCATCGTGAGCGGCGTATATACGTCCAAGGTCCCGCCACGCCCAAAGACACAACGCACGTTGAATTGATGATCTATGAACCGCTACCCGGATCAAGGGATAGTACGCCGAACTTCAAGATAAAACCCGTTCCCAGGAGACTCGCAAGAACCGCGACGAAGTTAGAACATTGTGCGGTGATCGATCGTTTCGTTGCAGAACTGCGTTTTACAAAGGAGGAGGAAGCATTCGAAACCTTGATTGTGCATACGATTCAATTGTTGCAGGATGCCCAAGTGCCGGCGCTGTTGAGAGTAGATCTGGGCTCTGATCTCATCGAGATCATCCGTGAAATCTCTTCTGATTCTGCAAGCAGTCTGCTGGAGCACGCTGACGACAAGCTGAGGAATGTGGGTGACATGAATCACTGGCTTTGCATAGGGCACCCGCAGTACGAAGTGGCCTCTAAGAAGGCGAACGAATCTCTTTCTGATGTGTGCTCCAATTTAAGACGTTTACAGAAATCGGGTGATTGGAAGCATGTTGACCGAGTAGCACGGCAAAGAGCGCCCTATTGGATAGCCTGTGCAGACCTAGATGCTCAAAAGGTCTATGGAAAATCGAACATCAAGAACCGGGAATTCTGGATTGTACGGCGTGATGGAAGTACGCCTCGAATCCTCATATATCGGACACTGAGCAAGGATGGAAAACAAAACCCTCTTGCCAAACTGAAGCCGGGCGAACCGCTATTCGCACCACGCAATGGTATAACTACAAGGGTGGCAATCGACAATCTGCGCCGTAGAGGTATTTCCATCAGCACATCAGAGATTATTCAGGATCCTGCCTGGCCGTCGAATCATACCGAGTGATGAGAAAGACTTCCTCATACGAATCCCGCATTTACATCCGGCGCGGCGGTAGAATCGAGGGGCCTATAGGAGTGGGGAAAGTTTTCAAGGAATATCGGTCTGGACAATTGCACCCGGACACTGAGGCATCAATGGATCGGAGACGTTGGATGCCAATACAACAGATAATCTCAACGATGCTTACTGAGACGCAGACTCCATCTTCGTCAGAAAGCCCTGCTACTGGGCACAAGGGGACGGTGAAAGGCAAGGGCGCTCGAGGAGTATTTCGAATATCATCCGATCCTGGCCGCTCCCCAGACGCGGAGACAACTGCACCCGATCAGCACAATTTGGCAGACATTAGGACCTCGGCAATATCATTTACCAAACCCCAAACGGTGTTGTGGGTATTGACCTGCGCGCTCTTTCCGCTTGTCCTGCTATGGGCTTCTGAAGCCGCAGAGTTAACGATTAGTCAAACGGTCTGGATGACAAGCGGTTACTATTGCCTCATTTATGCTTTGATACTCAGATTTTCACTTGCTGTCGACAATGTTCGATGGAAACAAGGCCTGCTATACAGCGCCTTCACTGCGTTCATTGGAATTCCGGTCCTCTATATCTGGTACCACTTACCCATCTTCTACGCATTTCAGGAGTCGCTGCAATCTGCGGCGCCTTGGCGGGACAGATTCATCAACCATACGATATACGCCGGATTGCTGGAAGAAGGGTGCAAGTTGCTTCCGTTGATATTTTTCGGCATGAGATATGGTGGAATGTCGAGACCGTCTGATGGCTTGTGGCTTGGAATCATGTCGGGACTCGGATTTGCGTGGGCTGAAGGAGTGAATTACACTATATTTTATTGGAACACATCTGCGCTGGATCAAATCGCGATTCTTGTCGAGGGATACCAGATCGATGCTGCAGAAGAGGTTGTGGTAGGAGATATGGTGCTGCGCAGCTGGTGGGCCTTCATGGCTCAACAGACGCGATTTTTAACGTTGCCATTGCTGCATAGCGGATTCACTGCCATCGGAGGCCTCTTCGCAGCGTATGCCTATTGCACTGGTCGGTGGTGGGCTTTAGGTGTGGGCTGGCTGGTCGCATCAACCGTGCATGGGCTCTACAATTCTTTGTCCGACGGACTCGGTGGAATTCTTGTCGCAGCCGGCCTGTTGCTGTGCCTGTTGTTCTTAATGGAAAACACGCGAATGAAGGCCACGCGTTCGCACAGTTGAATTACTCAGTGGTAGGAATCAGATACTCGAGACAGATATGAATAAGGATAGATTAGTCAAGGTTCTGAACTGGCGTAAGGACGACATCGAGCAGCGATTCGGGTTCAAGGGCGCAAAGTTCACTGACACTAATCCGTTTCTTGCGTTCGCTATAGGAATGATTCTGTGGCTGCTGATTTATGGGCCACTGTTCCTTCTTCCGCCACATGCGATCGACCATCCATGGATACGCCTGCTGCTTGATCGCGGACCAACGCCGTTCTTTATCGTACTTTTCTTTTGCTGGGCTTCAGCGATCATGCTTGTCAAGTCACGAAAACTGAAGTTCCAGCGTAAAGCCCTCGACTTGATGGTTGTGCCCCATTCGCATGACTTCACGCTGGCGCCAGCAACAGCAAAAGATATCCTTGAGCGGACGTACGATCTTGTAGATGATCCAAAGAACTATGTTCTTCTGAACCGGATTGAACGTGCGATCTCCAACCTGAGCAACATTGGGGTAATTTCGGACGTAGCGGAGATCTTGCGGTCTCAAGCAGAGAATGATGAGGCGGCTATGGAGTCCAGCTTTTCCCTTGTTCGAGGATTTATTTGGAGCATCCCGATCTTGGGTTTCATTGGCACAGTTCTGGGTCTGTCGGAGGCCATCGGCAATTTCGGGTCAATGCTTGAAACCACCGCGTCGGTGGATGAAATCAAGGGGGGGTTGAAAAGTGTCACCGGGGGGCTGTCCACAGCATTTGATACAACTTTACTGGCCTTAGTTGCCGCGTTGATTACGCAGCTTGCCATGACAGCTCTGAAGAAGAATGAAGAGAAATTCCTCGATGATTGCAAGGAGTACTGTCAGGCCTATGTTGTAAGCAAGTTGCGGTTGGCCCATCTACAAGCTGACGACTACATGGACATGAACGAGATCGAGCCGGGCTTTGACGCAGGTGGCAGTTCGAACCCGGAATAAGGGCATTTCATGACACGTGGACGAAGAATTTCGCAGGCCCCAGTATCTCTGTTTTCCCTCCAGGACATCATTACCTGTTTAATGGGGATCATGATTCTCATTGTGCTTATCCTTGCTCTTGAGATGATTTCGAAGACGGCGGTAGATGTTGTAGCTCATGAGTCGGATTTGAGCAGCTTAGAGGAATCCATCAGGACTCTCGAGGCGAGGCACGCGCATTGCACCCAGAAATTGCAAGCTCTGGATGACAATGAAATCGAGCCTAAAATGTCGCCTTTGGAAAGGGCCCGTGCATTACAATCGGCTCAACATGACTACAAACAGGTGACGAATGATTTAGAGCAGGCGAACCGAGATCTCGCTAAACTTCCGCAAGCAATTGAAGAGAAAGAGCAAGCGATTGAGAAGAATAACGCGATCCTCAGCCGTTTAGCGCAGTTACTGATCAATGCCCAAAAGAATGCAAACCGAAAGGCAATGCGTAATGTTGCTTTTATTCCCGACGGGCGAACACGGAAAACAGCCCATCTCGTCGAGTGTTCGTCAAACGCTGTCCGCGTCGTATCTCTAGGCGCCCCCCCCAGAAACCAGGAGTGGCCGGTTGAGGGTGCCATTGAGCAGTTTGATCGGCTTCTGCGAGACTCCTCAACATCGAGTGAGTATTTCGTTTTTATGCTGAAACCTTCAGGGGTCTCCATAGGGATGAAGCTCTATTACGCAGCAGCATACCGGGGATTCGAGGCCGGCTACGATGCGTTGGAGGAAAAGGCGAAAGTATCCGAGGAGGGGGATTCATGAGACGGGGCGGCGATGGTGATATCAGCAGTCTCGATCTGTTGCTGGACACGATCTGTAATGCGTTCGGTGGTGTTGTTTTTATCGCGCTCCTTCTCGCTGTTCTCACGCAGGCGACGAGCGAATCAATTCATGCAGATGTTGACACAGAAAGGCGCAAGCTGGAACGACTTCGCAAGGAACAGCAGGCAGCAGGGCTGGCGGTGGCGATTGAAGAGCTTCAAGAGCAGATTGAAACACGAAGTGCGGCAGATAGTGGGGACTCCGAGGAGCGCGTGAAGCTCTTTGACATGAGTTTTGCGAATGCGAGTAATGAAACCTTGTTGAGCAAAAGAACGAACGCGCTTAGTAAGGGTAATGCGGAACTCGATTCATTGGCGAAGCGTGACAAGGAGCTGGAGAGAGAGATCGGACGGGTACAACGGGACTTGAAACGGCTGTCAGTACCGGCCTCACGCAATAAGGATCCGGAAGTTACGCGCAGGCTGCCAAAACTTGAGACATTGTCGGCAACGAAAATACACCAGTGGATGGCAATATTTCAGGGTAAACTCTTCGCCCTGGACCAGCCCGGGATGCCGGGAAGGTCCCACATCTCTGTCAGGGAAGTCCCAGCGCCTAATGCACGTATCAGCGAGCCAATAATCGAGCTCGGACAGCCTATCGTGGCAGGGTGCGAGGAGAGAGGCCTCCTGGCTGAAGTGCTGGAGCTGGCCCCCAGCAACTCGTACGTGATCAGGTTTTTTGTTGATCTGGATTCATTCGCGGAGTTTAATTACGTGAAGGAAGTGGTGGTCGAGCGAGGTTTTCGGTACATGTTTTTCGTAGAGTCTCCGCCGTATTACCTGAGGGTTGGAACTGCGACGGACGCAATGTGAACAATTAGGGGTGTTCGCCAAGAAGAGCGTAACGCAAAGCTTGATTTTTTGCTTTAGTGGCAATGTAGTACTGATAGAACACTTCGTTTGAATGCCGTAGCTGGCGAGTCACTTCCATATCCAGCCGCTGTATGACTTCGGGTGAATAGTTCTCGCCCCGTAATCGCTCAGCCACTTTACTGAGCGTCTTTCTCTGTAGTTCAAACGCGGTAGCTGAGCGCTGAAGCGAGGGTCCCTTTGGCAAAGATCTAAGCTCCGCTTCTATTCGCTGGGCACTGGAAACACCCGCTACTCCCCCGTCGCAAAGAAATTGGCACCATGCCTCAACCTCAGCTTCTGCGAATGTACCCAGAACGGCAGGGTATCCTGTTTCATATTTTACTTGCTGCGCTGGACTGCACGATAGTGCTTTTGATTTTAGCGATGACGAGGACACCAGGCTGGCTACCAGGTTGCATGTTAAGACGGCGGAGAGGTTACCGAGATCGCGGATGTAGAATTCGTAGAAAGGGCCAGGCGCTTCTTGCGTGTCAATGCGACTCAGCATATCATCGGCTAATTCCCGCTTATTGGACTCCAAGTTCGTTGACGTCAGCACATACAGCGTCGATGCTCCCCAATGAAGCTGGCGCATGAGCGCCTCGTATACCGAGAGATCGTCAGGAGCTATTGCTGAAAACACTGCCCCGCGGGAAGGCTGCACGCTCTTGACTCTCTCGATCAGTTCGTCCGTGAACTGAAGCTTGTCGTTCTGCGATTTCTCGGAGGTCCCCGCTTCAGCGTCCGATGCCATAGTGGTGTCCTGCTCACGAGGAGGCAATTCTTTTGCCTCCGGTTGGGGTACACCACCATCGTCCACTCCTCTTGAATCAGTCGCCTCGGACTCGACGTCAAGTCGCGCTCCACCTTCAGATTTGCTCTGACCTTCCGCAGATGAATGTGTGGAATCCGCAAAGGGTTGAGAACTCAGTCTTTGGCACGACCGCACAGCAAAGATCAATGCGAAACACGTAATGCATATTATGGCAATCTTGAGAAGCAGTGGCCCGCGATTTGACGGACGTGCCACATAAGCCTGCCCAGGCTTTCTGGGGTGGTTCATAACAATGTGCTCTAGCTGGAGAAAATGGAGGGGTGCATATAGGGATCGTCAGTAGCCCGCAACGGCAAGGATTGATATCCGATCATTCAGACTGATGTGACACGGCAACTACTATGAGATTACTAATTTCGCTCTGATCTTTTCCTTTGCGCCTTCTCAAGCTCTTGTTCGCTTATGAAACCCCATTCGTAAAGCTCTTCGTCGGTCATGTTGTCAATCTCTGAGTTTGTGGGAAATCCGTCAGACCTTTGTTCTGTACCACCTCCACCTCCACAGCCCGAGCATATGATGCTCACGAATAAAAAAAGCTTGGCGACTATGATTGGTAAGCGTTCTCTTTTCATGATGATTTTTCCCTTCGTTGTTGAGGCGTACGGTAACATGATTGGCTACTCTCGGCAAGGGACCGACGCGCATCCGCAGTCTTAAATATGTTCTCAAAGAAGACTTGGGTCCTGTTATGGCAATCTTGAGAAGCAGTGGCCCGCGATCTGACGGACGTGCCACATGGGCCTGCCCAGGCTTTCTGGGTTGGTTCATAATAATGTGCTCTAGCTGGAGAAAATGGAGGGGTGCATATAGGGATCGTCAGTAGCCCGCAACGGCAATGCCAAATATAAGCACTGAGGCAATGACAACGCATGTGAAAATTAACCATCCAACAAGTTTGCCCACAGCATCCAATTTATTTATTTCCACATAACCCGGCTGGCAAACAAGTAGCATGCATCCAACGACGAAGTTGGCAATAGGAACCAGCATGAGCAGCGCCAGCCATTGACTCATACCAATATTCTTCAGCCGGCTGGCAGCAAGAGCCAATTGAACTGCCGTCATGACAATTAGACCGGATAGCCACGCCATTAATGCGGAGCCTTCAAAAAACAAAAAGATCAAGTGGGCAGGTATACTCAATAGGAAGTATGCGCCACGACCTAATCCCGAGTAATCCTTGGTGACATCCCTGGATCGATACTTCTGCATCGACCCTCGAGGAATACGAAGCGTCGAAGTCGGATGATTTGATGCGAGTGCCGGCGCCGGCGTCGGCGCGTAGGTCTGTACGGCTTGCGGGCGCAGCCGAAGACGTTGTGAAAATGCGTTTCCGCATTGACCGCAATGAGAAGCATCATTCGGATTGATTGAACTGCATTGTGCGCAGAGATGCGGAATGGTAAAGAGATGATTGCACTCGGGACATTCATAGTTTTTTCCGGCCATCACATCACATTCGTCGCGGCCAATCTGCAGAGTGGCCCCACAGAGGGGGCAGTAGACCTCAACCAAGTCGGACTGGTCTACAGCAGTATTGGTAGCCGTTGGTGGGGCCGGGTCGGGAGGGGGGAAGCTTGCCGACGCCTCGCTTTGGGAAGCCCCTACGGCGGATAGGTTCAACTCCTCATAACAGTACGGACAATTGATTTGACGATCCAGGTATGCCTCCGGAAGCAAAAACGATTTCGAACAAGCGCCGCACTTGAGAGTTTTCGTGGATCCCGAATTCATTGGATTGGAGACCTTGCGTCGTTATCAACATGCAACATCCTTGCAACAACCCGATACAGCCTATCGTAGGGTAAGGGGTTAGTTGACAGGAGTCAAAGCCTAAGCGCCGGGTCTTGCCGCCTCTCCGGAATCCATTCACATACTAAAAGCGCCTATTCGGATCGAATTCCTTCTGATGATTCAACGTTTCGAAAACCGGCACGGCCCCCACAACGGTCGCTGTACGCCAGCCTCGGTAGTCTTCATCGGATTGACCGTCTCCGGCGCGGCCCTGGAGATTTCCTCGACGTCTCTTTCGAGCGGCGTGGAGATGGTGGAGTTCGCGTTAAGAAGAATAGCTCAGGGCGCTCCCGGTTGCCGGGCTCGAGTCCTCGCTGGAGGCACGGAAAATGCCCGTAGATGCCCCGGAACGGCTCTTTAGCGATTAGCTGTACAACTTTATTAGTTCCGTCGCAAAAGCCGATTCTCAGGCAATTCTGGGCCTTGAGGCAGGGTCCCTGGCCGGCGAGGCGGGAAGCGGTGTTCACAGGAAGTGGCTGGTGCATGGATACGGGATGGTTGATACAATGCCCCCCGTCATGTCGAAAGCCTACTGGCGCATCATCCAGGACGAGATTGAGGCCAAGGGCTGGACCGTCACCAGGGCGGTGAAGCCCAAAATGTTGCTGACAAGTGAACCGCATTGTGTTGGGAGTTGAGCATGAAAACAATACGCTCCACTCCGCTTTTGATCGCTTGCCTGATTGTCGCTTTTTCGCCTGATGGATCAGCTCAATCATTTGACAACAAAAGGATCTCGACAGAAAACTTCCCAGGGGATCAAGCGATTGGGATTACCCATATTCTCGATCCCGAACTCTCCCGGGCCATTGGAGCACGTGGATGCCGAATCTGGGTTCAACCCAATGCCCTGGAACAAGCTGACTATTATTTAAGAGTGAGCAGTCACCCAAATGCCCTAGGGAACAATTTCGACCCCGCACTGTTCCAGAATGACACTTTGGATGCAGCTGTCGATGTGTTGATTGATGAAGAAATGTTATTGCCCGGGTGGGGCTACGTGCCCGGAAGCCAGTGGTTTCCGCGCGAGAGGGTTAGGGAAAGGGCGCAAAGGCTGAGTGATTTTGACTGGGATTATTTTTATGAGCGAATGGTTTCATGTGATGTGATTGGTTCGATTCCTTCTGCCCGTCCTGGAATTTTAGCACCGATCCCATTCAGGTGGTTCTGTCGTAATGAATTTGACCGGTATCATGGCTCGAATGCAAATCGACTTCGGGAACATCTACTCGAGCAAAGAGGGATTGAGGCCCGCTTCATCAATTCAGTCGACAATATCAGGATCCGCGAATACACGATGAAGTCAAAAGAGTCCCCGCATGGCGTGGCCTCCGCCTTTGTCTTTGATAGTGACCCTCTAGGATACCAGTACCGGCGGGAGGAGAAAAACCGTGTTGCCCACAGGAATCTTCAGAACATCAACTCCAGCTCTACAGTTGCCTATCAATGGGTTCGGGTGACGGGAAATCAGGTGGAGTATGGTGACAAGCATCTCGCCGAACTTCCCAGGCCGCTTAATATTGTAATCTGCGGTGACTCCTATACCAGCGGGGAAGGAGCCCCTCTTGATCATTACAATCTCCCCTTTTGGATCCAGGAGTATGCGGGGCGATGGAGTCATCGCTCGGTCAACTCCGGATGGGAGTTAGCACTCCGCGAGCTTGTCAGTGAGAACTTCCAGAATCTCGCGTTCAATATCCATAATGTCTCGTGGTCCGGCGCCGAGGTTGATGAAACGATCATGGACAATCCTTCGCCCGATCCGGAAAACCTGCAACGCCGCGAAGACAGTGTTGACCTTGGCCTGATGGAACCCACGCTTTTAACCCTCGTGAACGAACTGAAGACCGGCAGGAGGCAACTGTATGCCGTGGACGATCTCCTCAAGAAAAATGGTCATTTTTCGCATGACGCTTTGGGGAGGGTACGAAGATCGCCCGGTTCGACGACCGCAGATATCATGGGATTCACCTTCGGCGGAAATGACCTCGGATTTTCAAGCCTGATCACAAAAATGATTGAAGAGGACGGAGGGGGTGGGTACTGGAGGCTAAATCCGCCCGAGGGTTTCCCCCATGCTCCAAGTTTTCGCTTTGATGCCAAGGTGGCGAAGGCAGAAAACCGCGTCGAGAGAATGGGAAATTGGCTGGGTGAAGCCTCCAACTTTGGCTTCGAAGTAAACAAGTTCATCATCGGGAACTATCCAAATCCGATTCGTTCGGCAATGTTGTGGCTAAAGCTAGCCGTTCCTGACATAGCCTATGAAATAGACGGCACAGAAGCAGGTTGGATTCACAATATAATCATGCCTGCCATCAGACAAATGGTGGAAAATGGTGTACAAAATGTGGATGGGACGCTCGCGGACACGTTCACGATACCTCACAGCCAACACGCCATAGGTACCTCACACGCATGGTTTCATGGATTGTCTTTATCCGAGGCTATATACAATGAATATTGGGAGGACACGCATGAATACCAATACATGTTTCATCCCAACCGTGCTGGATATTACAACCTTTATAGGCCACTTTACAAACAAGCCTTGGATGATTGCCTTGGCTCAGGAATCCTGGAGTCAACTTTTGTTGAAGAAGCCAAGCAGTGGGATCTCGAGCTCGACATTCTCACAAGCTTGGTATATGAACACCAGACCTCAACCCTGAGGATTCACGGCGTAGTCTCGAACCTTAGCGTCGAAAACGCGAGCCCGGCCTCGACAATAGAGCTCTTCGCTCGCTTCGGCGGGGCTGACTACGGATCCTTCGCGGAAAGTTTCTCCACCCCCCTCGCTGACATTGAGGGCAGCACGATCATTATTCCGCAACTTTCGCCGCGCGAGGGACATGATTTTAAAATTGAGCTACGAAAGGGGCCGGAGAGTTGCGTTTACCATGACCTGATGCTTTCCCATTTTTTAGCCCTGCAGGATCAGGGTGCCGTCCAGAATATCATCGGCGAGGTCTACGACTCCGACACCCTCGCCGCCCGGCTTGCCGCCTGGCCGGCCCTGTTTGGCGAGGATCTGCGTTACCACTTTGAGGTCAAGCCCGTGTCAGGACTCGAAGATCGCGTGCAAAACAACGCATCACAAGAAGGCATCATCGAAGCGGATCTTCAGGATTTGATTGCCTGGATCCACAAGAATCACGAACTATTGCACGACGAGCTGGCCTCGCGGGCGGCGAATTTCGACGTGCACTCGCTCGGCGAATTATCTGAGCTCCTCCTTGATGAGAGGCCCGAGCTGATGGAGATTTTCGGGGTTGGGTCTAACGCCGCCTTTGATCGGTCGTCTATCCCGCAGGCGATGGATGAGAAGGGTCTGCAATCGTTGGGAATACAGATCCGAAACAGGGCCAGGCTTGGAATCCTGGCACCAGAACTAAGCCATTTAGGCAAGGAAGTTGCAGGGGACCGGTTAACGCTCAGGCTGCCCTCCGGGGCAATAACCATCAGCGCTGCTCGTTTCCAGGAGGTGTCCAAGTATCTCCCATTCGACGGCACCCCCATTAGCGCGGTGTACCATCAAGCGTTGCCCCCGGAGACAGGTTCGAAAGAACCATATCAAGATCATCCAACGACCGTGGTCGCGCCGCATTACTTCACGGGGCTGGCCAGCTATTCGGTAGAAGACCCATCGATAAGCAACAATACCGTCAAGATCGATCTCCGTTTCGCCCAGGAAGACGAAGTTGCAATGTGGTCGCTGAGGGACCCGATCAGCAAGGCAACATTTGTTGGCGGACTCATGAAAAAAGGTTCAGAACCAAATCATCTGAATGTCGAGGATCTCATCTTTCACAGTTCAGGGTTCAAAGTACGCGTAGCTTCATTCCAGGAAGAGGGCACTGAGCTTTTAGATTACTTTTCCTACAACCCCAACCCCGGCGCAACAATCCAGCAGGAATACGAAGATCAACTGGGCAGCGAAATCCAAATCAAGCTCACCATCACCGGGGAGCGAGCGAACGATCTGGCCGAAGGCTTTGATGTTCTGATCTACTCCGATAGCGTATCGAGCCTTATCTACGAGACCAGCCCGACCAAGCTCAATACGGCAATCGACGAAACCACCCCCTATATCGATTTCCTTCTGGGAATTCCCCTGGACTTCGTGGACTCCAGCATGCGCCTGATGCGACTCACAAGCAAAAGTGATCCCAACACGGCCCTGACCACGTCGCTGAACTTGTCGGCTCTGTACCCCTACCTGCCAACAACACTTCAGGCAGCCCATAGGGGGGTGGACATGAAAGTGCTCTCCAAGGAGGAGGTCGGCGCCTACTCTGGCGACGCAGGCCTTCTCATGATCAACACCACCGAGGATTTCAAGACTTGGAGGCGGGTACTGACGACCATGATCGACGGCAATGCGCCATACAAATTCGCCATGCCTCCATCCTCATCGGACCGGCTGTTTTTGCGCGCCCACATCATGATGAACACCCAATAGGCTTCTCCATTTCCCGAGAAAATTTCTGTCGCGCTGTGAGGCGGGCTGAGCAAGACCCTCACGCTGCCCGAGGGCAAGCGGTTCTACCGCTTCGATCACTGAGCCGAAAGAGAGGCGGGGCACCTCTCCCATCTTCTTTTCCCTTCCCAAAGCCCTCCAGAGCCTCCAGAATGCCCGTGGAGGATGAATCAATGAAGAACCCTGCGCGGATACGAACTGGCCTTGTCGCGGCACTGTGGATGTTTATGGGAACCCATGTAATGGGACAGGGATCTCTGACCCCTCCCGGTGCGCCGGGTGAGACCATGAAGACCCTCGCGCAGGTGGAGCCCC
>Ga0310121_10003991_pt1 | contig 13237 bp, 13 predicted proteins | sample CB27_Tmax_986_MG_FD_203504 | JGI IMG/M metagenome (GOLD analysis project Ga0310121, IMG submission 203504) | Marine microbial communities from Western Arctic Ocean, Canada - CB27_Tmax_986 | ecosystem: Environmental > Aquatic > Marine > Oceanic | place: Canada: Western Arctic Ocean | collected... | reverse complement strand
CAATTGGGCTGCGCCGGCTTTGCCTCACGCAATATGGGAGTCCACAACACGGCCGTGGTCACCGAAAGCCTGATTGGCGGCCCCCTGGCTGACAATGGCCAAGCGACCTGCCAAGGAGACGCTTGCAGCCCACGCGAAGCAGGCCAGCTGCGACCACCGGCCGAATTGGCCAAGGTCTCCCTGCCTGCCTACCGCATCGAGCCGCCCGATGTCCTCCTGATTAACGCCGTACGCACCGTCCCCCGTGAACCCTACTTTCTGCAAACCATGGATATCGTTCAGGTCGTCGTCGCTGGGGCCCTACCCGAACAGCCCATCGCTGGTTCCTATCAGATTGAACCCAGCGGCATTGTGAACCTGGGGCCCTCCTACGGCCCAGTCAAGATTGCCGGACTCACTATGGGTGAAGCCCATGACGCGATCGTGCGGCATCTCAGCCAGGTCCTGCAGGTGGCCGAGGTCTCGATCTCGTTGCTGCAGATGTCCGGGCAACAACAAATCGCCGGAGAACACCTGGTGGGGCCCGACGGAACCATCAACCTGGGCATCTACGGCAATGTCTATGTGGCCGGGAAAACGGTCCCTGAAGCCCGCGAGCTGGTCGAACGACAACTGGCCAACTACATGGACGATCCGCAAGTCGCCCTGGACGTGTTTGCCTACAACAGCAAGGTCTATTACATCATCACCGAGGGAGCTGGATTCGGCGACCGCGTAGTGCGTGTACCGAGCACCGGCAATGAGACCGTTTTGGATGCCATCGCCCAAATCGGCGGCTTGCAACAAACCTCCAGCACCAAGATGTGGATTTCGCGACCGGCACCTCACGGTACCAACTGCGATCAAGTGTTGCCTGTCGATTGGAAATCGGTCACCGCCGGAGGCGTGACTTCAACCAATTATCAACTGATGCCAGGCGACCGCCTGTTCGTCGCTGAAGACCGAATCGTCGCTATGGACGGCCTGATCAGCAAGATACTGAACCCTGTTGAACGGATGTTTGGCTGGTCGCTGCTTGGTGCCCAGACCATTCAGAGTCTCCAACGATTCCCCGAAGGACGGTTTTTCTAGGAAAATTGCCGGTTCGACTGCGTATATTGCCCCGAGAGGAGTTTACGCCTAGAATAGTATAGTCAATTTGACCCAGATGTCATGCGAGTGGGTTGAATCGTTTACAATTTTTATCAATGGCTGACGACTAAACTTGAGGAGTGCAAAGAAAATGATACGGCAACTTGCAATCGTTTCATCCCTCTTGCTGATTTCAGCATTCGTACTGGTTGGAGAGGCGTCGGCTCAAGGAAATGACAGTTTTAATTTTACCCAAAGTTTCTTGAACAAGCGCGCCACGACCAGTCCTTATCTTGCGCTTGCCTTTAACCGGCAGACGGGTAACAACTTTGGCAACGCGGGCCTTTATCAAAATCAAGTGCGACCGAAGCTGGAAGCCAGGCGAGCAGAACGTGCACAGTCGCTACAATTCTCTAGTGTTCAGAAACAAATCAATCAGCTGAATCGCCCGCTCTCTCGCAGTACGACTGCCAGACGTCCGTCTGGCAATAGAGGCCAACAACAGTTGATACCGACGGGCCATCCGACAGGGTTTATGACTTACCTGCACTACTACCCGTCGGCGGGAAGATAGTCCGGCCTCGCAGTACAATTTATCGCCGTCAAGGAAGACGAATCTAGTCGAGCCGCTGGCGGTGGAAAGGAGATAGGCAATGGCAGTCCGTATGGCATTGTTAACGACTGGGCTGATATGGGCCATGACATCCCAGGACGCATTGGCCCAGTTCAATTCAGGCGTGTTGACCCCTCGGTTCGATGGGATGCGCCAGTACAACAGGCGTAACACGGTGAGCCCTTATTTGAATCTGGTCAATCTGGGTGGCGGTACATCAGGTCAAGCCGCTGCCAATTTCAGTCTGCCCAACTACCAAACGCTGGTCCAACCGCAGATCCGCGCTCGTCAACAAGCTATGCTCCGCAACCAGCAGCTAAATCAATTGCAGGGCCAGGTGCAGGATTTACGCACGGACATGCAGCAACAGCAGGAACAAGGCGTGTCGTACACTGGCCATCCCACACGGTTCATGACCTACCTCCACTACTATCCGCAATTCGGACCGTAGTGGTGTCGGTCGCCGACATTAAGCCGGGCTAGGCCTGGCAATCTCACAGATCGCCTCGATCACGCGGGCAAGGTCGGCATCGGTCAGCGCCGAGCCGCTTGGTAAGCACAGCCCAGTAGCAAATATCTGTTCCGCAACGGCTCCGCCACGATAACGACATCCCTCGAACACAGGCTGTTGGTGCATTGGCTTCCAGACACGGCGGGATTCGATGTTTTCCTTCTCTAAATGCGCGCGAATTCCTTCGTTGCTGGCGCCGAACTTTTCCGGATCGACCAGGATCGTGGTCAACCAACAATTTGGCTCGCCATAGTCGGCCTTGGGTGCAAATGAAATGCCGGGGAGGCCGCCCAAACCGCTTTGGTACTCGGCAAAATTGTGCCTGCGCGCCCGCACCCATTCGTCTAACACCTCCAATTGGCCCAGTCCGATCGCGGCCAACACGTTGCTCAAACGGTAGTTGTAGCCGTAGGTCGAGTGCTCGTAATACGGTAATGGGTCGCGGGCTTGTGTCGCCAAAAACCGCGCGTTTTCAATCAAGGCCTCGTCGTCGCTGCAGAGCATTCCCCCGCCGCTGGTCGTGATGATCTTGTTCCCGTTGAACGAGAAGGCACTGCACCACCCAGCCCCGCCGACAGGACACCCCTGGTAGGTAGCCCCCAAGGCTTCGGCGGCGTCCTCAATCACGGGAATCTCGTAACGGGCCGCCGCCTGATCGATCCTCTCCATATCGGCGCTTTGGCCCAATATGTCCACGGCTATGATCGCCTTGGGCAGCTTGCCTCGCCGATCGGCCTCGCGCAATTCCTCCTCGACCAGGTTGGGATCCAAATTCCAACTGGTCCAGTCCGAATCAATAAACACGGGACTAGCACGCTCATACAATATCGGATTGGCCGAAGCGCAAAATGTGAACGAGGAACAAACAACCTCGTCTCCCGGCTGAAGCTGCAGATGTCGCAACGCCAAATGCAACGCCGCCGTGCCGCTGACCAGCGCCACCGCGTGCTTGACACCCACCTTCTCAGCAAACAGCTCCTCGAACCGTGCCAGGTGAGGTCCGACCGGTGCAATAAAATTGATTTCAAATGCCTCAGCAATGTACTTCTGCTCGCGACCCGACATGTGCGGGGGAGAGAGGAACAAGCGGGGTCGGCGATTCGGCTCGGCCATGGTTCGCTTCGCGGTTCTCGGGTTCTCGGGTTCTCAGTTCTCAGTTCTCGCTTCTCGGTTCTCGGTTCTCGGTTCTCGGTTCGCGGTTCGCGGTTCGCGGTTCTCGGTTCGCGGTTCGCGGTTCTCGCTTCTCGCTTCGCGGTTCGCGGTTCGCGGTTCGCGGTTCGCGGTTCGCGGTTCTCGGTTCTCGGTTCGCGGTTCGCGGTTCGCGGTTCGCGGTTCGCGGTTCGCGGTTCTCGGTTCTCGGTTCGCGGTTCGCGGTTCGCGCTTCTCGCTTCGCGGTTCGCGGTTCTCGGTTCTCGGTTCGCGGTTCGCGGTTCGCGGTTCGCGGTTCTCGGTTCGCGGTTCTCGCTTCTCGCTTCTCGCTTCGCGGTTCGCGGTTCGCGGTTCACGGTTCGCGGTTCGCGGTTCGCGGTTCGCGGTTCTCACTTCGCGGTTCTCGCTTCGCGGTTCGGAGCTCGGAGTTCGGAGCTCGGAGTTCGGAGCTCGGAGTTCGGAGCTCGGAGTTCGGAGTTCGGAGTTCGCGGTTCGTAGTTCTCGGTTCCGTGCCCTCGCCCAATGAGTCCTATTCTTTGATGCTAAACCCTGACCCTGTAACCGAGAACCGAGAGCCGAGAGCCGAGAACAGCGAAGCTAAATACTCAATTTCCTGGCACGGAATCAACCTAAATCGTATTAAAAACCCACAATTCACGCTTTAATGGCCGGAAAAACTAAGGGTTGGCTGGACGGTGGCCAACAGATTTGCGACAATCGAAAGGTGAGGCAAGGGGCCGAATTAATCGGTTCCTAGACAGTACACAGAGAATGAGGTAACCGCCATGCGACGTAATAAATTTGGATTTACGCTCGTCGAACTCCTGGTCGTGATCACCATTATTGGGATGCTCATGTCCCTCCTGCTGCCAGCGGTCAATTCCGCCCGCGAATCAGCCAGGCAGCTCCAGTGCAAAAACAACATGCGGCAATGCGCGATTGCCGCTGTGAGTTACGAAAGTCGGACTGGAAAGTTTCCGGGATATCGAAATGTGATTGGGACCAACACCGCGAACACCGCCCAGGCGATCGGCACCTGGGTTGTCCCTTTGCTGTCCGATTTAGGCCGAAATGATATCGCCGATGCGTGGGGGGATGGTCCCTCGACGCCAGCGCCGGTTGATCTCACGACTGGCGTACTCAACTTCCTGCAGGCACCCTCTATCGACCTACTACTTTGCGCAAGCGACCCGCCAATCACTCAAGGAGATCCTAAGCTCTCTTATGTCATTAACGCTGGAATCGAGCTTACCGCCTATGCATTTCCGCCGGGGACGGGGGGACCGCAACAAATGCTACAAGTCTCAAATTCCCCGGCCAATGGAATCGCACACGATTCCAGCACGGCAACGACGGCTGGCTACGTTGATAGTCATGACGGACTTACCACAACGTTGCTTTTTTCGGAGCGAATGCTTGGCGAACGAGCCGATGCTGCTTCACGTTGGGATATTGGTGATCAAATCAACAGCAATGGCCAACCCAGTCTTACACATCTTGTGAAAGATAAAACGGTGTTTGTGTGGAAGGCGCCCCCGGACAGCTCGCTGAACATGCCCGCTCCTAGCACCTACCCCGACGATGTGGCGCGGGTAAACGGCGGATCGACGGGCGATCCGTCAGTGACTTTTCCCCGTCCTTCCAGCTCTCACCCAGGTGGTGTCGTCGTAACTTTTTGCGACACCAGAACTATCTATTTACAGGAAAACGTTGCTTATCACGTTTTCGTTCAACTGATGACACCCTGGGGTGCCAGGTCCAGTCAGTACGGTAACTACACCACCTATTTGCTTGACGATGCCGATTACAAATAGGTTCGCATTAACTTGAATTCACCAAGAGGCCGCGCGATATTGCTGATTATCGCGTGGCCTATTTTCTTTGATCTACGTGCGCACGTTCCCCTCAGGCACTGCTTCAGTTAGTCTCCGGCTTGATGCTATCGCGCCGCGCCGTCTTACTCGATGACGTCAGACTGATGGAATCCACAATTTGGACAATTCGTGGCTGCTGAATGTCAGCGAGCGCCACTTGGCAACGTTGGATCACACGCTCCCGTATCTCACGACTATCCTCCCCTTGGTTCACGGCTAAATCGCACGCCACCAACTGACCCGCAATCGACGATGACTTCCCATACACTCGAGCGTCCGCCACCCCCTCGACTGACCGAATCACATTCTCGACAGCTAGCGGACTAACCTTGTTCCCGCCGACGTTGATCATCTCTGTGCGTCGACCAGCGAAATAGATGCGATCGGCAAACTGCTCGACGAGATCGCCAGTTGCGAACCAATCGGACGATGCTTCCTCTGAACTCTGGTCGTCAACCGCACCGCTACTCCTGCCCTGCTGCTCGTAACCGCTCATTCTGTTGGCCGATCGGACCATCAATTCACCATCCTCGACGCGCAACTGAATCCCATCTGCCGACGGTGCGTCTAACAGTTTTTCTGGAAAACCAGCTTGGCCATCCGTTACCGAGAAACAGCGGCCTAATTCGGTTGTCGCATAGATGTGCGCGATTCTGGATTGTGGAAAAATGCTGACAAGACTGTCCAGTATCTGTTGGTCCACAGCCTCCCCGCCCAACGTGATCTGTTTGAGTGGTGCAGCTGCAACAATATCACGATCAGCCATCAACACTAATCGCCGCCAGTACGAAGGAGTGGCGGACGCATATCCCACCGTCTGGTCGCGCATCATGGTGACAATCTCATCGGGCGAAGCCTTCTCGGAGGGCATTACCAACGTCCCGTAGTTGGCCAGGCATTGCAGCATGACTTGCATGCCCGCATACAGATCCAAGCGAAACGACAGCAACCAAACTTGACGTTCAGCCGAGTCGGTCGCGCGAATCGGGCGTGCTAGACTGGCCCAACTGTGACGCGCCGCCTTGGGGCGCCCTTCCGTGCCCGACGTGAGAATCGTTATGCCGGCAACACTGGCGTCAGGTGCCGCCTCAGACTCACTCATTGTGATCTCAAGCGGTGAGCCACTTCCCGTCGAAGCTCGCACGATAGCGCTCAATTGGAATTCTTCAGCCAGCCGTTGGATGTCCTCAGCGGCGGCGGTCGCCTCTAGTAGAAACACATTGCAACCGCGAGCTTGGCAGGCAGCCAAACCGGCAATCGCCGCCGGATGACGATGCATCAACAAACCGATACGGTGCCCGGTGAATGGTTCTAGCGGCTTTTGACAAGCTGTCGTGAGTCGTGCTAGTTCACTCCAGCTGCAGGTGGCGTCCGGAGTGATCAATGCCCGACGATCGCTGAAGAGTTCGCTGTTATGGATTTTCTCGAAGAGCATTACCTGATTGTTGCATGCCGAACGCCCTGGCGGGAAGACGCGTCTGTACCATCGGGTAGGTCGATCTAATCCTCTGCCGGCTCCAACCTTCGCAATTCGATGGCCCGCAATGCCGCAGTCGTTTGATAGGAGGCGAATCCCAGTGGTTTGCAAAGGTCCACCTCCGGCCGAGTGGAGAGTTTGCGATCGCGGACCTGACAATTGACAACTCGCTCATCGTCAATCCATGCTTGAATTTTCCGCTTGCGAACCTCAAGTCGAATCCGATACCACTTGCCAGCCTTAAACGCGTGGTAGCTGGACGTTTCGTTCTCCGACGCGTCGTTACTATTTAGACTGGATATGCCGACCAATCCCCCACCCCAGCCACCAATGATCAAGCTGAAGTGCGAATCGGCGTATGGCACCGTCAAACCACAAAAGAAATCGTTGCCGCCGACGCGCTGTGCCTCGAGTCGAATTTCATAATCCATCTTGGGCAGCTCTGCCTCATCACTGTAAGTGATTCCTGTCAGCACGGCGCCGGCGCGAAGGATGATCTGCCCGTCCTCAATTTCCACGTCCCCTTCCCCGCCAAACTCGGTACTCGTCCATCCTTTCAACGTCTTGCCGTCGAAAAGAGAACGCCAAGACGCTTTTCGCGCCGTTGGGTCAGTTTCTTCAGCATGGCAGATTCCGCAGAAGATCAAACCAAAAAAAATGGATTGTATTAGGTTCATGGTATCTCTCTTAGGCTCGGCACGAGTTCGACCAAGCCATTTCGGTGGTTAGACCTCTGCCAGCTTGTCTGCCAGGTGAACAAGTTTTTCTAGCTAAAAAAACTGATTCACCTGCCGGACAAACCGGACAGGGGTCTTCGATGCGAAGTCAAACAGTCGAGTTAATAGTTCGGCGTCGGCGGTCGGTAGGCATCCAAATCAATCGACTGGAACCACTCGATGGTACGGGTCAAACCGTCGCGAAGCGAAACGGTCGGCTCCCAATCGAGCTTGGCCTTGGCCAAGCGGCTGTCCGGTTGGCGACGGCTCGGATCGTCCTCGGGTAACGGACGTTTGACTAGCTTTGACGAGCTGCCGGTCAATTCCACGACCAAATCAGCAAGTTCACGGATGGTAAACTCCCCGGGGTTTCCAAGATTGACCGGCCCGACAAATTCGTCTGGTCCGTTCATCATCCGGATCATGCCCTCAATCAAATCATCGCGATAACAGAAAGATCGTGTCTGGCTTCCATCACCAAAAATCGTAATGTCTTCGTTTTTCATCGCCTGTCGGATGAAATTGGATACCACGCGGCCATCGAACGGATGCATTCTAGGCCCGTAGGTGTTGAAAATCCGGACCAGCCGCACGTTGACCTGATTCACGCGGTGATAGTCCATCAACAGCGTTTCGGCCGCCCGCTTTCCTTCATCGTAACACGCGCGAGAACCGATCGGATTGACGTTGCCCCGATAAGTCTCTGGCTGGGGATGTATTTCCGGATCGCCGTACACCTCGCTGGTCGACGCCTGTAAAACCTTAGCGTTACACCGTCGGGCCATGCCCAGGACATGAATGATCCCCAGAACGGAGGTCTTCATCGTCTTGATGGGATTGAATTGGTAGTGTCCGGGGGCGGCTGGGCAAGCCAGATTATAGACCTCGTCCACCTCCAGAAAAATCGGCACGGTAATATCGTGGCGGATCAGTTCAAAGTTCGGTCGGTCCAGGAGATGGACGACGCTCGTCTTCTGGCTGGTGAAAAAATTGTCCAAGCAGATGACATCGTGCTGCTGCTCGACCAATCGTTCGCAAAGGTGCGACCCCAAGAAACCAGCCCCACCGGTGACGAGAATCCGTCGTATGTTTGCCACGATCATTTCCTGTGACTAGACAGTATTTGCTGCAATTAGACCATATCGACTGGTTGGACGCCGCTTTTGACCTGGGCAATATCCGCGTCGACCATCATTTCCACAAGACCAGCAAAATCGACAGTGGGAATCCAACCGAGCTGCTCCCTGGCCTTGGTCGGATCGCCTAGTAGCAAATCCACTTCGGTCGGACGAAAGTACGTTGGATCGATTTTGACCAGTACCTGACCATCCGGACCGAGGCCGGTTTCGTGGACACCCTGGCCTCGCCACGTCAAAGGTAGCCCGACGTGCTGGAAGGATAATTCACACAACTCTCGAACCGTGTGTGTTTCTCCACTGGCAACAACAAAATCATCTGGCTCCGCTGCCTGCAACATCAACCACATCGCTTCGACATAATCGCCGGCAAAACCCCAATCCCGCTTCGCGTCGAGGTTCCCCAGATATAAACACTGTTGACAACCCTGCGAAATGCTGGCGGCCGCATGCGTTACCTTCCGCGTGACGAAGGTTCGCCCGCGCCGCGGAGACTCATGATTGAAGAGAATCCCGTTTACGGCAAACATGCCGTAGGCCTCACGGTAATTGCGTGTGATATAAAACGCATACGCTTTCGCCGCCGCGTAAGGACTGCGGGGATAAAAAGGGGTTGATTCCGTTTGTGGAGTTTCGACCGCTTTGCCGTACAGTTCAGATGAGGAGGCTTGGTAAAACTTCGTTGCCAATCCCAAGTCGCGGATGGCTTCGAGAATTCGCGTCGCCCCCAATCCCGTAACGTCGCCAGTGTATTCTGGAGTGGCGAATGAAACCATGACATGCGATTGGGCGCCAAGGTTATAAACTTCGTCCGGCCGAGTCTGTTTCAACATCTTGTTGATCGAGGATCCGTCACTCAGATCGCCGTACTGAAGGTGCAGCCGGACGTTGTTTTCGTGCGGATCCTGATAGATGTGATCGATACGGGCCGTGTTGAAGGAAGACGATCGGCGGATCATTCCCCACACTTCGTATCCCTTCGATAGCAGAAACTCCGCGAGATAGGAGCCATCCTGCCCCGTGATACCGGTAACCAGGGCCCGTTTGCCATTTCGTTCAGGATATTCAACGCTCGTATTCATTTTAGGTTCTCAGGGCAGTTTATTCTTGAACAATCCTAAGCCAAACAGGCCTGCTTGTACCACTGGTACGTTACAGCGATTCCCTCGGGCAAGTCCACTTTGTGCTGCCAGCCTAATCGATGAAGACGCGAAACATCCAACACCTTACGCGGCGTACCATCCGGTTTTTCCGTATCAAACACGATTTTCGCCGAAGGATACACGACATCTCGAATCATTTCGGCCAATTTACCGATGGAAACGTCGGTGCCAGTGCCGACATTGATGGCCGTTTCCTCGTCATAGTTTTTCATTAAAAAGAGACAGGCACTAGCCAAATCATGCACATGCAGAAACTCTCGGCGTGGAGTGCCAGTTCCCCAAACGACCACCTCGGGATGCGAGGCTAATTTAGCCTCGTGAAACTTTCGCATCAACGCCGGTAATACGTGGGAATCCTGCAGTTCAAAATTGTCATTTTCGCCATACAAGTTCGTCGGCATGGCGGAAATGAAATTGCAACCATGCTGTTGGCGATAGGCAACACAGCTGAATAATCCAGCGATCTTGGCGATCGCATACGCCTGGTTGGTTTTCTCCAGTGGACCAGTCATAAGATAGTCCTCTTTGATCGGCTGGGGGCAGTCTCGGGGGTAAATGCACGAGCTGCCCAGGTAAAGCAACTTCTGGACGTCGCATCGGTGGGCCGCCTGCAAGACCGTCGATTGGATCATTTGGTTGTCGTAAATAAAATCGGCTGGCCACAAGGAATTGGCGAGAATCCCTCCTACCGTACCGGCAACGTGGATGACGAATTCCGGGCGTTGCCGCGCGAACCATTGGTCGACCAACCCCTGATCCCGCAATTCGAGTTCTTGCCGGCTCGCCGTCAACAGATTTTCATATCCTTCCGCCCTTAGCTTGCGGATTAGGGCCGAACCGACCAATCCACGATGTCCAGTCACGAAAATGCGAGATTTCTTCTGCATTGGTTGATTCATCTTCATCGATGGCTTATGAGAAATCGGGCCTAGACTTCCCACGGCGGCGCTCGGCAAAGAAGGACGTCAGCAGCCCACCACATTCGTCCGCCAAAACACCCCGTACAATTTCCGAGCGATGATTCAAGCGAGCGTCTGCCAACAACTGGAACACGGAATCCACCGCTCCGGCTTTGGCATCTGCGGCCCCGTACACGACACGTGGAATCCGCGAATTGAGAATCGCCCCAGCACACATCGGACAAGGTTCTAAGGTCACGTAAAGAGTGCATTCGTTAAGCCGCCAATTATTGATGGATTCGGCGGCTTGCGTGATGGCCAACATTTCCGCATGGGCCGTCGGATCGCGGAGTGCTTCGCGTTGGTTGTGAGCCGCAGCAATGATCTGCTCGCCGCGCACGATAACGGCACCTATCGGAATCTCCTCTTCTTCGCCAGCTTGCCTGGCTTCGGCAAGTGCCCGCAGCATGAATGCTTCGTCCATGGAAATGGCCTCTTAGGAAATCGGGGATGCAACCCGTTGAGACTAGCAAGAAACAGGACTAGGGTAAATCCAGAGTTGCCAGTTCATTCCAGAGTTGCCAAGGGTCATCTGATCGCTCATTTGCCAGGACAGTCAACCCGTAAACCAACCAATGCCTATCTCACCGGATGATGTCCTGCGAATCACGGCGAATCTGTCTGATGATTTGAGTCAGCTTCTAACTCAAATCCCTTCCGGCCGTGTATCCACTTACGGTGCGTTGGCTACCGCATTGGGAAACACGATTGCCAGCCGCTGGGTCGGTAAGTGGATGTTGCATCACGATCATGACGATAATTGCCCCTGCCATCGCCTCGTGCGAGCCGATGGTTCGTTGGGACTTTATATCGATGGAGACCAGACCATTCAGGCCCGGCGGCTGAAATATGAAAACGTCGAGACATGTCGCGGCCACATTGATTTGGCCTCGTATTCGTTTTCACAATTTCAATGCGACCGTCCACTACGAAGACTGTCAGAATATCGAAACCAGATCGCTCAAGCTGTCCAAATCGGCTTTTCTCCGCAAAACGTTCGAACCGTTGGTGGCGTGGATGTTTCTTATGTATCAGAAGAAAAGGGCGTCCCGGCATATTGCCTGATAGATTCTAACTAAAGGTTGACGAGGCACTCGCCCGGATTTTTCACAAACAATCTGCTAGCGAGGGCCATTACGATGATCGAGACCCCGTGGCTGTCTGTTGATTCCCTCTGGACAACACCTCCACCACTTCGCTAGGGTTCGACCGCAATAGGCCTTGTCGCACCGTTCCGTCTGTTTCAGGTTGAGATCAATCCCCATGCTCCGATTCAATTGGCGCCGTGTGAACGTCTCCGTTTTCTGTTTGGCAATTTGCACAGCACCTCAGCTTGTCTGGGGCGCCGATTTGGCTTTCAAAGTCAGTTCGACGGTAACCAAGGCGGATAGCCCGGACTTCCGCGTGCAAAATGAGACGCTCTTTACTGAGCCAACCGTCTTCGACCTCGTCTTCGAAAATGGGAAAACGGTGGAGGCCTTCCTTTGGGATCGCAAAACCAGCGGATTCACTCTCTTGGACCCAATTCGCGAAGTGACTTGCCAGGTCACCATGGAAGAGTTGTTACAAATGGCGACGCAAATGCAAATTCGCGCTGAAAAGATGCCAAATATTGTCCGTCAAGCATTGGCCCCCCATTTTCGCGTCCAATGGGATGCGCCGCGACAACAGCTGACAATGACGAACCCACAGATCGTTTACTCCGCCATCCTAACAACGCCACCTGCTGAGGAAATTGTGCTCGCGTACCGACAGTTTAGTGATGTAACTGCCCGACTGAACGCGTCACGGCCCGGCGCCTTGCCTCCCAATGCGCGATTGTCGTTGAATCGTGACATTTTCAGAAAACATATGATTCCCAAATCAGTAACCGTTACTCTCGAAATCAATGAAGGACGCCCTGCAATACTCCAAAGCCACCACCACTACGACTGGACTCTGTCCGAAAAAGACAGGGAACAAATAGAGATGCTGTTTGCCTGGCGTGAAGCCTTTGCGGCGGTCGACTTGCCGGCATTCCACAAACAAACTGAGGAATAGGCTTCCAGGGCCTGCCCGGTTCAAATACAGGCATGGTCCGTGCCGACCCCTACGGGTAGAATGCCAGTTCGCGTTAACGATCTACTATCTATCCAGATTTTTCCCAAGTCAACACACACCCCAATTCATTCCGAGACCATGCGATACCTTCTTTCCTTCATTAGGCTGATTGCGGCGTTTGTTCTACTAGCCTCGGTTGCCCGGGCTGAGCATCTCGAGGTCGAACCAGGTGAGGATCGAGTTACGGTCAAAGTCGACGGAAAGCTGTTCGCCGTCTATCTGACCGAATCGGAAACGCGTCCAGCCGTTTGGCCGATTCTCGGACCTACCGGAAAGGAAATGACACGCGCGTTTCCCCATCGTCCCGCGTCGGAGGGCCAGCGCAGCGATCACCCTTGGCACCGCTCAGTTTGGTTCGCCCATTCCGATGTCAACGGGACCGACTTCTGGCATGAAGGGCGCGGCGGGGGAATCGTTAAGCACCAAAAGTTCTTGCAGGTTAAAGGGGGCAAGCAAGCCGTTATTGTG
>Ga0310121_10003989_pt1 | contig 13242 bp, 16 predicted proteins | sample CB27_Tmax_986_MG_FD_203504 | JGI IMG/M metagenome (GOLD analysis project Ga0310121, IMG submission 203504) | Marine microbial communities from Western Arctic Ocean, Canada - CB27_Tmax_986 | ecosystem: Environmental > Aquatic > Marine > Oceanic | place: Canada: Western Arctic Ocean | collected... | reverse complement strand
GCGCATTTCCTCCCGGGACCGTACGTTGGGCACCTGTAACCACCCTGCCCCGGTTGCGCCCCGGACCCCACCATGCGCTTACTTACGCCCTGCCTCGTTGCCGTCGTTCTCCTGACCTCGCAGGCTCGGCTCAGCGGCCAAGGATGAAGGTCACGACCCCGGTGGCGCAGGATTATGGCCGAGTGGACTCGGCCAGCGTCGGCCAGCTCGGTCTCGCAAGCACGCAACACTACAACAGGAGCATCTGGAGATGGACGAACTATCGCAGGGAAAATGTGAGGCGTGCCGGCGGGGGGCTCCCACGGTCACGGCCGAGGAACGCGTTCAACTGCGCGCCCAGGTCCCCGAGTGGGCGATCGTCGAGCGGGACGATATCCCACGGCTGGAGCGAACTTTCGTGTTCCCGAACTTCATCGACGCGCTGCACTTCACGAACGCCGTAGGCGCCGCGGCCGAACTAGAAGGTCATCATCCGGCACTTCTGACGGAGTGGGGAAGCGTCACGGTGACCTGGTGGACTCACAAGATCCGGGGGCTCCATCGCAACGACTTCATCATGGCGGCTAAGACGGACCAGCTGTTACCCGGCGAAGCTACCTCTCACGTACCGTGACCGAGTCGATTCCAGCAATCCTGTCACTCCCCTATCGGGATGAGGCCGCGCACGCTGGCCATCGGTAGAACGTGCCAGCCACTGTCGAACGTCGTTCCCGAAAACTCCATCGTCGGAGTGCGGACGAAGTTCATCTCTGCGATGCTCGTGAAGTACCGCAAGCGTGCCGCCACCCCGGCCAGAGCCCCGGCCAGAGTTCCGTCGGTAATGTCCCTCCTCCGGTTCAGTCGATCTTCGAAGCTCTGCAGCACCAGTCGGGGCGCCGCGTAGACGGTGAGCCTCTGGTCGATGAACGGGCCACTCGTAAGGGCGTGGAACTCGACCGGGAGCGCGAAGTCCGATGCCGACAGCCGTTCGTCCTGGACGTCGGTCCGCTCGCGCCGCGTTCCTGACCTCGCGAGCTGTATGCCGAAGGCTCCCAGGCCGCCGGCGAAGTCGCCGAGCCGTATTTTCCCACGAATCGACGTCGTCACTTCTCCGTGGTGGGGACCGCCGTTCGAGTCATTGACCTGGCGGGTCTTGCCGTAGAGCAGAGTCGAGAGCTCGACGCGGTCCCCCAAGGCCACAGCCAGGCCCCCGCCCCCCATTTCAGCACGCTCCTGCTCTTGTCCCCAGACTTTGTCACCGAACTCGGCTATCAACTCGACGCCTCCAGGAGTCGCTGGACGGGCGCCACCCACGGACGGCAGCGGAACGGCGAGCGGCACGCGGACGGACTCCACGCACGCTGTCGTGCAGACCAGTACCGCACCGAGCGTGGTACGGTGGATGACCTGCCACGTGGTCGATGCGTTCATGGGGCGCTTCTCAGGGCGGTGAGTTGAGTTTGAGGGAAAGGCCCACTTGGTATCCCGGTCCGGCCGGGCCGGCGAACGGGGCAAGCTCGATGTCGACTGGCGCGATGGAGGCGCTGGGAGACCAGACGTCATGCTTGATCACCAGTACCGCAACCAGGCCGATGACGGTGCCCGCTAACCCGAAGGCAGCACCCGCAATCATCGCCTTCTCTTCGGCTGAAAACGCAAACCACGTGTTGGGGTCGTCGTCCCCGCTCGCAAAGCCCATGACCAGGCCGCTTCCGGCACCGATGAGAAGCCCCATGCCGACTCCTCGGAGGACGTGTCGCTCGCTTCGAATCCAAACGTCCAAGGCGTCGATCTGGTCGCGCTCGACCGTCCCTAGGAGTCACGGACTCCGGAACTGGACCACGAGCCCCTCAGCGGTAACCTCTCGAACTGTCCCGACGGCCTCCGTCAGGCCGAGCGCGAGCGCAGTGATCCGTACCCGACTCCCGTCTGTGACTGCCGCATGTACCTGGCTCGCGGCGGGTGCGGCATGCGCGACGAGAACGGCGCAGGTCGAGAGGAGCGCGGCGGCGGTCCGCAGACCGGAGCGGTCCGGTCGGTAATTCGTCTTCATGACGTAACCTCCAGGGCTTGGTTCTGCTCCGAAGGTGCCACCTCGCCGTTTTGGAATCCCTACGTCACTCTACGTAAAGGGGCCCACGCCGGCGCGTAGCCGCGCGGGCCGGGCCTAGACCAGGGTCGCGTGTCGTATGCCGGGATCGCCTGACGAAGGGCTTTCACCGGGACGGCCGACTTAGCCCGCCTCGCCGGAACCCCGGTCCGGGACGGATGCTCGCGACTCAGTCGGCCAGGCCCGCGCTCAGTAGACGCTGACGGTACCGTGCATGCCTCTGCGATAGTGCCCGGTGATAAAGCACGCCATCTCCCACTCGCCGCGCAACTCGACCGACAACGTGAAGGTCATGCTCGCGCGCCCACCCTCTTCGAGAAGGACCATCGTACCGTGGCCGCCGTCCACATGATGCCCGTCGGCGTTGTCATGGTGCTCGGCGGCTTCGTCGTGCCCGTGTCCCGCGTCCGCCGCTTCCTCGGTGCAAATTTAGACGTCGAGGCCTGCGAACAGGTCGACTTCGAAATCTCCGTCTCCCACGGTTCTCCCCGCCATGAACTCGTGCTCCAGCTCTCCCGTGTTAGTGAAGACCAGCTTCACAGGCCGCCCGGCCGGAATCCGTAACGCCTCGGGCGAAAACGAATGGTCCGCCATGTCGATCTCGATCACGAGTGGCTCCCCTGGAGTGGCCTCATGACCGAGATCCTGAGCCTGTGCCTCCGTTGCGCCAAGCCACACTGCGAGAGCACACGCGGAAACTGCGATTGTAGCGAATCTCATGAATCCTCCCCATCGGATTTGGCAGAAACATCCGGCCCGCCACGGTGTCCATAATAACGCGGCAAATCAAACTGCAGCATGGAGCCGCCATCGTGAATACATGGTGAAGCGCGGATGAACAAGTCTTCACCCGCAGCGGAGGCCAAGAAGAACCCTGCGACCGCGGCGTGGTCGGACTAAGGAGTACCCGCAGGACTAGCCCCGGTCGCACTCAAAACCAGGGTTCTCTCCCGTTCTGGGAGCTCGAGCGCTAGCGTGAGCGCCGCCGATCGGCCGGCCGCCGACATCTTCTTCCAGGTCCGGCGCAAAACGTCGACCATCTTCCCGTCGTCGTGCTTCGCCGCCAGTGTTCCGAGTTCGTTTTCCAGGAATACCATGCAGATAGCATCCTCGAAGAGCTGTACCTCCGGGTCCCGTTTGAGTCCGGTCTTCAGGAGGAGCGCACCGACGCGGCCGATCGTGTTGTCGTCGTAGCCGACCTCACCGAGCACGCTCGCCGAAATCTGCCTGTGCAGCTTCGCAAGGTGGCTGCGCCACTGCCGGTAGCCCTTTCGTCCCTGTTCATAGCCGCTGCGGGGAACCGTCCAGCGTCGGACATGCTGACAGCTCGCCGCCAACCGGAGGGCGACGGACGGCTTCGGTTCGAAGTGGAGCGTCCAGTGGAGCAGACGTTGGTGGTAATGGACGGACCAAGGCATGACGTCGCCCTCGACCGTGATGGAGCGGGGGTCCTCGCGATGCATCGACCCGAAGCTTCTCAGGGCCGCCTCGAGACGCAGGTCGCGTGCGACGCTGCCGGCGTCCGCTCCCGGGGCCGCGCTCAGACTCCCCACCGAGCACCGACGCGGCAGCACTTCGACGGGCTCACAGGCGGCTGAGCAGCGTGCGGAGGGGCGGCGCCTCCTGCGTGGTGATCCGAACGGCGAACGGCTCGTTGCTGCGCGAAGTGAGCTCGAGCGACACCGCCGGGTCTTCGTATAGCTGCGTAACGAAGCTGCCGAGCAAGGGGCTCACTGCCTCCAAGGTTCCGAGAGCGCTGGGCGCCCGGAGCCGATCGTATATGACGAGTTCGACCTCGTCTGTGCGGAATCGGTAGCGCCCTTCCAGCGCCGGCTCGTCCGCGAGTAAGCTCCCTGCACGTATGGCGCTGCGGAACGTCTCGGCTAGCCGATCCTGGGGACTCGCATGCGCGACGCGGCGCCGTCGGTACCGGAGTCCCGGGCGCCCGTGCCGCAAATCCAACCCGTATTGGCCCAAATCGCAAATGAGCATCACGCCTGGGCCTTTCGGCACGTGGGCGTAGTTGGCCACGTCGATGAGGAGCTCGTCCTCGAGCACGCTCTCGCGGATCCAGCGGTGGAAGACCGGAATCAGCTCCTCGACCCGCACAGCAGACGAGTCCTCCACGAAGTACTTCACGCTCAACTCCGGGGAATCTAGAGGCAGCGCGGTCACACCGTCACCTCGGTGCCCATGCGCTCGTAGCAGCGGTACGCGGCCTCGATGAAGAGCTGAGCTTCCTCAACGCGCGACCGGGCCAACTGCTGCGGTAGCTCGCTTCCATCGCCATCTTCTTCTTCGTGGGCGCGGAACAGATACGCCGCGAACTTCGCTCCGGCGTAGCGATCGTGAAAACGGCCCGTGTCGTGGAATCGCGAGCGGAACTCACCGACGATGTCGCCCGGGTCTTCGGTGATGTCGAGGAGCTCCGTCTTCACCAGGGCCTGGGCGGCCGTGAGCATGGCCTTGTAGGCTAATCGCGACGCCAGGTCGGCGCTCCCCGCATCCAAGTGGAGCTGGGCTTCGAACACCTCGCGTTCCCCGGACTGGAGGCCGAACTCCACGAGCGGAACGATCTCGCCCGCACATTCTCCCTCACCGTAGTCCTCCATCGTGTACTCTCGGGGATCACCCCAATCCGAGTAGAACGATGGATCCTCGTCGTAGCTCGGGATGGGAGCCAGGTCCTGAAGGAACTTTTTGATTTCGGCCTTCCCGAAGCGCGAAATGAACGCTTGAAAGGTCTCGCCGTTCTCACGCTCGCTCACGTAGAGGTCGGTGACGCGACGGACGACCTCGGGGATCCGCTTCGCGGGAATCGCCAGCGTGGCCATTCCGAAAGAACCGGCATTGTCGGACCACTTCCCACCGAGCACGACCTGGAAGTGAGGTACGAGGCGCCCGTCCTTCTTGCGACTGATCCCGTAGAAGCCGAGGTCCGCCACGTGGTGTTGTCCGCATGAGTTGAAGCAGCCGCTGGCCTTGATGCGGAGGCTCTTCACTGATTCGTCCACAGCTCCGTCGAGCTGTACGAACTCCTTTCGCAGCTCCGCAGCCAGTCCGCGAGATGACGCGATCCCGAGTTTGCAGGTATCGGTCCCCGGGCACGCGGTGATATCGCCGATCGTCTCCGCTCCCGGCGCCCCCAGGTCCGCGCCCGTGAGCGCCCGGTGCAGAGCGGGGAGGTCCGACTCCGAGATCCAGCGCAGGAGGATGTTCTGCTCGACGGTCAATCGGATGTGGTCCCCCACGAACTCGCGGGCGATCCCCGCGAGCAGACGAAGCTGGTCGGACGTGATGTCGCCGAGAGGAAGGTTGACGGTCGCCGTGTGGTACCCCGCCTGCCGCTGTCGGCGGGCGTTCGTCCCTCGCCAGGCATGGAAGCTCTTCGACAGATCCTCTTCTGAAGTCGCGAGCGGGACGGGCTCTCGCAGCGGTGCCTCGACGTCGCGCTCGAGTTCGCCCAGATAGGCGGTCCACCGTGGATCGTCCGGGAGCGTGGCACGCTCCGCCTCCACGAGCTCGCGGAACTCCTCCATCCCGAGCTTGGCCACGAGGAACTTTATGCGTGCCCGGCCCCGGTTGTCCTTCTCACCGAGCCGAGCGAACACGCGGCTCACCGCCTGGGACAACGGCAGCAGTGCCTCTTCAGTTACGAACGGGTCCAGGAGCTTCGCTTGGTGCGGTACCGCGCCGAGTCCCCCGCCGACGTAGAACTCGAAGCCCCTCTGCACCCCACCGGATTCACTGATCCTGGTGCGCGCGATCAACCCCAGGTCGTGCATATTAGTCAGCCCGCATGCCTCTTCGGCACATCCCGAGAAAGCGACCTTGAACTTGCGCCCGAAGTCCTGGACATCGGGGTGGCCTAGGAGGAAGGTCTTGAGCGCGTCTGCGTATGGCGAGACGTCGAACGCTTCAGTTTGGCACACCCCGGCAAGTGGGCAAGCGGTGACGTTACGGACCGAGTTGCCGCACGCCTCCCGCGTGGTAATGCCGAGGGATGCCAGACGGCGCATCAGGTTCGGAGTGTCGTCGATGTGGACGAAGTGGAGCTGGATGTCCTGCCGCGTAGTCACGTGGGCGATGCCGTCGCTGTAGTCTTCGGCCAGCTCGGCGAGTAGCTCGAGCTGCGCAGTCGTGATCTTTCCATACGGGATCTTGATCCTCACCATGCCCGGAGCGTCCCAAACCGTGTCCGTCCCCTTGGTCGCTACGTCAGGGTACGCGAGCTGTCGAGTCTTTAGGCCGTCGTATCGGTGCCCGTTGTCGTAACGTTGGCCGTATACGCCGCGTCGGAGACGGGTCTCAGCGAAGAGCCGCTCGTCCATCTCTCCCCGGCGACGCAGCTCCACCTGCGTCTCGAAGATGTCGATCTCTCGTTCCAACTCTTCGGGAAGGCGCCCGTCGAGCCTTTCCTTCCACGTCTGCGGCGTTCGTGTGCGCTTCAAGATGGTCTCCATCCGTACTCCTATTCAGCCAACACGAGCGGGTAGCGCGATCCGGTCTAGCCCGCTGCCTCCGTTGGGTGCAGCACGCGGTGTCTCTCGTGCTCCGGCCACTTCGAATCCGCGTTGCCCTCCCGCACCACCCGGTGGGCCACTCTTCCGACGATCAGCGTCGCCGGAGACTCCAGTTTCGCCGCCCTCACTCTTTCTCCGAGGGTGCCCAGCGTGCCGACGACAATCCGCTCCTCCGCTCGCGACGCACAGCTCACGGCCACTGCCGGAGTGTCGGGGGAGCGCCCTTCGGCAAGGAGTCCCTCCATCACGTCGTGCACCGAAGCCAGCCCCATCAGGACGACGACGGTTTCCTCTTCAGGAGTCAGTTCGCCGCGCGTAGGTCCCGAAGTGTCACGCCCCACGCGAACCGTGAAGCCCCTGGCCACACCCCGGCGTGTGAGGGGGATACCTGCCGCCGCAGGCGCCGCGAGCACCGAGCTCACGCCGGGAACCATGTCTACGGGGATTCCCGCCTCTGCCAGAGCGTCGACCTCCTCGCCACCGCATCCGAACACGAAGGGATCGCCACCGTGCAGACGCGTGACACGGTTGCCCGCCTTCGCTTCTCGGATCATCAGATCGATGCGGATAGCCGTGACGTGAGAGCGGCGGCGGGAGCTGCTCAGACCCAGCTTCAAGGGTCGGACGCCTCGCGACCGGCGACCTACGTCGATGATGCGCGTCCCGGGCAGGGCGAGGTCAAGCACCTCACGCCCGACGAGCGCGTCGTGCAGAATCACGTCCGCTCGCTGGATCCGGTCGAGCGCCCGGAGCGTCAGCAGCTCCCGGCTACCCGGCCCAGCACCGACGATCGCCACGGTTCCCGGGTCGAAGGGTTCTTCACCACGACGGTAGAGCTGCTCCAACCGGTCGGCCGCCGCTTCAGTGTCCCCGGTATCGACAAAGCGGGTGATCTTGGGATCCGCCAGCGCACGAAGCAGGTCACTGCGCTTCTGCAGGCCGCGGAGGCCTCTTCTGCGCAGCCGGACGAGCAGATCCGAGACTCTGGCCAGGCTCCGCGGGAGCGCCGCCTCTAGGAGTCGCCGAAGTTGGCCCGCGAGCAGGGGCGACCCGCCGTCCGTGCTGATCGTCACCATCACCGGGCCCCTGCGGATAATGGCGGGGGAATAATAGTCGCAGTGCTCCGGGTCGTCAGCGACGTTGACCAGGATTCCCTCCGTCCTCGCGGTCTCTGACAGCCGCCGATTGACGTCGGCGTCGCCTGTGGCGGCGACCACGACCCCGGCACCGATCACGTCCGCAGGACGCACAGTGCGGCGGTCATAGAGCCACACCTCCGCAAGGAACGGTGCCATCTCCACGGAGATTTCCGGCGACACCAAGTGGACATGAGCGCCCGCGTGGATGAGAGGCACGATTTTCTCGGCCGCCACCTTTCCTCCACCAGCAAGCAGCACACGTCGTCCCTCTAGTCCTACGAGCTGAATCGGATACCCCAAGTGCTCCTCCAACGCCAGAACTGGCTGCGACAAAAAAACCGGCCTCATCGAAGAGGCCGGTTCAGCTCGCTTAGGCGCGGTTCGTAGTTTCTATTTCGCCGCCTAGGCTCCCTGCACCGCCCCCGGAGTCGGGAGACAGACGCAACACTGACAGGTACAGGTGCAGGTGCAGGCGATCATCGTAATCATAGTGGGAGCACACTAATCGAACCCGGATAGGCCTGTCAAGACGCGCCACCGCCCCAATTTTCCGCGTGCCCGGGTCCCTACACTTTGAGGACCTTCGTAGTCGTGGAACGCTCCGGTTCTTTTCCACCTCGTGACCCCGGTTCCTGATAGGGCCCAGGTCCGCCTTGAAGCCCAAACACGAGATGAGGACGTCACAGTCGAGTGTCAGGAGACCGCGGGGTCTTCCCCAAGCTCGCCGGGAGCGTGGCACGCGCTTACGGCGGCGGCCAGCGCCAGCTCACTGGTCCGTTGGGCTAGGTGGCCGCGCGCTCCCTCACGCCGAAGCGCGAGAAGCTGTACCAGATGCGCTCGTGACCGTAGTAGAGCACCATCTTCGCGAAGAACTCGATCACCCCGATCCGAGCGCCGATCGCCCAATCACCGCTGACGAGCCCCACGATCAACAACGTCGCCATGTGGCACAAACCCGCCAGGTGAGAGCCTTCGCGACATGCCGCCTGCGAGAGATCTTCGTCATTCCACCAACCCTAAAAGAGTGTGCGTTCTTCTATGAGCGAATGTACGGCGGGTGGGACCGTGCCGTCGACTTTCCTGAGCGCCCGCGTCCGGGCGCGACTCTCGACGAATGAGACGTCGATGCACGTCACGCCGACCGGTTCCTCACGGCAGTCCTCTTACGGCCTCAAGAGGTCGGTTGAACTTCCTATCCACGTCGACTATTCTCGAGGGTGATGTTGCGTACCTCGGAACTCTGTCGCACCGGGCCGTCGCTGATGTCGCCAAGGAGCACGATTCGATGCCAGACCAACGCATCATCCGACCGATCACGACGCTCGCTGGACTGTTCGCCCTCCTGACGCTCGTGACGGCGGACGCCGCCGCACAGACGTTTGTCAACGCTGACACCCTCCGACAAATCCAATCGGTCGTACCGATGAGTGGCCCCCCGGGCACGCGGATCTCGGTCAACTCAGACAACCTCCCAATAGCCGCGCGAGTGCATATTGCGGTCGGGATGCTCTTCGCAGGCTTCGAAACGATCGGTGAGGTGGCGCAAGGGCAGTGGGGCGACATCAGCACATCGGTCCAGATCCCGGAGACGGCAACGTGGGATCGGCCCCTCTACATCATCGCCCTCGACGCCGTGTTCAATCCGATGGGCATCTCAGCTCCGTTCCACGTCACGGACGACAATGGAATGATACGGCGCATCGGGCACATCACCGACGAGGGTGAGCCGTGTTTGACGCTACGAGACGACAACGACCTGCTGTACGCCCTCGCCGGCGAGGTCGGGGCTTTCCGCTCGGGCGACGAGGTGGTGGTGGAAGGTAAGTACTCGGGAGCGAGCAGCTGTCGGGACGGCAGCACTATCGCGGTGGCACACATCGTGGCGAGGGGCCCCTAGTTATGGTGATCGGTACGACGGGCAGTGTCGGCACCACGGTGGTGGCGGATACGACCTGCAGTGGGCCGTCACCGTTCCGGGCGTGAGCAACGTGAGGGTCGTCTGACCCGGTGACCCCGTGACCGTCATCTAGGGCCTGCGGTCTGTAGAACCGCTCGTTCACCTCTCCAGTAATGCCATTGTGGACCACGTCGCCGACCACGCCGACGACGATCGCGGTGTCACCTATCCCGAGAGTTCGTCCCTCGATCAGAGGGATGCCCATCGTCTCCAAATAAGTGGAGAGACCAGGCTGGACATGGTGGACAGACTTCTGACCCCGGCGTTCCTCGATATCTGGCCGCTGCACGATCCGCTCCGTGACGATCCGCGCTTCCACGCCCTGGCTAACGTACGGTCCAAAAGACCCTAGGCGGATCGGGCTGCCGCACCCTATTCTGCTTCCCAACTTGTCGATTTGCCGACATACAAGGCGGATTCCGAATTACGAACGGGCCGATCAGAATGAGAGCCCATTTGAAGCTCACCTACCTGAAAACACTCTGAGTGGAGGATCACCGATGAGGTTGGCAACAAGGACTGCCGCTTGGGTCACTTGCCTGGCTGCGTTTTCGGTCGTGCCCGGCCGGTCTCAGGAACTGTACCGCCGACCGTCCCTGGAGAGTCTCGAGGCCCTTGCCGACGCGGACGGGGTTCTCCCACAACCCTTCCTCGCCCGCACCAACGCCAACGTGTAGATGTCCGCGGCGGCACCATCCTGCGGGACCGCACGGTTGTGCTGTGCGACGGAAAGATCGAGTCCGCAGGCTCGGGAACACCTCCGGCGGGAGCCGAGGTCGTAGACCTCAGGGGGTTCTACGTCACGCCCGGGTTCTTCGAGGGTCACTATCACGGGAGCAGCGTCCAGTGCCGGCCCGTCGCGCGATCGCGTCGGGAGTCACCACGCTGAAGAGCACGAGCGTGAGCGGGTATAGTGACGTCGCTCAGCGCGACATGGTTGTGGCCGGCTATCTGGCGGGTCCGGACATCCTGGCGGCCGGCGTCTACGTAACTCCGGAGCTCGGGGACACGGACGACGTCCTGGCCGATCCCAGGGTCTACAAGTACGCGAACCGGACGCTAAATGGGGAGGCGAGTCTCCGTGAGGTCGTGCGCATCAACACCGACAACGGTGTCGACTGGATCAAGACCCGATCCGCCGGGCTGACCTCGTCGATGGGCGGTCCCGATCCCGTCACTCAGGTGTTCTCCGACGCCGAGTTGGCCGCCATCGTCGACGAGGCTGCGCGCTTCGACATTCCCGTCGAGTGCCACGCCCATGGCGTCGAGGTCATCGCGGCAGCGGTCCGGGCCGGTTGCAGGAGCATCGAGCACGGCTACTACGTGGACGAGGCGACTCTCCGGATGATGAAGGAGGCCGGGACGATATGGGTTCCCACGTACATCTCGGTCACCGGCTTCGAGCTACCGCACGACGACTACAACTCCAACATCCCGCGCCTGCGCTGGCCACACTTGGTGGAGAACATGGCCCAGATGATTCGGCTCGGCATCGAGCTAGGTGTGACCATCGTCACGGCCGTAGATACCAGCTATGGCCCCGAGAGTGTCTACCGGATTCCCGGGGAGATCAACGCCTTCATCGACTTCGGCATGCGCCCCATCGATGCGCTGCGCTCTGCGACCGTCGGCTCCGCCGAGGCGTATGGACTCGCAGACCGAACCGGTGTGATCGAAGCGGGCCTCGACGCCGACCTGCTCGTGTTCGACCGAGACCCCCTCGAGCAACCGTCGGTGTTGCACAACCCGTTACTGGTCGTGAGCAACGGCCGGGTTGCGGTGAACCGTCGGGTCGGGCTCGAGAAGGTCCTACCGAACCACTGAGGGTCGGGCGTGAAGCTCACAGGTAAGAAGGCTCCTCCCACCAACGCGGGGAGCCGAAGGCCATGCATGCCCCACGCGACCCTGGCGAACCAGACGTTCTGCCAGCGGTAGGACGGCGGCCGGCGCGCTTCGCTCGGCCGCCTGATACGGTAGGTCCGTGGGACAGAGGCCCGGCCACTCGTTCGTCCGAGCCCGGTGGTGTAGCTTGGAACGTCCGCTCCTGCTGCCACAGCTGATCACGCGGAGACTCCGATGAAGACGCTCACTCCCGCTCTCGCTGCCGGGCTCCTTCTGGTAGCGCCCGTCTCCGCCCAGACCCCCAACACCGTCTTCCTCGACGAGTTGACCTGGATGGAAGTCGCCGACAAGGTCGATGCCGGAACCACGACGATCATCGTCGCGACGGCCGGCACCGAGCAGAACGGTCCACACATGGTTCTGGGTAAGCACAAGTTCATCGTTACCGAGACCGCCGAACGGATTGCGCGGGCGCTCGGAAACGCGCTCGTCGCGCCGATCGTGACCTACGTGCCCGAAGGGGCCGTGGAGCGAACGGAGGGGAACCGACAGCGGACCGGAACGATCACCCTCCCCAACGAGCACTACATGAAGTTGCTCGAGTATACCGCACGGAGCCTAGCCGCCGGCGGCTTCACCGATGTCGTATTCATCGGCGACAGCGGCGGGAACCAAAACGGGATGGAGACCGTCGCGGCAATGCTGAACAAGGAATGGTCGGAGCGGGAGGCCAGCGTCCACTTCGTCGGTGATTACTACTCCGGCCACGGCTTTCGTGAGTGGCTTCAGGAGCAAGGCCACACGATGGATGACATCGGCAGTCACGCCGGAATCACCGACACCTCACAACTGCTTTACGTGAACGCGAAACACATCCGCACGGAGAAGCTGGCGCCGTTCGGTGGGTTCGAGGGGGCCGGTGTACGCGGTGACCCGACGCAGGCGTCGGTGGCGTACGGCCGCGTGGGCGTCCAGCTGAAGGTGGACGCCGCACTCCGTCAGATCAGAGAGTTGATGTCGCGCTAATACCAACCGCCCTTACAAGACTTCCTGGCGTGGGAGCAGGGGGGGGCCAACAAGTAACCTTGTGACACCACTAGCGTCACCGACCCTCGCCCCAATCTGACACCACGAAGCCCCAAAAGGACCGCTAAATCCGTCCAGGGCTTCCCCTTACCCAAGTGGAGCCAGCCGGGCTCGAACCGGCGACCCCCGCCTTGCAAAGGCGGTGCTCTCCCAACTGAGCTATGGCCCCTGGGCGGTAAAGGTAGTCACGGCCTCAAATGGTCGGTAGGCGACCAAAAGACCGGTAGAAACCTCCGAGACTGAGGGCCATTGAGGCCCCTCGCTCGCCCGTTCGTCAGAGCCTCCATGCCCTCGCCCAACCCGGACGATCCTCAGTCCGATCAATAGACCGATGTCGCGTTCTCTCTCGGCACAGCCTCGGTTGGCCTGGGCGTAGTGGCCTCACCACATCGCACATCGACGAGCTAGCTCGCGAAAACGCGGCATTAGTCCAGTGAATCACCCGCCGCCATCATGGAATCGTCTCCCCGAGTCGCGTCGCTGAACCGGTCCCGGTTTCGTGGATAGGAGGGCGGCTTAATCATGCTGCCTTCAGGGTGAGCTCGTAGCGGACCTAGGCCGGGGTCTTGTAGCGGTGCCGCTCGAGGAGCCACCCTCGGTTGTAGC
>Ga0310121_10003987_pt1 | contig 13250 bp, 11 predicted proteins | sample CB27_Tmax_986_MG_FD_203504 | JGI IMG/M metagenome (GOLD analysis project Ga0310121, IMG submission 203504) | Marine microbial communities from Western Arctic Ocean, Canada - CB27_Tmax_986 | ecosystem: Environmental > Aquatic > Marine > Oceanic | place: Canada: Western Arctic Ocean | collected... | reverse complement strand
AGCGGATGCCACCCTACTCCCAGCCTTCGCTCCACCTGCGCCGTAAACTCATCCCCATAATTCCAGACGGACAGAACCTCCTCGCCATGTAGTTTGAGGCGCACGCTATCGGCCGCCACCACCGTCAATGTGTAGTTGTCCTCGGTGGTAATATGGATCGCCCCTTGTAGATGGGCGGCGAAAACCTTGCCATCATTCCAACCCATAAAGCCGTCATCGGTCTTGGTCAGACTCAGTTCCGGCTCGAGACGAGCCATAAACTCCGCTCCGAGCTCGGAGTCGGGGGTGTCCAGATCGCCATCATGGTAGCTGGCCATAAAACCGCCCGGCATAAAGCCCTGGTCCAGGCCCGCTATCACCTCGGGCTCCGGTTCCGGTAGATCCGCCTCCACGATCTCCTGCGCATCGGATCCGGTCGTTTCGGTCGTTACCGTCGTATCCGCGGTCGATGTATCGGTATCGGCCGGTTCCGTCGTATTGCTGGAACCACCACAGGCGACCATGCCGAGAAGTACAACAGCAAAGCCCAGTCCCATCCGCCACGATGTCCTGAAAACACCCATAGCCCGGATTCTACCCGTCCCAAACGTCCCTGCCAAGAGCGACCCCGTTAATCCTTGTTCTCGCTGGCCCCAGCCAGGACCTGGTAGCGATGTACCGGCCTGCGGACATCATCCCCGGACCGCAACAGGGTCTGCACCGTATCCCGACGTTCCACCTGGGCCAGGACCGTATCCGAACCGCCTTCGGTGGTGCGGTAGTGGATCTTCACCGGATAGCTTTCCTCGTCACCACCCACAAGCTCCACTTTCCGCGGTGTATCTAGCCAGGACCAGCCCCGCTGCAGCCAGAGTTCCCGGTCCACGATCTGACCACGCTCCCCACAGCCGGACCAGCCCCGGAAACAATCCTGCAAGGATGCTGGGGGGCCCTGACTCAACAGGCCGTCAAGAGCGGCCTCATCCATACGGCCCCAATAGACACCATGGGGCATATCAATGAGCGTGGGCGCAAAACGATGACCACCCGTATGGCTACAACGATAGATCCGCAGATCCGTCTGGGAAGCGGTACGCTCCTCGAGATAGCGATAGGCGGCCAACCCAAAACGGGCGCAGCACAGGTCCCGGCTGCCGTGGGTACAAACAAATAACTCTCGCCCCGCAAACGGTTCCTCCGCTTCTACGGTCGGCTCTCCTCCCTGGCAGAGGCTCTCCAGCAGGCCCAGGACATCCCGGGTCGCCAGCTGAAAGGAGAAGCGTTGGAATACCGGGTCCCAATCCCCCTCACGCTTATAGGCGATAATCCGCGAACTACCCTCGTCCAAATCCGCCGTGGGCAGCATGCCCATCAACCGATAGCCCAGTTTCTGTGCCTCTTTGGATAGCTCATTCAACCCTTCGGGCGCATGTTTGGAGCAGCTCACATCACGGTTCCACGGACTGGTAATGCTCACGAATAGAAACCCACGATAGTGTCCCGCCGATCCTACCGGATCTTCGCCCACTTCACGGGACACAATGCTGCATAGGGTATCGTCTTTTTTAGGCATATAGGTGGATCTACCACGCTCGCGAGTCAGCCCACAAACTGCTGCAGGGAAGCCCTTGATTTCAATGATTTGTCGGCCACCTGGTCAACCAGCCCAAACAGCCAATGCTGTAGCGGCTTCGAGGCCCGTGGACCCGTGAAGGGCTGGCCCGCGTAGAGCCCCCAGAGCATGGCAAGATCATCGACTCCACAGTCCGGCCAGGCACCACGACCCGGGCCACATCCATCACAACGAAGTCCCTGTTCAGTCGTAAAAAAGATCTCCTCCGCGGACTCCAGCTCGATTCCACAATCGGAACAACTCCCAAGAATCGGTAACCGCCCCTCGCGGTGCAGGAGGATCACATGCACGCGATCCACCACCCAACCTGCCCGGGAACGCCGTTGTTCGGTGGGAACCGACGCCGCCAGGGCCTCTGTTACCCATTCCATGATTCGAAACGGAAATCGGGTCGGATGGCCTTCTTCCACAACGACCAGAAGGAGCTCTGCCACATAGGACCGTACAGCAAAGGCGGCGAGATCTGCGGGCGCCGGCTCCGCGATAGAACGCCGTTGGGCTCCGGCCAGACGGCAAAGACCCTTCTTCTTTTTTACAAACTCAAATCGGCTTGGGACAAAATCATCCACCCCGCCGGCAAAGCGGCGGGTACTACCCCGCGCACCCCGGGCATGGAACGACAAGATCCCCTCGTCCTCCACCGCCGCACGCAGAATCAAGTCCCGTTCCTGGTAGTCTATACGCCCAAGAACGTAGCCATTGGCTTCAGTCGTCGGGAATCTACTCATCTTCACTGCAGCCCGTGGGCCACGAGAAGACCACAAAGAGACGATGAAATCGCGGCAAGACACATGACCATAACCCCGCCCAACTCCGTGGGGTCGCGATGGAATCGGTGCAGTAGAAGGGGGATCCCCGAACCCAGGACACTCGCCATGCTGGCCCCTGCGGCTACCGACAAGCCCAGCGGCCAGGCCGCCGTGAGACCCACCATAATCCACAGACCCAGAGTAGACAGCGCCCCACAAACCAGGGCCATGGTGATCCCTGCTCCCGTCTCCCGGACAAAATAAGGCCAGATAGCTTCGGTAGGGATCGATTCCAAGGTGACGGCCCCGATGGCCACAGCGGCCGCCTGCATGGCCATCGTGATCGAGACAAGGATCAACATGGGCAAGAGGACCAGCCACGACAACGACGAGGAGTGATGGACGCTTTGCCCATGAACCGGGGCCCAACCGTACACAACCCAGGAGATAATCCAGGCTACGACCGTGGCCGTCAGCATCCAGGTAATTCGTCCGGGTAGACGCGCAAGGATCGATGTTCCCCGCTGGGGTAGATCGCTGGCGCCACTCATACGCAACAGATCTTCGGTCGCTTCCTCGCGGAGCACGTCCAGAACATCGTCAACGGTAATAATCCCCAACAGATGGCGTTGCTCATCCACCACGGGTACTGCGATGAAATTATAATGTTCCACGACCCGCGCCACTTCTTCCCGGTCCGTTTCCGCCTCCACGGTTACCACTTCCCGTTCCATGATATCTTTCAGCAGCGCCCGTGGGTTCGAAATCACAAGCTGCCGTAGACTGATCACACCCACGAGCTGGTCCAGCTCATTCACCACGAAAATATAGAATACGGTCTCCGCTTCCCGAGCCTCTCGCTCGTCTCGTAAAGCCCGAATCGCATCCTCCACCGTGACCCCTTCCTGCAGGGTGAAGATGTCCGGCGTCATCATGGCCCCAGCCGAATCCGGACCATAGGTCAGCAGACCTTCCACGTCTTCGGACTCTTCGTTCCGCATCAACCCGAGTAGACGAGCACGCTCATCTTCCGGAAAGGTACGTAATAATGCGGCTGCATCGTCACTGCTCATTCCTTCGATGATACGAATCACGGTGACTTCCGGTTCCAGCCGCGCGATGATCCGTCCCGCGACCTCTGCGTCCAGCTCTGACAAGACATCGGCTTGCATATCCGGCGATCCCGCCAACAGGATCATCTCCCCGCGAAGGGGGAAAGGTAATTCCATGAGCATCTTGGCCACATCGGCCGGATGCTGTTTCTTCAACAAATGCCGAATATGGGCACGCGCACCACGCCGCTGAAACCGAAGGACGGTCTGCGCCAACATACGGATCCTGGCGTGGTCTTTGTCGATTCCCTGGGTCAATGCTTCGCCTATTCCTGGGAGCCCGATACCCAACTAGAGGTATGCGGCCTCCAATTCACCATAACCTACGAGACTTGGAGGAGCACTGGTCCTGATTCGCGCCCACCCCCGTCAGGGTTCGTATGGGCGGGTATCAAAGGTCTGGGCCGGGTGTTCCTTATTGGCTCGATCCGTGTCCCCGGAGCCCGCCCCTCCTTCGAGGGCAAAATACAGAAGGAAAAACGCGATGATTGCCAGTAGAACCGCCAGTACATGACTGATACGGACCGAACCGCCAAAAAGATCGCGGAATGCAGCCCAACGAATACCCGTCGAAGGCATAGGAGAGAGATCGTTGGTGGCCCCGGTGGCGAGAGTCAAATCGTCCAGCATTGCCACCCAGGCCGATGAATCCACATCGAGTTCCGTTCCGATCGCCTTCAAATAACCCCGAACATAGACCGGCGCTGGCAACTTGTGGAGATCTCCGGCTTCCAGGGCGACCAGTAATCGCTGCGAAATTCGAGTGCGACGAGCAAGGTTTTCTACCGTTTCTCCCGCTCCGTTTCGCGCCTCAAAAATCATCCTTCCCAAATCGGACGCATCTGCCACACAGATGTTCTCGATTGGTTGTGCCTGTAGTTTCGACATCGAAACGCCACCAGGATGAAATGTAGTAGAAACCCGCGCTGTCTCTAGTACACGTCGACCCGCTGTGGGTCAATCAGAAATTGAAATTTCGCACCACCATGAAACAGAACGAAAGATATAGTTTAACACATTGTTTTTAAAGTGTTTTTTTAGCATTATATCATGCTGGCTTTGTCTGGCTTCCCGAAGGATTTCGTTGTCTAAACATAGGGTTATGAGACACCTCAAAAAAGGGAATTTTTTTTTACCCTCCCTCGCATTCGTGTTGGGACCCGGAATCCGTTTTGGGATCGGGATCGGTCCTTGCCCAAATGGGTCTGCAATCTTGTCGGATGCGCCCGGTTCAACTAGCATCTTGAGGTAGATCAGATCGGAGAGAAGTCCTTGCCCAAAACCCAACCAAATCTGATGGCGATTCTCGTCCTTGCGATGGCCCTGTCTGCCTGCAGTGATGATTCGGTGGTGATCAGTGGCCAACAGGACTTCGGAACAACACCAGATCTGGGGAAACCACCCGTCGATACCGGCAACCTGCCCGATCTGTCGAATCAGCTGGACTCGGGTACCCCCGATGTCTTTCAGTCCTCCTGTCTGACCTCGCCCTGTCCCTGTGGCACGGACCTCGACTGCGTCGTTTATGATTCCATCGACAAATGTGTCTCCAAGCACCGCTGTGTAGGAGGGCAATGTACCCTGGACCCACAGTCGGCGGTTGTCTGCGATCCCCATCCTATTCCCTGTAAAGCCTATGTCTGCAGGGCCGACTGGGGTATCTGCGTGGAAGATCTGGCGCCCGAAGGCACCCTCTGCCAGGACGGAAACCCGTGTACCGAAAATGACGTCTGTATTGCTGGTATATGCAATGCAGGAGGCGCAAAGACCTGTGATGATGGTAAGGTCTGCACCACGGATTATTGCGATACCAATACGGGTATCTGTGTGAACGATGCCGCCATATGCAATGACGGAAATCCCTGCACCGCCGATAGCTGCGACGATACCGGGGCCTGTGAGAACGAGGCCCTGGTATGTGATGATTCCAATCTATGCACCACGGACTATTGCTCCGCGTCCCAGGGGGGCTGCGTCTTTCAGCCCACCGATTGTTCCAACCCCGATCCCTGTTTAATGGGCGTATGCGATCCGCTGACAGGAGACTGCTCCGTGGAGACCGCGCCTGCTTGCATCGTCACCTTTAACGAGGTGAACTCCCTGGTGCTCATCAACAAATGTAACCCCTGCCATACCCCGGGCCAGAGTGCGGGTGGCAATGTCTACAGGTTTGTGGGTGATTACGACCTGCTCACGACCACATCGCCCTCCTCCAATGCCTGTTCGTCGGTATCTCCCTGGTACCTGGGGGCCTGCCTTAAGGAGCGGGTCTTGAGCACCACACATCCGATGCCTCCTCCCTGGTCGGAGCTGGTCTATAATTGGGTGGGTGGGCTGCCCGAGGCGGTATACTACGCGACCTATACTCTGACCGCCCAGGAGCTGGATCTGATCATCCAGTGGGTCGACGGCGGCATGCTTCCCTGACGCAAAATCGGATCCCATTCACCACGGTTGCGCCAGACACCGGCTAGAGGCATAATCGATCGGCCATGGGAGGCCCTCGATGCAAAGAACCTTCGTCTTTGTATTATCCGTCAGTCTGGTGATCGCGATTGTGGTGTCGTTGTACGCGCAAGTCCGTAGTACAAAGACCACAACGAATCACTGCCCCCGGGTCTATATGGGTTTCCCGGGTATCGTGGAGCCTCCTTCGCTGGTCTGGGAGACGGGTTCGGAGCCCGGCGGCTTCGACGGAGAAGTCATCCAGGCGGTTCTGTCCAATATGGGCTGTCCTTTAAAACTAGATCTATCGGGCCGAAAGAACAATCCGATTAAGCAACGTTTCCGGGCCCTGGAACAGGGCACGGCCGATTGTGTTATCTACCAATTCTCCGTGACCAAAAAACGCAAAACACGGGTGGCCTTCAGTCGGCCTTATACCGTAGATGGGGTAAGTCTGCTGGTAGGGGCCCAACGGCCCTGGCACAAGCTATCCGATCTGCCGGTAAATCCCAAACCGAAGCAAATCCTGGTGGCCAATAAAGGTACAACGGGCCATCATTGGGCTACAGAGTATATGGGCAGCCAATATACCATCAAGGAGAACACGGAGATCGGCGACGTGGACGACTGTCTACGCAGTGGACACTGCGCGGCCTTCGTCGGTGATTATTCCGCCCTTTCGTCCGTGAACACCCGAAAAACGGGACTCCGTGTACTTGAGGATGGCCCCTATACCCGGGAGCCCTGGGCCATCGCCGTGCGCAAAGATGACCGTCCTCTTCTCGACCGTATCAACCAGGCCCTCGAGTCTCTGGAGTCGAACGGCACCCTCCCACGCCTACGAAAGAAATGGAATATGCCCAGTCCCGGGAGCCGAGTGCCCTGATTCGGAGCCCTTCTACTCGCTGTTTTTCGCCAGAGTCGCGATAGCGTCCTTATTGGACAGAAGCTGCTCGCTGCCATCGGCCAGGGTACGGATCCGCACCTTGCCCTCGGCTCGTTCGTCAGGGCCCAGAATCGCCACATACGGTATATTTTTCTTGTCCGCATAGCGGAACTGTTTACCGAACTTCTTGGCCTTACCCAGATGAACCTCGGCAGCCACGCCGGCGGCGCGTAAGGCGTGGGTAAACTGGAAAGCGACTGTCCGGGACTCCTCATCAAAGACCGTAACCAGAACCTCGGTCGGGCTCTCCTTTTGTTCGATCTCCTCCAGCTCGAGCAGTGCGGCGTATAGTCGGTCAACACCCAGAGAAATTCCTACGGCGGCATGGGCCGGGGCCCCGAACATACTCATCAAGCCATCATAGCGGCCACCACTCATCACACTGCCGATATCGGGCAATGCGGAGAGCGAGGTCTCGTAGATGAGTCCGGTGTAGTAGTCCAGGCCACGAGCGATGGACAACTTGATCTCCAGATGCTCACCTATCCCCATCTCCTGCGCCAGGGAAAGGGTCTGTGCCATGGAGTCCAGGGCCGCAATGGCCACCTCGTTACCAGCGAAAAAGGCCTTCGCTGCGGCCAGATCATCAGCGGGTAGTACAAGAAAGTCCGAAACCCGGCTCAAACTCGCGTCGGACAGACCCGCCTCGGACCCCAGGACCTCAAGAACTCGATCTCTACCTATCTTGTCGAGCTTATCCAGGGTTCGCACCACCTGGGCCTTTTTCCCGGCTTCCTCCACACCAATCTCTGCCAGAAGACCATCAAATACGCCCCGATGATTCATCGAGATTATAAACCCACCCACATGTAGGGCCTGCAGGATCCCGACTCCCACGGACAGGATTTCGACCTCCGCGTCCGGGCCGGCGGCACCAATGATATCGGCATCGCATTGAAAGAACTCCCGGTAGCGGCCTCGTCCGGGCTTTTCCGCCCGCCAGACGGGTGCGATCTGGTAGCGCTTGAAGGGCAATGTAAGTCCGCCGTTCATGGCCACCATTCGCGCCAGTGGCACGGTCAGATCGTATCGAAGAGCGATGTCGCGACCGCCATTATCTTCAAAGCGATATAGGAGCTTATCGCCGTCGTCGCCGTATTTACCCAGCAAGCATTCGCTATATTCCAGTGCGGGAGTCAGCAAAGGCGCGAATCCGTGAAGCCGGAATACGTCTTCCACCGCCGAAAACATCGCCCGGCGTGGGATCATGTCCGCCGGTAGATAGTCGCGGAATCCGCGCAGGATGCGTGCCTGGATCTTCGCCATTCTTGCCTCTCGAATGTCTACCCAATACGCTTCAATCGAACGCTTGGCAAGTGTCCATTCGGCAAAATCGAACCATAAAAGGGGGATAAAGGAATGACGGCGATCGTCCGACTTGATTTAATAGATGGTCGGAGCCACGATCGGAATATGATGAATCGAAAAAAGACCAGCTTGCTTCTTCTCATAATTGGGCTGGTGGCCTGTGCCACTCCCCGCCCACCGGTCAGCCGCTATGAGCGCATGGATCCATTGGTTCTCCAATCTCGGACCGGCGAAGATGGCACCATCCGTACGGAGATCATCGACCCGGTCGAGATCTACGAACGGGCCGATACTGCCATGCAACAAACCCGTTATCTGGAGGCCGCTCAGGACTTCGTCCGCGTGGCCGATCTGATCCCCACCACAAAAACCGGTCTGGCGGCCCGCTTTAACGCCGGTCTTTGTTATGAGTACGCCCTGAAACCGACCGAGGCCGCTATGCATTACCGGCTCCGTCTGGAAGGCGTACGTTCTGCTCCGGAACGTGCCACCATCCTATACCGGCTTGCGACGGTCCAGGAGCAGTCGAAGAACTGGCCCGAGGCCATCGAGTCCCTTACCGAACTACGGACCCATCCTCTTAGCATCATCGATGAAATGGACGTGCGCGCACGCCTTGGTCAGGCCCTGTTCGAACACGGAGATCTGGATGCTGCAGAGACCGAACTCAACGGCGCCGTCACCTTCTGGAAAGCCCACCAAGATATCGCAATTCTACGGACCGGGGCGGACATCTCCAAAGCAAAGTTCACATTGGCGTCCATCCTCGAGGCGCGCTTCAACCAATTGCCACTTCGTCTACCTGTAAAACGTATGAAGGAGGATCTGAAGATGAAGATCCGGGCCTTTAAACAGGTGCAGACGGGTTACCTGGAGGTGGTACGGCATACCAGTAATCATTACGCCGCCCGGGCCGGCCATGCCATCGGCACATTATACGAGAATATGTACGACCAGCTCATGCGAGCGGAAGTCCCCGAGAACTTCAGCGAATCCGACTACGCGATCTATTATGAGGAGCTCCGTAAAAAAATACGTCCCCTGCTCTTTCGGGCCGCCGAGATCTACCGAACCAATCTTGATCTCGCCGTTCGAGCCGGAAATACCGGCGAATGGGTACGCGAGAGTCGAGCCTCGGTAGAGAAGATCAAAACACTCATCCGAGAGAGCCTGAAAGATCCCAAACCCCATCTCTTCAAAAAGTACATCCGTCCCAAACCCGAGAAACCGGAACCGCCAGCGAAGGATCCAACGCCCAACTAGGATCCCAGGTGGTCCTTGGTAGACGGCACCTGATCTGGATCCTCGGTACGACGAACCGCCTGCTTAAGGGCTCGCGCCAGGGATTTGAACGACGCCTCGATCATATGGTGGCCGTTCTGGCCGTACAGTACGTTGACATGGATCGTGGCTTGTAGATTTTGCGCCAGAGATTGGACGAAATGTGCGAAGAGCTCTGTGGGCAGATCGCCTACCTGCTCGGGCAGTGTGGGATGATGTATGGTCGCATGGGCCCGACCACAGATATCCACGGTGGCATTGGCCAACGCTTCGTCCAGGGGACATTGGGCATAGCCAAAGCGCTCGATACCCTTGAGTTCTCCCAGGGCCTCACGCATCGCCATACCCAATGCAATACCGATATCTTCAACAGTATGATGAGCGTCCACCTCGACGTCACCGGTAGCCTCCAAATCAATATCAAAGCCACCATGTCGAGCCAGTTGATCGATCATATGTCCGAGAAATTTCACCGGACATTCGATGCGGCTCTGGCCACTCCCGTCGAGGCCGACGGTGATATGGATATTCGTTTCCCGGGTGTCGCGATGTACGCTTCCGGTTCGTTGTGGCTCTACTTGGCTCATAGCTAGGCTCCCATCAAATCAGCTGCGCCCGCAACGCCTCGATGATGTCGTTCACCGCGTCAAAACGCAACCGGTAGGCCGCACGGTTACAGACCAGCCGCGCCGTGATGCGTTGAAAACGATGGTAGGCCACCAGTCCATTGCGCTCAAGCGTCTCTCCAGTACTGACCAGATCGACCACACAATCGGATAGGCCACATAAGGGCGCCAATTCGACATTTCCGTGTAGATGCACCGTCTGTGCACCCTGCCCCAGCTCCTCGAAATAACGCGTGGCGATGCGCGGAAACTTGGTCGCTACCCGAATCGGCCGTCCCAATTTCAGAGTCCGTGGATCCCGGTCGGGAAGGCCGATCAAAGACATCCAACAGGTCCCGATCCCCAGGTCGAGAGGGCTGTATAAATCCGCATCATATTCGGAGATCACATCGAGCCCGGCCACACCGATGTCCGCCACCCCTTGTGCCACATATACCGGCACATCATGCCCCCTTAACAGCAGCACTCGAATGGGCAGATCCGCAGCGTCGAAGACCATGGCCCGAGGAGACGCGGCAAAGTCGGGCATACGAACAGACGCCTGTTGTAATAGCGGCGAGAGTTCGTCGAGAATTCGCCCCTTGGGGAGGGCCAGAGTCAATCGGCCATCGGAGGAAGAGCTGGTCAACTATTCACCGGTCTCTTGCCGGTTTTCCAGTTGTTCGCTCTCCTGCCTTAGAGCGGCATTGAATACTTTGGACACCCGCAACTTCTTGTCGTTACGAAGTTCATTTACCAGGCTACGATAGGCCGTCACCGCCCGCATGGACTGCAGGTCTTCACGAACACGATCCCCGGTAGCCTTGAGGGTGGCCTCGTCCGCAGAGCCCTGTCCAATAAAGCGAACCAGATGACGCTGCGTTCCCGAATCCGCCTGGAAAAGACCCACCCGGTTTTCCGCGTTCAGCTGGTAGACTCCACGAGCCAGAGCCTGACCTCGACCGATTCCCTGAACATTATCCAACATGAACGCCAACAGTTGCCAGATTTGTGGTCCAAGCCGCTTCTGATCGTCGGGGAATCCCTGTAAAATACGTGTTACGGCTCCGGTTGCGCTGGCCTGGAAAAGATCCTCGGCCTCCGCGAAGCCATTGGCGGCTTTCCAGGCGGATGCCATGTCCCCAAGGCTCTGATCGGGTGCGGCCTGCGCTGCCGCTACTATCTCTTCCGACGCACGCGCGAGCAGGGCTTCGGCGTTTTTCCGGGCCACCAGCTCCGCCGCGATCTCGGGCTTCACGTCTTCGAGCTTCTTTTCCGTGTCACCATCCAGAAAGCGAGGTTTGTTCCTATCGTAGAATTCCTGAATGGCCGCTCCATTCGCTTCGTCCGCTGCAAAGGTGGCGGCATCGTCGGCGCTAACTCGATCCACCAGATGCTTGGCGATGGCATCGGATTGGAAACTGATAAAGCCAAAGTTTCGGGTCTCGGTCATGGCCGTCACCCAGAGATTGACATCCTGGTCGGTCACCACCGTCATCACACGCACCATATCGATGACCAATTCGCGTACGATCTCTCGTTTCACGAAGTCCTCGAAGCGGGCCGGAGAGATTTTGCGTCCATCTAAAATCGAAAGATACCGCTCAACCCCTACAAAACTGGATCGGTTACGAAATGTCTGCGCCCACTCAATTCGGTCGGTCATGGCCTCGTCGGAAACTCCCAGACCCAGGCTCCGACCGAAATCGGATACCAGATAGGTCTCCACCAGCTCATCCACCAGACGTTGGCTCGGCAGGGGTGTTGTAGGTCCCGCCCCAAAAGGAGCATAACGGTCCACGCTGGACGTATCGCCACCTGCCAGTTTTGCCAGTCCAATAAAATGGTAGGGACTGCTCACAAGAGACTCGGTATCACCCCCGGACGCTAGAAGCGCCATACCCAGATCGGATCGAGTAAAATTATGGCTACCCGCCTTGACCAGGGTTCCCGTCGGGGGACCCGACTGGCCTACATTTGCACACGGGATATACCCGCCCACGAACATCAGGATGATGATGCCGTACATCGCCCAGATGACCCATGATTTCTCCATTCGCCGCAGAAAATCGAACATGACTCTCGCCTTATACAAAAAAACGCCGAAATATCCGGGGACACCGGTCCGCCGGAGGCGCGGAATCTATGACAGCCCATCGGCCGGGTCAAACACTTCTTTGGAATTCAACCACTTCCGGGGCCCAGCTCACGAGAAAATCGGCTCAACTCCAACGGAGAATCACCTTTCCCGAATGGCCTGATCGCATAACTGTGAACGCCTCTTCGAAATCGTCCACATCATAGCGATGGGTAATAATTTTCTCGATATCGAGCCCGCTCTGAAGCATGGACGACATCTTATACCAGGTCTCGAACATCTCGCGGCCGTAGATACCCTTCAGAACCAACCCCTTGAAGATGACTACATTCCAGTCGATGGACACCTCATCCGAGGGGATCCCCAACAATCCGATCCGCCCCCCATGGTTCATCACGCTCAGAAGATCGCGAAACGCCGCCGGATTACCCGACATCTCAAAGGCCACGTCGAAACCCTCGGTCATTCCCAGCTCGTCCATAACATCCGGCAGTTTGGTTTCGGTCACATTGACCGCCATGGAGGCCCCCATGGAGCGGGCCAGGTCCAGGCGATAATCATTGATGTCGGTGATCACTACATGCCTTGCACCTACATGCCGTGCAATGGCCACGGCCATACAGCCAATGGGGCCGGCTCCAGTGATCAGTACATCCTCGCCCACCAGGTCAAAGGATAAAGCCGTATGGGCCGCATTTCCAAAAGGATCGAAGATGGCCGCCACCTCATCGCTGATAGAATCGGGTACGCGAAAGGCGTTGTCCGCCGGCAGACAAAGGTATTCGGCAAAACAACCCGCCCGGTTCACACCGACCCCCACCGTATTCCGACAGAGATGGCGTTTACCGGCCCGACAATTTCGACAATGACCACAGGTGATATGCCCTTCGCCGGAAACCCGATCGCCGATTTCCAGCCCGCGCACCTCGTCACCTTTGGCCGCCACCTCACCCAGGAACTCATGCCCAATGGTCATAGGTACCGGAATGGTGCGCTCGGACCAGCTATCCCAGTTATAGATATGAATATCCGTGCCGCATATGGCGGTCCGGCGCATCTTCACAAGAATGTCGTTGGGCCCGTAGCTCGGCTTC
>Ga0310121_10003984_pt1 | contig 13254 bp, 12 predicted proteins | sample CB27_Tmax_986_MG_FD_203504 | JGI IMG/M metagenome (GOLD analysis project Ga0310121, IMG submission 203504) | Marine microbial communities from Western Arctic Ocean, Canada - CB27_Tmax_986 | ecosystem: Environmental > Aquatic > Marine > Oceanic | place: Canada: Western Arctic Ocean | collected... | reverse complement strand
CCGGCCGACAGACGCGCTGCATCTCCTTCACGACGGCGATCGGATCCGAGACGACGCTGATCACGTAGGGCGCGTAGACCAGGTCGAACGATTCGTCGGGAAACCGTAGTTTGGTCGCATCCATCTGCTGCAGCCGCACGTTGCGCACGCCGTGCCGCTCCAGGCGCCACTGGGCTCGCTCGAGCATCGAGTCCGACAGGTCAATGCCGGTGACGATGCAGTTGTCAGGATACAGGACCGCGTTGAGCCCGGTGCCCACGCCGACCTCCAAGACCTCGTCTCCCAACTGAATAGCCAGGCGCTTGATCGCCTGGAGGCGCCCGGCGTGCAGGGTCCATCCGAACAGCAGGTCATCGACCGACGAAATGCGCTCGTAGACGGCCCTGACGAAGCTCGTCTCGACGACCACGGCCGACAGCGCCCGAGTGCCCGCGTCGGATGAAACGACGAGGTCGTCACCCGCGATCGGCTGCTCACCAAAAAGAGAAACCACTCCGCGCCTCCGTCCTTCGTGAAACGCCACACGCCGCAGCCGGCTGAAGGGAGGCCAAGCTGCCCGCGCACACTTCTTCCGATGACACGAGCGAAAGATTCACGACTATAACTCGTTGATGCACAAGGGGCAAGGCACACGCTCCCTCGTGAGTGTCCTTCGGACGAAGCGGAGCCGAAGCCCAGCCCCTGCCCAATCCGGTGCACGCTACGACGAAGACCCTGCCTAACTTGTTCCATGGAAAGGTGTTTCGGTGCGCGATCTGTTTGACAGTCCTCCGGGGCGCCGGTATGATTTTTCCGGGCGTTACCTGATCGACCGTGCCAGAACAGGCGAGATTTCTCACCGACACACAACTGCTGCTCACCACTCTGATGGTGAAACTGGCGGTCGTCGCCGTCGTGGCGACGATGCTGGTCAGATTCCGTTGGTTTCGCCGTCTGCTCCTGACCGAGCGCCGGGCCTGGCGTGAACGTCTCATTTTCGCCTTCGCCTTCGGGGTGCCGGTCAGCACCGGGGTCATCTCGAGGCTCCTGCTCAACTACGACGCCGCAGACCTAACACTCGCCGGGGCGTTCATCGCCGGCCTCATCGCCGGTCCGTACACGGGTGTGATTGTCGGATCGCTTGCCGGTGTCCCGGCCTTGATCGCGGGAGAGTTCATCGCGCTACCGTTCGCCATCGGGTGCGGCTTCGCCGGCGGGGGCCTGCGCGAGATCTGCCCGAAGGAAGCCATCTGGCAGTTTTCCCCCTTTGTCTTTCCCGGCCTGCGCCGGCGCGCCTGGCGGTTCGTGCGATCGTTCGAGATCGATTGGCAGGTGCCACTGCTGACCGTACCGCTGGGATTGGAACTGCTCCGCCAGGCGCTGGGCTACCGCTTCGGTGGGCGCCTCTTCTACCTCGAAGCCACGACGCCGACCATGTGGGTATTGACCTTGCTGGCAGTCGTCCTGTCGGTGGCGGTGCCCATCAAGATCTGGAACAGCGCCCGAATCGAGCACCGGCTGCAGGAACAGGACAAGCTCCTGATGACGGCGAGGCTCGAGGCGCTCGCTAGCCAGATCAACCCGCACTTTCTGTTCAACACGCTGACCTCGGTCTCCTCGCTCATTCGCTCGCAGCCCGATGAGGCGCGGGTCGTGATCACCAAGCTGGCCGCGCTGCTGCGGCGGCTGCTGCAGAGCCGCGATCACTTCGTCAGCCTGCGAGAGGAGCTCGCATCGATCGACGAATACCTGGACATCGAGTCGGTCCGGTTCGGCTCGAACCTCGTCGTGGACAAACAGATCAGCGCCGACACGCTGAACGTGATCGTGCCCAGTATGATCCTGCAGCCGCTGGTCGAAAACTCCATCAAGCACGGCCTGTCGCCCAAGGTCGGCCCGGGGCATCTCACGATTCGAAGTGTCCGCAAGAACGGTCATGCCGTCATCGAGATCATCGACGACGGCACCGGCATCCCGCCCGACCCGACCGTTCACCCTACCTCGACGGGCGGCATCGGGCTGAAAAACGTGAATGAGCGATTGCGCGTCATCTACGGCGCGAACTACCAACTGAAGCTCGACAGCAGGCCGGGCCAGGGCACCTGCGCCCGCATCGAGATTCCAGAACTGATGGCGGCCGACGAGGTGACGGCCTAATGGATCTGCAGACCGTCGTCGCCGACGACGAACAACTCGCCCGCGAGGAACTATGCTACCTCCTGGACCAGTTCGACGGCGTGACTGTCGTGGGGCAAGCGGGAGACGGCCCGGAGGCACTGCGGCTCGTCGGCAAGCTCGAGCCCGACCTGGTTCTCCTGGACGTCCAGATGCCTGGGCTCACCGGGTTCGAGGTGGCGCGGGAACTGGTCGCCCAGCGGGCCCGCTCCCAGATCGTCTTCGTCACGGCCTACGACCAGCACGCCCTCGAGGCGTTCGACGTCAACGCCGTCGATTACCTCCTCAAGCCGGTTGAAGCCGCGCGGCTGGAGCAGGCGGTGAATCGCGTGAAGCGGCGCTTGACTCCGGCCCAGCGGGCGCTTGCCAACGAGGAACTGGAACGCCTGGTGGACCTAGTCGCCAGGAAGCAGACCCGACGCGAGCGCGTGGCGGTTAAGGTGGACAATCGATTCGTGCTGGTGACGGCGGATGACATAATTTACGTGTCGGTCATCGACGATGCGATTACACTGGTCACATCGAGCCTCGTGGGCACGTCGAACCACCGGACGCTCGACGAGTTGCAGGCGCATCTAGATCCCGCCGTGTTTTGGCGCGTGCACCGGGCGCACTTGGTGAACATCAACAAGGTCAAGGAAATCGTCCCGTGGTTCAGCCGGAACTACATCCTGCGCATGAAGGACGGCAAGGCCACCGAAATCCCGGTCAGCCGCTCGCACACCAAGCGGCTGCGCGAGTATTTGAACCTCTGAGTCCTAGACCCTAGACCCTAGACACATGACGGACACGACCTCCCCGCCCGATCGCTGGCGCGCCCCTGACTGGCCGTCGGCCTCCACGGGTGACCCGCCAGCGGCGCCGCCACCGGACACTGCACAGCCCGGCGGCCTCCGGCTGAACCTCGAGCAGGGTGACCAGGCCGACCCAGCGGCGGGCAATCCGTCGACGCCGCCCCCTCCGATCGTCACGCCTGCACCGGCGGGCGCGGACGGGTCACCAAAAGGGCCGACTCTGCTATCCCGATTGGCGCAAGAGTTCGTCGCATGGTTCAAGACGCTGGCCTCGGCAGCCGTCTACGCCACGCTCATCGTCACGTTCGGCTTCCAGGTGGCCCGCGTGGAGGGCCTGAGCATGGCGCCGACCCTGGCCGATCAGGATCGCTTAATCGTGAACAAGCTGCTCTACCGGCTGGCGGCGCCGCGGCGCAGCGACATCGTCATGCTCTACTACCCCGTCGACCCGGATAAGTCGTTCGTAAAGCGGGTCATCGGGGAAGAGGGCGACACCGTCCGGATCGACAACGGCCGAGTCTTCGTCAACGACGTGCCGGTTCGCGACGAGTACGTCCCGCCAGACTTCCGGAGCTACGAGGACTACGGGCCGCAGATCGTCCCGGAGGGCTACTACTTCGTGATGGGCGACCATCGGAACAACAGCTCCGACAGCAGGCACTGGGGCATGGTGCCGAAGAGGTACATCATCGGCAAAGTGCAGCTCCGGTGGTGGCCGATCCCGACCGCGCGGCTCTTCTAATGTTTGTAGCCCTGAACGGCTGCGACGTCGCTAGCGGTAGAGCGATTCGATCGTATCCTGCCAGCGGGCTGCCACGACCCGCCGGCGCACCTTCATCGTCGGCGTGAGCTCGCCCCCTGCAATCGAAAGCTCGACCGACAGCAAGTCGAACCGCTTGATCTGCTCGAAGCTCGCCAGTTCCTGATTAACCTCGTCGATCACCCCTTGGTAAAGCGCTCGGACGTCGTCCCGCGCCACCAGGCGTTCGAGCGTCTCGACCCGGTTCCCCGCCCGCCGCACGCGCTCCTCCAGCCGCGGCCGATCGGGCAGCAGCAAGGCGGCGATGAAGCGCCGCCCATCGCCAAGCAGCACCGCTTCGGCCACGAGCGGACTCGTCTTCAGGCGGGCCTCGATTGGCTGCGGCGCCACGTTCTTCCCGCCGGAGGTCACGAGCAAGTCTTTCTTACGGTCCCTGATCGTGACGTAGCCGTCCGCGTCGATCTTCCCGATGTCGCCCGTGTGGAACCAGCCGTCGCGAATGACCTCGGCCGTCGCCTCGGGCTTCCCGTAATAGCCCGGCATGATGTTCGGTCCGCGGGCCAGGAGCTCACCGTCTGGTGCCAGGGTGAGCTCCACGCCGGGAATCGCCTTACCGACCGTCCCGATCCGGATCGCCTCCGGGGGATTGATGCTCAGCACGGGCGCCGTCTCCGTCAGGCCGTAGCCTTCGACGATCGGCATCCCGACCGCGCAGAAGAATTCGGCTGGCGCGCGCCCGAGCGCCGCGGCGCCAGAGATGATCAGCCGGAGTCGGCCGCCAGTGCGGGCGCGGATCTTGGTAAACACCAACCGGTCGGCGAGCCGGTCCTGCAACCGCACGTGCCAGGGCACGCGCCGGCCGGCAGCCTCCAGGGAGGTGCGCGACCGCCCGACGCCGATCGCCCACTCGAAGATCTTCCGGCGGATCGCCGGCGCCTGGGCCACCGACTCCAGTACGCGCGCCTGGACCTTTTCGTAGACCCGCGGTACGCCGGTCATGATGGTCGGCGCAATCGCCTGCAGGTCACGACCGATCGTCTCGAGCGACTCCGCAAATGCCACGGTCACACCTTCGTACAGATACATGTACAGGATGGCGCGCTCGAACGAATGGCTCAACGGCAGGAACGACAGCGCCGTGTCGTCCGAGGTCATCGAAATCACCTGGCGCGAGGCCCGGATGTTCGACAGGATGTTCGTGTGCGTCAGCATCACACCCTTGGGCTCCCCGGTCGTGCCCGATGTGTAGATGATCGTCGCAACGTCATCGGGGTCCAAGCCGGCCGCCATCTCGCGGTAGCGGCGCCCGAGCCCGTCCTCGGTCATCAGCCGTGTGTGGCCGCGCGCGGCCATCGCCGTAAACGGCAACTCGGCCGCCACCCCATCCGCCCCGCCGTCGTCGGCGGCATCGATGACCACCACCGCCTCGATCGCCGAGAGCCTGCGGCGCACGCTGCGTACCTTGGCCGCCTGCGCCTCGTCCGACACGATCACGAGGCGGGCGGCGGAATCGGCCAGGATGCCCTGCATCTGTCCGGCCGTCAGGGTGGGATAGACGGGCACGGTGACCGCGCCAGCGGTCAGGATGGCCAGGTCGGCGATCGTCCACTCGGGCCGGCTCTCCGAGACCAGCGCCACCCGATCGCCCGGGCGGATGCCAAAGTCGCTCAGTCCGAGGCTGAAATCGCGGACCCGGTCGAATAGTTCCCGACTCGACAGGTCGTCGGTGCCATCGGCACGACACCGCCGCAGGAGGACCGGCTTGGGAAACCGGCCCGATACGTGAAACACGAGGTCGGCCAGCGTCTTAAGGTCTGGTTCCGTCACGATCACGAACCTCGTGCGCCACGCGTCGCGCGCGCCTCAACTCGACCGGCGGTACGTGCCCGACCGGCCGCCGGTCTTCTCGAGTAGTCGGATCTCGCCGATGACCATCTCCCGATCGATCGCCTTGACCATGTCGTAGATGGTCAGGGCAGCTGCGGCCACTGCCGTCAATGCCTCCATCTCCACGCCGGTGCGCGCCTCCGTGCGCACGCGAGCTTCGATGTCGTAGCCTTCGGCCGTCGGCGCGAACTGGACGTCGACGTGCGACAGCGGCAGCGTGTGACAGAGCGGAATCAGATCGGCGGTCCGCTTAGCCGCCATGATGCCGGCCAGCCGCGCGGCCTGCAGCGGATCGCCCTTGGCGACCCGGCCGGTGCGGATCGCCTCGAGCGCGGTCGCACCGATCGCGATCGATCCCTGCGCCACCGCCCGGCGGGAGGTCACCGCCTTCGCCCCCACGTCGACCATGCGTACCCGTCCATCGGCGTCCACGTGCGACAAGGGCGACCCCGCACGGCGCCGTCCGCTCGAGGTTTGTCGTTTACGTGTCTTCGCCACCGCTCCCCCGCGCCAAATAGAACGACAGGCTCTCGAGTGAGACCGTCAGGTCCACGTTCTTCAGTTTGACATCGTTCGGGGCCCTCAGCGCGCCCGGCGAAAAGTTCAAGATCGCCTTGATGCCGGCTGCCACGACCTTGTCGACGACGGACTGTGCCGACTTGAGCGGCACCGCAATGACCGCGATCACGATCTGCTCGCGCTTGGCGATCCGGCGCAGATCCTTGATATCGTAGATTGGCACGCTGCCGCGCGACTCTCGCCCGACCTTTTCGCGCAGGTTGTCGAAGAGCGCGGCGATGCCGAACCCCTCCTGCCGGAAGCCGGGGTAGTCCGCCAACGCCAGGCCGAGATTCCCGGCGCCCATGATGGCGACCTTGAAGCCTCGATCGAGGCCCAGAATGTGCCGCAGCTGGCGCTTTAGATCCTTCACGTAGTAGCCGACACCGCGCACGCCCAACTCCCCGAAATGTGCCAGATCCTTCCGGATCTGCGCCGCGGTCAGGTTGAACTGCTCCGCGATCGCCTTCGACGACACGGCCCGCACCCCGGCGGCGTCGAGCTCGTTTAGACAGCGCAGGTACACCGACAGGCGATTGGTCGTCGCTTCGGAGATTGGCATCGACATCGGCGTTCACACGCCCCGCACGCGCGCCCGGCTGGCGGGTCGGACGATGGCGACGATCATAGCAGCCGGCCGCGGCGACTGCCCAGCGCGGCGCCCCGGATCGGCGGTGACCGGCGTGCTAAGATCGCCCCAATGCATCTGCGCCCCCACATCGCTGGTGCGATCCTCATCGGCTCTCTCATTGGGACGGGCGGAGCGACGGTCGACGCTCAGGCCACCCTCCGAAAAGCGGCCACCCTGCTGGCCATCAACACCTACCCGGTGTTCTTTCACGGCGAGCCCGTCGTCGTGCGTGCCGAAGCGTGGTTCGACGACAGGTCTCACTGGCTGGTGGACGGCGAGGAGCGTCTGCTGTGGTTGGGCGACGCCCTCGTCGATGCCGACGATCGCTCCCGCGTCGAAGCGACCGGCACGTTCTGGGATGTCGGACGGCTGGCTCCGGACGACCCGCGCCTCGCCGCCTTCGACCTGGCGTGCACGTCGGAGGCGTTGCTCGGGAAACCGTGGCCGTTGCCCGGCGACCTCTTGGTCCTGGTCGCCGAGAGCGTCGATCCGGCGCCGCGTCCGCTCGCACCCACGCTGCGAACGATCGCCCTCACCCCCGGGCCCTATGTCGGCCAGGAGATCACCGTCGCGGGACGATTTCGCGGCCGGAATCTGTACGGCGACCTGCCGCAGGCGCCGGCACAGAGCTTGACCGACTTCGTGCTGCACTCGGCTGACGCCGCCCTGTGGATCACCGGGCAGGAACCGCGCGGGCGGGACTTTTCGTTGAACATCGACGCGCGTGTCGACACCGGCAAGTGGCTGGACGTGACTGGTACCGTGCATCAAGGCCACGGACTCGTCTGGCTTGAAGCCAGCCTGATCGACCTTGCGACGGCCGTGGACCGCCCCGCGCCGGTCGTCATCGATCGCGCGCAGGGGCCACCGCCAGAGGTGATCTTCAGCGCGCCGGTGCAGGACGACGTGGACGCCTCGCTCGACACTCTAGTGCGGTTGCAGTTTTCCAGGGACATGGAACCGCGATCATTCCGTGGCAACGTGCGGGTCGGCTACCTGGGCGGGCCGTCCGATCCACCGACGTTCACCTTCCGGTACCGCGGCGGCAACCGCGTCCTGGAACTGCGCTTCGAGGAGCCGCTGGCGGCGTTCGCGACGGTCAGGGTCAAACTGCTCGCAGGCGTCGAGGCATTCGACGGTGCGAGCGCGAAGCCCTGGCAGCTCACCTTCACGCTCGGCGGCTCCTAAGGTTAACAACCCGTGGTGAACGTCCGGCGTTGCACCAACTATAGCTAAGCTAGCCGAGCGCCTCCGCCGGCCCCAGCGCGAGCAGACGCGCGATCTCACGGCGCACCTCGGCGATTAGTTCGTCTCTGTGCGCGTAGCCGCGTCCCACCGTCTCGATCGGCTCACCGAACCTGACGCTCACCGTGGCCGGCCGGACGAGCGCGCTGCCCCGCGCCATCGCCGCCCGGCCGCCGAGCATCGCCACCGGGACGATGACCGCCTGCGCCTCCAGCGCCATCACGAAGCCACCCTTCTTAAACGTCAGCAGCTCGTCGGTGCGGCTGCGCGTTCCCTCGGGAAAGATCACAAACGAGCCGCCGTGCCGCAGCGTCAGCGCGGCCTGCGTGATGGCCTTCGCCGCCTGCTCCCGATCGCCCCGGTGCACGCCGATGAACCCGGCAATGTCGAATGCGAAGCCAAGCACGGGAATCTTGCGCAGCCCGGCCTTGTAGAGCACGTGCAACCGCGGAAACAGCGGCCGGAACAGGCTGAAAAGAATGGGCGGCTCGACGTTACTCGTGTGATTGGCGCAGTACACCGTAGGGCGGCCAATCTTTACGTGCTCCAGCCCGGCTGCCCTGACACGGATACCGGGGATCCCGAGGGCCAATCGGACCCCGGCGTAGCCGACCCAGTACAGCACCGCCGACCTGCGCGTGATCAACGCGATGGCTACCGCCGGCGGACCGACCACCAGTATGTAGACGCCAACCACGAGGTAGGCCGCACTCGTGCGCGTCCAGGCCGCAAGCCTCGCCAGCGGAGTCATTGAACCACGATCACTTCCAGCGCCGGAACCTGAACGAAAAAAGCCCGATCCGGAATTTCCGGATCGGGCCTAAATATTCTCGGTCCCCGAACGTGACGCTATGACGCCCGCGCCGTCCGCGTCGTCCGCGTCGTCCGGCGACTCCCCGAGCGCGCCGACGCCTTGGCGATCTTCGCTTTCGCCCGCGCCGCCGCCCGCACCGCCGCCCGCGCCTTGTTCACGAAGCAGCGTTCGAGTCCCGCCTCGACGCGCTCCTCGACCGCCTCCGTCGATTCCTGCGACACCTCCGAAATCTCGGAGACGACCAGGAACCTGGCACGATCCAGCATCCGCTTCTCGCGGAAGGACAGGCTCTTCGATCGGCTCAGGAACGCCAGGTTCTTCAGGACGTCCACTGCATCGTAGATCGAGCCACTCCGCATCTTGTCGGAATTGTCCTTGAAGCGCCCTTTCCAGTTCTGATGGTTGTTGATCTTGCCGTTGGCCAGCAGCGTGTACAGCCTCGCAATCTCGTCTTCACCGACGGCGCCCCGGAGCCCGACCCCGTCCACGTTGTCGACCGGAACCAGCACCGTCGTATCGCTCGAGGCCAATCGCAGCATGTAGAAGCCACAGGTAGTCCCCATGATCGTCTTTTCTTCGATCGTCTGGACGATGCCGAGTCCATGATTCGGGTAGATGACCTTGTCGCCAACCTCGAATGTCACGTTTCCCCAGCCTTTTCTGCGTACCACACTGCAGGTATGCGTGATTGTCTCGTGTTCAACCCTAGTAAGATAGCACATAAAATGATAAAAATAAACCGAAAACATGCCAAAAAAAGCGTTGTTTCGTCGTGTACTCGCCTTAGCGATGTAGACCGCGCAATACTGTGATCTCCTGAGCGACTGACTCACGCGGGTCGCGGCACATGCATATGACGAGGTCTGTGAAGAGCCGGCCCCTCTCGTGAAACTGCTGTACATTACCCGCCCATGACGGACCTGGTGCCGCGTGTGAACCGGTGTGCTAGCAGCCCGTGGTGAAAGTCCAGCGAGGCACCGAGACCCCACGAACCAAAGCCGCGGTCGGCCTGAGCAAGGCGGGACGAGGGAAAATGCTGGCTGTATGTGACCGAGGAGCAACGCCGCCAGGCGGGATGCAGCACCGGTCGAATGCAGCGGGACTTTTACCACGGGCTGTTAGGGGATCGTTCGTGGCCTGCGTTGTCCTCGTGGCGGGCGCCCTGCTTCTCGTCGCAGCCCCCCCGACCGGTGCCGGGGCGCAGACGGCGGCCGATGAGGTGGTCGCGAACGCCGCTTCGACGCCCGCGGTCTCGGCCGCGCTCGCCTACGTGAACTCGCACCGCGAATCCACGACTGCCTTTCATGCGGAAATCGCCGCCATTATCTCGCCCTCTGGCCAGGAACGGGATCGGGCAAGGGCGGTGGCCGCGCGCATGCGCCAGATCGGCCTGACATCCGTCATGATCGACGAGACGCCGAACGCGGTCGGTGTCATCCTTGGGCGATCTGGCCGCGCGTTGGTCTTCATCTCGACACTCGACGATCGACGGCGTCCATCCTGGCTGCCGCCGCGGCACTCGTCGCGTCGGGGTTCGAGCCGGAGCACGACCTAATCTTCGCCGCCGTCGCCCATGAAGAGACCGGTCTGGTCGGTATGAAGGTCGTCTACGAGGCCTACAAGGACCGCGCCGTCGGCTTCGTGGACGTCCTCGATGACGGCCGGCGCATCAGCTACGGCGCCATCGGCATCCACTGGTGGCGGGTCGTTGCCACTGGCCCACCCGGGCATTCCCTGGGTGGCGGCCTGCCGAATGTGAACCAGGCAATCGGGCGCGCCGTCGACCGCATCCTGCAGCTCCCGCATCCCGAACGACATGGGGATACGCGGACGATCGTCAACGTGGCGATGCTCCAGAGCGGCACCGTCTTTAACCACAAGCCGACCACCGGCTGGTTCTCGCTGGACATCCGATCGCTCGACATGGATGTCATCGACGACGTCGAGTCCGACGTTAGAACCGTGCTCGCCGAGGTCGCCGACGACACCGGCATCCAGCTCGAGATGAAACCGTTCCAGCTCACGCCGGGCGGCCAGATCCCAGGCGCCAGCGAATCCCGTCTGGCCACGATGGCCGAGGCCGCGTCCCGGCAGCTCGGCCTCGAGCCGACCCTGAGCGCCAGCGGGTCGTCCAATATGAACGTCGCCGTCGGCAACGGCAGCGCGGCGATTGGCCTGGGCGGCTCTCGCGGCGGCGAGCGGGCCGAAGCCGGGGAATGGGCCGACATTCCCGCTATGCTGCGCACGGCGGCGCACGGCGTGCTGCTGGCTGCGACCGTCAGGGCCGACGGAGAGCGCGGATCCGGATTCAGGCGGAGAAACCCATGAAGGTATTTCGACACGTGATCGGGACTCTTGCCGTAGCCGCGGCCGTGGCGGGCGTCCTGAGCCTGGCCAACCTACTGCCGGCGATCGACGCTGGTCCGCAGGTCGCCACGCAGCTGTCCGCGCGGCGCACCGTCCCGTCCGTCTGGGCGAACACGAGAGCGTTCGGCCAAGACGTCCAGAGTCTCGCTCCGTACGTACCGACACCGCAGGAGGTCGTGGACCGCATGCTGGAGCTGGCGGAGGTCACGGCGGATGACGTCGTGTACGATCTCGCTAGCGGCGACGGCCGCATTCCGATCACGGCCGCCAAGACGTACGGCGCGCGCGGCGTCGGTGTGGACTTCGATCCGGAGCGCGTCGCCGAGGCCAACGCGAACGCGCGGCGTGCGGGCGTGACCGATCGGGTGACGTTTATCCTGGGCGACGCCATGGCGACCGACGTCTCCGACGCAACCGTCGTCACGCTCAACCTGCTGTCGTCGTCGAACCTCAAGCTGCGGCCAATCCTGACGAGCCGGCTCGAGGTGGGTGCGCGTATTGTCTCGCACGCGTTCAGTATGGGCGATTGGCAGGCCGACACCGTCGAGACCTTCAACGACGCGCGCGGCAACCTGCGAACGCTGTATCTCTGGCGGTTCGACGGCCAGTATCGACCGTAGCAGACGACGTGCCATCAGATACCGCTGCGCTGTTGGCGCAAGTTGACGAAGCGTTCGATCGCCCGTCGTGGCACGGGACGAACCTCAAGGGATCGATCCGCGGTCTCACGGCGCGTCAGGCCGCGTGGCGCCCACGCCCCGGACAGCACAGCATCTGGGAGCTCACGTTGCACGCCGCCTACTGGAAGTACATCGTCTGGCGCCGCCTCGCCGGGGCGACACGCGGGAGCTTTGCCCTTGCCGGCAGCAACTGGTTCCCCACGCCCCGTCCGGCCACCGCTGCCGCCTGGCGGGCAAGCAAGGCGCTCCTCGCCGCCGAGCACCGACGGCTGCGGGCGCTGCTCGCCACGCTGCCAGCGTCACAGCTCCCACGGAAGCCGCGCGGGAGCTAGCTCAGCCGGACCGGCCTCATTCGCGGCATTGCCGCGCACGACCTTTATCACGCCGGTCAGATTCAGCTCTTAAAGCGGCTGCAGAACGGGCGACACCGACGGTAGCGGCGTCAGGCAGGCTCGAGCTGCGTGGTATACTTGGCTCCCTTCCGGCCGAGACCACCTCTCGCCGCCGGCGGTCACACCATCACGGGCCGGAGTGGTGAAACTGGCAGACGCGCGGGATTCAAAATCCCGTGGGATCATATCCCGTGTGGGTTCGAGTCCCACCTCCGGCACCATATTTCCAACAGGTTAGAAGGATCGGCCATCAGCGGTTGACCGCGTGTTCGTGGCGATGATGACCGAAAGTGTGCCCCACGGCGTCGTCAATCTTCGCGGCGGCGTCTCGCAGCGCACCCGCATTCACGATCGCATAGCGGCGGTAGATGAATTCGGTCCTGTGGCCGACCATCGCCATCGCGGCAAACCGTGAGACGCCCGCGCGTTCAAGGTTTCGGACAGCCGTTCGCCAGACACCCTGGAAGTCACGGATCGGCTCACCATCCCGGTGAAAAGCGAGCGCCAGCGACGCCGTGGCCCAAGCGGCCGGGATCGTGCCGAGTTCGAGGGGCATCAGTCGTCGCCACCCTCGTCCTGGACCGAAACGAAGAATCGCCAACGCCGACGACCCGTTCACCGGCCTGACGCAGATCCACGTCGTCCAGAACTGGCACCAGGAACTAAAAGCTCGCGTCCCGGTGCCGTAAACAATTCCGACCCACGAGGCGCTTCGTGCTAGGGTATCGATCCAAAATAGTCGACTGTGCCGTCGCGAAGGGAGTTGACCATGTCATCGTTGCGAGCCATGAAGTCCGTGTTGTTCATTTGCACCGTGTTCCTGCTGGCCGGCTGCGCCTCCGAATCCGACGCGCCGAACGCCATGGCGACCGCGGCGGCCGTGGCCGCTGGCAACCCGATCACGGGAGACGGGCTGCCGAACCCGGCCCCGACCGTGATGCGCAACTGGGGCACGTTGCCCGAGGGGCGGGA
>Ga0310121_10003983_pt1 | contig 13255 bp, 8 predicted proteins | sample CB27_Tmax_986_MG_FD_203504 | JGI IMG/M metagenome (GOLD analysis project Ga0310121, IMG submission 203504) | Marine microbial communities from Western Arctic Ocean, Canada - CB27_Tmax_986 | ecosystem: Environmental > Aquatic > Marine > Oceanic | place: Canada: Western Arctic Ocean | collected... | reverse complement strand
GTTATCAGCCACCCGCGCCGGAGGCTTACGCACCGTTGTTTCTGGGCTCCGGGGCTACGCCCCTCCTCCCAGCCACAGCGGTTGAATCTCTTGCATAATGAGTGGTACCGTTTTAAGGGGCAGGTCATCTTTGAGGATGAAACGGTTAATCTCCATTACTGGCATGGTAGGGCCAGAGAAGGTTGGTCACCGGAAGATGGGGTTAGTATCAACACTCCCCTGTTCGAAGGTTGGAATGAAGTGGAAAATATTTCACATTTTCAACCCACGCTTCGCTTCATGGTAGAATGCCAGGCCAGGGACTTCGTCTTCACCAAGAAAGATTTGTGGCGGGTCGTTAATACATTTCAGAAAAAGATCTATAGGCCAAATGGTCGAAATAATAAACCTTCAATGTCGATCTACCTGGATGGTACGGATGGCACACGTGAAACTTACCTGGCTGGATCTATGGGTCATTACGTTGCGGGTAGTTATGATTATGCGGTTGCCGGCTTTTCTCTGCTTGGTTTGCTGGATCGTGAGATATACCAAAATTGTCGATTGATCTATGATTCACGTCGCGAGGACAATCAATATACTAACCTGCATGCATGGACAGTACTGGAACGCATCAGAGTTGAATTATCCCAGCAGGGTCATCCCTGGTTGAAGATCGAGACAAATAAAGGCGAAATCCACATCGAATTATTTCCACACCTATCCCCGCGGGCGGTTACCCATGTCGTTCAATTGGCCAATCGTGGATTCTATGACGGCACTTTGTTTCATTCCATATCCCCCGGCCGCTGGATCGAAGGCGGTTCGCCATTATCCCGAGACGATGATCCTTATAATGACTGGAAAGGCAATAGTGGAACGATGCTGCCAGGAGAATTCAGCGACTATCCCTACCAGAGAGGAACCGTTGGAATGGCATATCATCATGACAGTGAAAGACCAGGTGCCAGTTCTCAGTTTTTCGTCTCTCTGCTGCGAGAAGCGAAATGGGACGGTCAATTTCCAGTCATCGGGACCGTGCATCAAGGTATGGATATTGTTGATTCTATCTCGCAAATGCCGTTATCAGTTGAACCTGAACTGGAAAAATTAAACCGACCCGAAAACCCGGTCATCATTCAGAAAGTATGGATTGAATATCCCCGGTCTTCGCGATCCGATGGCTAGTTTCCCTCGTCGCCGAGTTTCGCAACCTGCGCTTCTGAGGTGGACATCTTGTACACAGGTATCCCATTGGAGGCATAATACACCGCTGAGATGATCTCGCCATCTCGGTATATCCGCTTTGATTTCAATTCGCCGTCGGGCCAGCGTTCGGTGACACTACCAGTCTTTGGTGTTGCCTCCTCAGGGATGATTGGCAATTCCGGAATATTGTAGGCTATCGCCGAGGTCGGAGCTTGACTCTTTTCGTTAGCCGGTCTCAGCGACCAAGCCGCAATAAGGGTAAGTCCCAGTAAAATACCTACAATCAGATAAGACTTGCTTCGAATCATGATGCACTCCTTTGCAGCGAACTTCTGTTTACATAGTTTCCAAAAATACACGCTTTTGGGTCTTGCTTCCAAATAGCATGCCATGTCCACTCGAGCCGCTGGAACGTGAATATTTTCTCGTTCCCAACCCAGGGGAATCCCTTCCCCTTCTTCTCGCTATTGCGTTCTCGATTGGATTCGCCGCTCCATTGACACAATCGAGGATTGGGGACAGGGGATCAAATCCCCTTTCGTCGTGCCGAGAACGGATTCACGGCACAGCGATTGAACGGATTCACGGCACAGCGATTTCTGCCCCTCGGCTCTTTTCATTCCACCTTCACATCCGTCTTTTCAACCTTCCACATCTGCCCGGAGAAGTTACCGGTGTTGGCCAAATGGACCTGGGTGTTCCTGTCGCCGTCGTTGATGATGTCAAGCGATTTGTCCGTTTGCCAGCCGTTGGTGAAGCAGAAGTAGCCGTCACCGACGTCTGTGATTTTCCACATCTGCCCGCTGAAGTTGCCGGTGTCGACCAAGTGAAGTTGGTTGTTCTTGTCACCGTCGTTGATGACGTCAATTGACTTGTCCTTTTGCCAGCCGTTGGTGAAGCGGTAGTAGCCATCCCCGGCGTCTGTGATCTGCCACCTTTGCCCGGTGAAGTTGCCGGTGTTGGCCAGTTGGACTTGGTCGTTCCTGTCGCCGTCGTTGACGACGTCAAGCGACTTGCCCGTTTGCCAGCCGTTGGTGAAGCGGTAGTAGTAATCGGGGTCCCAGTCCTCGGCTTGCTCGGTCGGGGTGGTGAGCCCCCAACGGTAGGTCACATAATCGAAGAGGAACCGTGGATAGCGAGGGTAATTCCCGATTCCCCTCGCTGCCGCACCTCCCTTCGATACACCTGACCAGAAGCAAATGTAGGGATCAAACTTTCCGAGCTTTTCGCCGAAGACCTTTGTGACATCGAAGGGTTTGGATAGATGCCAGGGGTCTTCTTTATTCGCCTTGAAACCTACTCGCAAATGGGACGCGTCGGGAATCTGCATCAACATGTAAAGCGGTTTGTGGGCAAGAATGGACTCGGGGAGCTCGGGCTCGAATTCAATCTTGAGCTCGTTAAAATCCTTTCCCACTAAATTGTACGTGCTATTGAATCTGTGCTTCTTTTCCTTCGGGAGATACTCGACTCCAGGCGTCCATCCACCCCCTGCCGGGTTCCCGTATCCAATAGACTTCCCGCTTTCGGTCCACATGGAAAACGAGGTCATAAACGATTTCCAGGGAAAGGTTTCATCGTCCGGCGGGATCCAACAAATCTCGTACTCATAACCGGGAAAATCCTCGATCTCCGACAGGTCAATCTGGTCCTGTCCAATCGCGGTGGGACACATGGCCCAGATAGCGTCCGCCTGCGGCAGCAGCGTCACAGTCAAATAACCCGGATTCGTATAAGCGTCGGTAATAGCGCCGGCTTCGTGGTACCACTTGGCGTGGAAACCGGGTACATCGAAGTCATCTGATAAGTGCTCAAAGTTCTTGACACTGGCGCCGAAGAAGACAGCGTAATCCACCATGTAAAACAATCTCGAGGGATCTGAAACCTTAAGCGGAGGTGAAGCGCTGATGCCGAGCTCTTTGGGTAGGTCCTCAGCGATCCAGTTGTCGAGCGAAATGATGGGACCTATTTCCCAGATCCCGGTAATCTTTCCGAAACGCGATACATCAATGGTCCTCATTCTCCAACCCGGATGAGGTTCACCTTGCAGGCCTGCACTGAAGCCGACATCAATCATTGTCGGGCTTACTATCTTGACTCGGAAATGAAGGGAGTGGCTCATCGGCCCCCCAGCCAGGTCCCCCCACACCGCATCAGGATACCCTAGCCAATTGTAAGGGACCTTCCAGTTACCCATAACGCTCGAATCCAAATCCCCTCTTCCATAAAGCATCCAGGCTTCAGACTTCCGGGGACCTGAGCTCGCCTTCACATATGGATCACCACCATGCCCGTCCTGTTTTCCGTCCAGAGGATCCGAAGAGGGGGCGAAGTAATTCAATGGTCCGCTCTCTATTTGGGGTCCCTTCAAATGAGTGGTTAGAAGTTGAAAAGAATGTGTATCAGGCGGCAATTGCATCCGATCTTCCGGCCAGGTGGAAGGGTCGGAGAATGTCAAAACCAGGTTCAGTCCGAGCGCCCAGTTCGATTGAGGCGCCTGCGTCCCTCGTGACAATCCAAGATGAAATTCCCAGGGGAGGGGATAGTCGTCAATCCTTATCGGGTCTTCTGGCACACCCTTGATGTCCTTCCCTTCCTCGCGGTGCCATATCGTCGCAAAGCCGGGATGCTCATCGGTAGAGAGATCCTTGATGTTCTCTTGGGGATAGAACACCCACGGGGAAACATCATCACCGGGTGTAATGAAGTGTTGGCTGAGTTCGCGGATGTCTTTGTCCGCGTTTGCAGGAATGATCGTGAGAGCAAAGATTGTTATTAGTGCGACGAACCTTATCATGGATTTAATTCTCCTTCTTCATTTGGAGTAGGGAATTTATTCCCGTTTGCAATACCGCGTGGTGGGTTACGCCTAGCGGCTAACCCACCCTACGTTCTTTGACCCGTAACGGCTAAGATAGGCAACGCTTCACCACATGTTTAGGTTTCTTCTTCGAGCTCTCTCCTAAGAACATCCATCAGATTTGACTTTCCTTCCCACATGGACTCTATCTCGCGCCATCCGGCCAGAGAAAGTGGTCCTAGGAACGGTTCAAAGACAGAAGCGCCGAATTCTCGGTTCGAGCCAATGATTTGAATATCTTCTAACAGTCCGACAACTAGGAGCTCCCTCGCCTGAGGGTCCGGTTCTTCGAGGATTTCCTCGACTAGGTCAAGAGCACCGCGCACAACCTCGACCTCGCACTCTCCATACGAGTCGACAACAAACTTGGCGAGCACCGCAAGGTCCTTATACACACCGGCTTCTTCTCCACTCCAGTATTGTGTGTGTTCCTCCCACATTGGCACGAAATCCGGGCACCGCTCCAAGAAACGTGGTATCAATTCAGGACGTGGTATTAGAATGAAATCGCTCATAACTGTTAGCGGGTAGGGTAACCCTTTGCGGCGACAGCTGCGAGAGTGTTCAGTCTCTCGTTCGGCCTAACGCCTTTTCGCTACATGAAGATGTGATTGGCGTCCCATCAAGGTTATCCACCAATCAGAAAAACCTACTTCTCCGTAGTAAGCCCCCAACGGTAGGTCACGTAGTCAAACAAGAACCGTGGATAACGTGGGTAATTTCCTATTCCCCAAGCTCTGCCGTCTCCCTTCGACACACCTGACCAGAAGCAGATGTAGGGATCAAATTTCCCGATCTTTTCGCCGAGGATCTTTGTGATATCGAAGGGCTTGGAAAGATGCCACGGGTCTTCCTTATTCGCCTTAAACCCCACACGCAAATGCGACACATCGGTAATCTGCATCAACATGTATAGCGGTTTGTGCGCGAGAATTGACTCGGGAAGCTCGGGCTCGAATTCAAAATCCAGCCGGTCCATATCCGTACCCTCTAAATTGTACGGGCTAATGAATCTGTGTTTTTTCTCTTCTGGAAGATACTCGACTCCCGGCTGCCATCCGCTGCCCGTCTTGCCGTATCCAATAGACTTCCCACTTTCAGTCCACATGGAGAAAGAGGTCATAAAGGCTTTCCAGGGAAAGGTTTCGGGGTCCGGGGGGGTCCAACAGATTTCATATTCATAGCCGGGGAAATCCTCGACTTCGCTGAGGTCAATCTGGTCCTGCCCGATAGCGGTGGGACACATGGCCCAAAAAGCGCCTGCCTGGGGCACAAGCGTGACTGTCAGGTAACCCGGATTCGTATAAGCGTCGGTAATGGCTCCGCACTCGTGATACCACTTCGCGTGGAACCCGGGCACATCGAAGTCATCTGAAAGATGTTCAAAGTTCTCGACACTTGCGCCGAAGAAGACAGCGTAATCCACCATGTAAAACACGCCAGCGGGATCCGAGACCTGAAACGGAGGAGAAGTACTGATACCCAGCTTCGGGGGTAAGTCGTCCGCCAACCAGCGGTCGAGCGAGATGATGGGACCAATTTCCCATATCCCCGTGATCTTTCCGAATCGAGAAACGTCGATGGTCCTCATTCTCCAACCCGGATGAGGTTCACCCTGCAGGCCTCCATGGAAGCCGACATCGATCGTTGTCTCGTTTACGATCTTGACCCTGAAATGTAGGGAGTGGCTCATCAGCCCCCCGGCCATATCACCCCAGACCCCTTCCGGATAGCCCAGCCAGTTGTAGGGGATATTCCAATTACCCACAACGCTCGGATCCAAATCCCCTCTTCCATGAAGCGACCAAATCTCTGCTGTTCTCGGTTGGGAGCTCGCCTTAATGTAGGAGTCTCCCCCATGCCCATCTTGTTCACCGTCCGGGGGATTTGCGTAAGGGGCATAGTAGTTCATCGGTCCACTTTCTATCTGGGGTCCACTGAGGTGGGCATCCAAAAGTTGAAAGGAATGGGTATCTGGAGGCAGACTGGTTCGATCTTTTGGCCAGGTGGAGGGATCGGAGAATGTCACAACCAGGTTCAAGCCTAACGCCCAGTTAGATTGAACTATATTTGATCCTCGTGATAACCCAAGATGGAATTCCCAAGGGAGGGGATAGTCATCGATTCTAATTGGATCCGTGGGAATTCCTTTGATGTCCTTCCCTTCCTCACCATGCCAGATCGTCACGAACCCGGGATGTTCCTCTTTAGAGAGGGTTTTGATGTTCTCTTCGGGATAGAACTTCCAGGGGGAAACATCATCATCGGGTGTGATGAAGTGTTGGCTGAGTTTGCGGATGTCTTTGTCCGCGTAAGAAGGAATGATCGTGAGGGCGAAGGCTGTTACCAATAGGACGAATCTAATCATGGGTTGTAATCTCCTTCTTCAGTTGGAGTAGGGAATTTATTCCCGTTCGCATTACAACATGGTGGGTTACGCCTATCGGCTAACCCACCCTACGAATTTCCCATTAAGGCAGATCGAAGTGTACAACCCAGACGTCATGCGGATAGAGGCCATCGACTCCATTGCTTTCAATCCGGCTCCGGGCAATGAGTTTCTCACCCTCATAAATATGGACGAGCGCGGCTTGAGGGAAAACGAACCATTCGGGTGAATCGACGCTAACATCCGCGAGCCCGGTCTCGTCGGCGAGTCCCTCACCAATCTTCGTCTTTCCATCGTGGGTTAAGAGCACAAACCGTAGCGGCTCGGTACGATAAGGTGCTCCCTCCATTGTGGCGATGAACCGGACAGGGTGGCGTTTGGGATTGAGGTATAGGCGGCAGTCGTCGAAGCGCGCTTCGTGATACGTCCCATGGGTTTCGGTGATGTTGTAATACTTCAGCTCCACCCATGACAGGTTGTGGATGATCGGTTCGGAATGGCCAATCTGCGTCCATCCCTCATCCAGTTTGATTTGAGCGCTAGCCAAGCCTGTCGGCTTATCGTACGTCAACAGCACCTCATAGAATCGCTCCCTCTCATCGCCGCGAAGGGCGAGAGGTTTTCCGACCACTTCCGAAGCACCCATGGGATCACAATTGTTAACCTCGAACCACCAGCCTTCGGAATCAGGTGGGGGAATGTTGATGGCTCCTGGGTACTTTCGTGAAATCTCTTTGTTGGCGCCCCAATACTTTTTCATGAGCCTCCCTGTTTCCGGTCCATCCACTCGTCCCAATAGTACCTCGGCGTAAGTGTCCGGGTGCAACCCGCAGAGATGGGCCTTGACGGCGTGGTAACCTGGAGTCTCGGCTATGCCGGATGGTATTTTCATACGGACGGCTGCGCACACGTCAGTTTCCCGCGACGGAGGCGTATCGACGTGCGTGGTCTGATAGAACTTTGACGGGAGTTGTCCTTTGGGCACCGGATCAAGGGTCCCGCGAAAACAGAGCTCTCCTTGATCCACTTCGACCTGGATGCCATCCGGATTGGAGATGACCGTCCTCCAGATGCGTGGGTCGAGCTTGCCGGAGTTAAAATCGTCGCGCGCAAGCGCGCCGCAGACCACCTGCTGCATAGGTATGAGTGGGGCCTCTTTGGACGATGATGAACCGCTATCTTCCGCCCCCGCAAAACACGGCGCGATAAAGAAGCAGCAACCTAAAATTAGTGGAAGGGACGGAGTCATTCGGTCGTACTCAATCCCTGGCGATAATGAACGTAATCATACAGGTACTGTTGGTACATGGGAGCGCCGGGAAGTTTACCCCAGTCTCTTCCCAGGGCGTTCACAATTAGGAGGCCGCCGATCCTACTGATGCCACCCTTGGTCACCTCAGAGCAGTCATAGGTCTTTGACAAGAACCAAGGGTCCTCCGGATTGGCCTTGAATCCGATTCGAACGTGAGAGGGGTCGATGATTTGCAGGAGTACATACAACGGTTTGTGGAGAAGAATCTCATTGGGGATCTCGCTTTCGAATTCCAGCTCAAATACAGGTTTGAGAATGCGATCCTGCGGGAGATCACGCAACAAGTACCAATCCAGATGCTTTGCTTTAAGCAATGCGTAATCGGTCGAATAGTTGTGGAACCGGGCGAGGTTCTCGGAGGGGTAATTCTGAACGCCCGGCAGCCAAAGTCCGACTTCCTTACCTTCCGAGTCATAGATCTGCGCATAAAAGTGGCTGTTCCATGGAACCGAATTATCGGGCGTTGTGACGCAGTATTCGATCTCAACAGGCGGTATGTGACGATCCATTTCCAAATTCTGGAACGATGTAGAGCTGAATCCCGACCACTGTGTCTGCCCTAAGTGGGTAACCGTCAGGTAGCCAGGGTTGGACCAGGTTTCGGCTGCATAGGGGAGTTGAAAATGCCAGTTGGCCAAGTAGCCGCGGATGTCAAAATCATCCGAGACGTGATCCAGTATTCCCGGCCCCACGAACGTGCAGTAATCGAGGTAGAACTCATGTGTCGGGTCCGGCGGCTCGGGCTCGAGAGAAGCGGTGTAGATGACCCTGGGCTTGTAGTAACCCGGTTCCTGGGAGCCGGCAAAATAGCCCCCGTCGAGATGTTGTTGGGGGAGGTGGCGGCAGAGGACATCGGGAATCCAGCGGTCGCAAGAAAAGATCGGCCCGATTTCCCAGATTCCTGTAATCTCACCAAACTTCGAACAGTCAATCGTTCGCATGGCGGGCGGAAACATGGTTTGCCACTGGAAACCAACCTGCAGGCTGGTGGGGGATGAAACTGAGCAACTGAAATAGACTTCCTGGGCAGCGGGACCCGAATACCCTCCCGAACCTTTTCCCGTCCTATAGGGTTGCCAGTCTCCCATGACACGATGGTCCAGATCGCCTCGACCGTAGAGCAGCCATGTCTCCGGGTGTGTGCGGGCGGAATATTGGGGCAACCCCGGGGCGAACTCGCCCGTAGCCCCGAGATGGACCACCAGGAGTTGAAAATCGTGTGTGTCGGGCGGACGCTGTGTTCGATCCTCGGGCCAGGTAGAGGGATCGGAGAAGGTCACGGCCACGTTCAGTCCGATCGCGTAATTCATTTGGTTCTTCGAACCAAACCCTTGAAGCGCGCTCCAGTTTTGAACAAGGCCCATGTGAAAGGTCCACGGAAGAGGATAATCGTCGATACGGATGGGTTCCTCGAGGATTCCTTTGATGTCCTTGCCTTTGCCAGCTTGCCATATCGTCGCAAGTCCGGGTGCTTCCTTGGTCGAAATTTCCTTGATGTTCTCTTCGGGCACGAACATCCAAGGCGAGATATCGGCTCCTGGCGTGTTGAAATGTTGGTTCAGAACGCGGATATCATCTTCAGCGTGGCTTGGGGCAGCCAAGCCCACCGCCAACACCATACAGAGGGCTGTTAGTTTAATTCGTAGTTTCATGTTTCAACTCCTTTCTCGATAAAGAATGTGATTCGTGGTTATGCCCCTCTATTCGGTACTCAACCCCTCTCGGTACCGGATATAGTCAAATTTGAACGTCTGGTACATCGGTGAACCTGGGGGACTGCCCCACTGCCGTCCTGTAACCGACGAGTAACAGAACTGCTGAAACTGGCCGATTCCCCCCTTGAGGATCTTTGAACAATCAAAAACCTTCGAGAGGTGCCACTCCTCGTCGGGACCTGCGCGGAACCCCATCCGAACGTGTTCCGGATCGATGACCTGCATCAGCATATAGAGCGGCCTTGCGCGCAGCACCTCCTCCGGCAATTCAGGATCGAATTCGAGGCTGAAGAGAGACTCATACATCGACACTGCTTCCTTGAGCATGTACCAGTCGCTGTGAACCCGACCGAAGGTCGATTCCGTGAAGGGGGTCTCGGTATACTGAATGACATCGTTAGCGGGAAGATTGGCCACACCGGGCCGCCAGCCGCCGCGGATTACCCCATCACGATCGGTAACCATGCAGTTCAGGTAGAAGTTCCAGGGATGCCTGTCATCTGGGGGAATAAAGCAGATCTCCAGTTCGAAAGGTGGTTTATGATACTTCAGGTCCAGGTTGCTCCCGGCGACGGACCCAAAAAACACACCTTGGCTCGGACCCAGCGTCGTGACCGTCAGGTAACCGGGATTGGACCAGGTGTCAAAACCGAAGGGTATCTGCGCCGCCCATTGTCCGATGTAACCGGGGATGTTGAATTCGTCGGACAGGTGGGTCACCGGAGCCGGGTAGGCACCGAAGAAGACACAGTAATCCACGTAAAATTCATGGATGGGGTCCGGAGGAATGGGTGCGGGGGCATCAAAGTTCAGGAGTTTCGGAACATAGCGCGTAGGGTCAGTGGATCCGCCGAACATAGAGTGGTACCCCTTCTTCAGCGAAAGATGCCTGCACAACACATCCGGAATCCAGCGGTCACAGGAAAAAATCGGCCCGATCTCCCAGATCCCGGTGATATTCCCGAATTTCGAGCAATCGAAAGACCTGTCCGTCCAGCCATGCTTGGCTTCTGACTTGAAACCGATCTGCAGTACCGCGGGAGACATGACCTGGCAGCGAAAAAAATACTGGTGTGAAGCTGTGCCCGAATAACGCGTCCCGCCTTCCCAGATGTGGTTCAGGTTCCAGTCACCCATCACGTTATGCGCAAGATCTCCGCGACCATACAGCATATAAGTTTCTGGATGAGGGTAATCAGAATACTGCGGTAGGCCGGGTGCAAACTCGCCTGACGATCCCAAATGAACGATGAGCAACTGGACCTCGTGAGTCTCGGGCGGGCGCTCTGTCCGATCCTCCGGCCAGGTCGATGGATCAGAATATGTGACGGCCACGTTCAGGCCGACCGCGAAGTTCTGCTGCAGTTTTGAACCGAAGCCGGTGATCGTCGCGAAATTGGGGATCAGCCCGAGCTGGAATTCCCAGGGCAAAGGGTAGTCATCAATCCGGATAGGGTACTTGAGGATGCCTTTGACATCTTGTCCCTTCCCATCCTGCCAAATTGTTGCCAGGCCTGGGTGTTCGGCCGTGGAAAATTCCCGGATGTTGTCGTCGGGGATGAAGATCCAAGGCGAGATGTCTCCGTCTGGGGCATTGAAATGTTGACTCAACTTGCGAATATCATTTTCGGCATAGATTGAGACGGGCAGGACCAACGGCAAAACGGTAAGGTACGTAAGGAACCTAGTACGTCGCTTCATGATTCAACTCCCTCATTCGGAAAGCGTAAAGCGATAGTGAATGTAATCGAGCTGGAATCGGTGGTAGGAAGGGTAATTGCCCACTCCCATCCCTTCTTCACCCAACTGATACGAAACTAACGCCGGATAGCCGAATTTCCCGATCTTGCCGAACACATCCTTGGAATTGAATACGCTGGAGAAGGTCCACGGCTCATCCTCGCCCGTTTTGTAGCCTACCCGCACACGGTATTGATCCATGACCTGTAATACCCAATGGAGGGTTTCGCCTTCGTCGGGTAGCCGGATATCTGAATCAAATTTCGGATTGATTTTGGAATCCTGGTCTGGTGGAAATTCCCACTTCTTAGGATCAGTCGTCCAAACGTTCAAGTATTTGCAGCCCACACCGGGAATGTTCTTGATAGTAGGTTGCCAGCTATAGTAGTTCCCGCTGGGTTGCCACAGCGCCACCGGTTCTTCCTCCAGAACGGCCACATGCTCCTCGTCCCCCAAGCCTACGTTCCACCAAAGGTTCCAGGGCTCACTGTTAGGTGGAGGAACAAATCCGACCGCAATCTCGAAAGGTGGTTTTCGGACATGGATAAGATCGATCCCATTACCGGGCATAGCGGGGCAGATCGCCCAGCCGCTGCTGTTCCCAAGCGCCGTCATCGTGAGGTAACCGGGATTGGAAAAGGTCTCGGCCATATAACAGTTCGCCTCAATATAATACTTTGCCCCCTGGTCGGCAAATAAGGTCGGGATGTTGAAGTCGTCGGAAAAATGCTCGATGTTTTCGGTACCCGCGCCGCGAAAGGTCGCATAGTCCACGTAATAAGGAATGCCGGGGATGGGTGGCTCCACTTTGAAAAGGTCCTCAATCGGCTCCAGGCTCGATGGGGGATGCTCGGACCATTTCGTGCTGTAACGCGCGCGCAAACTTTGCATCCATGTCGGCGGCTTGTCGAGTCCCAATTCGGCGGCCAATGTATCGGGAATCCAGCGGTCGGCAGAAACGATTGGTCCGATCTCCCAGATGCCTGTGATCTTGCCGAATTTAGAGGTATCAATATGGCGGGTATTGTAGCCTCGGACCATGCCGTATCCCATGCCGATCTCCAAACTGGTCGGGCTTGCCAGCCGCGCTCGGAAACGGATGACGAAATCTGCCGGACCACCTAGTTTCCCCGCGCCGGCGATGTTGTTCTCGCCCCCCTGCCACGAATAAGCCATTCGCCAATCGCCTAACACGTTCTCCGCCAAGTCTCCGCGGCCGTAGAGCAGGTAAACCTCTGCGGTGGGATCATTCCAATTCAGTTCGCTCTTCCGTAGCGCCGGAATACCGGGGCGGTAATTCTCACCAAGATTACCCAGGTGAACGACGAACAACTGCACCGAATGGGTGTCCGGAGGCATCTGGGTCCGATCCTCGGGCCAGGTCGAAGGATCGGAAAAGGTCACTGCGATGTTCAGGCCGACCGCGTAATTTGTCTGGCCTTCCTGCCCCACCTGGATAATCATGTCCTGCAAGATTCCGAGCTCAAACTCCCACGGTAACGGGTAATCATCGATCCTGATCGGATCCTTTAGGATCCCTTTGACGTCCTTGCCTTTCCCGGCCTCGGAAAACTTCACATAGCCGGGATTAGTCTTCGCGGAACAGCTTTCTATATTGTCTTCGGGAATGAACATCCAGGGTGAGATATCACCGCTGGAATCGATGAAATGCTGGCTCAACTCGCGGATGTCTTGTTCAGCGAGGGCCGGTGTGGCCACCACGATGGCCATTAATGCAACAAATATTGATTTTCGTGCCGTATGGTTCATGAGTATCTATTTGATGCCTTTCAATTTGAATGATGAATCAAGTACCGCGTAATCACTGAGACAAGTTTGACGAGAGCCTAATGGGTTGATGGGGGCGTTCCTAGTCTCCTAACGGTAGATTCAATACCCAGACATCATTTGGGTACAGACCCTCCACATCGTGGCTTTCGATCTTGGATTGGCCTTTCATTTCTTGATTGCTGTGCCGTGAATTCCTTCTCGGCACAACCTACGGGGATTTGATCCCATACTCGCCATCTTTGATGGACGCAATCTCCAGA
>Ga0310121_10003982_pt1 | contig 13258 bp, 12 predicted proteins | sample CB27_Tmax_986_MG_FD_203504 | JGI IMG/M metagenome (GOLD analysis project Ga0310121, IMG submission 203504) | Marine microbial communities from Western Arctic Ocean, Canada - CB27_Tmax_986 | ecosystem: Environmental > Aquatic > Marine > Oceanic | place: Canada: Western Arctic Ocean | collected... | reverse complement strand
ACCCCATGCACGAAAACCCGAACTCGAGATGGCAGTCCCGGCCGCCGGTGCAATCCCAGTTTTGAAGCAGATCGGCGGGGGGAGTTCCCGAAGCCGCTACCAGCGTATCGCCCTTCTGGGCTTGCGCGTTGACCAACTCGATTAATTGTCCCTGGCCCATCGCCTGGCCGGGAATATCCGCAAAGACTTCTTTCTTTTGGACATTCGCCCACTTGTCTTTCGCGGCGGCGACCTTTCTAAGATACGCGGAATTAGGCTTGATCCCCGCCTTCTTGGCGGCGCGTGTCAGCGCCCGGAGGCCCTCGCGGGCATCGGAGGCGATCGGCAGGGAACCGTTCTTGAATGCATCGTGGCCGCAGACATTAATGCTGATGAACTGGACCTTCGGGTTCTCGAACATCGAATTTGATCCGGTCGTGAAATCTGCCAATCGAGTCCCGACGCAGAGGATAAGATCCGCTTGGGACCCAATAGCGGCGGATGCCTGGTTTCCGCAGAATCCGAACCCTCCGAGCGCGAGCGGAGACTCGTTCTTGACCGCTCCCTTGCCACCAAAGGTTTCACCCACCGGAATGCCAAACGCTTCCGAGAAAGCCTGTAAATCCTTCCATGCCTCAGAGTAGTGAACACCTCCGCCAGCGATGATGACCGGGCTTTTCGCTTTCTTGAGGAGCTCGGCGGCCTCCTCGATCCTTTTCGCATCAGGTTTCCGCCGTTCAATACGCCAGACGCGCCGCTCAAATAAATGGTTCGGGTAGTCGTATGCGTGTGACTGAATGTCCTGCGGCAAGGAAAGGGTGACCGCTCCTGTCTCGGCGGGGTCGGTAAGAACACGCATTGCTTCCGGAAGCGCTGTGAGCAGGTGTTCCGGGCGCGTGATCCGGTCAAAAAATTTGCTAACCGGGCGGAAGCAGTCGTTAACACTCGCATCCGCGCTGATCGAGTGTTCGAGCTGCTGGAGCACCGGCCCTTGATAACGGGTCGTGTAGTAATCAGCTGGGAGAAGCAGTACCGGCAGACGGTTAATCGTCGCCAAGGCTGCGCCCGTGACCATGTTGGTGGAACCGGGCCCGATCGAGGAAGCGCAAGCAAAAGTCGAACGCCGCAAGTTTGCCTTCGCGAAGCCGGCTGCGGTGTGGACCATGGACTGCTCATTAAAAGGCTGGTAAAAGGGTAGCTCCCTCCCGTATTCCAAGAGACCCTGACCCAACCCGGCAGCGTTACCGTGCCCGAATATGCCAAAGACCCCCGGAATAAACCGCCTGGATCGCCCGTCGAATTCTGAGAACTGGACCTGTAAATACTTTACAATGGCTTGCCCCATCGTTAGACGCGTTGTACCTCTCAAAGTTGATTTCGGCATGTCCGATCCTCCCTAATTCCTTCTATCCTTGTTATGGTTGATGCAACGCTGGCGAAAAGAATGGTTCCTCAGTCCAAGCGCAATCGTCCTGTTTGGAAGCATCCAGTCATCAACGAATCGGTGATGTGAACCCAGCCGCTGTCAATGAGGGTTAAATCATCACAGTACGGAATCGATTGCCCAGCGAGCAATTACAAGGGAAAAATAAAGACCCTGGCCCTTCTAGTCAATATCCTGCCGATTTTAACCTGCTTCCAAGCGATACAGATCGGGACGGCGATAATTATCAAAGAATTGGAGGTCGTCACCCCGCTTCTCCATGAGAGTTGCGGAGTCAAGATCGACAATTAGAAGGTCCTCAACCATTGGTTTGGCTTCTGCGATCACCTCACCCCAGGGATTAAGCGCCAGCGAACCACCAGGGAATTCGCTCATTCCCGTATGGGTTTCCCGGGAGGAGCTGGAGGTTGGCTCCGTGGCCGGCTCCCCGGAACTTCTTCCCACCTGATTGACAATCGCCATGAAGACACTGTTGTCGAAGGCGCGGGCGGTCAGGTACCGCAGCCATCGATCGTGCTTGGCTTTAACTCCCTCCTCGGTACACGGTCCCGGTGAGGCATAACACCCAAAGATGATCTCCGCTCCCTGGAGCGCAATAGTTCTAGCCGCTTCTGGGAAATGGTTGTCATAACAAATCTGGACACCGAATGTGGAACCATTGCTGGTATAGACAGGAAGGGAGTTGCCTTGATTAAACCTTGCGTTCTCAGGGAAGGGAACATGAATCTTTCGATAGACTCCCTCCAGACCCGAGGGGGATGCGACCAACTGTGAGTTGTAGTATTCCCCGGCGGGATCTTTCTCCAGGAATCCAGCTACGACGGTTACTCCGGCTTCTTTCGCTATTGAAACAGCGACCGAACCTAATTCGCCGTCCGGAGGTTGGGCAAGGGAAGCCGTGAGTTCTTTTGTTTCGGGATAACCGGAAAGTGAAAGTTCAGGAAACGCGATGATCGATGCCCCAGCTTCGGAGGCCTGCATTGCGAATAGCCGATGTTTCTCGACGTTATCGTCCAGATTGCCTACCAGGCAGGTAATCTGACCAAGAGCGACTCTGATGTCCTTCATCATGGGACCCGTTTTTCACTAGAAGGTCCGCACAGCGGACCCTACAACCTAAGAGAGTTTTGCCTTGATATTTTCAAGCAGGTCCACCGCCGCCTTGAGGTCCCTGATCTGTTCCTCGCCCTCGACTTCTCGTTCAATCGTTAACGGGCCTGAGTACCCAAAATCGTTAAGCGTTTTTATGAAATCCTCTATACCCACCTCGCCTGTACCCAGCGGGACTTCGCGCCCCCACTCGACACCCGGGTCATCCGACCAGGTCGCATCCTTAACGTGGCAACTCGCCACATGCGTTCCAACTTGTCGGAGGGCTTTGATTGGCTCGCTTTTTCCATAAAGAATCATATTGGCGGGATCGAAATTGATCCTCAGGTTGGGACGACCCACATCACTCAGGAAATTTAAGAGTGTCTCAGTCGAGTCTTCTCCGGTTTCCAGGTTAAAGGTTAAACCCAGGCCTTCGCAGTGGTCCATCAGATCCTGAGTCGTGGAAATCAGGTCAGGGTAATCAGGATCATCGCGGTCATCAGGGATAGCGCCGTAATGGCAGGCCGCCGCGGTTGCGCCGACCCCCGCGGCCACATCTGCGAGTTTCTTTGTTAAGTCGAGACGTTCTTTTCTCCACTGCTTGGGAACAAGACCGCCCGTCTCCTCAGCCTTGCGTAGCGTCGAATAATCCATTCCAACATAGGTCGCGAAGACAGCGGTGATGGGGATCCCGGCATCGCCAAAAACCTTCTTCATGTTTTCGACCGCCTTCTCCGAAATATCATCCCCATCCCAATAAAGATACTGAATGTTCTTGAGACCCAGGTTCTGAACTTTCTCGGCAGCAGCTTCGATTCCATGCTTAAAATCCGCGATCATACCAATTTCCATCTTATCCATTTTCCTGCTCCTTTATCCTAACGCCGGTAGGTTACCGGCTTGGGTTCCAGCATGTCCACCAACGGCTTGATGATGGCGAACGCCTGAAAAACGTTTCCCAATGGGTTGTAGTGACCAATGTAATACCGATCCATATAATCATCCACACTGATCTTGAACTGCGCGCAATCTTCCCCGTGCGCCTTCAGCGTATCCACGTATGGCAGCCCCTTTTCATCCAGAAAATCAACGAAAACTTTATCGACGCGGCCCTCCCCATTCAGGTAAGCGGCCAGATCATACATCGTATAAGAAAGCACGTAGAGAACCTTCTTATTATTCTTTGCGGCAAACTCCTCAACCATCTCCACAATTCGTTCGGAGGCAAAAAAGGATGCTGCGTCATAAACCCGTTGCGCCACCTCACCAAGCTCCTCCGGTGAATCGATATCAGCCTCGACCCCATGTTCCTTTGCTAATGCACGAATGTCGTCATAACTTTTCTCCGGTGTCCCCAATCGGATGTTCTTCCTTGCGAGGTAGACACGAAGGACCAGACTGTCCCTAAAGTTTTCAAGGACCCACTCGAGGTCGGTCATTTTGTGAAGCAATTCGGGCGTCGAGCACAGATTTTCATGTTCGATAAACATATGAGTCTTCGGGTTAACATCTACCCACGGCATCGGCGGACGTTTCTGGGCGCCGCGGATGATTTCGATATCATGAACCCCCGTTGGAATTCCAGCCCAGCCATAGACACTCCGATAGTGATCATCACTATAAATATTCATGATGATGTATTCGGCCGGATTCTTCTCTTCTTCCTGCAACATCCGTAGATACATCTGGTAGACCGAGTGTCCGGAAAGGCCATAATTCCGAATCGGTTCACACAGGTGGGTGGCCAGGACCTCCTGCCAGGACTCGCCGTCGCTCACTTGGTCGCAATGCGTGAAACTGTTTCCGTAAGTGTTGATCCGGCAGGGCTGATCGGCGTAAGCGACCATCCTGCGCGCGCCGGTGTCGTCGTAATTGTAGGTAGAAATGGCCCCGCCGATGCCATCCGCCCAGGTGCCTGTATGGTGAACCCACCCCATCTTGGCGTCGTGGATATCCTTCATGCCTTCTCCCAAAAGCCATTTCTCGATCCTCTCGGGGGTGTAAATAATGTTCTTCAGGTATTCTCGTATCTGCTGTTCAACAACCTTGGCGCTTCTTGCGCTCTCCATACTGTTTTTGGACCCGACCGCCCCTGCCTCGCCGACACCCCGGTGACGGGGCGGAGCATCCGCTTCAGGACCTGCCTTGGAATCGGAGGAGTATGCAAATTGGACTTGGAACAGATCAGGTAAACCCAGCGCCAGGCAGCAAAACATAGATAGGTAAACGGATTTCATTTTCACCCTCCAATTTCAGGAAAAACAGCGATTCAGCCCTCGACTACAGATAAAACGTCAGACAAACAAGTCCACCGATCATGCCATGACCGTCCCCGCATCACAATGGGTCATCCTATTCGTATGGAGTCTGGAAGCCATGCTTCCGGCGTACCCCCGCACAGCCTCGGAAATGAAAAACGCCCAGGATTTCTCCTGGGCGCTGAAAACGGTTCAATATCTCTTCCGGTGGTGTTGTTTAAAGCCTACCGGGTCCCGACAATTCGCTGCACGTTATGGACAACCTGAGTTCCCTTCAGGAGCTTGTCCAAGGGTGATTCCACATGCTCGTAAACGTTGTAAGAAGTCGGGACCGTTCGCGGCTGATTGACCAGATAAGACTGCTGGTAACTCTTCGGAGATTGGTAAGAAGCCGCTGAATACGAATTTGAACCTGAATAAGTCCCGTAAGGGGTTGCGCAGCCAGCCACGAATACAAGCGCTAACCCTGAAAACATGCAAGCAAGTTTGGTAAGAATCTGTTGTGTAAACATACTGGTTAGCCTCCTCATTATTGGATTTGAGTCTATTTCCTCAGTTTTATTAGACGGATCACGGACGGGTTTATTCATAGCAATGTAATCAGCAGATGAGAGTTTCTCCAGAGTGTTTACTTGACAGTGTCTCGGACATATATGCTGCTCCGCAATTTGCCCCCTGAACTACATATTATTCAGTTTTGACAAACAAGCTATCCCATCTGAATCCTTGTGTGTGTAAGACCGACAAAGGGAATCGAGTTAACCCATTCATAATTTAGAACTTAGACGGTCAACAATGCTGTGGCATATCACCTGCTCCAACATTAACCCACTAGAACCAATCGAAAGGTGTCACAAAACCATGAAACTTGCGAACAGGGTACTACCGGGGGCGCTTGTTCTTTGCATCGCCGTGCCAATGGCCACGGCCACGATCATTGATTTTGAAACGGACATGTTTGGGAACCCGCTTTCGGCGGGGACGATTGTCTCGAATCAATTTGCTCACCTCGGAATTCAAAATATCTCGGCAATCAACAACCGCAGTAGCCATCCTGATCTGGCGATTCTCTTTGACTCGGCAAACCCCACGGGCGGCGATACGGATCTCTTTACTCAGAACCTGAATAATATCCTCATCATCGCCGAGGATGACGTGGATAATAGTCCTTCGGATGGCTTGATTGACGATCCCGATGACGAGGGGAGGGGAGGCTCGCTCAACTTTGAACTGACAGGCCAGTTCCTCTCCGGTGATTTCATCATTGTAGATACGGAAGAGCGTGGCGGTTTCATCGAATTCTTCCTGAACAATTTATCTGTTGGGTCACTGGCGATTCCCCAGATTGCCGATGGCGCACAGCAGTCAATCAGTTTCAATCTGGCCAGCTTCGATGAGTTCACAGTGAACCTGGCCGGCTCCGGAGCAGTCGGAGAGGTCAACATCCAAGCCATTCCGGGAACCCACGACGGTCGCGATGGTCGTCATGGGCGGCTTCGCGCTTGCCACAAGGGCACGCTCCCGTCGATTTTAGTCAGAAGTCAATTCATTGAGAGCCAATGAGAGAACAGGGCCGCTCCCTCCGGGGGTGGCCCTGCTTCGTTTTTTTACTAGCTCCCGGGTAAAGTTACCAAATCCGTTTACTCAACGCCCGATACAGTCGCTGGCGCAATGAAAGCCGTGTCCCTCGAAGATTCGCGCCTGCCAGATCGGCGCCCCGAATATCGGCGCTCCGCAAATTCGCATCGTGAAGATCCGCCCCGACAAGATTTGCCCTCCGCAAGTCGGCGCCTCTCAGGTCGGCGCCGGAAAGATCCGTTTCTCGAAGAAAAGCCCGCGACAGATCGGCCCCACGGAGATCATCCCCGGAGAGATCCTTCCCGGAGAGATCAGCCCAACTTAGGTTCGCTCTTCGCAAGCTCGTTCCTTCCAAATTAGCTCCTGAAAGATCTGTCCCCGAGAGATCGGCTTCGGTAAAGTCAGCATCACGAAGGTCTGCATCGCACAAGTTGGCTCTTCGCAGGTCAGCACCCGATAGGTCAGCTCCGTTTAAGTCCGTTTCGCGGAGGTAAGCGCGCGAGAGGTCGGCGTCCCGGAGGTCCGAGCCGGAAAGGTCTGCTTCTCGAAGATCGGCTTTGCTGAGTTTAGCCCCGGTAAGGTCCTTATTGCTGAGGTCGACCAGGCTGAGATTAGCCTTTCTTAAATCTGCCCCTTCAAGATGAGTTGAAGTCAGATTGGTGCTGGATAAGTCCGCTCCGCCTAATTTGGCTTCCCGGAGGTCTGTATCAGTCAGGTTGGCATGAGAGAGAATGGCGGAACGCAGATCAGCGCCGTGGAGGTCAGCCCCTTGTAAGTCGGCGTCACGGAGCTCCGCGCGGCCAAGTCGGACACCGACCAAAACCTTGTTGTTCAGGTCCACTTGGTTGAGGTTTGCCTTGCGAAGGTCAATACCCTCTAAGTTAGCGCCCACCAATTTGGCGCCAGACAGGTTCGCGCCTCGCAGATCCGCCCCGGAAAGGTCTGCCTCGCTCAGGTCCGCGTCGCGCAAGTCCGCTCCCGATAATCGAGCCTCTAGCAATTTGGCGCTGGAAAGTTCAGGGCTTACAATATCGTTGCTTTTCCGCCACCTGCCCCAATCAGCCGCTCCGCGAAGGAGCATATTCAGATGTTCTTCGTTGGCCATGCTTCCGATACCCCCTCGAACGTTTCAAGAAGGTCGATTATGCTAGAATCTGTTAAACCTTGCGACCTGTGTACTTTTGACCCTTTATAAAAGAGTGAAAGGACCCATCCGTGCCCTTAAAAAGTTGGCTGGCCACACTTTGCGGCAGTTCGTGCCGGAAAAGGTCGCGCCGGAATCCTTACAACCCTCTTCACGAGAAAATGAAGGAGCGCTGGGCCGGCGGTAAGTATGTCCGGGAAGAGGATGTTGAGCGGAAACCGGTACTCGATGATGGCGAGGCAGTCTTCAGCCAGACTCGAGGGGATGATTACGCCAGCTTCTGGACGAATGTCGCCACTTCCCGCGATGGAGCGTTGATGTCCACTCGGACGCTTATCATTGATGATGAAACCGATTACGCGCTTTCCGTAGATTTGGCCGAAATGATCTACCAGGCGCTCCAACTGAACGAACAGTCCCACATTCTGGAGGTCGGTTGCGGAATGGGCTCAATGTCTTACCACATTGTGGGTCGTGTTGCTCGTCACGTCATGGCAGACATTTCCCCCACGATGCTCGAACACGCCAGGAAACGGATTGGTGACGCTCCAGCAGCGGAATACCATTTGCTTGAAGCATGTGACCTAAAGGATTTTGAGGACAATTCCTTCGACGGAGTTTTCTTCGAAGCTGTTCTCGAACATTTGGACCGCGAGGACGCTTATCGATACATGCGCGAGACCCTTCGGGTCATCAGGCCCGGCGGGCGCGCCTACTTCATGGTGTTTAGCCTCCTCCACCCGAAAGGTTTTTCCGAATTTGAAACAGTGGTTGATCACATGTGCGATGGGAGGGGAAAGAACCTGGTAACGCGGAACAGGTATTACACCAGTTCGGAGATACGCGCCTACCTGAACAACATTGGATTCAAGATTGATGAATCCTGTTCCCAACTCTCAGACGAACCGCCGGATGTATTGGTCCACATTGATGAACACGCGCTGGTTGCGGTTTGTGAGAAGCCGGCGGATGCATAAGGACCATCGCCTGATCCGTTTTATAATTTAAGATTGAAGCCTGGAGAACAACTATGCCTGAGACTGTTAAGCTCGCTTTCGTTGGCTGCGGAGCCATATCGCATTTCCACCTCGAGGGTATTATAGAGAGCGCCCCACACATTCGGGTAACAGCGGCCATCGATCCGATGTCCGAACGAGCTCAGGAAATCGCTGAGCAGACAGGCGCCCAGACCTTCTCAACCTTCGCAGAGGCATTGGAGAAAGGCGATTTCGATGCTGTCGATATCATGCTCCCGCACGACCTGCACGAGGAGTTTGCCTTACAGGCATTTGATGCGGGCAAACATGTGCTGCTGGAAAAACCGATTGCCCCCACCCTGGATGCCTGTGATCGAATCCTCGACGCAGCGAATAAGACCGACAAGGTATTCATGGTGGCCGAAAACTCGCAGTACTGGCCTGAAATTGTGAAGGCCCGAGAACTCATTCAGGACGGTGCCATCGGAGACATCGTCACCGCCAGGGCCGGGATGGTAGCGGAGTTCGATGATTACTGGTTCAAAGACAAAAAGCCTTGGCGTTTTGAAAAGGGGCGTACCGGAGGCGGCATTGTCATCGATGGCGGCGCGCATTGGATCCGGCCATTGCGTATGTGGTTAGGTGAAATCGACGAAGTCGTGGCAGTCCTCGGTCACCCTTACAAGGGAATGGAAGGCGAATCCTTGTCCCGTGCACTTTTCCGTTTCCAGTCAGGTATAGTTGCTGCATTTGATGCCATGATGTTTGACGGTGTGCTTGCTCCTGACAACTGGTGGCGCATTACCGGTACCCAAGGAGAAATCATAATCGAGGCAGGATTCGGGGGAGCCGGAGGTGTTCGCCTATACGATGCGGACCACCACGAGGGTCTTCTCGTTCAAGAACCCAACGGATACGCAAAATCCTTTGGCCCCGAGTTACATGACTTCTCCCTGGCAGTGTTGGAGGGGAAAGAACCCGAGGCCGGTCCCGAATACGCGCTGGGCGAGCTCCGTACTGCACTAGCCATGTATCGCTCGGCGGAAACGGGGCGGTGGGAAAAGGTTTGGGAGTGAGAGTGAGAATTTCATCGTGGCCCAAGCATGTGGTCATGAAACTTCTTCCCGGGGGCGACTCAAATAGGTTGCGACATTTTCCTCCTAGAAGATTTTGCACAGGACGAACTTCCTAAAAGACACTCTATAGATCCTAAGCACCTGAATCCACACAAGTACAAGGAGATGCTGACGAAGTCCGCCCTGTAGACGTCAGACAGATGCTAACCACTCTCCCGCATAATCCGATGGTAATGTTTAACGATTTAAAGTAGGGTGCTACATGCATTAGCTACCCGAATACGCCTTGCACGAGTGCAGGATTGCTCTGTCCATATTTCACTCGGTGGAGATGGGGCGCTGGGAGAAAGTGTGGTATTAATATAGTGGCTGAGGATGATTCCGTTCCCGGAATTGACTACACGAAACTACTTGAGGAGATCGGTCTGGCTCAACGAAGCCGTCAAGGAAGCTTTGAAGCAATCCTTCGCTACCTGGAGGGCCGACCGCTTGGTCGGGTTCTGGATGCCCCTTGCGGGCCGGGCCTGCTCTCCGAAACCCTACGGCGGTTGGGTCACAACGTAACAGCGGTGGATCTCGACGACGACTTAGATCCCCACCCCGACATTGACTTCCGTGCGCTCGATCTGGATGAACCGCTTCCGTTCTCCGACCAGGCTTTCGATGTTGTGATCTGTGGCGATGGCATCGAACACATGGAAAATCACTTCGGCCTCATCCGCGAGTTTTCCCGGGTGCTACGGGCTAACGGATACCTTTACATTGCCACACCCAACTACCTCGACATCGAGCGTAGACTAAAATTCTTCCTTACAGGCTCAATGGCCAGACCTCTCCCGCGGCGCCGCGGAACACTCGGTGAGCCCAAGCGCCCGCTCGATCACATCAATCCCGTAACACTCACACGTCTCGCCCACATAGCCGAGGGAGCAGGCCTTGATTTGGTACGTAGCAAGACGGTGTCACCCAGGCGGAAGCGAATCCTGCTTGCGCCACTGGCCGTCCTGGTGCGCGTATGCTGCGCCTTCCTTCCCTCATCTCGTAAGCAGAACCTCTTTTTCGAACACACTCACTCGATGGAAATGCTTTTGGGAAAAGTACTGATCGCTGAATTTCGACGGCGGGAATCTGTCTAATCTAGCGGACAAAAAAAGATTCCAAAAAATTATCAATCGAAATGCATTCTCCGCAGTGTCACCCAATCATGTCGTTCTCATGCAAATTCCCGCAACTGCTCCCAGAGACGCTTAAAACGGCACGTATAGACCGCCTCAAAGAGATCGAGCTTCTCCGGCATCTCCTGACAGCAGAGTTCGTGTAGCTGGTTGACCTCGATTTCGATGTCTAAACAGGGCAAATCTGAAGAGAGGATCAGGTTGCAGACCCGGTCGGAGCCACGTTTCAGTTGTTCCACGTGTGATAAGTTACATTCGACCTGCATCTTATTCTGTTCCTTTTGATCCACCGTGAGGGGATTACCGTCCTGTTCCCTCGATCCGCCACGTCCGGGCGAAGTCGAACAGGAGATTTGTCGGACCCCCGTTATCGCTCAACTCTTCCAGAATCAAAGCCAGATCTCGCAAGTCAACGATACCGTTTGTATCCACGTCAAAATTGCGAGTCGGTGTTACTGTTTTGGTGTGGGTCCGCGTGGCTGTGAGTGTTCGACTTGATGTCCGTGTGGCAGTGGGTGATTTGGTCCGGGTGGACGTGGTTGTAGTGGTTGCCGTTAATGTATTCGTGACAGTGGGTGTTGCTGTAGGAGTAACCGTATTTGTTGTAGTGCTGTTTGGCGTAGTTGTATCCGTTGTAGTAAAGGTTTGAGTTAGGCTGGCTATCGGATTGATGGTGTCGGTGAAAGTTTCCGTGAAGGTGATTGTTACTGTCTCGGTGAGGGTTGGAGTTTCGCTACTCGTCAGTGTTTGGGTAATTGTCTCCGTTTCGGTAATTATTGGAGTGGGGGTTAGGGGAATCTCGACCAGATGGTAGATCTTCCCACTCGTGGCATTGGGGCCCACCATATAAACCTCGCCGACCTCATCCTCCCCGAAACTGCTGATAGGAAGTGGCGCGATTGGGCGGAAGGAATTAATCCACTTTCCTGTTTGTGGATCCTCCTGGAGGGACCAGATACTCCGTGAACAAAAGTCTCCATAGAAGTAGTTTCCTTGCATGTTGGGATAAAGTGTCCCCCGATAGATATACCCGCCGGTTACCGAACAGTTCCCATCCACGTGTGGATACTGATGAATTGGAAGGACCAACGGCGTCGTCCCGCAATCCCCGCTGAAGTTAAAAAATAACATGCCTTCCATGCACCCCCACCCCATATTGTCGCCAATACTGACGATATTGACCTCTTCGATCATTGATTGACCAACATCTGGGCAGAACATACGGTGTGTGCCACCGCGGTCGAACGAGAACCACCATGGATTTCTTAAACCATAGGCGTAGATTTCGTCGCTGGCATCGGCAACCTGTGTGAAGGGCTTGCTCTATGTGATTGCATAAGGGCTCGGGTCATCGACCTCGATTCTTAGTATTGACCCTAGCAGCGTTCCAGTATTCTGAGCCTGATTATCTGGGTTTCCTCCCGGCCCGCCGTCACCGAGAACGAAATAGAGGTATCCATCGGGACCGAAGGCCAGGTGTCCGCCGTTGTGGTTGGGGCTCGGTTGGTTAAGAGGTCCGAAGATGATAAAGCCACTGCTTGTATCGGCGACATTCGGATCATTTGCTGAAACTTCGTAACTTTCAATAATGCTGGCTCCATCTGTGTTGGTATACGATACATAGAAAAACCCATTCGACGCATAATCGAGATCGAACGACAGCCCCAGAAAACCCTGCTCACCGCAGCACATAACGTCTGAAGTGATGTTGAGGAATGGGGTGGTCAAAACCTCAGTTCCATCATGGATGAATACAAAACCGTTCTGTCCGACAATGAATAGTCGGCCATCACCAGCGTGAGTCACAAGAACTGGGCGCTGGAGGCCCGAGGCAACCTCTTCCAGCCCAAGCGTGAATTCCCCGCAGACTACCGTTCCGCTTGCCAGGTAGATGCCACACAGAATGGCAAGAAACCACTTTAGTCCTTGCCCACGGGGCGTCATTCCCATATTTAGGTTAGATATCTGTCACAAGGCTCAGTGTTAACTTTCCCTCACGTTTGGACGCAGTTGGACTGCTGGGATAGGCCGTTAGATCCTCCCCTCGTTGGCAAGGTGTAGACATTGTTCCTCACTTCGCTAACAATTTCATCATGTCAACTCGGGTTTGCCTGATTTTAGGGGTTTTTCTTTCGCCGCTATTTGCTCTCAACCCGTGCTTCTGCATGGAGGATGTCTATGAACGCGGTGACCACACAGCCGAGTGGTATCGCAATTGGCGCGAGGGGACCGGCTTCGGAGAACACCACTTTTCTCCCCTTTATGCCCCCAATGATTCCAACGCCTTCTGGGAGCGTGTCGATACCGAAGTTCTGACACCCGTGCACGTCCTCAGAAACCTCTGGGTAATCCCCAAACATCTGGTTTGGGACACTCCAGGCAACATGTTGGGAAATCTCAAGAATGATTACATTGACACCTGGAGCGAAAGCGATAGCGGCGTGGGGATAGCCCAGGACCTTGTGTTCGGGGTCCCGAATACCGCAATGACCGGCGTTAATGGCATCTTCGACACGGCGACCAATGGGTACACGG
>Ga0310121_10003980_pt1 | contig 13262 bp, 14 predicted proteins | sample CB27_Tmax_986_MG_FD_203504 | JGI IMG/M metagenome (GOLD analysis project Ga0310121, IMG submission 203504) | Marine microbial communities from Western Arctic Ocean, Canada - CB27_Tmax_986 | ecosystem: Environmental > Aquatic > Marine > Oceanic | place: Canada: Western Arctic Ocean | collected... | reverse complement strand
CCCGGTGCAACCGCTTCACGTTTGCGGCCCTCTTTCCATTCCTGCCCCGACCACTCCAACCAGATGGCTTTCACCCGATCAGGCGTCAACGTGATGGGCGCGTTCCAGTTCGTCTGATAGCGTTCCCCGGATGGATGCACACCGAAGATTACCGCCTGGCCACTGACTTTGAATTCCCGTTTGGTGTGGGAACCGTCCAGGTCTGGGGTAGCCTGTTGGGATAGGCCATCGGGGATTGTCCAGAAAAAAACCTTGCCGCTGCCACTTGCCCGCCAGGATTGCAGAGAGTTAGCCAATTCAGGCGCAACACATAGAAGCGCGGCCATCCCAGCGCCGTCGTCAGCGTCAAGATAAGCCAGTACACGCCCGTCTGTGTAACCTTTGGCGTGTATGCCCAGATTGTGGCCAGCGGCCAGGTGTTGAGCCACTGTAGCCAGGGCAGGACGATAGGACGGCCAGCCAACTGTAAACGGCTGCTTATTGCCTTGATGGGGTAGAGTGAATTCCACACCCGCCGCGATGATGGCGGCTAGGCAAATTGCCTGTTGCGGGGGGGGTATGCTAAAATTCTTCAAGGAAATGCCGGCAAAGCTTTCCACACCACCGCCGTCCCGCTGATCCCCATCAGCGGGCGGTATTTTTTTACCTCTCATTTGTCAGCCTCTTTTCCGGCCACAATAGTGACCAATTGTGCATCCAATATATGTGCATCATTTGTGAGCGCGTCAATTTTTCTTGAGTTGCAATGCCGTTTAGTTTGTTTCATCGCCTAAAATCCTTTCTATACAGAAAACACAAAACCGGGTGGCTGTATGCCATCCGGTTGCGTTCGTCGAAACCTGTGCAGAGTTGCACGGGTAGACTTGAGCAGGAAGATAGCATAGCAGCATCCGCCAACAGTAGAGCTGCCCGGGTAATCTCCAGATAGGTCGTCAACGCCATTTTCTTGAGTTCGTGGGTCTGATCAAGTTCCTTTTCCCGGAGGTCGGTAGCCGCATAGATGCGGTGTCGCTCTACCCCGTTCCTGCTATGCTTAAATTTCTGTCTATTCAGCCGGATGAATGTAACCGCCGTGAACGCAGAAAACCTAATCAGCAGGTAAGGCCAGGATAGGCCCATCAACCAAACGATACTTGCTGTCAGCACAAGCCAGACGATTGTTATAGGCAAGAGCCGGATAACCTGTCCCTTTGCGCGGCTGACGGGTGTAGCGTACTCCTCACTTACGCCGGTGTCATTGTAGAGCGCTGGGTCAACCGTCACCAGATGGCCGCCTGCCAGCCGCTCTATCGGAAAATCGATATTGTCATCCGGCATCCACCGCGTAGTAGGCCCGCTCACAATATCCTGGCCACTGTCAAGACCACTGGTTACAATTTCCGCACGTTGCGCTGTTCGCCTTGTCTGTGACATACTGATAACCCCCGGTAACTTGAACTTATCTTTCCACTCATTCACACGAAACGAGACAAGCCACATGGCAAGCCAGCACTCTATCGGCGCTACTGCCAAGATGATAGGCACATCGACAACGACAATCCGTAGACTTGCCGCCGACTTTTCAGACTACTTGCCAGATTACCAACATGTCGCGGGCAAGGCACGCAAATTCTCAGATGATGATGTGAAGACATTACATGCTATTCTTACCAGGCTAAAGGCCACCCCAGGGACAAGCCGATCAGACTTGCTCACGGAATTGTCAGTGCTTGGCAGCGAACCGTTTATCATCCCGGCTACATTGCCCATTCCAATCCCAGACAACTTGGTAGACAAGTCACCTGACAAGCCACAGCAGGCGATAATTCGACAAGCTACACAAACGGGCACTGACTTAGCACAGAACGCAATACAACCATTCCTAGAGGCCCAAGACGTGACGAGACAACAAGTAGCGGACTTGTCAGCACAGATAACAGACTTGTCGCGCCAGGTTAGCCAGAAGACCCCGGCTAAGTCTGATGTCGCGTCACTCATTGCAGTAGGATCGCTTGTCATTGGCGTTACCGCTCTTATTGTGTTTGACTTGCCCGATGCACCGGCCATTGCTTCCCTCGTCGCGTTACTCGTTTGGATAGTGGCTTTCGCCTTGCGCCGCTGACGTTTTAATTCAGGATAACAAAAAACCCCACCGGTCTAACCGATGGGGGTGAATGTGCGTTCTTGCGTTGATTCTGTTAGAATCGTCCGCAGGTCTGCCGATGCCCATCATCGGTTTGACTCAAGAACGGGTAGGCGTTGATTGCGTCTGCTCGTTCTGTATTTATTCAGTTGTTATGGCCAGAGCATACACCCGGCCGGGATAATGTGCAAACCTGGATAAAGTCAGCCAGGCCGACTTTTCATTATCGCTGCTTTCTTCCACTCTGCATAGCGCCGCCGGTATGCTTTCCCCTGGCAACTTCTGCTACAGTACAATGCCTTGCTCCGGCCCGCTTTGAATTCCTTCCCACAGACCACACAAGCCACTATGAGTGTCGCTGTTGGCTGTTTGGTCCTGTGAGCCGCTACTCTACACTTGGACGTGCAATAGACGCTGTTGGAACGCTTGGGCGTGTACGTCTGCCCGCAGTGAGCACAGGTCTGCGTGAGCCAGGTTGCCACAATATCCTCTCAGTAATCGTCACAGAAAACAATCACGTTTTCAGGATCCGCCAGATGGGGCGAACGTTAAGCGCCCATTTCACTCCTTCACTTCGCATAAAACTTTGTTATACAACTCTTTTCATATCTTCGTCGTTCCAAAGGTGGGTTCTGTATGAAAGAGCGCAATCCGATTGTCTTTTTGACAGCTACCGTTACGCTCATGGTTTTGCTGGTGATGTCCAGAGGCACGCTGCTCCCGGCGCTCGCGCTCGAAGCACCCCCTTATTACCATACTCACTGGGGCGGCTTTGGCAGCGGCGACGGTCAATTTCAGCGCCCCTACGGTGTGACCGTGGACAGCAGCGGCAATGTCTACGTAGCAGATGCAGGTAACCATCGCATCTAGAAGTTCGATAGCGATGGTGTTTTTGTGACCAAATGGGGCAGTGAGGGCAGCGGCGACGGCTTCTTCTTCCGCCCCTTCGGTGTGACCATGGACGGCAACGGTAATGTTTATGTAGCGGATTCTCACAACCATCGCATCCAGAAGTTTGATAGCGATGGTGTTTTTGTGACCAAATGGGGCAGTGAGAGCAGCGGCGACGGCTTCTTATTCTTCCCCCACGGTGTGGCCGTAGACAGTAGTGGTAATGTTTATGTAGCAGATGCAGGCAACTATCGAATCCAAAAGTTCGATAACAACGGTGTTTTTGTGACCAAATGGGGTAGTAAGGGTATCAACGACGGCGAGTTCAAGTTCCCCTCTGGTGTGACCGTGGACAGCAGCGGCAATGTCTACGTAGCAGATGCATCCAGAAGTTTGATAGCAACGGTGTTTTAGTGACCAAATGGGGCAGTGAGGGCAGCGGCGACGGCTTCTTCTTCTTCCCCCTCGGTGTGACCATGGACGGCAACGGTAATATTTTTGTAGTGGATACTAGCAACCATCGCATCCAGAAGTTTGATAGCAACGGTGTTTTTAGGACCAAATGGGGCAGTGAGGGCAGCGGCGATGGCGAGTTCCAGTACCCCGGCGATATAGCCATGGACAAAATCAATAGCAGTAATGTTTATGTAGCGGATATTTTCAGCCATCGCATCCAGAAGTTTGGTGTTGCGCCACCAACTCTCACACCGACATCGGTTGTTCCTTCATTCCCACTCACACGGACACCAACTCTCACACCGACACCATGGCCAAGAAAGATGAGGGTTTTCTTTCCCACTCTCCGCTATTACGATGAGCCTTCATGTGGGCCATTGTGTACGGCTACACCAACTCTCACACGGGGTTTGAAGCCCAGCGGAACGGAAAGTTGCGCTAAGCGGACCAGTGACTGCATTTGCGCAAAGAGTTACAGTTTGGAGAGTATTTCAGGCGTCCAAACTGTGATTTTATAGTCGAATCCCCTTCAATTTGAGGTGGGATGGAGGTGTCGGGAAAACGGACGTTATTCTTGTGACTCGCAAAGGTATGTATCTCATACCCATTTTTAATCATATACCACAAGAAAACACATTCCGAAAAACTACACAAGAAAAATGGTGTGGAAATTTGTTTTTCTGGTATCCTGAGAAAAAACGAACCGGATAATCTCTTATGCTTTTTGGATATACCCGCATCTCCAAAGCCGATGGCAGCCAAAACCTTGACCTTCAGCATGACGCGTTGGTCGCCGCCGGCGTCGATGAAGACCAGATTTACAAAGACAAGATGAGCGGCCGGCATGATGGGCGTCCAGGCCTTGATGCCTGCCTGAAATCTTTGCGTGAGGGCGATACACTCGTAGTCTGGAAGCTCGACCGTCTGGGACGCAATTTGCGTCACCTCATCGAACTGATCGAGAAACTGAGTGAAAAGAACATCGGCTTGAAGGTTCTGACCGGCCAGGGAGCAGCCATCGACACAACAAGACCGGAAGGCAAGTTGGTGTTCGGCATTTTTGCAGCACTGGCAGAATTCGAGCGGGAATTGATCGTCGAGCGAACCCGTGCAGGCCTCGCAGCTGCGCGGGCCAGAGGCCGTAAAGGCGGGCGACCTCGCAAGATGACGCCATCTAAAATCCGCATGGCCATGGCCGCCATGGCCGATCCCAACGCTAAGGCTCAACTCGTGGCCAAAGAACTGGGCATCACCACCACAACGCTCTACGACTATGTCAATGGTGACGGCAGTCCCAAGAAGCTGGCGCAGGTCGTTCTAAATACATCTACTGAAGATGCTTAGCGCAACTTTCCGTTCCGTTGGGCTTCAAACCCCGTTCGTTATTATGAGGTTGTGGGAGTTAGCTGCAGGTGTAACCCGCTTCGGTTGCCGTCAAGTCTCCCGCTAGTTGAGCCTCGCAGAACGACTGCAAACGACTTGCTATAAGGGCCTTGTTAGGCGGTTGTTGCACTTCAGACTTGAACCGAAGCGGCATGTAGCCTACTCCCGATTGTACCGATAAAGGCGGCCGCCAGCGTCCGCCGAGAGACCGTCTGGAAAGTAACTGAGACTCAAGAGCTTGTCCACGACGATCGCCATCGCGATGTCTTGGGCGATGGGGTCGCCATCAAGGGTGAGGCGTTCAGGCACCTACAGCTTGGCAGACGATGCCTCTGGGAGCCAAGATTCAACCTGATGAATCAGTTCTTCAACGGTACCGGTGGCGAGACGGTCTGCGGACGCGCCGGCCTCGGATCGGACGAACTCCCGTTCGGCCCGGCGCTCGCCTTTCCAGAAGAAGCGACGCAGAAGTGGCCGAAGGTGGCGAGCCCACTCGGGCGAGGTCGTGAGCTGGCCGTGCTTCTTGTGTGACATGATTTACGCCGCCTAACGCTTGAGCTCAGCAGTTTGGCATAGCCAAATCTGCTGAAGCGACATGTTAAACGGCCCCAAAGCCCGCGGTGCCGCGGCGCTGGCCGCCGTCTTGACGATTGCCGGGGGCAGTGCTTTGATAAGAAGGCCGTTCGATATTAGCGACTACCTGTCCAGTCTAACCAAATCGGGCCAAATCTTTGCATAAAATGCCCGCTGGATGCCTCGAACGCTCTCCCCGCCGTCAACAACGATATTGGAGCCTACATTGAAGTTACCCGCTCGCGAAGCGAGGAATATGGCCGCCCCGGCGATATTGTCCTTCTCCCCTATCCGCTTGGCCGGAATGACCTTTTTCATCTCGTCTGTGTGATCCCGGGCCGTCGTGTTCAAATCGGTAGGGAAGTCACCGGGGGAGATTGTATTTATTTGAATCCCCTCCCAGGCCAACCTGTCACCCAGGTGCCGGTCCAACTGTATTACGCCTGCTTTGCTGGCACCGTAGGCATAATTGTATGTTGAGTTGAGCTTGCCGCAGCCGTCGATAGAAGCGATATTGATCACATTTCTCGGGGTTTCGGGCGAAGCCCCCACCCGTAGGAAAGGCAGAAACGCCTGGATCATAAAGAAGATGGTTTTGATATTGAGATCCATCACCGCGTCCCATGTTTCCTCAGTAATATCTTCGATCTCCCTGCGACCGTCGCTGATTCCGGCGTTGTTGACCAGAATATCGAGTGACTGCTCCCGTTCACCGTAGGCCTTTGCCAGCTCCTTGATCCCGGCGACTGAACCTACATCGGCTGCGATATACTCGCAGGGGCCGATTTTCACCAGCTCCTCCTGTTTCTTTTTCAGGACCTTTTCTCTGCGCGCTACTATGTAAACCTTCGCCCCAAAATTGACAAAGCCCTCGGCTATCATCGCCCCGATACCAACCGAACCACCGGTCACCAATGCGATTTTTCCCTCCAGTGAGAACAGATCTTTCATTTTCGGACCTCCGTATTATTTTTGTTAATATAGGTATGCGCTTAGAAATAACATCCGTTTCCGCATCACATGGTACTCTCCCAGTATTGCCTCTGTGTTCAGAGGAACGAGTTCGAGGTGTCCTTTCTGTCCAGTTATAGGAGTTACGCACTGGCTCCCCAACACGCACTATGACTGGCTTTCCAATGTGAGAATTCGATTAAACCTATGTCCTGATTGGGTTTCTGCCCCGCACAGAGTGCTCTAAAATGGCTCATTGGGCACAGAAAATCGGTACTTCGCACTCGTTTCAAGGGGAAGTGTCCCGATTTCAAGGCACAAAATGGCTCACGAGGTCAAGTAGGACATAGGTTTGGGGAATTTTTGAAACGAACGATGCAGTCATAACAGGGCTGCGGAGCAGACTACGTAACTAATACAGTTATACCTTTGCTTTTACAGCAGACAGTTCTTATCGCCGTTTAACTATTATTATGCGGAATCATTCCGTATAACACCCCCATTTGGGGGTTGATTGCGGAATCATTCCGCATATCAAGCTATAAGGCGGTGATATACGGAAAAATTTCCGTATATCACCCAAATTTGCTAGAAAAGCAGTTTATATGCGGAAAAGTTTGTCTATGTAGATTTGTCTATGTAGAATAGATTATCTACTGATAGACAAAGCATACAATGCTTTTTCATACCCGTCAACGAGGCAAAAAAATCATGGCCGCTCAACGCCCAAAAAAGCTGCTCGAACGAGTCTCCGACGCCATTCGACGCAAGCACTACTCCTATCGTACAGAGCAGACTTATACAGCACCATTTCCTTGCCGTTGACGAAGCGAAAGCAACGCTTGGCAGTTCCCACGGATCTTGCCCCGGACAATCAAGCCACCTGACTAACACCCTAAACGGCCCGCCTCGAATGTCTTAGGCTATTCAGTAAAATAAAATATCCACAGATTTCGCAGATGACACAGATTTCCCTTTACCTATCTGTGAAAATTTGTGCCATCTGTGGATATTTATTTCCCTGAGATAGCCATATAAGATTGTACGAAAGACACCCGGCGCAACTCTGGCCGGGTGTCTCTGCGTCTGTAGGTTGTGCCTGGCTCTACCTTCGCAGAATGGCGATAGCGGCGTTGTATGTGTCGGCGTCTATGATGACCGAGTGGTCACCTGCTACTGACTGTCCATCATACTGAGTAAGACCAGCATAGAAACCATTTGTCAGGATGTAGCGAACCGTGGCCGGATACCATTTGCCACCGCGGGCCGTGGGCACGTCCTGGGCATTCAGGCGGCTGGCAATGGCCGTGAGGCTTTCACCTGCTACGTAGTCTGTGAAGATACTCTGGACAGTCTGGGCGGCTTTCTGCTTTCGTCCTGACATTGTGCGCTCTGCTATTTGGCTGGCCTCCAACTCTGCAATGGCGGCAAACATTGTGAGGGCAAACTTGCCGTGGGGTGTGCCAGTGTCGAAACTCTCTTTGAGTAGAACCAAATCACATCCATAGCTCTGTAGGCGCTCTACCGTTCCGAGAAAGTCTTTTGTATTGCGCGCCAGGCGGTCAAGTTTGATGGCAACGATCCGGGCTATCTGTCCATCCTGGGCAGCTTGCATCATTGCCAGGAATGCGGGGCGCTCTGTGGACTTGCCACTGATACCGGCGTCAACGTAGACATGGGCGGCGTCTACTGTCCATCCCTGGGCGTCACAGAACGATTGTAGGCGGCTTTCCTGCGCCTCCAAACTGTATCCTTCGTCGGCTTGCTTCTCTGTGCTAACCCGGATGTACAGGGCGGTGAAGATGGGCAGGGCTGCGGTCTGGTCGGTGGCTTTCCGGTTGCGCTTGCTAATCTTCATTGCCATTGTGTGTTTTCCTTTGTTCTAAGTGGTATTTGTAAAACGTCTATGCGGTGTATATCTGCCCGGACTGTTTTGCGGAAAAGAAGGTGCCCTTCAGTTGCAAGAGTTGCTTCTGTTTGTCATGCGCCAAGACCTACACGGCCAACTGGGTCGAGACGATTCAAGGCATGTTGCATGAGGGAATAGGGTATCGCCATCTGGTGTTGACGGTGCCGGAGGCGTTGCGGGGGTTGTTTTATCGGTATCCGGCAGAGTTGTATGAGGGGTCGATGAAGATCGGGTCGCAGATGATGGATGATGCGGTGAGCACGGCGAAAGGGAAGGCGTTGGAGTTAGGGTATATCGTGGTGTTGCAGACCGCAGGACGGGCCGCCAATTACAATCCGCATCTGCACATCATCATGACGGATGGTGGACTGGACTCAGAGGGAAGGTGGCATTCGTTAGGCTACCTCCGATATCAAATCATCCATCGTAAATGGCAGTATTATCTGTTGGGCATGGTGAAGGAGGTGTTGTCAGGAGTGGCTGGTGTAGCCGAGTTAATCGACACCTTATGGAAACAGTATCCGAGGGGGTTTGTAACCCATTTGCAGGAAGAGACCGTGCCCAAAATTGCCAAGTATGTCGTCAGTCCGCCGATACTATGTCATAGGCATTGACCGGCATATCGAGATCATCCTTGCGCTTGACGTGGATTCAGAGCATCGTTCAGACCATCGCCCAGGAAGTTGATGCCCAGAGAAACAATGGCAATGGTAAGCCCGGGAACTGCCACAAGAAAGGGGCGATAGCGCCAGCTCAGTGCGTTGTCCCTGATCATGAGGCCCCAACTGGCCTGAGGCGGTTGCACACCAACGCCCAGGAAACTCAGCGCCGACTCGGCAACGATGGCGCCACCCAAGCTTAAGGTGAGACTTACGACAATCGGTCCCAAGGCATTGGGAATCAGATGCCGCCACAGAATCTGTCTCTGGTTGGCGCCGACCGCACGTGCACCCAGGACAAAATCCCTCTCCCGCAGCGATAGAATCTGGCCCCGGATCAGTCGGGCGAAACCTGGCCAGGAGATTATCGCCAGAGCGCCAAAGACAACCACCAAGTCTATGTACGTCGAGGTCTTGAAGAAGCCCAGGCCCGTCCTGGCGTACATGACATCCACGAAATCGGTGACGGGCTTGCGGAACGTCGCGGCGACCAGGGATGCAAAAAGGAGTTGAGGGATCGACATAGTCACGTCAATCGCACGGCTGACCAGCCAGTCCATCCAGCCGCCAACGTACGCAGCCAGGGAGCCCAGGATGATCCCCAGAATAGAGCTAAGGGAGGTGGTCACGATGGCCACAATGGCCGCGGTACGCGCGCCCCACAGGATGCGGCTCAACGTATCCCGCCCCAGATCATCGGTGCCCAACAAGTGGTCCCAGCTTGGTACCTCGGCCACCCGTTTCAGATTCTGTTCCATGTACGGGTATGGTGCGATCAAAGGACCAAAGACCGCCATCAGGAACAGAAGGGCAAAGATGATCAAACCGATCATGGAGAGCCGGTTGCGAATGAGCCTCCGAAAGGCATCGCCCCACAGGCTTCTCTCCTTGATGCCCAGGTCGAACTGAACTGGGGACTCTTCGACTTCGGTAGACGTTGCCGCCTTCGAACTTGTCATCGGATTCCCTCTGCAAGTTGTTCCATGGTGTCATATATATGGTGAAGCACAGTTGCAGCGTACCCACACAGGAGAGAGTGGCTAGTCATACACCACCCGTGGATCCAGCAAGGGATAGATGAGATCCACCAACAGATTAAATAATATGGTGACGAACGCTGTGAAGATCGTCACTGCGTAGATCATGTTAAAATCCCGGTCCTCTAGCCCTATAGTGAACAGGCGGCCAAGCCCGGGCAGGTTGAATGCCAGATCTATGAACACCGCGCCCCACATGAAATCATCAATCAGCATGCCAATAGAGGTGACCACAGGAATGAGAGCGTTTCTCATTATGTGGCGGATGAGGATCTGCAGTTCCGTCAATCCCTTTGCGCGCGCGGTGCGCACGTATTCGCTGGCTAAAACTTCCAGGGTTGCCGTTCGTGTCTGGCGGATGACCACGACGAGTGTTCGGAGAGATATCAGGGCTGCCGCGACAAAAAACTGCGGATGCAATACCCCTTCCCAGCCGACCGGCACATTCATCACGCGCAGCCAAAGGACAAGCACAATCAGTGTCATGGGCACTAAGACATAGGTGGGGAAGGCACTGAGGAAAAGACTGGTAGAGACAATGGTGTAATCAACCCAGGTGTTATGGAACTTGGCCGCCAAAGCACCCAAAGGGATGCCCAAGACGACCAGTATCACCATGGCACCCATCGCCAGTGAGCCCGAAACCGGCAGAGCCTCCATGACGCGCTTCCCTACAGGGGCGGCGTTAAGGTAGGAATAGCCAAAGTTGCCATGCAGTAAGTTGTTGACGTAGGTGCCAAACTGGACAAAGAAGGGACGGTCGAGGCCGTACTTGTGGCGCAAATCCGCGACCTCCTCCGGTGTCAGAAGGACACCGTAGCTCATAGCCTCCGTCTGCATCATCGTAACCGGATCCATGGGGCCCAAATAGCCAATCAAGAACGTGATGAACAGCACAGCGAAGAGGGTCGGTATGATGATCAAGATGCGCATAACAAAATACTTGGTCACAGAACCCTCTTTTCCTCAACTCATAGCACGTCGCCAGGCGCACAGAATGTCCCTCACCCCAGGCCGAGCCTGGGGTGAGGGAGCACGTCGTCTGAGGGTTTCCGAGGGGAGAACCCTACACTACCGCCTGGCAAGCCACATCTGCGGTATGGTATATAGGCCGCTTGACTGGGTGCGCTCAGTAGGACCTTTCAGCCATGGCTTTACCTGGTAGGTGATTGTCAAGTAGTTGAAAGGCATGGTGAGAACCTGGTCCATCAGGTCCTTAAGAATAGCCTGTGTCTCGGCACAGTATGCCGGATCATCCAGGCGCATCCCAAGAAGGGCCTCGATTTTCGCATCCATCTCAGGGGTGCCAGAGTGCGCTACCTGGGCGATGGCACCTGCGGAATGGCCAACCTGTTCAAACAGCACCGCGGGAATCGGCAGAGGACTGCCGCCGCTTGACACTCGCGCTGTCACCTGCTCGCCCAGCTCCATGAACTCGCTCTCCTGCTGCTTGAGCTCCACGTCCTCGATGCCCAGATGCACGCGCCAGTATTCCACGATGATCTGCGCCGAACGGAGGCGAGGCGCATCCGTACCTACCGCAATGCGGATCTTGGGCACGGTGGCACCCGTGGGACCATACTTAGACTTCGCCAAGTATTCCTTCGCTTTCTCCACATCGAAGGGATAGGGCTTGAAGTCGGGATCGTAGCAGGGCATCATTTCCGGGAAGAAGCTACCGGCGTTGGGGGGGGGGTGCTCGCCTTCATAGGCCACTTGGTTCATCTCCTCCCAGTTGATGGCGTGCATCAGTGCTTTGCGAAGGTTGATGTCGTCCATCGGTGGCACATCGGTGACCAAGTGCATGCCGTGAAAGGCGATATTGTACAGCTGCCTAAAGGCTTCCGGTTCCGTTTTACGCAGTTGCACATTGAGCGGGCCCATGATGTTCATAAACAGATCGGCTTCATGGTTCTCCCACATCAGGAGCATCGTCTGGAAGTCGCGCATGGCGGTGACTTCGATGCGACTGATGTTGGGCTTCACATCCCCCCACCAGTTGGGGTTCAGCTCATAGGTAAAGCGACCCGTCGGCTCGTCCGCCAGCAGGGTGGGCTGGTAGGGGCCGTTCGCGATGAGGTTCTTGGCATTCTCATCCGACCATACCTCTTTCATCTTCCCCCTCTGCTCTGCAGGTGCCAGACCCTCCAGCTCCTCCAAGATAGGTTCGAACGGGTCCATTCGAACGGGAGCTGCAAAGACATAAACAGTGCGGTAGGGGAACCAATTCTCAGACCGGACGAGCCGGATTTCTAAGGTCTTCTCATCCAGAGCTTTAAGGCCAGAGACGGTATCAACCTCTCCTTCCGAGAACGCCTCATAGCCCTCTATCGGACTCATCACCCGATGTGCCCACCACGATGTACGATCTGGGTGGAAGCGAAATTCCCACCAGTCAATGAAGTCCTGAGCCGTAACGGGCTTACCATCGGCCCAGACAGCGCGGGGGTCAATGAAAAATCTGAAGACAGTGTCGTCCTCGTTGGCCTCGTAGTGGGTACAGAGACCCGGAATCAGGCCACCACGGATGTCAGAGATGAAGCATGGCAGGTGAGCGATGGTCTTTATGTGATAGAGACCCGTGTAATCTGACATTCCTCCCAGCCACACGATCCTCAGGACCTGGTCGGAGGACATCTCTTCCTCAGCGGGTGCTGGCGCCGGCGTCGCGATGACGACAACAGGTTTCTCGACGACCACCACCTTTTCGACCACCACGGTCTGCACGACTACCTCTTTCTCGACGATCTGAGGCGCGGCAACACAGCCAGCTACTAACGCCAGCAGTGAGCCCACCAGCAGAAGCCAAACCACGTTGAGTCTGGTACGTGTCTTCATCTTTTGGTCTCTCCTTTCTAAATGTCTTAACGGGCGCCGGTGACTAGACTGCGATCTCCTAAGCACTTCCATCTTTTGACCTCGCTTTCGAAACATTCCCAGAGGATTCCCTCCAGGCAAGTAAAAACAGAAACTGTTCTCGAGTCTGTTTGCCAGTACAATTCAGTAGCGCTCACCTCCTCTCTTTCTCGAGCTTTCTCAGAAAGTCCCAAAGCGTGTTTTCGCCTATCCCGACTCATCGCGCTCTTGAGGCCAGTCCTCCATCACATCTCGCAGGTCCGTGGGGACAGGGAGTCCTGCATCCCATACCAACCCCCCTATATACAAGCCCCGGAATGGTCCACGCTTCGCACCAAAGAACGCCCGCTTTCCAAAGGGATAATACGCGTGCGTGATATACCAGCGCTCCTCATCGTTGAAGATCACGGCACCGTTGAATGGAC
>Ga0310121_10003979_pt1 | contig 13263 bp, 12 predicted proteins | sample CB27_Tmax_986_MG_FD_203504 | JGI IMG/M metagenome (GOLD analysis project Ga0310121, IMG submission 203504) | Marine microbial communities from Western Arctic Ocean, Canada - CB27_Tmax_986 | ecosystem: Environmental > Aquatic > Marine > Oceanic | place: Canada: Western Arctic Ocean | collected... | reverse complement strand
ACATCGTTTGATCCAAGCGTAGTTGAGCGGATTCACATAATCACATTCTTGTTATGGGTCAATTTCAAAAGGGCAAGACGGGCAATTGCCCGTCTTGACTAGAGTTAGCGTCAGCCGTGGAATGGGTCACTTGCTGCACTAATTCGGATTGAGCCGCTGCTGTAGCATTGATGCTAGGCGCTGCGGAAAATTACCGTGGCGAGCTATATTAAGAATCAGGCAACTCCTCAGTCGGGTACGTCCGGCAGGTTTCAGCAATATAATCCACCGTTCTCCCGGCCGCCGTATATGATCATGGCCCTCACTCCGCATCACTGTCAACAGATTGCTACCGCTCGACGCCTTGCATTCGAGCAGCTAACGGGTGTGGCCGTTCTGTGCTTGGGTTGTTTCGGGTGCTGGCAGGAGGTTCGCTACGAGCCTGACAAATCCGCGGTGCTAGCTGGAGCCCCTTCGGATGAAGCTCCGGCGGTTGGGGCTCCTGTGACTGGGGCTCCTATGCCTGGCGATCTGGTGGCCGAGGCCAGCTCGATGCAGACCGACGGTTCCACGTCCACCGCTGCAGTGTTTCCCGAAGAAATCGCAGTCGATCTGCCCTTTTCTGACGAGTCTGCAACGGGCGAGTCTGCAAACGGCGCGTCTGCAAAGAACGAGTCTGCAACGGGTGAGTCTGCAACGGGCGATCCAGAGCTGAACTTGGCCCCTCCTATCCAGGGCGAACCAGTTCGCGAGGCTTCGGTCACCGAAGTAACAGTTCTGCCCACGCCCAATCGCACGTTACGGGCGACCTGGCAGATGAGTAGCAATTGGAGCATGGCCGCGGCGCTGCACGCAAAAGGCCGCAGTTCGGCCAGCTTTGGCCAGCGCCTCAAATCAGCCACCGACGGAGCCAAGCTGCTTGGCGTGACTCTGCCCGACCTGCCTACGCACGATGAGAGCGCTGACCAGATATCGGAGAATCTGACTTTTTTGCTCGAGACTGCCGGGCCTCGTTTGGCCAGCGAATTGAGCAAGCAACATGGTGCCGATCACGCTGCTTTGGCGGAATTGGCAACCAAGACTCACGTGTTATTGCTAAGCTACACGCCCAGCTCGACGCGACTAGAACCGGTGATCAACTCGATTCGTCAAGCAGCCCAGCAATCGGGGCTTCCCGAGAGTGTCTGGCGGGAGCTCGTTGACTTGCTCACCGCCAGGGCTGAATTCAAGCAGGTCAAGGCGGCGATCTTTCAGCTCCACCAGCGCGCTGCAGCCCATCTTAGCGTCGCTACGAACTAGTCTACTTCGGGTCGTAGCAATTCTTCCAGCGGTGCCGACTGAAGCCGCCATGCATTCTGGACAGGGCGCCCGTCATGCCCGTTTTGCGAGTCGCCGTAACCTAAAGTTGCCTTAGACCCGATTTCTCGCCCGACGCGGGCAGGTAATAACTCGATCACGTATATTGGTGAGGCTCGAAACGAGATGTCCCATCCGGAACGAAAGAAAACGTTTGTCGATCCCAAAGTGCAAGGGTCATTGGTACGGCGGTTAGTGCTTCACTGGCTCTCCTTCCTACTGGTCGCTTCGCTGGTGTCCTTCTGTCTGCAAGTGTTGAGCAACCCCTTCCGCTCCTTTGGCGAACATGTTCAACAGCTGTGGTGGACGCACGGTCCTTTCCTGCTGGTGATGGTGTTCCTGTTGCCAGTGTTCGTACTCGATACGATCAAGCTCAGCCATCGTTTTGCCGGACCGATCTATCGCTTGCGACAAACAATTCTTGAAATCGCTCAGGGCGATCCTCCGCCGCGACTGAAGTTTCGCGACTTCGATTTCTGGCAAGGATTGGCCGAGGACTTTAATCGGATGGTGGATCAACTCACCACCCGTGGCGCGAAGTTGGCCGACTACGACGACACCGCCGAAACGGATGCGCCAGTGGAAACTACCTAGTCGCTCGATGCTCCGGCGATCCATTGAACAGTGATTGGCCAGTGATCCTTTAAATTGAGCCTATTTCTCGCCTTCCGCTTTCAACCTTCTGCTTTGCAAATCCATGAATGCACGTCTACCAAGGAAATCTACTGCCGCTTGCCAGCGATGCGGCGTTGCCGCGACGGAGTTTGCTGTCTGTTTGCCAGTGGTCGTCCTGCTTGTGCTGGGCATGATCGAGTGCTGCACGATGATTTTCCTCAAACAATCGCTCACCGTGGCCTCGTACGAAGGCGTGCGCACCGCGCTCGAGGATCGAGCTGTTGGCACGGATGTCCTTCGCACAAGCCAACTGGTGTTGACGCAGCGACGCGTTCAAGGTGGCACGATTACGGTGAACCCCGCCAACATACCGGGCGTGCCGCTTGGACAATTCATTACGGTTACTGTCACCGCTCCAGCGGACCTCAACTCGGTGATACCTGGTAGTTTTTTCCGCGGCCAGATATTGTCCGCTAGTGCCACAATGATGAAAGAAATCTAAGTGCTTCTCTTGCTGACAATAAAGGCGATGACTATGCAATTACGAAATCAGCGAAACAGACAAGTTACGATAAACCGGGCGAAACTCCGACCCAATCGGCTGGTGAGTCGACAGGGCGCGATGTTGGTGCTGATGGCCGTAACGCTACCGTTGGTGGTGATCATGGCGGCCTTCGCAATCGACGTAGCGTGGATGCAGTTGGTGAGAACTGAACTCCGTACTGCAACAGATGCCGCGTCGCGTGCAGGTGCCAAGACACTCAGCCTTTCACAAGACGAGGTTGCCGCCCGCGCCGCCGCCCGAGATGCCGCCAGTCGCAATCTGGTAGCTGGCACGCCCTTGCAGGTGATTGATCCAGAAATCGAAATTGGTCAGGGACGCCAGGCGTCACGGAACTCGCGCTTCGTGTTTACTCCAGGAGGGCAACTGAAAAATGCCGTGCGAGTCAATGGTAACCGCACCGCATCGTCCGCCGGTGGGTCTGTTGATTTATTTCTGGGACGAGTCATGGGCGTCAATTCATTCGAACCTACGCAGGTTGCTACGGCGACGCAGCTCGACCGTGATATCTGCTTGGTCGTCGACCGCAGCGGTTCGATGATGCGTGATTTGGTGAGTCGAAACGTCCCAGGCGGTGCTTGTAATCCGCCGCACCCGACACTCAGTCGTTGGGGCGGCCTGAATATCGCGGTGGCCGGCTTTCTTGCCGAGCTCGACAATACGAGCCAACTCGAGCAGTGCGGGTTGGTAAGCTACTCCCAAGCAGACACCAAATGTGGGCTCACCTTTACGACCTCCGATATCAACGCCGAACTCGATTTTGATTACCAAACCATTCGCAACGAAATGGCTCGATTGAGCGGCCAGCCGACTGCCGGCTTTACGAATATTGCGGCAGGGATCGACAATGGAATTCTGGTACTTACCGACCCCCGCGCACGACCTTTCGCCGTGAAGACCATGGTGCTGATGACCGACGGACGGAAAAACCGCGGAATTGAGCCTGTAATTTCGGCACGGCGCGCGTCGGCTCTGGACATTACGATTCACACCGTGACGTTCAGCGACGAGGCCGACTTTCCTCGGATGCGGGCCGTCGCCAGGGATAGCGGCGGCGAGCATTTTCACGCCCCCGATTCGGCGGCGCTGGAAGCCATCTTTCGTCAAATCGCCTCGACACTGCCCGTCTTGCTTACCGACTAGTGCTTTGTCAAGTCTTGATTGTTTAATACTGACAAAGCACTCGAATGATTGCGGAACGACTATGAAACGAGTTTTGACAAGAGACCGACAACGAAGTCCGAATCGCACCGGTGCGACGACGGTCGAGTTTGCGCTGGTGGCACCGATCTTCTTTTTAATTCTGATCGTTTCGTTCGAGTTCTCGCGGCTGAATGTCATTCTGCATACGGCCGACAACGCGGCTTACGAAGCGGCGCGGATCGCGATGGTACCCGGAGCGACGGCTGCCGAAGCGGTCAATGAGGCCAATCGGATTATGAACATCGCCGGCGCTCGCGGCACAACGGTAACGGTCAATCCGGCGACGCTTGGGCCGAATACCGACCAAATCACCGTTACGGTCGATATCCCAATGGGCCAAAACGGGTTGATTACGCCACGGTTTACGGGCGGTCGGACGATTTCTGCGACATCGACGCTCAAGGCTGAGCGGATCGGACAGTAGACCGGCGAAGTGCCCCGACGCCAGCCGCTATCAACAGCAGCACGAGGCTGCCAGGCTCCGGCACCAGAGTCGACGCCGCGAGATTTCCGCCAATACCGAAACTTCGCTGCCAGTCCAAAAAGTCGGCTCCCCCATAGCTCCGTGACCCGAAGCCCCCTGGCCCGTAGCCCGCTTGCCAAATCGAGAGATCAATCGCATCGGCATCCGCGTCACCGTCGAAGTCGCCCGGGATCGTCGTGACAAGTTCGACACCGTTGGCGTTGTATTTCACAAGCCAATGATAGCCTGTCGGCAGCAGGAGAGTATCAAATGTCCCCCCGATACCTTCGGTCGCTGTGAGGATCTCAAACGTGTCGCCGACCTGAGGATCAAACAGCCCGTTGCCCAGGTCAACTAACGAAACGTCAAGTATTCCACCCAAAACTGCCGGTCCGTCGACAGCCAAAAGGTCGAAGAGGGTCTCGGCAACGAGACCCCCAATCTCCATTTCCAGGGTGCCGTCGGTCCCATTAGAAAACCGTCCGGCTATTTCCAGGCTGCCAATGCTACTGCCGGGAGAAACGTTGCTGGGGGAAATCGTGCCGGCTCGATTCTCCACCTGGCCAGGAATCGGTCCGCTACCGGTCTTAATCAGTCCGCTACCGCTTAGCCTGCCGCCGAGCATTTCGAGATATTGCGTATCGACGGTGCCCCCCAGGAGTTGCACGCCGCCTCCGGCCGCGAGATTAGCACCGGCAAAGGTGGTTAACGTCTGGCCGCCGTTAATCTGCAGGGTCATGGTTTGGCTAGGCGTGCCCGAGACATTCAATTCCCAAATGGTCGTGTCTGCAGAAAGCACCGCCGTTTGGTCGCCCCCAGCAACGTGCCGGACATTGGCGATTCCCAGGTTGCCGGGAGTCGAAGCGCCGCTCCAGTTGCCGCCAGTCGCCCATTGGCCTGTTGCGCCCGCCGACGACCAGTTGAACTCCGAGGTGATTGGATCGCTGATATAGAGGCTTGGGCCAACGCCACCACCTCCGAGCGAAGGCTTCGGATCGATGACCACATTTCGGCCGGCAAGCAAATTGGTACCGACAATCCCATCGACGATATTGGCCGGATTTGTCGGATTGGCAATGTCGAGCACAATCACCGGCACGTTGGTGGCGGTGATACTGCCGCCCACCGCTTGGATCGTAAACTCTTCCACAAAGAACCCTGGCACGTCCAGATTGACTCCCGCCGAGCCGGTAACGGCTACCGTAAAATCAGGCTCGTCGAGGGTCGGATCAAAACCGAGCCGCACCGCGTTGAGTTCAGAAACGACCGTAACGTCCGCTCCAGTATCAAAGAAAAACTCAAAGTTATTGAGTGCCTCCCCTTCATTTTCCAAATCAACATTCAGGAAAAACGCTCCTGGCTCCTGCAGAATGGTCGGAGTCGTAGGGTTCTCTGTGAGAGGTTGCCCGTTTAAAGCGTTTTCAATATTAAAGACATAAATAGGCGAAGTCGTGAAGGCCGAGCCTGTGCCCGACTTGAGCTGCATCGGCGCGCGACGGCTGATTCCCTGGCCGCCCGCACCCAGCGGCAAGAAATCGATCTGTGGAGTCCGGACCGTTATTTCGTCGACCTGAAAAATTTGCGGCTGGTCATTGCGGATGTACGTCGCATATTGGCTGAGCAGTGGAATACCGACGACATTCGGTAGGTCCGATTCAGGCGGAATTGTAAGAATCGAAACACTTGACTGGCCAACCAGCGTCGAGGTATTCACCGTCAGGGGAGCCGTGCCGGTGACGTTGGCCGTGCCAGTGACAAACATGGCCAGTGGGTCGTTGACCGTCGCCTGCAGGAATCCCGTCGCTCCACCAATAGTAAGCGATCCTGTGCCACGAAAATCGGCGCCGTCGATATCGAATTTATCATCCGCAGCAGTGGTGATCAGGCTGACGGCGGCACCGGTGTCGAGCAGTGCCAGGTCGTAGTAGGGAGTGCCACCCGCCCCCAGAGCGTTACCGACCAAGGAAGACTCAAGTTCCGATTGAAAAAAGAGCGTAGACGCATTTTGATCCTGAAATTCGTCTGTCAGCCCAAAGCCGACCAGCGGCAGAAATCCACCGATTGGCACCTTCTGGCCAAAGACAGTAGTGCTCGGCAGCAGCAGTAGGGCGAGGAGACTCGTGTAGAATATGCGAGACATGGTTTCGTATTCCAAAAGCAACAAGAATAAGAATGGATACAGGATTGATTTGTGCACGGCCCTTGCAAACGCAGGAAAAGCGCCTGGCCGCCGTAGATCCCTGGCCGCCGTAGATCAACGGCGCAGCCTGCTTCGCGCGCAGATCGCCCGATCGCTAAGTGAGGAGGAGTCGCCGCGTTTCTTTACCCAAAACCACCGGTGCGCCTACAAAGGTAGGCTAAACCCCTGCATCACGAGTGTCAAGCAAACCGCAACGGCGCGATCTTTCCGGCGGGTATACCCCCAGAATTTGCGGGTAATACTTACACCGCCGGCCTTCCTACGCTGTAGTAGCGTATGCCTCGATCTGTCATGCGGGCCAAATCATAAAGATTACGACCATCGAAGATCGTGGGCGATTTCATCCGCTTGATTACTTCTTCCCAGTTGGGTCGCTTGTAGTCATTCCACTCCGTCATAATCGCGAGCGCATCGGCGCCTTGGAGCGCTTCATAACTATTATCAAAGAGGGTGATCCGATCGCCGTATATCGAGCGCACATTCGGCATTGCCTCGGGGTCGTGAACCCGGACCAAGGCTCCTTGCTTCAACAGATGGTCGATCAATACCAAAGCGGGTGCCTCGCGAATGTCATCAGTCTTGGGTTTGAATGCCAAGCCCCAGACCGCCATCGTCTTACCGCGAAGTTGACCTTCAAAATGCGTTTCCACTTTTTCGATCATCACGTTCTTTTGGGATTCGTTCACCAGATCGACCGCGTCGAGCATCCGCGGTTCGATTCCATGTTCGCTGGCCATCGCAGAGAGCGCACGTACGTCTTTCGGAAAACAACTTCCACCATAGCCGACACCTGGGAAAAGAAAGGCAAAGCCGATGCGGCTGTCGTGTCCGATCCCGCGGCGCACATCGTTGATGTCGCCACCCATCCGTTCACAGAGGTTGGCCATTTCGTTGATAAAGCTGATCTTGGTCGCCAGCAGGGCGTTGGCGACGTACTTCGTCATTTCGGCGCTCTCGGGCGTCATTACCAGGAAAGGGTGCTCAGTGCGCAAGAACGGTTCGTAAAGTTGTCGAAGCACTTCGGCGGTACGTTGGTTGCGAACTCCAACGACGACCCGATCGGGCTTTTCAAAGTCGTCGATCGCGGCGCCTTCCTTCAAAAACTCGGGGTTGCTGGCCACATCGCATTCGCGGCCAGTTAGCTCTTGAAGCTGCGAGTAGATGCGGGCGTTGGTCCCCACAGGCACGGTGCTCTTGGTCACAACGACAGCGTCCTCACAAAGGTAAGGAGCGATTCCCTCGACGACCGACCAGATTGCAGACAAATCGGCGGCGCCATCATCGCCTTGTGGCGTGCCGACGGCCAGATAGATCACGTCGGCCGTTTTGACGGCAGAGGCCAAATCGGTGGTAAACGACAGCCGTCCGGCGGAGAGATTGTGCTCGATAATCTGTTCTAAGCCAGGTTCATAGATCGGAACTTCGCCTCGACTTAAGGCAGCGATCTTTTCGGCGTCGATGTCGACGCAAATCACTTCGTTGCCGCTATCAGCGAAGCAACTACCCGAAACCAGGCCGACGTAACCAGTTCCAACGACTGCAATTTTCATAACGGTCCTAATTCAGACTTAGCGCGCGGCTGGGTGTTAGGTTGTTCAAGCTCTAAGCGTTCCGCCCGCCGCAAGGAGCATTCTCAATAGCATAGTTACTCTAGCAATCCAAGCAACACGCCAGGCAAGGCAAGACAATACAAGATCGCGACGGCACGCGATCTAAGCCGTCTCAGAGCCGTAGTAGGCCTCCGTCGGTATGTTTACCCGCTGGCCGACCAATTCGGCGATCGCGTCGACTTCGCTATTGTCGAGCGGCGTGACATAGCTTTCTGCCGGGCGGCGAGCGACCGTGTAAATTTGCACCAGGTTCAACTGACCTCCAGCGGCGACGATTTCGGTGAGACGGTCGCAAAATGCCGATAACTCTGCCGGATTGGGAGACTCGCCAGCGACACGCATGAAAAGCGACTGGATCACAATCGGACGTACCTGGGCGGCCTGAGCGATATTGTCGAGTATTTGCCGCAGTGGTATCGGGGTTCGTTCGATCAGCTGATAGTACTCCTGGGTACCAGCATCTAGCTTCGCCCAAATCTCGCCCTGATTCGCGTCTAGGACTGCTAAGCCTCGCGCGACATGGGGTCGATGCAGCATGCTGGCATTGGTGATCAGCACCATCTTCACCTTCTTCAAGCCGGCTGATCGTTTGATCTCGGCACAGGCCGCGATGATCTCGTCAAAATTCTTGTAGGTGGTCGGTTCGCCATCGCCAGAAAAGGCGATATCGTTTAGCCGCTGCAATGCGGGGGGCGTTTCACAGAATTTCTCAGTCTGATAAATCTTTCCCGAAGCAACTCGCGGCAGCAGGTCACACAGCTCCTCGAGCAGCTGATCCATGCCGACGAATTTCGTTTCGCTCTGCAGCTGGCGATCGACCTGGCAGTAGATGCAATCGAAATTGCATACCTTGTCGGGGTTCAAATTCACACCGACTGACATTCCACCTGAGCGACGGCTGAGCACCGGGTAGACGAAGCGATAATCGTCGAACGATCGCTCGTGTTTGGTGTGAAGCTGGTGGGTTGGCATGGGGGGGCGGTGGGACGGTGGGACTGTGGATGGTGGGCCGTGGGACTGTGGGGCGCGAGTTTGGCTGGCCTTCTTGTGGGCGGGGCACATTCTCCATCATAGAAGGCTGGAGCCCCAATGGCCAATGCCCAGGAGACAGTCCACCCTCCCACCATCTCACAGTCCACAGTCCCACAGTCCACAGTCCCACAGTCCCACAGTCCACCCCCCACTATCTAAGCGCTTTCGCGATAATCGAGATGCGCGAGGCGACGGAACAGGTCGCAGCGGCCTGATAATTCGTCGATACTGCCGATGTCTACGATTCGGCCGTGGTCCATGACCACAATCCGATCTGCTAACGCCAACGTACTGGGTCGATGCGTAATCATGAACGTCGTGCGGCCTTGCACGAACTTTTCCAGTACGTCGTGGATCAGCCGCTCACTTTCGACATCGATCTGGCTGGTCGCTTCGTCGAGAATCAGAATCTCGGGATCGCGCAAAATCGCCCGCGCTAAAGCGAGACGCTGCCGTTGGCCACCGGAAAGTCGTTTGCCGCCGGCTCCGCACATGGTCTGGTAGCCGTCGGCCAATTTTTCGGTTACGAAGCGATGTGCGTGGGCTTGACGCGCGGCTTGCTCAACCGCTCGGTGCGAAGCTCCCGACGCACCGTAACGGATGTTATTGGCAACTGTGTCGTCGAATAGCAGCGTTTCCTGAGCGACCACGCCAATGCGTTGTCGCAGATCACGCAACCGCACGTTCCGCAAGTCAACGCCGTCGATGGTTAAGGCGCCCTCGACCGGATCGTAAAACCGCGCGGCTAGGTTCATCAGCGTCGATTTACCGCAACCGTTCGGTCCGACGATCGCAATCGTCTCGCCCCGCTCCACTTGCAAGTCGACTCGGTCCAGCACCAGTTCCTCAGGCAGATACGAAAACGAAACGTTACGGAAATGCATCCGACCTAGCCGTAGAGGCAGTTTATCTGGCACGGGAGGATCAAGGACTTGTGAGGTGCGGTCAAGCATCTCAAAGACTCGATCACTGGCGGCCGCTGCGCGTTGCAAATGGTTGAACACACCTGCCAGCCGCCGAAACGGATCGATCACGCCTAGCAGCATCATATAGAAAGCGGTCATCATGCCGTGGGAAAGAGGCTCCTGGCTAATACGAATGCCAAACAGGTGCGTCTGTTTGTTGAGCACTAAATATCCGCCCGCCATGACGACGGTCAAAATCACGACGACGCCCATTACCTCCGTCAGTGGACTGACGAGCGAATCGTAAAAGGCAATTTTCATCGAGCGACGATAGTATTGCTTCGAAACTTGATGGAACCGGCTACGTTCACGTGACTCCATCGTAAAAGCTTTGATGACCTTCATGCTCGTGAAAGTCTCTTCCAAATGCTCGTAGAGCGACGATAGCTCCTGCATCGCCCGTCGGTTGGCCCGTTTCAGCGATTTGGCCAGCCAATGCACAGCATAGCCCGCCAGCGGAGCGGCTAAGATCGCGAGTAACAACAATTGCCAGCTGAAAAAGGCGGCACCAATGAGACAGGCAATCAATTTCATCGGTTCGAGAATCGCCATCCCAAACAAAACGTTGGTGCCAAACGCGATCGCACCAATGTCGGTCGTGAACCGATTCATCAGATCGCCAGTGCTCGACAGGCTAAACGTACCCATGTCGAGCCCCAACGTTCGCCGGTAAAACTCTTTACGAAGATCGAAGCTAGTAAGATGGCCCAACCGAGCCATGAAAAACAAGCCCGCGATGCGGAACAGACTTTTCAGTGCGGTGATCAGTACCAAGCCTCCGCCAATCACCACGAGCGTACCAAAGGGAGTCGCTGGTAGCCAACGTTCCATCTTCAATGTCGCGTGTTTCCAAAGCCCCAGCCAGTATGCCTGTTTCGCTCGTTCGTCATGACTTTCGGCGAGCAACCTGCGCAGCTCGCGTTCACTCGTCGCCTCGGCCTCCGCGAGTGCCAGTTGATAGCTTTCGGCTTCGTTATTGAGTTTGGCGAGAGCTGTCTCCAACTTGCCGATCTTCTCTTGGCACAAGTCAGGAATGGTCTTCTCGTGCATCACGCCGTCGACAATCGGCATGATCGTGGCGAAACTTCCCGCCCATAGAATTGCCACAGCCGACGAACACAACACCGCAGCAAGGACGGTCAGTCGATGTCGCAAAGCAATTCGAATAACACGGGAAAAATTGCTCACTGATCGTCCATGATCAAGGGCGACGGGCTCGAAAGAGCGTGAAATTGCGGCGCTGCTTCCTGCAACGACATTGCGATGGACCTGGCTCTGGCATCAAGCCATCGGGTCTCACAACTCTGTGAATTGGGATCACGTTTTTAGCAAAACACCAACCCGGTACCAAGAGCGGACCCGATAATCTCAAAGTGCTAGCACTGTCGGTCGTGGTTGCCGATTTATTGGATTCTGCTGATTCTAACGCCGATACCAATTGCACAGGAAAGCGCATCGAGGCGCAAGACAAAGCGCGCCAACTCGCAAACAGCGCTGGAGGCCCTCACCGCAAGAGGTTTGGTCGGTCACGAAGCTTTCCCGATTACAAAAAAACCAGGGGGATCTCTAATGAAACAATTCTTGTTGTGGATGGCCGTCGTCGGCCTGGCAACCACCGGTTGCGCTCAAAACCGTGTCTTCGCGCCACAAACGAGTCGTGCGGGCGCCGGCTTACCAGTCGCTCGTTCAGCTTCGACACCTCGGCCGAGCATCCGCTCGGCCAGGAGCGAACAGCGGAGAGGCGTCGTCGATTTGGCTGCCTTCGGCAGTGGGGGCAGTTGTTGCGCGAGTGGGTGTTGTGATAGTGGCTGCTGTGATAGCGGGTGTTGTGATGATTGCTGTTGTGGCGCTGACGGCTGCAGCGACGGTAAAGGTCGTCGCGGTCGTGGTTGCTCGACCTGTGGCGGAAGAGGCTGTGGCTTATGCCGTGGCCTCAACCCTCACGCGGGCGGTTACCCCGAAGCCCAGGATTTTAACCCTAGCCCAGCGACCGGCCAAGTTGCCTATCCGTACTACACGGTCAAAGGTCCTCGCGACTTTCTCCGCAACAATCCGCCCTCGATGGGGCCTTATTGAGACTTGATGAAGCTAGCGTGAAGGGAAGCACGCCTCAGCCAGTCGCCTCGGTGCAAGGATGCACGCATCGGCGGCTGGCTTTTTTTGGCAAAGTCATAGCAATTGAGACAGAAACTGGGAGAGCAGCAACTGCGGAGTCGTAGGCCAAGCACCTTCCCGAGGCAACAGAAACGAGACGATAATCATGGAATCTGACAAAACGAAAGAAAACGAGAATTCTCTCAACCCGACTAGCGAAAGCTTCCTAGATCAAGCCGAGACCTTGATTTGGGCTCTGCTCGACGATGAGATTGAGCCGACGGACGTCAAGCGGCTCGAAAAACTGATTCGGCACAGCGAAGCGGTTCGGCAGCGTTACATCAACTGCGTGCAAATGCACACCGATTTGCACGGGCACTTCGGCGGAGCCAAACCGTCGCTCACGACCGACGCGCCTCCCGAGTCGCCCGTACTTGGCTCACTCGGCGATTTGCGGCCAGAATCAGACACCTGGCCACCGGTCACCGAATAATTTGACAGCGATCAGCGCGCCACCCTGTTTCTGCGCCGCTTTGCTCCATGCTCCCCTCTCCTTGCCTTTGGCAAGGAGAGGTTCCTTTTGCGCGAACTGGGAGCTATTCTGCAAGCATGGCTAAGCAAAGCAAAAACAAGCAAGCGGACTCGAAAGGTACCGCTTCCAAGGACGCGGCCAAAAACGAAAAAGTCATCGCCCAAAATCGCAGGGCGCGTCACGACTACTTGGTGCTCGACACTTTGGAGTGTGGCATTGTCCTTACCGGCAGCGAGGTGAAGAGCCTCCGCGGCGGCCTGATGTCGATGGAAGAAGCCTACGGCAGGGTGAAAGGCGACGAAGTGTGGCTGGTGGGCTGCGATATCCAGGAATATAGTTTTGCCCACCAGCTCAATCACATTCCCAAACGTCCCCGCAAGCTGCTGCTCCACCGCCGTGAGATCCGAAAATTTGCCGCCCAGGCCTTGGAAAAAAATCTGACGCTGGTGCCGCTCAAGATGTATTTCACCCGCGGTCGCGCAAAAGTGCTGATGGGCATCTGCCGCGGCAAAAAAACCTTCGACAAGCGCGAGTCGCTTAAGAAGAAAGATATGCAACGTGATATTGATCGCGCGCTGCGGCGGGGGTAGTGGAGGGGGGACTGTGGGACTGTGGGAGGTGGAAGGTGGAAGGTGGAGGGTGGAAGGTGGGA